>Ga0209536_100009172_pt1 | contig 14711 bp, 12 predicted proteins | sample DeeMarSeWOR28_12_FD_187461 | JGI IMG/M metagenome (GOLD analysis project Ga0209536, IMG submission 187461) | Marine sediment microbial communities from White Oak River estuary, North Carolina - WOR-2-8_12 (SPAdes) (version 2) | ecosystem: Environmental > Aquatic > Marine > Intertidal zone >...
TCCGCCGGCGGATTGGTGGGGTCGAAGACGTCGTCGTCGAACTCCAGCACGCGCGCCGCCTCCGAGCCCTTCATACCCGCGAACATAAAGCGCAGCTTGTCCGAGGTTCCCGGGATCGGACCGCCGATGTAGCCCTCGAGGAAGTCGAAGTCGTTAAGCTCATCCTGCGTGCTCCCCAACGCGCCCGACAGCTTCGAGGTCTGATACTCGAACGACCCCGACAGCGACGTGCCGCCCGACTTCGTCGCGATGTCCACCACGCCCGACAGCGCGTTGCCGTACATCGCCGGCAGGCCGCCCCGGCGGAACGTCATCTGCCCCACCGCCACCTTCGTCAGATTGAAGGACGGTCCGCCGAACACGAAGTTGTTGATCGGGATACCGTCGATCAGCGTTACCGTCTCACCGTTTCGACCACCGCGGATGCGGATCGGCGAAATACCCCGCGAGACTTCCGTGAAGGCGAGGATGTTCTCGTTGTCGGGCACCGAGAAGAAGCCCTGCTTGAGCTCCAGCGCCTGGTCGATCGTCACGATCGGCAGCGACTCCAGCGCCTGGCTGCTGATCATGTCGGTGCTGCCACGTTCGTTGACCTCGATCAGCGGCGTCGCCTCGACCTCGACGCGGATCTCCTCCACCGCGATGGCCTGCGGCGTCAACTCGAAGTCTATCGTTCGAGTCGCGTTGATGACGATCGTCACGTTCTCCACGCGCGTCGTCTGGTAGCCGATCACCTCCGCCACCACCGTGTACGTCCCCGGTGTGACGTTGATGATGAAGTAGCGGCCGTTTTCCGCCGTGAGAGAGCCCAACCCCGTGCCTTCGAGGTAGACCTGCACGCCGGCCATCGGCTCGCCCGTCTGCGCATCGGTAGCCACACCGGTCAGCTTACCGCTGACGGCCTGACCGCTGGCAGGTACCGCTGTGGTTAGAAGACCTCCTACCAATACGAGGGCGACCAGAGCGTTGGTCACCAGCCTCGCTGCGAAGGTCTGACCTGAGAACTCTTGACGCTTCATCCGGACCTCCTGATGCGATCGATGCACGCCAAACCCGCTAGTGCACTGCAATAGCCCGTGATCAGCAAACTGAAGGCGCCGATCGGGCCAACCCCTACTTCAAAAGGACTCCTAAAGTGTCACGCCGCCGTCTTTGGGTATACGACACCCTTGGCGCAGTCCCCTGCTAACGGTGACGGCGCTTCACACAAACAATTTTGTCGGGAAACAAACGAATCAGGTTCGTCAGCCTTCCTCCATGCTAAGGTTAGTCTCCGCTTGGCACGCCAATAACACGGGCGGCGCGCGGCGGATCTATGGATAACTGACGCTTATTCTCGGTGGTACGTAAGGCTTGTTCTGCACCATACAGCACGTTGCGCGGGCTGTCAAGCCCCGCGAATCCCCCATCTGTATGGCTGGCAAACGAAGTACTGGCCCGCAAATACAGCCTCCATCCGTCGCGTTGCTACTCTATATAGTATCTGGCGCGCCCACGCGCCAGAGCATGCTCAATTGCAGGCTGTGCTACCCGAAACCCACTGTCAATACGGGCCGCACGGGTTGGAGGACACCACCTTACCACCCGCGATTTCCCCTGTCAACCCCTTAACCCCGTCAAGCAAATCGGCCGACGCCCGTTTGCCCCGCGGGGGGCACGGCACGGGGCGTGGTGCGGTCAGGATTGGAACCTTCGGCCCTATTATGTAGTATCTTGTTGCGTTCCAGCCTGCCTTCCAGTTGAGCAAGCGCAGAGGATAGCCGCACTATGTTCGAGCGACCCGAACGACGCACCCGCAGCCCGCGCGCGCGGCGCGAACCGCAGCGCAGCCGTACCCGTCGATTCACCTTGCCCGTCCCTGCCGTCAAGAAGTGGCGGAGCTGGCACACCGTGGTGGCTCTCGTCGTCCTCTTCGTCGGCACCTTGGGAGTCGGTCTGATCTGGGGAGCCTGGGACCGCATCTGCATGGACGACCGTTGTCCATCCATCGCTCAGATCACGGTCTGGGAACCGGAGGAGTCCTCGAAGCTGTACGCCGCCGACGGCAGCCTGATCCACGAGTTCTTCCTCGAGCGGCGCACGGTTGTCGCCTTCGCCGATCTGCCCCTGTACGTGGCCGGCGCCTTCGTAGCGATCGAGGACAAGCGCTTCTTCCAGCACCGCGGCCTCGACTATCGACGTCTGGTCCGCGCCACTGCCGAATACGCCGTCTACGGAGCCGGACGACCCGGCGGTAGCACGATCACCCAGCAGCTGGCGCGCAATCAATTCACCGACCGTATCGGTTTCGATGTCTCGCCGCTGCGGAAGGCAAAAGAGGCGAAGGTCGCGCGGGACATCGAGCGGATATATGCGAAAGACGAGATTCTCGAGGCCTACCTCAACCAGATCAACTTCGGCCACGGCTGGTACGGTATCGAGACGGCCTCGCAGAACTACTTTGGGAAGCCGGCGAGTCAGCTCAACCTGCCGGAGGCGGCCCTGCTCGCCGCCCTGCCCAAAGCGCCGACGCGCTATTCGCCGATCCTGAATCCGGAGGCGGCGCTCTCGCGACGCAATCTCGTCCTCGACCTCATGGCGCGTCAGGGATACATCAGCGTCACGGAAGCCGAAGCGGCGAAAGCCTATCCGCTCCCTCGGTCGCGCAACATAGAGAGGGGAAACGAGATCGCTCCATACTTCGCGGAGTGGGTCAGGCAGATGCTGGACGACCGCTTCGGTCAGGATCTCTACCGAGCGGGTTTCCGCATCTACACGACGCTCGACCTCGACATGCAGACGATCGCCGACTCGGCGCTCAAAGCGCAGCTCACGTTCCTCGAACAAAACGTGGAAGAGTACGAACACATGACGTACGAGGAAGCGCTGAAGCTGCCGCCTGACTCCATCGACTGGCGGCAGACGCCTTACCTCCAGGGTATGTTCGTGGCTCTCGATCCCAAGACCGGCCACGTCAAGGCCATGGTCGGCGGCCGAGACTGGAACCACTCCAAGTGGAACCGGGCCACCCAAGCGGTTCGCCAGACGGGCTCTGTATTCAAACCGTTCGTGTACACGGCGGCGGTCGCCAGCGATTACCCGGTCTCGTACGTCATCTACGACGCGCCACTCGAGCTCGATCAGTACGACCCCGAGGGCGACTCCACCTGGATCTGGTCTCCCAAGAACTACGATAACCGGTTCCACGGACCGATGACGCTGCGCGAAGCGTTGAAGCGCTCGGTTAACGTCGTGACCGTGAAGCTCGCGCAGCAGGTCGGCATGGAAACGGTGAGCCAGTTCGCGCGCCGCATGGGAGTGCGTACACCCATCCCGCGGGTCGCGGCGGCGTCCATCGGTGCCGCATCCGTCATCCCGCTGCAGGTGGTCGAGGCGTTCACCACCTATGCCAACCTCGGTATTCGGGTCAGCCCCCAGCCGATCCTGCGGATCGAGGACAAGACCGGTCGCACGGTCTGGGAATCGGAGCCTGTGCACGAGCAGGTCCTCGACCCGCAGACCGCCTGGATCATGCTGACGATCTTGAGGGACGTGGTTAATCCCGGAGGCACGGCAGGTCTCGTGCGGCGCAACTATTTGGCCCCCGAGATCCCTGCAGCAGGTAAGACGGGGACGACGAACGACGAGTCGGACGTCTGGTTCGTCGGCTTCACGCCCGACCTGCTGGCGGGGGTTTGGATCGGACTCGATGAACCGAAGAAGATCTTCGATCGTGCGGTAGGAGGCGGACATGCGGCGCCGGTTTGGGGAGCCTTCATGCAGCGCGTCTACCAGACCCGGCCGATACCGGAGCCCTGGGAGCGCCCGGGCGGACTGGTGTACCGTACCGTGGACAGGCTGAGCGGCAAGCTGGTCACCGACTACTGCCCCCTGGATGGTGTCTACACCGAGGTCTATCTACCCGGGACCGAGCCGGTAGAGGAGTGCGACCTGCACCAGCCTACGCCGTGGGGTGTGCCGCTACCCGAGCCGGTACGCGACACTACGCGAGCGCGCGTAGATAGAGGTTAGAGCGGACAGAAGTCGCGCCGTTTCGGCGAGCTGGTCAGGGGCGGCAAAGGCAAGCCTGGGGTTCTTCCGCCATCAGCGACTCGATCTCGGCCACCGTCCGCGGCACGTCGCTCGACAGTACTTCGTGCCCCTCCTTCGTGACGAGGACATCGTCCTCGATACGGACCCCGAGGCCTTCCTCCTCCAGGTAGATCCCCGGCTCTATCGTCAGCACCATTCCAGGCCGGAAGGGCGCCTCGTAGTCGCCCACGTCGTGCACGTCCATCCCAAGCCAATGCGAGATCCCGTGCAGGAAGTACCTGTCGCAACCACCGCGGCAAAGACCCTTCGACTGGTCACGCATGTAGCGGCGCGCGACCTTCTCGAGATCCCAAATCGTCATGCCCGGGCGCACTGAATCGATGACGACTTGTTGGGTGGCGAGCACCAGTTCGTAGATCTTGCGTTGACGAGACGTGAATTTCCCGCTGACCGGGAATGTGCGGGTGATGTCAGCCGTGTAGTAACCGAACTCTGCACCGGCGTCGATGACGACGAGATCGCCCTTCTTCATCTGCCGGCGGTTCTTGTCGTGGTGGAACACGACGTTGTTGGGTCCCGACCCGACGATGGTGGGAAAGCCGACACGCTCCGCACCCCGCGATCGGAACACGTACTCGACCACGGCCTCGAGCTCGTACTCGTACATCTCGGGACGAGCAGCCCTCATCGCCTCACGCTGCGCCTCCGCCGTTATGGCGACGGCGCGCCGCAGCCGCGCCACCTCTACCGAGTCCTTCACCAGCCTAAGCTCGGACAGCGCACCACCGAGGTCCGAGAGGGCGCGACCGTTTTCCAGTGCAGCGTCCACTATCTTGCGCGCGTCGTCCCGCCCGGCACCGAAATTCAGATAGACTCGCGGATAAGCATCGCCCAAGCCGGGCCCCAGCATCCGCTCCACCACGTCCGCCTGGAAGTCCTCGACTGGCTTCACGAGGTCGATGCCCGCTCTCTTCTTCACCTCGCCCATTTCGGGCTGCCGCCCCGTCCACATCTCCGTCTTCGGATTCCGCTGCGGAACGTAGAGCAAGACCTTCTCGGAACCGTCTCGCCCCTTCGTCATCACCAGCCATGAGCCGGGAGTCTCCAGGCCAGTGAGGTAGTAAAAGCCGTTGTTCTGCCGGAAGTCAGATGCCTGGGGGTGCTCTTCTTCCCGCATACGGTCCGCACTGCGAACCAACGCGACCCCCGGCTCGAGCAGAGCGAAGAGGTCGGCGCGACGTTTCTCCAGTACTTTCGCCGGAATGAGGGAAGTATCCGAGGCCGCTGACCGCACGCCGTGGCCGGCCGCCTCGACCGCCACGGGCCCCTCGACGAATGTGGCTCCGACGATGATGCCGAAGAAGATGCACGAAATCCTGCTGCCCATTATCCTCTTTGAGTTTCGCACAGGAATGCTACGCAGTTGGCCGACTAGCCGACTCCGCCCTGTTCCGCACTCTAGCCCGCCCTCCGCCTCTCCACAAGCGCGGACGCGAGCCGGCAGCTACTATTACACACCTCGACTTTCGGATTACGCCTATCGCAGAGGGGACGCAACCGTGACCTCACATCGCGCGCTCAGCGCTGAACTTCTCCTACTCGGCCTATGGGCAACGGCGGTGAGCGCACAGCCCGCCACCGACATCTTTCTAGGCGCCATCACGGTGCGCGACGGCCAAGTCCAGGTCGGACAGTTACAGAACATCACGGACCGCGACGGCTACGACAATCAGCCGAGTTTTGCCCTCGACGGCCGCAGCTTGCTCTACACCTCGATTCGCGACGGGCAGGCCGACATCTATCGCTACGACTTCGTCGGTGAGTCGATCACTCGGGTCACGCATACACCCGAGAGCGAGTACTCACCCACGGCTATGCCGGGCGGCGAACGGTTTTCCGTGGTCCGGGTGGAGGCCGACTCGTCTCAACGACTTTGGCATTTCGATACAGCCGGGCACGAGCCCGGCCTGCTGCTGGAGGAAGTGGAGCCCGTGGGGTATCACGCCTGGTACGATGAGAAGCTGGTGGCATTGTTCGTACTGGGGTCACCACCCTCCCTGCAGATCGTCGATATCAGCAGCGGACGCGCGCGGGCCGTGGCCGAAGGGATCGGACGGTCTCTACACAGGGTGCCATCGCGTCCCGCCGTCGCTTTCGTGCACAAGGTGTCGGAGAACGATTGGCAGATCAAGGCACTGGACATGCGAACCGGGGAGATCAGGTTTCTGGTTCCGACGCCGTCCGGAAGTGAAGATCTCGCGTGGACTCCGGACGGTATCATCCTGATGGGTCAAGGTTCGACCTTGTACCAGTGGAATCCGAAGCTCTCCGCCGATTGGGAGATCGTCGCCGATCTCGCCGATGCGGGGCTGAGGGCGATCACTCGCATCGCGGTGAGCCCAACGGGAGATCGAGTGGCGATCGTGGCCCAACGCCAGGCGGAAGAACGAGATTAGACGGGCCGGCCTCGGGCTTGTAAGGGGCGACGCGGCCATCTATCTATTATTATGTACTAACAGAGGATCGGGCACGTTGGATCCTCGGGCATCGAGCCGGGCAAGCCTCTTCGAAATTGGCCGGCCTCCCATCACCTAAACGAGCTCGAAGGTACCGCATGGGTGACGTAATACTTCCCGCCGGCGCATTGGCCGAGCTACGGCGTGCGATCGAGGAAGTCTCAGCGGAGAGCGGCGTGCGCGCACTCCGTGAGGCGGGTCGCCGGCTGGCCGGCGACGCGGAGATCGCCATCGCCGAGCGGGGCGGCGGTCCTCTGCCGGCGCTGACGCTGGGGACGTTTTGGGCGGAACTGAGCCGCTACTTCGACGAGGCTGGGTGGGGCCGGATCGAACACGAGCAGCTGAACGAGGGCGTGGGCGCCGTGGTGGCCATCGACTGGGCGGAAGCCGACCCGACAGAAGGCCGCAGCGCTCCGGGCTGCCACATATCTACAGGCCTGCTGGCGGAGTTGTTGACTCGCGCCGTCGGTCAGCCCATGGCGGTCATGGAAGTCGACTGCCGCTCGCAAGGCGACGCGGCCTGTCGATTCCTCTTCGGCTCGCCGACCACGCTGTTGCTCGTGCACAAGAGGCTGGCTCAGGCCGGCAGCTTGGAAGACGCGCTCGCTTCTTTCTGACCACCGCAGCCAGTGGGGCACGGCCTTTTCGGTGCCCCGATTGGACGCCCCACTTCTTCCGAGTTATCCGATGGCCAGGGTTTTGGCAGTTGACTACGGCGAGCGACGAATCGGTCTGGCGATCAGTGACCCCACCGGCACGATTGCCCAGGCTCTTCCCACGCTGTTGAGGCGCCGAGGAAAGCGACCGCCTTATGCGAGAATACTCGAGGCCATCGACGAGTGGGACGTGGAGCGAGTGGTTGTCGGACTTCCACTGGAGACGTCCGGCGAAGAAGGTCAGCCTGCGGCCGATGTGCGGAGCTTCGGCGAGGGGCTCGAACGCAGAACCGGGATCCAGGTCGAGTATTGGGACGAGCGGTTCACATCGGTACGCGCACAGCGCGAGATCGTCAGACTGGACCTACCGGCCGCGGCGCGGCGCGAGAAGGAGCGAGTGGATGCGATGGCGGCCACACTGATTCTGCAGTCGTACCTCGATGCGCAGCGTGAAGACTAGCCGAAGATCAACGGCGCGTCTAACGGCTGCGGTGCTACTCGTCTTAGTGGTCGCATGCCAGGGCGAAGATGGGCCAGCTGAGCGTCTGGTCATCCCGGAGGGCGCCAGCGTCGCTGCCGTGTCAGATACTCTCGCCGCACACGAAGTAATTCGCTGGCCGCGTCTGTTCCGGCTGTACGTGCGCCTGAAGGATGCCGACTCGAGACTCAAGGCGGGCACGTATGATCTGCCGCGCGGGGCGGGTTGGTCGGAGGCGCTTGAGGCGTTGCTGGCGGGGCGTGTCGTCACGGTCGCCGTGACGATTCCCGAGGGTTGGGCCATAACCGAGATCGCTCTGCGTATTGCACCCGTGATCGAAAGCCCGGCGGACTCCATCGTGCGGCGGCTGCTCGACCCGACGTTCGCCGATTCGCTGGGTGCACCCGGACCGAACCTCGAGGGCTACCTGTTCCCGGAGACCTACCGGTTCGCGCAAGGCGTCCCCCTGGAGCGGGTGGCTACCGAGCTGCTCCAGCGTTACCAAGCGGTTTGGACACCCGAACGTCGTGCCGCGCTCGATTCCATCGGCATGACAGAGCGCGAGATCATCACGCTGGCGAGCATCGTTCAGGCCGAGGCCCGCTGGGAGGAGGAGATGGTGCTGATCTCGGCGGTCTTCCACAACCGCTTGCGACGACCGATGCGTTTGCAGGCCGACCCAACCGTTCAGTACGCTCTGGAGTCTCGGCAACGTCGCTTGCTGTTCAGTCACATCGACTCGGTCGCCGAAGATCCGTACAACACCTATACCCACGATGGTTTGCCGCCCGGCCCTATCGGCTCGCCGGGAACGGCGGCCATCGACGCCGCGCTGCACCCTGCCTCGGTTCCCTACCTGTACTTCGTGGCGCGTGAGGATGGCCACCACGAGTTCTCGCGAACGCTGAGAGAGCACAACCGAAACATCCAGCGACTTCGTCAGGGCAGTCGGGACTGAGTATGTCTAGAGGGGCCACCGAACTCCAGAGCCGCCTCCAATTGATGGTCATCAGCGATCGCCGGCTCGCCGGCACACGCGATTGGCTTTCTCTGCTCGATGCCGCTCTGAGTGCGGGGGCCACAGCCGTCCAGTTGCGGGACAAAGAAGCGACGAGCGGCGAACTGCTTGCGATGGCGGAGTCGCTGCGACCCGTGGCCGATCGCTACGCTGCGCTCTTTCTGGTCAACGATCGCTTCGATGTCGCACTGGCTTCTGGTGCCCACGGCGTGCACCTTGGCGATGATGACCTGCCGGTGGCGGAAGTGCGTCGGGTGGCGCCCAAGGACTTCATCATCGGCCGTTCCGCCGACACGGTAGCGGCGGCTCGGGCGGCTGAGGCGGCGGGCGCAGACTACCTCGGCGTTGGGTCCGTGTTCGGGACGCGGACCAAGAAAGAGGTGATCGGAGAGGTCATCGGTACGAATTGTCTCCGACGCATCGCGAGTTCGGTCTCGATCCCCATCGTCGGCATCGGCGGCGTCAGCGAGGAGAACGCTGCTGAAGTGGCTCGCACAGGTGCCGCGGGAATCGCTGTGGTCTCGGCAATCATGAGCGCGCCCGATCCCGGCGCGGTGACTCGCAACCTGCTGCGTGAGTGGAAGCGCGGTAAGGCAATGGTAGGATGAGCGGGCAGCACGAACCTCTAGGAATCGTCGCGTCCCGGGTGCGCGAAGCGACCCCGTACTTCCTCCACGCTAATCTCTCGGCCTCGCGACTCCGCCTCCGTCAGTAGCCAGAAGAGCAGACGGTCGCGATCTCCGCGCGGTAGCCGTCGCAGCCAATCGTCCTCGCTCTCGGGCGGCCATTGGAGCCAGATGGCCAGGACCCAGGCCAGGATCGCCGTGAACGCGAACAGCTGAGAGATCGGCCGACTGGGGACGTAGACCGCAAAGAAACTCTTGATCCCTTCCGCCATCGCCTGAAGATCCAAGATCGGCGTGGCCGGAAACTGAGTACGCGCCCAGATGAACGGCAAGACCGAGTACTTGAGTATGGCGAGAGCAAGAGCCACGAGCCCGAGGGCGAGCAGCACTCGGGTCCGGTGTGCCGCGTAGCTGGCACCCCAGGCGAAGTACAACAGACCGCCCAACACCAGCCACTGCACCAGTCCAGGCGGCGGAAGCAGCAGCGAGACGAGTTGCGCCGTCGCCGCCGCGGCGTACACGAGCACCAGAGCACCCCACCCATCCCGTGGCCATGACAACGCCGCCGTGTTCAAGAGCACGTAGAGGATCAGCAGGGCCGCCAAACCGTCCACCAATCCGAACAGCCGGTACTCGAGCCCGACGGCATTCGCAATCAGTCCGCCGAAAAAGAACGCGAGTATGAAGAGCGAGCACACCCCGGCGGCGGAGGCCGGCGCCCAGACACGAGAGCTACGGGCACTCACTGTGGACACCTCCCAGCGGCCGGGCGCTCCAACGCACGCTCCAGCTCCTCGATGAAGGCGTTGACCTCAGCACGCCGCTGGGTCGGCGCAACCCCCACTACGCAAGCGGCAACGTTCTCGGCTGCTTGCACCAACTCCGAGCGCCGTCCGATCCCGAATCTTCCACCGCGCCCACGCTGCAGGTACCCAAGCCCCAGGCTCAGGTACGTATCGGCCAGTCTATCGTTCGCGGCAAGTTCCTCCCTGGGCCCCACCGCCGCAGTCGCGGCTCGTCGAAAAGCGTCGGCCGCACTCCATGCCAAGCTCTCGGCCACACTGTCCATGCTCGCCGCTTCAGCACGTTTCGCACGTTGCAGAAGCCGCTCGCCATTCCTGAGACCGGGGCCGTACGCATCCCTGTCGACTGCAAGCACAATCTGGTCTATGAACTCACGTGGACCTTGTGGACGGAGGACATAGGCCAGAACCACAAGCAGGCTCAGAGACGCTACGCCCGCAATAGCCGCCGCCCCCTCCCAGGCCCTGCCGTTCCGCAAGGAAGCCAGGGTATGACGTCGTTCACTCACCCTTCAAGCCTCATCTTGAAATTCCGCACCCACACCAGATCCCCGCCGGCCTGCCGGCGGCTGCTCGTTCCGACCTCCGCCGCCCACAAATATACACCGTACGGAAGACCTGCCCTCCACAGCTCGAAAATAGGCAAGAAAAACCCCGGGAGGCTGTGTGCCAGGCCGGCGCCGACTCCCGCCAAGTCAGACGCAACTAATGCACAGTCACACAAGCCTTCCCCGGGGCATCTATGTCTTGCCGGGGTCATCCAACCACTGCTGCCCGCTGACCTCCCCCCTATGTCCTTGCCTATATAGTCAGTTAGCGGACCACTGCGACCGAACGACCGCCGGCACGATCCATCACTCTCCAGTACAGCTCACACACAAGTTCCGATCTTTCAATCCGGGCCCACCCCAAATCACCGCTCCTCTCGCCCGGCGGCCATCCTAGGGGCAAGCCCCGTGCCTTCGAGGCCAATAGAACCTAACTATATGCAATACCATCACTTAGGGCGTCCGCGCTACGCCAGATCTCGCATCGGTGAACCGATCATTCGGTCAACGTGACCTGAGCTCGATGGACTTTTTGACCGAAAACCCTTGTCAGGCCGGCTCCGCCCGCGTAACTTATGCTCACTCCCCTCGTTACCCCCTCCCCCAGGACCAGTCAGATGCAGAATCGATTCAGTGACAGTGATCAACACGGGACCAGCGGTCTGCTTCGTCGCATAGCCGATCTCACGGTCGAGGGCATGACTTGTGATCTATCTGACGTTTTGGCCGCCCTCAGCCAGGAGCTCAATGTCCAGACCGCTGTTTGGCTACGGGCGGATGGCGAAGTCAGCCTGATGGGATCCTTCCCAGCTGGGCTCGATACCGGGACCCTCAACGAGCAAGCGGCCGGGTGGGTGGGCTCGTTGACGGCCTCGCTGGCGACGAAGGACGCCTTGGAGAGCCAGTCGAAGCTCTCCGAGATAAGCCGCTCTCGACTTGTCCTTCCCATGGACCTCGAGGCTGACGAGCGGGCGGTTTGGGTGATCGAGTCATCCGAGGAGACCGCGCCCGATCTTGGGCCGGTGGCTGAGCATCTGCGTTTGGTGCTCGCCCTTGTGCGTATGAGGCAACGCCACTTGGACCACGATGCGCAGTTGAGGGACTTGAGATCGGCACAGGAGCTGATGGGTCACATAGTGGACGCTCTGCCGGTCGGCCTCTACGTGGTCGACAAAGACTACCGAATCGTGGCGTGGAACCGGAAGCGGGAGACCGGCACACAAGGTATCGCCCGGGAGGATGCCATAGGCAGGTCGGTCTTCGATGTCTTGTATCGGCAGCCGAAGGACCGGATCAGCTCCGAGCTGGAAGAGGTTTTCGCCACAGACGACATTCGCCGCTACGAGGTCGAATCCACCGCCTCAGGCGAGCGCCGTCACTACCGCCTGACCAAGGTTCCCATGCACGTATCCGGCACGGATGAAGTGACCCACGTGATCACCGTCGGCGAGGACATCACCGAACAGAAGCGAATAGCGGACAGGATCTCTCATGCCGAGAAGCTCGCAGCGCTCGGCCAGATGGCCGCCGGCGTCATGCACGAGATCAACAATCCACTGGCGACGATAACCGCTGGCGTGGACGCCGTTCGCGAGTACGTGAGCGGCGATTCGGAAGAAGCCGAGCTGCTCTCGATGATGGAGACGGAAGTCGAGCGCTGCAAGAGAATCGCGCGCGACCTACTGGCTTTCAGTCGGCCTCCCCCGAGCGAGAAGGGTCCTGCGGACATACAGGAGACGGTCGAAGAAACGTTGAAGCTGCTGCAGCATCATGATCGCTTCAAGAAGATCAGCGTGCAGCGTGAGTACGTCTATGATCTTCCGCTGGTTTGGGCCAACTCGGAACGTCTCGTCCAGGTCTTTGTTGCCTTGGCGTTGAACGCGCTGGACGCGATGGAGGACGACGGCGAGCTTCGCGTACGGACGGAAGTGCTCGCCGACGCGGATGAGTTGGGCGTCTCCTTCATCGACACGGGCTGTGGCATACCGCAGTCCGACTTTCCCAAGATCTTCGAGCCATTTTACACGTCGAAAGCGCCCGGTAAGGGCACGGGCTTGGGACTATCCATCTGCTATGGGATCATTCAAGAGCACGGCGGTCGGATCGAAGTCGACTCGACCATCGGTGTCGGCAGTAATTTCAGGGTCGTACTTCCCGCGTACCGGTTTGAAGAAGCGGACGTCGACGCGGATAGCGACGCAAGCGGATCGGAGTGATGTGAGTGAGCGAAACACGGATAAAGGTCCTGCTGGCTGAAGACGAGCGGAATCTCTCGCGTATTCTGGAGACGCAGCTCACCAAGCGAGGATTCAACGTGACGGTGGCCGCCGACGGCCGCGCGGCTGTCGACGCGCTGAAGGCGGAGGAGTTCGACGTAGCGCTTGTCGATCTCGTCATGCCCGAGGTGGATGGGATTGGTGTTCTCCGCCAGGCTATGGAACTCGATGCCCGACCCGAGGTGGTTATCGTCACCGGCAACGGAACGGTGGATACGGCGATCGCCGCGATGAAGTTGGGCGCGTACGACTATCTCACGAAGCCGTGCAAGGTGCAGGAACTCGATATCGTCGTGCGGCGCGCATTCGAAAAGCGCCAGCTCTCGCAGGAGAACCTGCGTCTGCAGACACGGCTGTCGCGGCGCGAGGAGTTCCCAGAGATCGTTACAGCTAGTCCCGTCATGGAGGAACTACTCGAGCTGGCTCGCAAGGTCGCAGGCTCCGAAAGCGCCATTCTGATCACCGGGGAGAGCGGGACCGGGAAGGAACTGGTCGCCCGTGCCGTTCACCGGCTCTCGACGCGCTTCGAGGGACCGCTCACCGACATCAATTGCGCCGCAATCCAAGAGAACCTCCTCGAGTCGGAGCTCTTTGGCCACGAGCGCGGTGCGTTCACCGGCGCGATGACCCGAAAGCTAGGACTGTTCGAACTGGCGGACAGCGGCACGCTGTTCATGGACGAGATCGCCGAGCTGGCGCCACGTCTCCAGTCCAAGCTCTTGAGGGCGTTGGAGAGCGGTGAATTTTTCCGCGTCGGCGGCACGCAGAAGGTGAGCACGGACATCCGGCTTCTTGCGGCAACGAATCGTGACATCGACAAGGAAGTCGCGGAGGGGAATTTCCGCGAGGACCTCTACTACAGAATCAACACGCTCACGATCCATATCCCGCCGCTGCGAGAACGCCGGGAGGACATCCCGGTTCTGGCGCGACATTTCCTGAAACTCCAAGCCACTGCGAACCCTCCGGATCTCACGGACGAGACGCTCGAGACACTGATCGAGTACAGCTGGCCGGGCAACGTACGCGAACTCCGTAACGTGATGGAAAGACTGGCGATCCTTCGCGCCGGCGAAGAGATCCGACCGCAGGACTTGCCTCGCGACCTCACGACCGACCAGAGATCTAACGGCGACAGCAGTGCCGACCTGGTGGGAGAGAGTGTATCGCTAGAAGACTTGGAGCGGGCTCACATACAAGCGGTACTGAACCGCGAGAACTGGCACCAGGGTCGCACGGCGGAAACGCTCGGCATATCGGCCAAGACGCTCTATCGGAAGATCCGTGAGTACGGACTCGAGCGACCGCGGTAGGGTGTTGTGGGAGTAGGTAAGTGATCGAGTAACGGAGAGACAGAGACTGCGAGTTGAGAGTAGACTTCCAACTCCCAATCACGACTCCGTGGCTTCCTCACTGAGCACCGAAACCTCGTTATCTACCACCTGCACGAAGCCACCCTTCACGTGAAAGCGCAATGTACCGGACCCGGTCTCGACGCGAAGCGCGCCTTTCCCCAACAACGCCATCAGCGGGGCGTGGTCGTGCAATATGCCGATCTCGCCATCGTAGGCCGGCACCACGGCAAACGTCGCCGGTCCCTCGAACAGCTTCTGCTCGGGGGAGATGACCGACAGGTTGAAGGTCTTTCCGCTTCCTGGAACCGACATATCGACTCCTAGTCACCCATCTTCTTGGCGTTGTCGACGACCTCGTTGATGTCGCCGACCATATAGAAGGCCTGTTCGGGCAACTCATCGA
>Ga0209536_100009173_pt1 | contig 14711 bp, 13 predicted proteins | sample DeeMarSeWOR28_12_FD_187461 | JGI IMG/M metagenome (GOLD analysis project Ga0209536, IMG submission 187461) | Marine sediment microbial communities from White Oak River estuary, North Carolina - WOR-2-8_12 (SPAdes) (version 2) | ecosystem: Environmental > Aquatic > Marine > Intertidal zone >...
TTCAATTTTTCGACCAATCATGACTTGTAAGTTGTTGATTTTACTAGATGCGGAAATGGCAAAAATGTGCACTTAGGACTTTTTCGACAGTCTCGTATGCTATACGTAACAAAATGGTGATTGACATCTGAAGGCTTAAAGTTCCAACTAATGACAAATGATAAATGATAAATGATAAATGATAAATGTGAATGACTAGCTTGACAAAGCAAAGCGGGTATACTAACAACAAGTGCTCGGGTTCAGGATCTCACTGATATTCAGCAAAGTGGTTTGGCTGGGAAGGAAAAACATGCTTGACTTCGAAAAAACTGGCGGGCTGGTGCCGGCTATTATACAGGACGATGATACCGGACAGGTATTGATGCTGGCATACATGAACGAGGAGGCTTGGAAGAAGACACTTGCCAGCGGTAAGGCTCATTATTGGAGTCGTTCCCGACAGAAATTGTGGCTCAAGGGGGGGACTTCCGGTCACATCCAAGAAGTACAGGCTGTTTACGTGGATTGCGATCTTGACACGGTCGTGCTCAAGGTTCACCAGGTTGGGGGAGCCGCCTGCCACGAAGGGTATCCGAGCTGCTTCTATCGCAAGGTGGAGGGCGGGGAACTAAAGAAAGTATCCGCCCAGGTTTTTGATCCAAAAGAGGTCTACAAGTCTTGAGCGAACCGACGGCAGGGAAGAAAGGTTTAACCACAGAGACATAGAGGACAGGGGCGCACCAGCACCAGTCAAATTCGAAACTCGAAACTGGTCCTCCGGAGTCCCCACCCTGCGGGCGGGGCCCCGGTTTCGGATTTCGGATTTACTCAGCTCAGTGGTAAACTAAAAAATTTAGATTACCCCAGTAATTGCTCACATAGTGAGTGGTGCGTTTATAATACTGTAGGAGGAGGTATTTGATCCCGTGCAACAGTTAAGACTGGGCGTGCCCAAGGGCAGCCTACAAGAAGCTACAATAAGCCTATTTAAAAAGTCAGGCTGGCGCATTTCGTTGAGTTCCCGCAACTACTTCCCAGAGATCAATGACATGGAAATCAGTTGTTCCATTTGCCGTGCCCAGGAGATGTCTCGGTACGTTGAGAGTGGGACCTTCGATGTGGGGTTAACAGGCAGAGACTGGATACTGGAGAACGGTTCACAGGTAAAGGTGGTGACGGACCTCGTCTACTCCAAAGTAAGTCAACGACCTACCCGATGGGTAGTGGCAGTTCCCATGGACTCCAGCATCCAACAACTTGCCGACCTGGAGGGCAAAAAGATCTCCACTGAACTTACCAACTTCACCCGGCAGTATTTCAAGGAGCAGGGTATTAATGTGGAGGTAGAGTTTTCCTGGGGAGCCACTGAGGCCAAGGTCATTGATGGGTTATGCGATGCCATCGTGGAGGTCACCGAGACTGGAAGCACCATGCGGGCGAACGGTCTGCGTATCGTTGAAGAACTTATGCAGTCAAACACCCAATTGATCGCCAACCTGGAATCTTGGGACGTTCCATGGAAGAGGGAAAAGATTGAGCAGGTCGCCCTCCTTCTTGAGGGAGCGCTGCGAGCTGAGAATATGGTTGGCCTTAAGATGAACGTACCTGAAGAGAAAGTAGGCGATGTCATGGAAGTTCTGCCCAGCCTCAATGCCCCCACTGTATCACACCTCTACCAGAGTAGGTGGTTGGCAATTGAGGTTGTGGTCGACAAGGATCAGGTGCGTGAACTCATCCCCACCCTCATGAAGCGTGGTGCCGAGGGTATTATCGAATATCCACTTTATAAAGTAATATAAGAACAGCTGTCAGAGGTCAGCCATCAGCCGTCAGCGAGTATATTTGGAGTTTCGAATTTCGAATTGCGGAATGCAGATTGCAGATTGTAGATTTGTGGAAAGTGCACACCAGACAATCGACTCTATGCCCTATGCCCCATGCTCTATGCTCCATAACCCATAACCTCCTGTAGCCATTTTCTTATGATCACCAAACGTGCTGAAGAAATCAGACCGTTCATAGTCATGGATGTGCTCGAGCGTGCCCAAGAGCTCGAGAGTCAAGGTGAGCACGTAATCCACCTGGAAGTGGGTGAACCAGATTTCGATACTCCAGCCTGTGTTCGCGCTGCCGGTGAAAGAGCGCTGAGAGATGGAAAAACTCACTACACTCACAGCCAGGGACTCCTGGAATTGCGGCAGGCCATTTGTGAGAACTATCTAGAGCGCTACGGGGTCGAGATCACTCCGGAACAGATCATTGTCACCTCAGGTACATCACCTGCCATGTTATTGATTTTTGGTGCCTTGCTGGAGGCAGGTGAGGAGGTGATCATTTCAGACCCCCATTATGCGTGTTATCCTAACTTTATTCGATTTGTTGACGGGATTCCGGTACGGGTTCCTGTGGCCGAAGAAGATGGCTTTCAGTTTCGGCCCGAAGAGATTCGCAGGATGGTGTCGCCGCGCACCCGAGCCATCTTCATCAACTCACCCGCCAATCCCACTGGAAACCTGTTATCGCCAGAGCGTATGGCCGAAATCGCCAAAATTGGCCCTATGGTGATTTCCGACGAGATCTACCACGGTCTGGTCTATGAGGGCGAAGAACATACCATCCTTGAATATACCGATGAATCTTTCGTGCTGAACGGTTTCTCTAAATTGTACGCCATGACAGGCTGGCGTCTCGGTTATGTAATTGCACCCGCCCGTTTCGTCAGGCCCATGCAGAAGATGCAACAAAATTTTTTCATTTCAGCCAGTGCCATGGCTCAGTGGGCGGGAGTGGAAGCCCTGCGGAATAAAGAAGCAGCCGAAGAGGTAGCGCGCATGGTTAGCACGTATGATGAACGGAGACGCTACATGATCCAGCGACTGAAAAAGATGGGCTTTGGCATTACTGTGGAGCCCACCGGGGCTTTTTATGTGCTGGCTAATGCCAAGCGATTCAGCAGCGATTCCTACCGTCTGGCCTTTGATATTCTCCACAATGCCAAGGTGGGTGTTACTCCAGGAGTTGACTTCGGCCCGAACTGTGAGGGATATATCCGCTTTACCTATGCGAACTCTTTGGAGAACATCGCTGAGGGTATGGACCGACTGGAGCAATATTTAGAGCAGCGGCAGGCTGATAGCGCATGAGTGTATCACGTCTGAATTTTTTATCTCTCGCAGAGCGCCCAAAGGAATTCGGAGCCACAGGGAGCTGGGGCAATGTTCATGGACCTGATCAAGTTTCTCAGTGAGCTCCCCAAAACTTCGAGGGCTTAAGAAAACATAAGCCAAAAGAAACCCTACCAAAGTAATTAATCACCTGATCAGGAACGATGATAATTCGTTCAGCCAAATTTGTTTGCAGTGCGGTAACCCCGGACCAGTATCCACCCGATGACCTTCCTGAAGTGGCTTTCGCCGGCCGTTCTAATGTGGGAAAATCTTCACTTATCAACAAGATACTAAACCGCAAAAAACTGGTACGCACCAGCAAGACCCCAGGCCGCACCCAGCTCCTCAATTTTTTCGAGATTAATGAGGTTTGGCGCTTTGTGGATCTTCCAGGGTACGGCTATGCGAAAGTGCCTGTTGGAGTTCAAGAACGCTGGCGCCCAATGGTGGAGAGCTACCTGACGACCAGGGTCAACTTGCGAGGCATGGTGTGGCTTCTAGATATTAGGCGGGAGGTATCCAAAGAAGATCTGCTCCTCTGGGATTGGTTGCAAACGAAGCAGGTAAAGGTGATAATCATTATCACCAAGGCGGATAAGCTCTCAAAAAACAAACGCAATAAACAGGCAGCCGGTATTGCTAAAAGTCTCGGGAGGAAAGCACGGGAGCTGATACAGTTTTCTGCCACCTCTGGCGAAGGGAAGGACGAGATTTGGCAAGAGTTATTGAAGATTCTCGAATCTTAATAGTTGATAGCTGACAGCTGGCTGCTGATAAATGAGTAATGGCAAATAAGGACGAGTTATGCGGGCAGTGGTACAGAGAGTGAGCCAAGCAAGCGTACAGGTTGAGAACCAGAAGGTGGGCAGTATCGGCCATGGCATCCTGGTTCTTCTGGGAGTGGGCCAAGATGACGGGCCAGGGGATGCAACCTATATGGCAGAGAAGGTGGTCCATCTGAGAATCTTTGCTGATGAGCAGGGCAAAATGAATCGCTCCCTGCTTGATGTGGGTGGTGGCCTGTTAGCCGTTTCACAGTTCACCCTTTGGGGTGACTGCCGAAAGGGGAGGCGGCCTTCCTTTGTAGCAGCGGCGGAACCGAGCAAAGCTGAAGAGCTATACGAAGCTTTTGTCCAGCATGCCGGAAGCCTTGGCGTGACCGTAGCAACTGGGCAGTTTCAGGAGATGATGGAAGTATCGCTGGTCAATGACGGACCGGTAACGCTATTACTGGACAGCAAGAAGGCATTCTGAACAGTTTGCAATCCTTATTATCTCTCACAGAGCTCATAAGAACTCCGCGGGCCCAAGAATAAGATTAACCCTAACGTTGCATGCCTGCGTCAAGAAAAACGCGCAAGAGTGCGCCAGATGTGGCTGCGCACAGGCTCGGACAGGTCGAGGCGTATATTACTGTACGTGAAGTCCTGTCTGAGGCGAGCACAGCCGCAGATGGCGTGCTATCGCGCGAGCGCAGCGGTTTTTGCCGGTGTAGGTATGCAACGTTAGGGTTAAGACAAGGCAGACAAATCTGGAGAAGACAAACTGTGACTGAGGGGCAACAATGGCCATTTCCGCCTTCTGAGGGTGAACTGCTACCTTGCGGAATTGTGATCGATAGGGAAGGGGACTGGTACTATCGCGGCAGCCGTATGGAGCGGAGTGACATTGTCTCCCACCTATGTCATTATATACTCAGAGACGAGGCGAGCGGACTGTTTATTATCCAGATGGGAAAGCAGCGGTGTTATCTCGAGGTTGAGGATACCCCTCTGGCTATTACGGGTGTTTTGCACGCGGAGAAAAAGGAAGAAAAAGGGCAAGAGCAGCTGCTCCTGTCCATAAAATACATGGACGCAAGCGAACCTCTTGACCCTACAACCCTCTGGGTGGGTGGCGAAAACGTCCTGTACTGTAGGGTGATGGAGGGTGGGATCCCGGCTCGGTTCCTGCGCCCCGCCTACTACCAGTTGGCAGAGTTTATCCATGAGGAAAAAGAGCAGAACCGATTTTACCTGTCGCTTGGAGGAAAACGTTTCTATATTGGTTGAGATGGAAGTGAAAATATATGGTAGGAAGATAGTGCCGGCATTTGTCTGCATGATAGCTTTCGTTGCATTGATATCTTTCGCCAGCCAAGGATGGAGCCTATCATTTAGCCATCTCAATCTGGATCCTAACCAGGTGCTTTGGAGTAGATTGTCTTTTCGAGCAACAAGGGCTGTTGGTGACGTCAAAGTTGATGTTCGGTTGGCTCCCTTCTCTACAGCTGAATTTGAATCAGTATGGCGAACCAATCCCCAGTCCATTCCACTGCCATCCCTAGGCCAAGAAGTCTACAACATTGACGTCAATAGGGTCATTGATCATATTTTCAGTCCGCCTGTGACGTTATCGAATCAGGTTTTGTTTGAGCCCAATCAAGCAGCAGCTCTCTATAAGGTTAGATTGCGCCGCGGCAAGGATGAGGTCAAAAGAACCTATTGGTTCAGTCGGGAAGGAGTTCATCGGCTGCGGACAAAGCCCAGTACCAAGCGGGAGGCCTCACAAGATCCTGCAAAATGGACTGATGCCAGAACAAGTTTCTACAGGCACGACCTGAATCGACTAGAGTGCCCGCACGTTACGGATCCTCTACTCCTCATATATCTTTTGTCTGCCGTTCACATAGACAAAAGAGGGGAAAATTTGTCCCTTTGCGTTTTCGGAAAACAGCAGTTGCATCGCTTACTGATGCGGGCTGAAGGCCTGCAGACTCTTGAGGTTGATTATTCTGAGAACAGTGAGGAGGGTAAAGTCCGGAAAAAGGGAAAAGTGGATGGCCTCAGGATCACCCTCGAGGCCCAGCCCCTGCAATCAGACCTGAAAAATGCGGAGAACTTTTCTTTTCTTGGATTCCATAAAGACATTACCATCGACATCGATCCCGAGTTACGCATACCTCTTCAGGTTAGCGGAAGAATCCCCACGATTGGAACGGTGGCATTGAAACTGAGTGGAGTAGAAATGAGGGGCAGCAGTAAAGCAAACAAGATACCCTAATCATAGTACGCACAGAGGGGATTCAATTGACCTAGGTGATAGGAGAGGAATGAGATCAGGCTGCTTCATATTCACCCTCTATGTGAAGAATAAACTCCCCCTGCTTTTCCGCTGGTACTAGTTTGAATTTACCTGCACCTTGAGTTCCGGTCAGCTTCCCCGTCCCGCGATAAGTCGTCCATGTACCCTCGGTTATTTTATTAAGCCCATCCCGGCTGCCTTTGAAGCGGCTGTAGGCTGTCCCATGCTGGAAGTGGGCCATAACATAACCCTCCATAAGGCCCCAGCCCCTGACCCGGTCATGGACAGTGACACTACGCCGGGAGACAAACTCGCCGGCCACGCCCACTTGGTAATCAATGGGCTCCCCCTCCATTTCAACGATCATCATGGAGTGGTCAGGCTCGTCGTCAATTTCGAACGCTTCTCTCCTGGTAACCATAAGTTTATACTTTTCCTTCTTGACCATATTCCTCTCCTACTCAAGAAATCGTGGTCTTCTTGTCTCAGCTGAATCCTTCGCGTTTTGAGACTTCATGTCCGCATCTGTGGGGAATCTCCCCTTATGACTTTTATCCAAGAAGGAGTAGAGAACACCGCGATGAGAGTCTGTAGGCTGAAAAGTACAGTCCAACGAGCATGGTCGGGAGATGATGTGTCAAAATGAGAGATTTACCCTTCTTCTAAATTAGGCCTTCAGGGCAAGTCATGTCAAGAAAAATCACCGGCCGGACGCGAAGTGCATTACTTTATGCAACTCTGTTGTATGAAGAGCGCTTTAAGGAAGCAGTTTGTTCCTCTTGAGGTCCCGAACGAGCGCTTCTATTACAGAGTCAAAGAGTTTAATTTTTGACTTTGGGTTTGCGGTTTTAGATGTGGCTGACCAGATCAGTTTTTCCGTTCCGGCATCGTAAAGCTTCGTTTCCAAACCGACCCTTAGGCTGGTAGTGTAATCCGATGGCTGATGGGTATAACCGTAGGCAGTGCTATAATCACTATAATACCTTCCTTGATAGTCATCCGGACTCCCGGACTCGCTCGTCGACGGGCTACGTATCTCTTCCTCTGTCAAACTAACCAAACGCGTTACGAGCACGGCATCAATATCTAGTTTTTCAATTGCAGCTAATATGGCCGCTTTTTCTATCTGTTGATCTGACGGCATAACTGACGAACTCGCAACAGCCTGTACTCCTGCTGCCTTGAGTTTCTCCACGAACTTGTTCTCAAAAGAGCGCCTCGTCTTCTCTTCCTTTGCCACCCCAATGACGAACAAATCGGAGAACGGCGCCCCCCGATATCCGTCGTCTTTCCAGGTATTCGTTATCTTTGTGGGCGTGCAGGAAAAAAACAGAAAGCTGGCGGGTACAGCAAAAGTTACAAATTTGAAGAGTCTTTTCATCAATGAACCTCCCTTTCCAGTGCAAAGAAGCCGGGTCTCCTATGGGCTTGGATTCTTTACTTTAGTATCCGCTTATCACACGAGAGGTTTGGAAGCACTGTAATTTCTGATAGTTCGCTGTAATTATGAAGTGAATTAATCGAAGAATCGTGGCAAGGAAGTTCATAGATTTGGCAAAAAAAGTCGAATTGTTGACACACCACTGTGTGACTTTATCCAGGTGCTCTAGGGTGCTCATCACTATAGACTTCGCGGTCTTCCTTTCTCTCCTTATCACCTGTATGGTCTTCTGCGTCTCTTCTTGTTCAAGCGCTTTATAGCTTTCTCGTGTTTCAGTCTACTTCTCTCACCTTTACTTAAATAATAACGATGTCTTTTTATTGAAGGCCCAACATTCCTTTGGAAGTCTCTCTTGAGTCGCTTGAGCCTCTTTTCAAAACTATGCAAGTTACGCCACCTTTCTTTGACTTGAATCCGGGCAAAGGATCTGTCGCCACTAAATCTTTGTGACGTTTTGGGCTGCTGGACCTTTTGTGCCCTCTCCCACCTCAAAACTTACCCGGTCACCTTCATTGAGAGTTTTGAACCCGGGCATGTTGATGGACGAATGGTGAACAAATATGTCCCCACCGTCATCCTGCTCGATAAAGCCATAACCTTTTCGTTCACTGAACCACTTCACAGTTCCTTCAGCCATGTTCCTGACCTCCTTGGATAAAGTGTTAAGATCCTCCCTATTCTCAAGCGCCGCAATTAGAAGGGAGATGATCCTTGGAAACGAATCCGAATGAGGGTCTACAAAATTTCGAGCAACTCAATCCTAAAAGCGAAATTCCCGCTCTTGAGATCCTGTGTTCTCAAAAATCTACCAACCACTTGGTCCTTTTCCAGCGTAGGGATCTACTGCGGTGCAGCAACAGAAAGGGTGGGTTGGGTCGCAGAAGTATTCCTTAAAAGTAGCAGGCAAAAATAAAAAAAATGCCAACCATCTCAAACCTAGCACTTCCCAGGAGCCGCTAGAATCTATGCTGTAATTACAAATTTTCTACCGATCATTACATTTGGAGTGGCAAATGCTCACTTTTGTGGGGAATTCTTCCCCGCAATCTATAACTGCCCCAATCTTTAACTTTCAACGCAGGGTATCAACAACTAGCCCAACAATCAACAATAAATCGCATCTTTCCTAAAAATCACGAGAGTCTTCGAGGTTGACCGGAGTGAATGTTTTTTTCGCCTAAGCGTATCACCTCTCTTACCAAGACTTCAAAGTCTTCCCGTTTGCTTCGATGGTTGGTAATCGCCACGCGGAGGGCATACTTACCGTCAATCACCGTATATGACGGTGCAGCCACCCCGCTTTCGTGCAAGTCAATGAGAAGTTTTTTGTTAAGTTCGTTCAAGGACTCCTCGTCAAGGTTATCAGCCACAAATCTGAAACACACTATATTGAGGGGTACAGGAGCCAATAGCTGGAGTTCACTCCTATCTTTAACTTGGCTCGCTAGGTATCGGGCCTGGTCGATATTCTGCTGGATCAATCTTCCATATTTTTGGGCGCCATGCTCTTTCATAGACATCCAGACCTTCAGGGCCCGGAAGCCACGTGATAATTGGACACCATAGTCACTGAACCAGATTGAACCACCAGCGAGACCGCGATCAGAATGAGTCAAGTAGTCGGGTGTAAGCGAAAAAGTTTTACGATGATCCTCTTCTTGCCGAACCAGGGCGCAGCCCACTTCGTAAGGCATGTACATCCATTTGTGCAGATCAAAGGCAAGTGAGTCAGCCCGTTCCATGCCCACCAATAGGGGGCGGAGTTCTAAAGACACGACAGCGAGTGCGCCAAAAGCACCGTCGACGTGAAACCATAGTCCTTCTCGCTGGCAGGTGTCAGCAAGTCTATCCAAATCGTCTATGGCACCGGTGTTCACAGTCCCGGCGTTGCCGATGATGCAGATTGGTTGATACCCCCCCCTGCGATCTTCAAGGATGGCAGTTTCCAGTTTGGAGATGTCGATTTTAAAATCTGAATTGACTGGTATTCGTCGAAAAGCGTTACTGCCCAGTCCCAGAAGTTCTATAGCTTTCTGTACAGAACTGTGCGTCTCTTGCGAGCCATAAAGGGTCATGTTGCGTGGCGCAGCATGTACACCATGGGTTCTCAGGTCAAACTCAGCTTTGCTATTTCGTGCCACGGTCAAACCAACCAGGTTGGCCATGGAGCCACCACTGACCAACAAGCCACTGGCCTCGGCAGGATAACCAAGCATCTCTTTACACCAATCAAGTACTTGCGCCTCGACGTAATTGGCCACGTGGTCGGCACCACCTACGTTGGGATTCATTCCAGCTGCAAGCATTTCAGCTAACATACCAAGAGGTGTTCCGGTGCCGATGACCCAGCCCCAGAACCTCGGATGAATATTTCCCATTGGATGAGGGAGCACGTATTCCAAAAAATCCTGATAGGTCTGTTCAGGCCCTTGTGGCTCTACTGGGAGGGGTTGCTTGAAATATGCTTTAATGTTCTCCGGAATCGGCTGCCACACGGGGCGCGTGCGAACGGTTTCCAGATATGTCATTATGTCATCTATCATGCGATGACCTAAACCGCGCATCAGTTGCCAATCTGCGGGATCAAGGGATTCTTCTTCAGATACATTCTCAAGGTTCATAGTAGTTCTGCCCTCCATGCTTGGTAGTCTCAAGATCAGCCATCTAAAACACATCCCGTTTGATTTGGGAAGCCGAAAGTTGAGTATGGTAAAAGAACAATGGAGAATACAACAGAAAAAGGAAAGATTAGCAAAACAATACGGTCGAAAAAATGCTTGCGATCTTGTCTCAATCTCAGTTGGCTAAGCCGGTGATGAAAATGGAGTAGGTGAGGTTCTACCGCTCGTCTGTTCTATTCAGCAGATTATAGGGCAGAAGTAAGATTGCCAGAAGCGTTTCAAAAACAGAGATGAGAAACATAATAAAGTAACAGGGCATAGGTCTGGAGATCTTTTCCCAGCTAAGGTTCTTTATAGAACGCTTTTCAGACTGTTCCGGGCGGCCATTTGACCTTATTTTATTTATTCTTGTGATTGTTAACTTGCTCATGGCCTCACTCGACAATCTATGGTAGTAAAGTCTCTTCTGCCTGTTGTTACCGCAATGAACATGCCAACTCCTAGGAGTAAGGGATCATTCTATTTTAATTTCCATAACCTATTAATAATATAAGATTTTTTTCTATAGAGATATGAGGGGCGTATGAGGATACCGTCAGCCGATGACTGAAAAAGAGTTAACCAGGTTGGCAGTTCTCAGGGATAATTAAGAAAAACCTTGTTTTTTTGAAGTGTTATGTGGTGCCAACTAGGTTGGCAGTTAGTGATAACAAAGTTGGCAGATGCAATCAGAAGCCATAACGTTGCATTTTTTTCATCAGACCATTTCTGCTCAATCCCAATTCCTTTGCAACTCTGGTCTTGTTGCCTCCGTGCTCTTGGAGCTTTTCCAAAAGAACCGATTTTTCTAGTGTCTCAACCATTTCTTTCAAGGAACCCAGCAGCTTGACTCCGTGGGTTTCCCTGACCGAGTCATCACGTATTTTGTCGCTGAGGTTCGAGATATCAATTTGATTGTTGTCAGCCACCATTGTCATGGCTCTTTCAATTTCGTTCTCCAGTTCTCTCACATTTCCGGGGAAGGGATAGGATGATAAACACTCCATGGCTCTTTGGCTAAAGCCCACGACAGATTTCTTGGTTTTCTTGTTGAATTTGCGAATAAAATGATTCGCCAATACCGGTATATCCCCTGTTCTATCGCGGAGAGGTGGGAGATTGACAGTAAACACCGAGAGCCTGTAAAACAGGTCTTCTCGCAACCTTCCCTCTTGTACCTCTTTTTCCAGATTCTTGTTGGTGGCAGAAATCACCCTGACATCTACTTTCTTGCTGAGATTTGATCCCACGGCCTTGATCTCGCCTTCCTGTAAGACTCGCAGAAGACTGGTTTGCATGGCGGGTGACATTTCCGCCACCTCATCTAAGAACACAGTGCCCCCGTGGGCGATCTCAAAAAGACCCTTTTTGTCTTTGACAGCCCCAGTGAAAGATCCTCTCTTATGGCCAAAGAGCTCGCTCGCGAGCAAAGTGTCAGGAATGCCGCCACAGTTCTGCGAGACGAACGGCATCTTTTTTCGGGGACCATTAAAGTGGATGGTACGGGCGATAAGCTCTTTCCCTGTCCCTGTCTCACCTTCAATGAGGACTGTTATGTCGGAGTCCATAACCCTCTCGCACAGTCTGAAAAGCTCCAACATCCGCTCGCTGTTACCAATGACCTGATCAAAACGATAGTGCCTCTCAACTTCCCTGCGCAGGTAGGCTACCTCGTTCTTAGTCTTCTTGATAACCTCATCTTTATCTTTATTTATAAGCTGGAGCTCTCTATAAGCACTGTTAAGCTCAGTGCACATCCTAGCATTGTCTAGGGCCATGGCAATTATTGGCGCCAAGGTTACAAGAAAATTGAAATCTTTTTCATCAAACACACCATTAATCTTATTGAGAACTTCAAGAACGCCGATGGTTTGCTCTCTCGTTTTGAGGGGCACCGCTATCATAGACTTAGTTTTGAATTCAGTGGCACTATCCACGTCACTATAATGCCGGGGATCCTGGGCCACATCCAATATTATTTCTGCTTCACCACTCTTAAACACACTGCCCGCTATACCATGATCAGTGGGAATACGAATTTCTTCAAGCTTGTCTAGTCGCTCTGGTATATCACTGGACCAGCAGAAGACTAACTCATCCTTGCCTTCATCATGCAAAATGACTGACGCTGCCTCTGCGTACATCACTTGTGTTATTTGCTTGATTATGTGCAGAATCAGATCATCAACATTGAGATACTGATAGAGTGATTGGCTGATATCCCAGAGATACTTCAATTCTTGATGTTCACGGCTGAACTCCAGGTCATCTCCGCGCTGTTTTTTTACTTTCTTGCTCATTGCACTCACCACCAAACAAGTATTGGCCGACCAAATCAACAGGTTTGCTTTGTAAAGGGTTAGCTGCCATCTCAAGAAGATTCTAATAGTATCAAAGTACCTTTGATGCAGAAATCGTGTCAATCGGAAAAACCACACCATGGTAACTTCTCCCTAACCTCGGGAGAGTGGGTAGCATCATTTTGGGTTTTTTCTAAGCATTTCAAGTCCCGCCAATGTACGCTGCTGCCAATTGTGCACGTTGCTATTAATTTGATTCGTGTACTCATAAGCCTGAGAGGGATGTGTTGTCACCTTACCCTTGCCATACATATCCAGTGCAAAGGCCACGTATCCTAGACCGGCCAACTGCTCAGCCCGTGTGCGAGCATAGTCGTTTAACCCCAACCATTCATGCACTACCAGTACCGCAGATCGGTTACCTTTGAAGGAATCTTTGTAAGACAGATATCCTTCCAGCTTCACACATTCATGTTGGTAGGATACCGACTTTGTCAAAAGTTTCGCTTGCACACTGGTACTCAATAACATCATCATCAAAACCATTACCGTCAGCCGTATCTTCATGATGAGCTCCCTTCCTGTGCAACCTTTCCCCTCATTATTTTTATGAGGGTTCCAAATGGAGAGATGAATTTGGCTAGCCCGGATGTTGCATGAATTGCTGTCGTGAGACCGTTAAGATGGCTGTGCAACCGGGCTAACCGCAGGGAGTTGGATCCGAAGCGTTCTTGAATAGTACGTCGCAGGGTGAGCTTGTCCTGAGCCTGCGAAGGAACACCGGAGGACGCCCGGAAGAACGGCCATATCCGCGGTCGCAGCAGGTAACTCGTGAAATATCTGGGCTGGAGTAACTTGAAGATAAAACCAATATACTGAGTGTCAATAGAAGAAACCGTTGCTTTGATAAAATGCAATCCCTGGGATTTCGACTCTACATTGCATTGTGGCTGAGTGGTCAAGGATGTTATTTGTAAAGAAACGGGTCAAGATGTTGGGGTAGTAAAATGTGATGGTGTCGGCTGGATTTATTTAACATCGAAAACCTGGTCCTTGGGGCCAGGTCAGAGTTCAATGGCTTTGCCGATAAAGGTGGCGAGCTGTTGAGGAGTATTGAAGGAGGAGAAATTCCAAATCACAAAGGACTGAGGTTTCAGGTTTCAGTTTTATTGTTTTTCTTCCCTGACACCTGGCACCCTGAGATTTGGTGCTTGGAATTTGATATTTTACAATACTCCATCACTGCAGCAGACTGCCGCAAGGGGGAAAGAGTATGGAAGCCCCCTCAGGGGGCAGTCCAAAGCCGGGTCCTTTGGGCCCGGATTCTTTACTTTTGCTTTCATCAGTCATTTCGGTTAAAATTTTACCGATTCTTTTGGTTTCCCTACTCTAATTCGCACTATTGCTCGAATTCACTCCGCACTGATTCTCACTGGGTGGTATCTTCGTTTTCCTTGTCAAATGCTCGCGATTTATGTTAATTGTTATATTCCCAGCAGCTCAGTATATATTGGACATATGGTTTTATTGGAAATCCTCTCTTCCCCCGTGTCCGCCTGCATTATGGGCACGATCACAAAAGCAAACCATGGAAGATTTTGGGAACCGCAGTGTCCTCGCGAGATTTGGTAGCCAAAGCCACTTAGTGAGGGAAGGGGAGTACTGTGTTTTTTGACTTTGCCAACGTTTTTATCTTCATTATTCTGGGGCTGTTAATGACATTCGTAATCATTACAGTCTCCAGATTGCTTGCCCCCCAGGTTTCGGACGTCCCCGACAAGTTCACCACCTATGAATGCGGGGAGCGGCCCGTGGGTTCAGCCTGGATACTCTTTAATTTTAGGTTCTATGCGGTGGCGTTGGCGTTCCTCATTTTCGACATCGAATTGGCGTTAGTCTTTCCTTGTATCTCTGTTTACGACAATTGGCTAAAGGCTGGCAGCGGTTTATTTGCCCTCATCGAAATTACGGTTTTTGTGGGAATCCTGTTTTTAGGTTTGATCTATATGTGGAACCGAGGTGACCTCAAGTGGACCAAGGAAGTACCTGAGGAGTTGGAAGAGGGAGTGGTGCTGGAAGAAGAGAAACCGATTATGTT
>Ga0209536_100009174_pt1 | contig 14709 bp, 16 predicted proteins | sample DeeMarSeWOR28_12_FD_187461 | JGI IMG/M metagenome (GOLD analysis project Ga0209536, IMG submission 187461) | Marine sediment microbial communities from White Oak River estuary, North Carolina - WOR-2-8_12 (SPAdes) (version 2) | ecosystem: Environmental > Aquatic > Marine > Intertidal zone >...
GCAGTTACCTGTAATAAATAACCGTATGCTCCAGAATATGTTGTAGGAGTATCTCCTAACGTGGTAAAATCTTGTACTAATGGTGAGTCTCCGTATTCATTTGTTATATAATAATTACCACCTATTATTGTTATATCATCTAAATCGGTTAGTGCTATTCCCGAAAAAGATGCTTGTTGTAGTGCCGGATCGTATCTTAATACTGTGACTTTGTCCGGCGTAGTATAAATTTCAGTAGTACCTAAATCATGTCCTAATGGATAACCTTGTATAGATGTAGCATCGTGTGGGCTTATAAATCTTCTGGCCCTGGTAGGTGTTAGATCATACCCATCAACGTTTACAACTATGCCGCTATTTGTGATGTAACCATCTAATATTTCAGATCCATATAGTTGAGTTTCTGAAAATAAATATGAAACATCCATTTCACTAGAAGCTGGGATATATAAACCAGCCAAATCTCTTATGTTTATCCCGCTAGCTGTAGTATTTTTAAGTTTTATAGTATGTACATACATTATATATCATATCTCCATCTTAACTCTAGTACTACTATTGGATCTCTTACTCTGGCATCGGCGGTCGACACAAACATTTGTAGCTGTTGAGCAGCATCTATGTCAACATTTAAAGTTTCGTCTGTATAAGTATAATTAACTAGTGAAAAATTATATATAGAAGATTGATCCGCCTGAATCTCAAAAGCCTTAGTAGGTGTTTGGCTTAATACTGGATCAACATCCGCTGTTACTGAAACTATTGTAGCATCTCTTAACATATTAAAATGAGCATAGGAATTTACCACGTTTCCTATTGACATATATAGTCCATCTATATTACCTGAATATGTAAATAAGAAACTGTGTGTGTAAGCTGATAGCCATTTGTTTCTAGTATCATCCCAGTAATATAATAAACTATTACCGTTGTTATACCATATAGTTCCAGTGCCTGATGCTGGTGGCTCAGTACCACTAACTACAATAGCATCTGAAAAAACAAGACCTGTCTCTGCTTCATTTACTACAACATATTTATTGGCATATCCGGTATAACTTTCTGGTGTATCAGTTAAATCTAGGAAGGTTTCTACCCCGCTGGAAGTCATATAAAGATCATCTATTTGATCTTGTAAAACACCAGAAGCTTGTGTTAATTGATCATACCTTAACATGTGATAGGGCTGAACTGCACGAATCCCACTTAAGGTGCTGTTCAAATACAGCTCAGCCCCGTCATATCCCATACTAATGGTATCTGCATCATTGAAATCTATTTTTTCGCCTGTTTCAAGATCCAGATTATCTTCTCTAAACTTAGCCATTAATTATTCCTTAATGTTTTTGACTATAGAACGCATGCCATTCTAAGACAAAATTACTCGAATCTATTTTGCCTGAGAAATGAGTTGTGAAGCCTCCTGCTGTTTTAACACCTTGGACAGTGCTATAAATAGAAGGTTTAGCATCCACCTCATTAGTTAAAGTAGCCACAACAGTGTAATCATCGTCGGGCCATGGGTTATCAAAAACTACCGCCTGCTCTCTCGCATTAAGAATACAAGCAACGCGGCCCCATTTCTGATTGTCGGCGTAAATATTACCGGTATATATATCGCCAGTACCAGAAATAGTATTATCATTGAAATACATGTCATTATTTAACGTAACCGTCTCATTAAATGTAGTCGGTCCATCAAAAATGTTAGTGCCACTAAAAGTGACATCGCCGGCAAAAATCTTATCGCCGGTTATAGTCTGGTCAGTAGCAAGAGTAACATAGTTGGCGAATTCGGCAAAAACTGTACCAGATAGCGTGTTAATTTCACCGTCCACGTACCACCTAGTAGTTAAGTGATAACTTTCCGTCGGATCGATACCACTCACCGTACCAGTAAAGCCTCTCGAACCATCCACCAATATATATTGGGTATGATCATCATCCAATAGACCAGTAAGATCACCGTGATCAGTAATAATTTGATCGACTATAATACCAGAAACAGTGTTGACAAGATCATCCACATACCATCTAGTAGTTAGATGATAACTTTCTGTGGGGTCAATACCACTTACTGTGCCTGTAAATCCTCGAGTACCATCTACTAATATATATTGTAGATGGTCATCATCATCAAGGCCGATCAAATCACCATGCTCAGGTGCAAAATCATACATCTGATCATATCTTACCAAATGATAAGGTTCAGTAGCTCTTTCACCAGCTATCGCCATAGAAACTACTAATTCATCTACGGGGCTGATATTATTTATTCCAGAGCCAGGTACTGTGGCATTATATCCAGAAATAGTAGTCCAGGCCATGAAGGCCTTTTCGTTGCCTGGATCTTGTGCTGGATATGAAGTTGGGCCGTAAACACCAAGGCTATCGGGACCGAACAGCACTCGCTGTTCCTCCTGCAGCATAAGGTGAAGATCTTTAAACTTGGCCATTTTTACTCTCCTTTAGTATACTGTTTATCGAAAAACTTCCCATTCTAGAATGTAATTACCTGTATCTATTTCGCCAGAGAAAAATACTGTAAAGCCATTTACAGTTTTGTTAGCAACAACAACAGAATAGACGGATGGATTTCCATCCGACGTTACTAATTCTATATTAATATTATAAGTTAAATCCGGCATTGGAGATGGGAACACTACGTCTTGGCTACTAGCTCCTAATAAGACTGGAGTTGCACCGCGCCAGCTTGGGTCATAAGTTGAGGTATCTATTTCATAGGTTGCTCTTAGGTTTTCAAATGGTAAGGGTGCAATATATTTTAAAGTAATTTCATTATCTCCGGTCTGATCAAAATCATTAGGTGCATGTAAGGCCTGTCCATTAAGGTGTAAATCTATTCTATCACGTGTATAATTATATGTGGTATAGAATGTTTTATTAACACCATCAAGGGTGCCAGATATCGTATCAGCTACAATAGTGCCTTTACGATATATCTCCTGAACTTGAGGGAGGGCTATTTTCCTTAATATAATCATAACCTAGTCCCCATAAAAATATAGCCAATACAGGCATAGATATACCACTGGAGTCGAAGTCCCATTAGTATATTGAAAGCCCAATTGGCCATATTATACTCTCCTTATTTTGATTTTTTGTTCCGCTACTACGCACTTTCAAATTCTCATACCCGTCCTACGTAGCCCGATCTACAAACTTTATTGTTTTAAGACATCACTCCCGGCTCCTTTTAATACTGTTCCTGTTTTCCGTGCTTGTCCACTCAATTCTCTGGCTTGTTTGAGTAATTTATACCTGACCCAATTAAAACTTTTCCGTATTATCTTCTACTACTTACTGAAAGTTCCTGAATTCTCTTTAACAGAATGCGGCGCAAACTGTCCTTACCGGCTCTTTGATTTGCTTGTTTCTCAGCATATTTAAGTAGCTGAATGTCTCGGATCTTTGGAACAATCTCTCGTGCATTTCTAACAGAGAGTTCTACCACATCGTCGACACTCATTTCTTTCGGTACGAGAGGCGCCACATTATCCCCCCTTGATGTATCAGTCCTTACGACTGTAGATCCCTGCTGTCCTTCCTCTTTAGTTTCTTTAGCCTCTTTCTTTACTGGAGCTCCTCCGTAAGGTTTGTGGTCTTCTGTAAATATACGCCATTTATTCTGATCACGTAATTTAACTTCCTGCAACCACTTAACGAAATCTTCTCCCTTATTTATGTTATGTCTCTTACCGTATTGCTCATAGAGTTCATCTAAGGGAATCGTTGCTCCCGGCCCCACCGATCTCTTCATCGTATGAGACCACAAATGCGTCATGTTCTTCACGTAACCTTTCATAGTCTTCTCCTTTACTATTGAAATCTAAAACCCTTGTCCTTTTCTCATCCATCCAATCAATAAGGAAGTGTAGTAAATTTGCCATTCTGTGTAGGACTAAAATTAGTATTAGCCAGCCAAACGTATTCGTAATAAAAAATATCGCGAAAACACAAGCCATCCACACAGAAGTACAATAACCACAATCCAATATATCATGTATGAAATTAAAAACTTTGAAACGCCTCAACTTAAATAAAGGCTCTTTTATGAAGCGTATGGAGAATTCGGATTTGGTAATCAGATTTGTTGCTGCTTCTACAGCTATAATTGCCAATACCATATCCAGAAATGTTGCTAATAATGTTTCCATACGCCTTTCCTTGTGATATCTTACTCCGAAGAATAAGATATCGAGATTGCATAACAATCCATATATTTTTATAGAGAGCGGTCAATAACGCCCATTCCGAGCATTCTCGGATCTAGGCATGCGAAACCAAGCTCTGCCCATCCAAAGAAACCTTGTTTTTGGACACGCAGCAACGTTGGGTCGTCGTACGCTTCGTATTCTTTACGGATTGGCATAACCAATGAATCGTTGACGCTCAGATCGAACGCCATTACCTGAGTTTCACCCAGTGTGTTAACAGTACCATCAGCATTAGTTACATTAGGATTGTCCAGGGTGTACTGATTATAAACTTCACCAGCACCAGCGATGAACTTACCATATTCTGCTGTACTACCATTAATATTATACAGACCGGTTGCACCCAGATGTTGTACTTCATGCAGTCTCACGTTCCAAATACTGCCCATGCCAGCTGCCTGGAAAATCTCGCGTCTGGTGACCGGATCGATGTCCGTGTCAGTCCATTCACGAATGTCAGCCGCATCTTCAGGAGAGACATACAGATCGGTTAGAGTTCTACCGATTCTCTTGAAACCAACCATCATCTTATTGATGAGTTCTTTCGACAGGTAACCAGCACCTGTAGAAGCTGGATTGATTTCATAGATCGGAGCTGGGCGAGAACCCAACAGACCCTTACCAGAGAAGCTGGATGTAGCGGCGGGCATAATTACGCGCCAACCACACTCTTCCTCGTAGTTAGCCAAGTCTTTGGCTACACGAGCAGCAGCTCTTTGAGCTATGTCAACTCTTGAATCACGTGCATATGTAATCTTCCAATCTGCGGAAGCATTGATAGCAAACGTCGGAACGTAAACTTCTTCTCCGATACCTTCGATGAAGTTTTGAGCCATATAACCTAGTCCAGGCAGAACCCAAACTGGAATTTCAAAGTCCTCGGCGACCGGATAAACGGCCTGAGCACCCGGAGCCAATCTTTCAACGGCAAACATGCCGCGCATAATAGACTCCAACTCAATCTTCTGAAGGATAGGAGTTGTTATAGCAGCTGCAAACGCTCTGAAAGCGGCCGCGCCCTCAGGGCCGGCCTCCGCGGTTGCTCTAAAAAGTTCTTGCATTTCCTTAAGTTCCATGTTTACAACTCCTCCTATGAGTTTAGTTTAGGAAGCACTTCAAATCCGTGCCTTAATCCCTTTAAAAATAGATTAGACCAAAAGTTTGATTCTAATCGGATACAATGTGGTGTTATTGAAATTAGCCTGGCATTTGGCCACGCTAGCGCCCTTCATAACCTTAGCAACTGGTAGAGAATCAGCGATTCTAGCACCATTAGCTTTATCTGTAGCAGGAGTACCAACAGAGTCATCTGCACCGTTGGTGACTTTAGCTTCATCGGCTGCTGGATACAGCATATCATCCGGGTTCATATTGTCGCCGGCGCCAATTACACTATCTGTCATATCACAAGTATAGTGAACTGTATCCCAGATACCCAAATGAGCAACTCCCAAAGGAGCCTCTTTGGTACCCTGAATATCACCATTACTGTCGTAGTCTGGTTGGGCAATAACATCACTGGAACCCAGGTCGCCTGGCATCATAAAGCCAGTCGGATGTACCTGGTGGTATCCCATTTTAACTTTCTGCATAGCGAATCCGAACGCATGCTGTACATCAGCCTCACCATCACCATGAACCATTTTGAAAACAATAGGCTCTTGGTTGGCAGCATCAGAATCCAGCTTTACAACAGATCCTGCATAACAGACAACACCACCGACGCCACCTGAACCACTATCAGTCTGGGCGCCATAACTACAAAATTGATTTTCAACAACAGGATGTCTTGGAATAAACATAATCCTAGTTCCTCCTTAATTAATCATTTTTCTTAATTCGCTCAGCCATAGCTTCGCCCAGTTTTCTATATTTGGCCAGCATATCGTCGGAAGGTCTAACTTCCATATTTAAAGCAGCAGCAATAGCTTTACCGGGATCAATCTCGGCAGGAGAAGTATCTTCTTCTTCAGAAGCTTCCTCTTCTTCACTTTCCTCTTCAGAGGCTTCTTCTTCCTCTTCAGATGCTGCTTCTTCCTCTTCGTTCTCTTCAGCTTCGGCTGCTACCTCTTCCTCTTCTTGGGTCTCTTCTTCAGAAGCTTCCTCTTCATCGGATTCGGGTTCAGCCTTCGCCAACTCAGCTTCCACGGCGCTTCTCAGAGAGACGAGTTCCTCTTTATAACCTGCAAATTCCTCGTCTTCCATCTCTCTAACTTTAGCCGTCTGGGCATCTTTGTTAGAGAGTGCCACGCCTGCTTCCGCCAATTCAGCCATGCGAAGCTCAGCAGCCTTATCTTTCTTCATTTCCTCAATCATATTCTCAGCTTCGGTGAGCTTTTCAGCTTTTTCCTCAGCTTCCTTCTTAGCCGCCTCAAGCTCAGAAGTAAGCTCTTCAATTTTAGCTTCCAGATCCGTAACCTGAGTAGCTACTTCCTCAGACTCAGCGTTTTTGCCTTCAAGCGCCTCTGTCAATTGAGTAATAGTATCAGCGGATTTCTGGAGAGCTTTTTCAGTTTCAGCTCTTTGCTCAGCCTCTTCTTTCTGAGAAAAGATTTCGGCAACCATAGCTTCGACATCTTTTTTCAGTTCTTCATTCATAAAGATAATACCTCCTATGAAATTTTAATGAGATATTGATTTCACCAACCTGAATGAATTTAAGTATTTTTATATAAAACAAATCCCTTTTCCTAATACCTAAATCTATCAATCATTTATTTTTACGGCAGCGATTGAGCTGCACCAGTATTGCCTCTACAAGCAATAGAAGCAATTTCAGGGTCCATACCTACCATAGCAAAAAAGTCAAAATACATAATATCTCCGGCGGGATTGGCGAGTTTAACCTTAATTACGTTATTAACGGTGTCTTTCTCTGCCCAGAAAGTTCCCCCTGGATCTTGTAATGGGTATGCACCCACATGACAATATGTAGCAGCATCCATACCATGGAAAGAAATACCACTTAGAACAGTAACTTCGCTTTCACCCGAAGCCACAGTAACAGTTTCTGACCATATAAATGGATAGGCATGGTTATTACCCATATTACGATAGATCAACGCCAAAGCGTCATCACCATTAATACGAGTAAGCTTGGGCATACTTCTTAACGCGCCGCCCAAAGGGCCGGCTGGGGTATGTCCCTGTTGTCCAATGTTAATGTCTGGCATAATTTGCCTCCTTCACGATCTAGATTTAACTGCCTCGTGAGAAGCAGCTTTTAAGTCAATTAGATTGCCTTTTCGGCTTTCTCCAGTGTTTCGTTCAGTCTCTTAGTAAGCTCAGCTCGCTTATCGCTCTGTTCTCTTTTCTTTAGTAGTTTTTTAGCGTGTGCTTTAGCTGCTCTAGCCATTTGATTTCTTAAACAATCTGGATCAGATGTATCTCTACCAAAAGATGTACATCCTTTGTCATACAGAGTGCACCAATCAGTATTAGTAACTTCTGTATCGGGGCCTTTTGGCTCCTCCGCGTACACATGACGTTTATAATTTACACAAATTCCAACTGTATCGTCATACTGTAATTCGGCTTCTTCAGTCGCCGAAGGGTCTGTAATTACAGAAGTATCCCCTTCTACTTTATTAGAGGTTAGTTTATTCTCTTTTTCCATAAGATCATAGTCTAAAACAATGACCTCTTTAGGGTCAAAGTTCTTTTCTTTTTCACTAGCTGTTTCAAGGATGACCGATGGTGGGTTTGCTGGGTTTTTAACCACACCACACCCTGAGAATACAATACCTCTCAGAACTCTTTCTAACTTTCCTTCTGCTATTTCTTTCCCTTTTTTAAGGACTTTAGCTAATTTACCGAAGAGTCTATCGTCATGCGCTAGCCCCATCGCTTCAGCCTCACGTCTTGTTAGAATTAAATCTCCTACCTTAACATCATAGTTAGAAAAGTAACACTCCATACTAACCTTCCAATCTCCATTGGCCACTTCTTTTGCTAGATTAGGGAATCTATTTTTATATATTACACCAGCGATTACCACATGCATATCATTATCCTCGCTATCGAGACTGGCGTCCTCTTTTTTAGCTAATTCCTCTAAATCTAGCTTAGAATTGTCACTATTGATGAAAGCTCTATCATAAATGTGCCCTATTATATCTTCTTCTTTGTGTTCCACATCGAGAGCTTTACTAACAATAGTGTCTTCAGCCTTCACGAGTTCGGAAGGTAAAAAGTGTGCTCCGTTTAAATTTGTTCCAGCAGAAACAAATATAGCGGAAAAATATTGTAGGTCTGGCTGCTTGTCCTCATTTCGCGGTAGCTCTATGACAGCAGCGACAGCCTTTTTACGGTCTGTGGTTTCTTTCTCCAGCTTAATGTCCGCTTCTATATAAAATTTTTCCATTTAAATTCTCCTACTCTTCTTTTTTAAATCGAATTTTGGCTAATTCATGTGTAAAATCCGCGAATTGCTCGTCAGACATATCTTTTACTACATCTTGAATAGATGCTGTTTTTTGTGCCGGAGTTGCCTGCGGTTTAGTAGTTTTCTTTGTTTTTGTTTGGTTTTTCTTGGCTGGACTTTGTGGCTGTTTTGTCTTAGCTGGCTGGCCTTTCGGTCTACCTTGTGAAGGTGTCCCTTGAGGAGCTTTCTGTGTGTTTTGTACACCGCCAGCCTGTGCTGTTTGCTGCCACGGCGATCCAATGATACCAAAAATACCTTTATCAACCAAATCAAATTCTGTTTCCATATTAGCCAACTCATTGTCGTAATCAAAACCGACTTGTTCAAGCGCGGTTTGATAACTAATCATTCTTCTATCAACAAGTTGTGAAATAATATTCATGTACATGATGGTGTCTTTCAATATACCCTCATCCCATCTAATTTTTGGAAATCTTTCAAAGCCCATTGCCTCAGCTATTTGTTGATACTCTCTATATATCCAACGTGTAACTTGGCGTCTAGCATAATCTATTTCTTCTTGTATACCTTTTATTACTAATTGTGCCTGGGCTACATTCAAGTCGCCGGTTCCATCTATTAAAGCTTTTGATACTGCCAGACCGGCAGACATGTCAGCATTAACCTGTCCGTATTTCTCTTGGCCCAATATAGCCTCAATTTCTGGAGAAACTATCTTTTCCACTTTTAATGTATGATTCCAAACAACATCGAAGGATTTACCAGAAGTATTAAATAACTGAGATACGGCCTCTAATTCTTCTTGTGTTACAACTGGGTAGTCATCGTTACCTATTGTAATCTTTAGAATATAGTTCGTGATGCCATCCAATGTACTTAAATCAGCTTGCCTTAACGACTTTTTATATTCTATAGTGTCAAATATTCTAAGTGATCTTGGCTTTGCATAACGCTCATAAGGCATCTTTCTATATGTAACAAATCCAACTAATCTAGGATCTAGTTGAAACTCACCGCCCTCTTCTGCTGCTCGTTTCAAATCAGACGGTAATGCCTTTATAAGGGCCTTCTCTTCTTCTGTCTGCTCTGATACAGGTTTTTTCAAAAGTTCTGTAAGTTCTGGGGGCGGTGTTAGTTTTACACTAACTTTGTCAAATAACAGATTGCCTGTTATATTCACCAATAAAGGATTCAAAACAGTATAGTTAACTGGTAGATGTCCTTTGGACCAAATATTTTTCTTGGCCGCATCTTCTTGTCCAGTTGCTTTTTTGTTATTTCCTTTTTTAAGTTTTTGGCCGGGGATTGGTGAGAGGTGAGACACGCGAGGTTCATACTTAGCTAAAACTTTATATGTGGTGACGTGTCCATATTTGAAAAAATCCAAATAGATCCAATCTATAAGTTCATGGAATCTAACATCAAATGCCCATACATCAAAGAAGTTTTTAATATTTTCATCGTCAATATCATGCTCAAAACCCTTTGACGCTAGGCCGGATAAAATATTTACAGTAGATCCTAGTTCGGGTACTGAGTAGTAATATTTTATAGCATTTCCATATTGTTCTTTTTCTGTTTGCTGTAATGGCTCTTTCTGTGATAGATCTAAAAATGTTCTATCTAATGTATCCCTAGTAATTACAGCTGCCTTCTCCTTAAACGCCTTAGGAATCACACCGCCCCTTTCCAAGAATGCTAAGGTCTTTGGTTTGGGATCTAAGAAAAACGTAGATTGTCCAGACTTTTCATCCACAGAAATGGCCTTAATACCCACCTCTGGATATTTTTTCTGGAGATCAGCGGTTACCTTATTCAGTTTATTTTGATCCATAATTTAATTCCTCTCCTTACGGGTTAACGTCTTGTATACTTTCCTTTCTTCCTATTAAATCATCCGGCGATGTGTAGGTTGATTCCAGTCCTCCGCTTCTATGTCTTGTATAATCATCCGCCCAACTGGGTACAGCTGCGTCTGGGGTTCCGGCCCCCGACACTGTAGCCCACCAATTTTCGGCCTGGAAATCTTTATCCATTGTTGGCATGGTCTACCTCCTATTTATCTGTATCAAGTTCTTCGGCGCCGTTGCCGTTTTCACTTAGTTTTGTTTTAGCATAGATACGGCCCAATGCTAAAGTGACAAAGCCGCCACCCAAGAACCCAAGACCTACACTTGCAGATATCCAAGGTTCCGGCGGCGTTTTACCAGGAATTAGATTGAACATACCCCATACTACAGGTATATACAGAAGTAATAACCATTGGAATTTCATGGATGCCAAATTCCGTAATAATTTCTGCGTCCATAAATCCCAAAAAGTCTTGTTGCATATAGTTATCTCTTTAACTCTAATACCGCCGCACACTTCGCATGTTTTGCCGCATGTACATTTCTCGGCCATAATTTCCTCCGCGGCATTTCGAGCGTAGTTCTCTATTAAATAAGCAGGTTAGTTAATTATTTAATTCTACGCTTATCTTTTAGGATAGCATGGTGTACACCACGATCGTTTCCTATGCTAGGACCAGGCCCGATAGCCTTTTTCTTATTAAGAACGTTCCATGGAGCATTTGGTTTGTGCTCTCTTATATAACCAGCTTTATTGTATAAAATGGGTTCTGGCTCACCCTCTAGTTCCTTGGCCACCATCCTACATCCATGCGCTGCTAATATTACAGCAGAGTATAAGTCTTTATTTTGCGTTTTCTTTGGTGTATCAAAGTGTAAAGCGCCAGATGAAGTCTGTGTCACCACAATGTTTAACATCTGTTTCTTTAACGTCTTTACATTTTCATACATTTCTCCTAAAATGTCCGCAGAGCTTTTTGGTGGTTCTGGAAATAACAACTTCTTATCTTCCAACATAGCTAATGTGGTAAAATTAGCATCAGCTATCCATGTAGGATTAAAGTTTACCATTTCCAAAATATGTCTACCTTTAAGATGACGCTTTTCGTCCTCTGTACGGTCTATGATAGGTTCATAATCATCATAACCTTCTTCCAACAAGTCCATTATAGCCTTTCCACCGCCGCCCTTATCCATAAATACTCTCACTACGTTGTATGAATCACATATAGCTTGTATCATCATAGTGAGTTCTTGTGTTGTTTTACGTTTCAACTCTAATACATTTACTACTCTATTAGGAGTACCATATTTTATTATTACTACACCACAACTAGCATCTCCGCCTTGGCTTGGGTCTACTCCTATTACATACTCAGCGCCAGGCTCGCCCCTGACTTCCATAGTGTGTCCACTTTCATCTGTACACGCTTCCAAAATAGATGCTTTGAAAAAGCCTTCTGAATCAGATACCATCGCGGCTTCATACTCCATGCTAAACTCTGCAGCGGACATAATACGTTTAGCTTCCATGATATTATTCATATCCAAAAAGCCTTCAGGCATCTCCTGATAAGGTACTTGCCATACACGATATTGAGAAGCTTCACCGTCTTTTTCCATCATGTCCCAATGGTCTCTCATACGTTTGTACATATGATTGAATTTGTAAAAACCAGATGAAGCCATTATCATTTTATTTACAGTTTCTTCTTCAAAGTCGTCCTCTGTAGCCAATCCCAACTTAATTAATTGTTTTTGACGTTCAATACGTCGCACATTTTCCATAGGTTCCAAAGTTGTAGCGCCCATAGGACGTACAACCATATCTAAAGTTTGATCAGGCACTTGTGCTAACTCGTCTACCACTATCAAATAGAAACGAGATCCACGGATTTTGGAACCGTCGCCAAGAGGTAATGCTTCAATGAATGATGGGTTATACCCACCGACTGATTTAAATCTTAAATAACATGTGTCTGAACCACGGGTGGGTTTCTTTTCTGTAGCTTCTCTGAGTAGAGGTGATCTAGCATAAAGTTTTTCAACCTCACTAAAAATCATTTTGGACTGACGAAAAACAGGTGCTATCAGACCAACACGATATCCTGGGTAAAGCATACAACTCAGAGCGGATAAAGTACCTAACATAAAGGTCTTACCAACACCACGGCCGCAGACCGCGATAACGTAGTTTTTGAACCACATATCTTCAAACACCAATCTCTGTATCGGTGCTAAGTCAACACGTAAAAGATCATAGGCAGCTATACAAGGATTCTGCCTATAAAACTGAACCATCTCCATGCCCTGTTCTATTAACGCCTCGTAACCCTTTTTTCTTCGCACCCCGCTTAATCGTCCTCCTCTTTCAGTTCGGTATAGGTGTCATACCTATTACCAGTGTATCCTTCTCTGTTTTTTAAAGCTTCCTCTTCTTCAACTCTATTTTTACGTATCTGTTCCTGTAATTTATATTTCTTTTCTTCATCAAAAGCAACAGCTAAGTCCACAATAGAAAAACCTTTCAATTCATTTGGATTAATTCTATCCTTACGTCTAGTAGCTAAGTTCTCTTTTAGCACTTTGTTTTCTTTACGAATTTTTTCCAAAGCTGCGGATATATCTAATTGACGATCTGCACTATCTTTACTTGTTTTTAACAATCTAAATTCAAGCACACGATTCTTAGCGAGATCCATTATATCATCCATGTCGCCGGAGGTAAGATCTTCCTGGTCAAAATCCGCAAGATAGACGTCCACTAAATCATAGTAGATAGACGCCTCCTCTTCCGAGAAGATTTCTTCTATTGGAATTAAATCTTTAATTAATTTCTTTGGTTTAGGTGGGTTTTTCGGTCTTCCGCTTCCTTCTCCGCCCATACTACCTCCTAATCACCCAGATCATCGAAGTATTCATCTGGATCTAGACCTAATATTTCAGCGGCCTCTAAGAATAAAATTATCAATTCTGGTGTAATTTCATGGCTGAAAAATTCTATATTAGGTCCAACTGTAAGTTCGATACGATTGGCGTTTCTCAAACTTTTTAAAGTCATGACGTCTTCTAGACTGTCAATTACACTTTCGTTGTCTGTTACCCATTCACAAATTTCGCCATTACTATCTATGTTACAGTACATATTTGTCAGTTCTTCTGACAGAGGATTCTTGTTTCTAAAATATACTATTAACGAATCCGAAATTTTATCTTTTGTTTCTTGTTTATGTCGCTGTCCTCTTTTAGATTCACTTATAGCTCTTTTACTAGCTTCACTAAGTCTGAAACCTATTGGTCTTCCTCTTCTAGTCATCATCAACTACCTCCGACACTGTAGAGAATTTTTTACACTCTGGACATATTATTCCTACAGTTACTGTGGTAGCAGATGTGACATAACCACAATTATCACATTGGACATACATATTACCACCCATGGGTTTAGGTGGTTTTCTAAAAGTGAATTCTAAGTTTTTTGAATCAGATATCTTACTTTCTCTATGAATTCTGGCATTGTGTTTATTCACACCGCCTTTGGGTTCATATCTCCTAGAGGTAGACCCAGGAGAAAGTTCTTGGTTTAGTGGAGTAGATTTAAGATGCTTCTCCACAGCTTTATTAAAATTACTATTCATTAAGTCCTCTCCCGTTTGTAATCTACGTGTATTTCCCTTTTGCTGGCTATGTAATCAGCAATATACACGGTCAACTCCTCTGACGTATATTTACTTAAATCTTTTTTCCAATCCTTAGTACTCCACGGGCCATAATGATAACCACAAGCATTGCGTATGATATTATAAGATCTTTCAGACAGCATTTGAGTAGCGTTCTGAACTTCTTCTACTAGATCGGCTGCCAAGCTAGGGTGGTTTTTTGTTGTATGACCAGACTTTGTCAATCCTTGCTTTCTTAAATCATGTATGAGACATGCTGCAAGTATCTCATCTCTACTACTTTCACACTCAAGACCTCTACAAAGTTGATACGCTACTGTAAAAATCTTTTTTGTGTGAATTATATTACCATCACCAGCCAGTTCATCTATTGGATGAAATTTACCAGTAGATGACGCTGGACAATCTAAAAAAATATAATCAGGCGCAGCACAAATACACAATCTTGCGAACTCCCGTATCGTTTCATCATATATGAGCTCAAGTTGTTCTTTGAACACCTCGCTCTTAAATTTTTCGTCAAGCATGCCTACTCCTTTAATACGGCTTGAACGTTT
>Ga0209536_100009175_pt1 | contig 14709 bp, 15 predicted proteins | sample DeeMarSeWOR28_12_FD_187461 | JGI IMG/M metagenome (GOLD analysis project Ga0209536, IMG submission 187461) | Marine sediment microbial communities from White Oak River estuary, North Carolina - WOR-2-8_12 (SPAdes) (version 2) | ecosystem: Environmental > Aquatic > Marine > Intertidal zone >...
AAGCATCCGCTCGGTGTGGTCGCGGGACTGGCACGGCTCCCGGACCTCGACCTCGGTGCCGCCCGCGAGTCCGGCGAGCAGCAGGGAGGACTTGACCTGCGCGCTCGCCACGCGCCCCCGATAGCGCAGGACTCTCAGCGATCCTGATGTCCGGGCTTCGATCCGAACGGGAAGCCTGTCCCGCCGTGCGAGGTACTCGATTCTCCCGCCCATCGACTGAAGGGGGTACACCACCCTGTCCATCGGTCGTCGCTCCAGGCTGGCGTCGCCGCGGAGCACGGCCGGGGCTCCGAGTCCGGTCAACAAACCCGCGAGCAGCCTCGCCGCAGTCCCGCTGTTGCCGCAGTCGAGCTCGACCGGCCGCCTGCTCCAGCGGCTCGGCGCCTGGACAAGGACCCTGCCGCCACCCGTGGGGGCGACCTCCGTCCCGAGCGCACGCAGTGCAGCCAGGGTAGCATCTGCATCCCGCGAATCGGACAGGCCGGAGAGCCGGCAGGGTCCGGCGGCCAGGCTCGCCAGGATGAGGGCCCGGTGCGAGATCGACTTGTCTCCGGGCATGCGCAGGTTCGTCATGCGGCCGTGGCTCCGTCTTCGTCCGGCAGCGGCACCTCCACCGTCATGCCATCTTCGGCGGCCTCGACGACCGGAAACACGGCCCGGGCTTCCTTGACGAGCCGATGCGCCTGTTCCGAGTGTCTCGCGCTGAAATGCGTCAGAATCAGCCGTTTCGCGTTGGCCCTCGCTGCCGCGGACGCGGCCTGACGCGCGGTTGAGTGGCGGGTCTCCGCTGCCCGTTCCGCTTCCTCGTCGGAGAACGTGCACTCGTGGATCAGGAGATCCGCTCCCCCGGCTGCACGCACTACGCTGTCGCACGGTCGGGTATCGCTGGTATACACGAGTTTCCTGCCGCGCCTCGGAGGTCCCACCAGAGCATCCGGCGTGATGACCCGACCATCCGCCAGACGGACGTTCTCGCCGCGATGCAGCCGACCGAATTGCGGGCCCTCCGGCACCCCCAGCGCTCTTGCCCGTTCGACGTCGAAGCGTCCGGGGCGCACGTCTTCGACCAGCGCCAGTCCGAACGAGCCCGGAGCGTGGTCCGTCTCGAAACAGCGAATTTCGTAGCCGTCGTAGCGGATTGCAGATTCCGCAGGCAGTTCCCGGACCTGCAGCGGAAACGAGAAACGGTCCCCCCCTACCGTAGCTGCCGATTCCAGGGTCCCGTGCTCATCGCCCGGACCCCAGATCACCAGTTCCTCGGTCCGGCCCTGCAGGCTGAGCGTTCGCAGCAGTCCCGCCAGCCCGAGGTAGTGGTCCGCGTGGAGATGAGTGACGAAGATCTCGCGCACCGTGAAGCCGACCGCGAACTTCATCATCTGGCGCTGCGTGCCCTCGCCGCAGTCGAACAGATACACGTCTCCCTCTCGCTGAACGGCGAGCGCCGAGACGTTTCTTCGAATCGTCGGTCGGGAGGACGCAGTCCCCAGGAACGTGACGCGTAGCACGGGCGCCAACCTAGCCCCCGCAAGGTGGAGGTCAACGGTAGCCGTCGGCGACGGGCATAATTCCTGCTCGCCGAAAGTCGGGACAGTCCCCCGGATCGCCCGCGCGGGACACGCGACCGCCACCGGGGCCCGGCCGGTGACGGGTCGTAACCGCCGGTAGTGACACATGAATTCTCGGAGCCCGGATTGAACGGATGGCCCCGGTGACAGACGCGGATGATCGACGTGCCCGATACCGGGTCGTGGCTCGCCTCGGCAGGGTGGAGCAACGGCTCGCGGGTGTGGAGAAGGAGTGGACGGTATTCCGGAACTCTCCCACTCCCGGGCGTCTTGCGTCCCTCCGGCGGTCCGTCGCAGCGGCCGATCGGGAGCTCCGACTGCTGGCGGACAGCCTGAATCTTGCGCAAGAAGGGACCACGACGGGTCAGCGGACTGCGTCCTCCGTTCCGAGTCCGCGTGACCTCGTGGCCGCCGGCCGCGACCTGGATCGGTTGATCCACGATGCCGTGCAGACCTGGACCGGCAGCCGAAACGAACTGAACTCCGATTCGCTGACCCGAATCTCGGCCATGCTGGACCGCGCCGATCGGGCGGCCACGACCCTGATAGAAGCGCTGCGTGCCCTCGACGCGACGGACGCGGGGTTGACATCCACCCCGGCCGGGAAAGCCCCGCAGGGCGAAGCGACGCTCCAGGAACTGCTGGATCACATCTCGTCCGACTGGGCGGTCCTCGGAAGGCATCCGTCGCTCGCCGGAACCGTCCATCTGCAGAGCAGCCTGCGCCGGGCCCGACAGCAGTCCGATGCGCTGTCCGCGCTCGCGAAGACGAACACCAGCCTCTCCACCCCCGAGACCTTGCGCTATCTGGGCGGCGCCGCTGAATCCGTCAGATTCGAACCGTATCAGGACCGGAGGACGGGAACCTACAACGGCCGGGGCTTCGACGTGACCGCCGCTGCGGAATTGTCCCGTTGCGCGCGCTACGGCCGGCCGTTCGGTCTCATTCTCATCGGTGTGGACTTCGTCGATCGGACAGCGGCCCGAACCGTCATCGGCGCGATACGGGGCCAGCTTCGAAGCACGGACCTGATCGGTCACACAGACGGGGATCACATAGTTCTGGCGCTTCCCGACAGTGACGGCAGGGCGACTCGGCGGATCGCCGCGCGCATCCTGCGTGCCCTGGACTCTGCCGAGTACTCCGCTTCCGTCAGCCGCCTCACCTACGCCGTCGCCCCGGAGGATGGCAACTCGCTCGCCGGGCTTCTCGGTCGCGCCCGGGAACGCCTGAAAGTGTCCGACCGCTCCGGGACAGACCGGGACGGTTGAGCACCACTCAGGCCCGCGCCCCGTTCGATTCGTCCAGCGCCCCGCGGATCACCGACTCCAGGACCTGTTCAGGCGCGGCGCCGACGAGCATGCTTCGACCCACCAGAATTGTCGGAACACTGTCGATCCCGTAGCGCTCCGCCTCGGCCTCGGCCCGTTCGAATTCAGGATCGTAGCGTCCATCGGCGAGGGCGTGCTTCAGTCCCTCGCGGTCCAGTCCGAGTTCTTCGCAGACGGTGATCAGCGCCTCCCTGCCGTCGAGCCGAACCGTCCCCGCGTAGCCGGCTCGAAACAGCCCATCCAGGACGCGGCCTGCGAGGTCTTCATCGAGGTCACGGGCGAATTCGACGGCGCGCAGCGCATCCGACGCGATCGAAGGGGATGGCGCTGCCGAATACGGCAGACCCGCCCGGCTGAACTCGCCGGGGTCCGGCATACCGCTCCCGGTCGCCGGGGACCCCGGTGTGCCGTCCCGTTCCTCCCGCTCCGGATCGGCACCGGAGCGAGACGGCGCGATTGGAAGCGGACGCCAGCCCACAGCGAACCGACCCCCTGAGCGCGCTTCCAGTCGCCGCAGCCTGCCGAGCACCAGATAGGTCCACGGACAGGAGAGATCCCCATAGAGCCAGACGATCAGCCGATCTTCGCTCAATGCCCTCCGCGCTCCTCGGACTCCCCGCGAAGCCTCCACAAGTCCTCGAGTTCCGCCCGCACCCGCTCCGGGTCTTCGCGATCGGGGCGCAGCGGCGACCCGCCGACCTCGAACCGCTCGAAACGTCCATCGATGCTCGTGAACATCGTCCCGACCAGTCCTTCGGCGGCCTCGGATCCCGCCCACACGGGTCCCACCGCCTGAGCCAGCCAGCGCCGTCCATCGGGCGCAGTGAACACGGCCTCGGTCCCGGTGAGGCCCACGGCTCCGGCAAGTCCGGTCGACAGGTCGGCGATGCTCAGGTGTTCGATCCCGCGGCCCGGAGCCAGTGCCATGCGCCGGGCTCCCGGCAGCACCAGCACCAGCCTCGTGCCCTCACGGGTAATCCGCAGCTCGACGAGCTCCAGCGCTTCTCCATCGAGCTCCAGCCGGGCGACGCTGCGATGGGGCGCAGTTCCGTCTGCCTCAGGCATAGACCCCTCCCTCGTCCGGTTCCGCCGTCGCGACCCCTTCCATTTCCCTGCTCTTCAGGGCACTCCGGGCAGCCGCCTCGACTTCCGCGGCGACTTCCGCCTCGACCGCCGCCAGAACCGCCCTGTTCTCTGCACGTCGATCGTGATCGGCCGGCCTGGCTCCTGCTGCGATCCCCGCCGTCAGGTCGATGTCGGCGGACACCAGGTATTCCTCGTACGAGCCGATCGGGTCCCTGCGTCCCCAGTAATCGAACAGCTGCGGCGCGATGATCCGCCGGGCCTCGCGGACATCATGGGTAGCATGCCCCCCCATTCGGAACGTCTCCGCCGAGATGAAGACGGGCCCCTCGCCGCGCCGGCATCGCTCTACCGCGATCCGTGCCGCGGCGTGCATGTCCAGCACGTTGTTCCCATCGGCTTCGAGCATGAAGGCGCCGTAGGCCTTCCCCCACTCCGAGAACCCCCCTGACCGATGGTGCTGTTCGAGCCTCGTTCCCAGTGCGACCTGATTGTTCTGCAGCACGAACACGACCGGCAGACGGTTGACCGCCGCGAAGTTGAGCGCCTCATGGACCTCGCCGCTCTTGGTCGAGCCGTCACCAATCCACGTCAGAGCGACCCGGTCCGTGCGGCCGAGCCGGAATGCCAACCCGTATCCGTTGATGACGCCGCACAGTCCGCCGACTACGCTGACCGGCGCGACGACCCCGCAGGCCCGGTCGCCGAAGTGGATGTCCCGGCCCCTGGCGGGTCCATCCAGAGTGCCCAGATAGCCGCGCAACATGGCCGCCAGCGGAATCCCCATCTCGTGGCAGGCCCCGGCGTTGCGGATCATGGGGCCGCACACGTCGGTAGCGTCGGAACCGCTCCGGCGCAGAGCATGTACGGCACCGATGGTGACCGCTTCCTCACCCGTTCCGAGCCAGGCCTTCGAGATGACCCCCTGCTTCACCCAGCGTTGGAGCATGATGTCGTGCAGCCGGAATCGAACCAGCCCACGATAGAGGGACAGCAGGCGCTCGGTGCCTAGATCCAGAACGATGGACTGGCGGACCGGATCCTGCGCCAGACGCTCACAATAGGCCGACAGGAGCTTCGGATCGGGTGCCCAGTCCAGATACTCGGGTGGATCGAACGCCTGATATCTGCGCACCGTTTCTCCAGACCAGATGCCGGGCACGCGGCCCGCCGGATCAGTCCTCGACTCCCCGACCGAGGTACGAGCGCGTAATATCTACCCGAGTCGCGACTTCATGGCCAGCGTGCTGCCGCCGGGCAGCACCGCCTGTAGTTACTTCTGCGCTGGCGGAGCGCAGTTCCCGAACCGATGTACACACCGAAAGGTGACTCGTGACCGAAGAGACCAGCCCAGGCCTGAGGCTGCCGGCCGGAGCCATCCGGGCCGGGTTCGCGGCTTTTGCCGTCGCCAGCCTCGCAGGGCTGGTGATCCTGTTCCTCATCACCCACGACATCGCCGGCAGTCTCGACGGATTTCGCCAGTTTCGACCCATCTGGGCCCTCCCGGCGCTCGGGCTGGCCGCGGTGGACTGGTTCGGGGGTGGTCTGCGGCTGTGGATACTCACGAGACCGCTCGGCATTCGGATCGGCTACAGGAAGTGTGTTCAGACCTCCGCCTCCACGGCGGCGCTCGCCTATCTCACGCCATCCGGCACGGGCGGCGGACCGGCCCAGTTGTACGGACTCGTGAGGCATGGAGCCAGCCTGGGTCGATCCGTGGCCGCAAACTTCGCCAGCGTGACCGTAAATCTGCTGTTCCTGTCGCTGGCGGGTTTCGGCGCCTGGTTCTTCGGGGCGGCGGACTCCATCGAGGGGATCCGGCTGCCGGTCGCGAACGTGGACGCGGCGACGCTGTTCAAGTGGTGCGCCATCGGATTCGGCACGATCGCGGCGATCGTGCTCGGCATCGCCCTGAGCCCGCGGTTGCCTCGCCAGATCGCCGTTCGGTTCTTCGGCAAGGGACCGCGGGTCCGCAAGGCACTCAGGTTTTTTCAGGAACTTCACGGCGCGATCCGGATCTACGGTGCACGCGGCAAAGGAGCCCTGCTGCTGGCGACGATCGTCAACATCCTCCCCTTCGGCGCGCGTTTCGTGATGGGCTGGGCCGTGCTGCGCGGATTCGGCATCGACGCCGGGTTCTGGAACGTGGTCACTCTCCACGTGATGCTGCATTTTCTCCTGTACTTCATGCCGACACCGGGAGGTTCGGGGGTCGCGGAGGTGCTGGCGCCCGCAATAATGAGCAGCTTCATGCCCGCGAGCCTGCTCGTAGCTTACACCGTTCTCTGGCGGTTCTTCCTCTCATACGTGACAATCGTCGTCGGGGGAGCGATCCTGATCCGCTGGCTCGAGGCCGATGGACAGAAGCTGCTGTCGGATCCGCCTGACGAAAGGGAGCGGGAATGAAGCAGTGCCGCGAATGCGAGGCGATGATACCCGACGATGCGAAACTCTGCCCCCATTGCAGGGTCGCGCAGAAGCGCGGCGAATGGCTGCCACAGGCGACGCTCGTGGGCATGAGCGTCGCGGCGGCGGTCGCGGTGCTGCTGGAAGCCTGTCCGGGACTTTCCTTCCAGTGAGCCCTTGAGCTGCCGACCAGGCCGAGCTGATCTGGTTGCTGCCCCGATCTGGCGCCTCCCTGCCGAACCCGGCATTTTTTGAGGTCGTCGGTCTCGAAGCGGGACTGGACCATTCACTTCGAACGGGATCGGAAATGCGAATCCGAGGCATGCTGGTTCTGCCGCTGCTCCTGGCCGCATGCGCGGGTGGCGCATACCTGCCGGGCGAGCCCGGCAGCGCGAGCTCGGACATCAGCGCGAGCGAATTCCGCTCAGCATGGCTGGCCGAGCACCCCGACGTCAGCGAGGAGATCCGCGCCGCCATCGAAGCGGGCGTGTTCGTTCCCGGAATGACCATTCTGGAGCGTGATGTCGTGTCGAATCCTGACCGACGCGGCTCCACGGGCGACGGTTACTGGCGATCCCGGCAATTGGGGGATGAGATCAGGTATCAGTGGTATGTCGGTGGCGAGCGGCAGCCGTTCAAGGACGGATCCGGCCAGCTGGTCTGCGAGCTCATCTTCGCAGACGGCGAGTTGCGGGAGGTCCGATACTGCGGGACGGAGACCGGCTGAGGAGCGAAAATCTGCCGGTCACGACAATTTGTGCTGGAGATCCTGATTTGCAGGCGGCGCCGGATATGTGGCGGATCTCCTACACAAATCGACGAGCAGGCAGTTCGGTGTCGGAGCGAATACCCAGGATTGGCCCTCCCGGGAAACCAATGAGGGTACATCGGGTTCGTGACGCAGTTTGCATGGACTTCCCCGGAATCAACAGGATCGCACCCGAAGCCGGCCCCGGCGCGTCAGGCCGTATGGCCTTGATTTACATGTCGATACGGCTTTCCTTATTCCGTCGTCGCGCAGGAACGAGCCTTGCGGATGAATGCGGCACACACCTCTCTGGTGTCTGGCAGGATCGGGAATCGCTGCTCCGGCACGATTCCTTCAGGACGTGAGCGATGCTTTTCGTCTGGTCTTTCCGCCCGTTGCAGTCGGCGGGAGAGCCAGTAAGGGAGTTGGGAGTGACCGCAAGCAGGCGGCACGTCCCCGCGCGGGGCCGATGAAATGCGGCCCGAATCACACCTCAATGGCTTCGGCCGGGAGGACAGGATGCTCGAGCTGTTTCAGGCGCTCTGGACCGATGAGTCCGGACAGGACCTCGCTGAGTACGCGCTGCTGATCGCGCTGATCGCGCTTGCCGTGATCGTCGCCGTTGCGCTGCTCGGAGGGCGAGTTGCCAACGTGTTCAACACCATCGGGTCGACGCTGGAGGCCCAGGTTCCGGGCACTTCCTGATCCGTAATCGGACGCCTGCGTAACTGGCGGACGGGAGCGCATTCCACCGCTCCCGTCCGCCCGAAGCGCGGCAGTCGAAGCAAAATCACCGCCGCAGCGAGCGGCGGGATCAACTGACGGTTGGCCACAGAAACCGGGGGATAACTGTGGACTTGAGCGCAGTCGGACTTGTCATGCTGGTGGGTGCCGCCGCGGCGACGGACATCGCCTGGCGTCGCATTCCCAATGCATTGACGATCGCCGGTCTGTGCCTGGCGCTGGGACTCCGGGCGCTCGAGGGCAGCCCCATGCTGGTGCAGGGACTCGCCGGCGCCGGGATGGGGCTGGCGCTCTCCTTCCCCCTGTTCGCCCTCGGAGGGATGGGCGGCGGTGACGTGAAACTGATCACGGCCGTCGGAGCCTTCCTCGGGCCGCTTCAACTCACATACGCGCTCCTCGCGACGGCATTGATCGGGGGGCTGTTCGCCCTGATCGTGGCCGCACGCAGAGGTGCGCTTCGCCGTGTCGTCCGGAGTTCGGGCGGCGTGGCGGCGACGCTCCTCGCGGGCCTCGCCATGCGTGCGGACCTCAAGTCGCTTCCTACGCTGGAAACGGAGGGGGCGATCCGGATTCCCTATGGAGTCCCGATCGCTCTGGGCGCCGTCTTCGGTCTGGTGGCATGAACGCAATGAACGCCCCGTCGGGGCGCGACCCCGGAAAGGCAGGTTGAACGGGCAATGCGAAGCAGAAGACTGATTATCGTGCTTTTGCTGGCGCTCGCCTCCGGGCTGGCCGCTGGCTGGCTGGCACTGAACTATCTGCGCCAGCCCAACAGTCCGATCAGCACCAGCACCGCTTCGTCGGTGGAGGTAGTTGTCGCGTCACGAGACCTGCCGGTCGGACACATCCTGGATGTTGCCGACATCAAGGTTTCCCAGTGGCCGGGCGACGCGGTTCCCGAAGGATATTCGTCCTCGGTGGACGAAGTCCTCGGCCGGGGCCTGATCCAGAACGTCGCGATGAACGAACCGCTCATGCCCGCGAAGATCGCGGTCAAGGAGGCGGGCGGCGGCCTTCCGATCGTGATCCCCGAGGGCATGCGAGCCGTGAGCATCCGGGTCGACGAGGTCATCCAGGTGGCCGGGTTCGTAGGTCCCGGCACGCGGGTCGACGTCATGGTCACCCTGGAAGGCGAAAATCAACCGGACCCGGTGACGAAGATCGTCCTCCAGAACATGCTGGTACTCACGAGCGGGCAGGTCGTCCAGCGCTCTCCCGACGGCGAGCCGATCCTGGCGTCGGTCGTCACCTTCCTGGCGACGCCGGAACAGGCCGAGAAGCTGGTTCTCGCGGCCACCAAGGGTAGGATCCAGCTGGCGCTGCGCAACACGCTGGACCTCGACTCACTGACCACCGAGGGTGCGCGACTCCGGGCGCTGATTCCGGTTCCGCAGAGTGCGACGCCTCGGCGGCCGTCGCCCGAACGCAGCCGCAGCCGGCCGCGTCACGGGCTCGCACGATCGAGGTGTTCCGCGGGCAGACTCGTGAAGAAGAGAATATCGAAGGGGGCGGCTCGTGAAGACGTCATATCGATCCAAGCGGAGGGGATCCATGCTGATCCGCAACCCGATCCCGGTGGCCATCGTGGCGGTTCTCGCCATGCTGGCGGCGCCGACGGCGGCACAGGCGCAGGCGTTCACGCCGGAAGTCGTCCGGCTCGCCGCGGGGGAATCGTTCCTGATCACGCGCAGCGCGCCGCTGACGAAGATTTCGATCGCCGACCCGGGCGTGGCGGACGTCGTGGTCGTGTCGGCCAACGAGCTGGTGGTCAACGGGAAGGTCGCCGGAACGACCAGCCTGATGCTGTGGGACACTTCAGGCGGGCGATCGCATTACTCCATCAAGGTCAATGCCGACGCGGCGTCCCTGGAAGAGAACCTCCGCCGGCTGTTCCCGGACGAGCAGTTCCGGGTCGAGTCGTCGGGCGGCACCGTCGTCCTCGCCGGGGACGTCTCGTCCCTGCAGGTCTCCGAACGGCTGGAAGCGATCGCCGCGACCAGCGTGGGAGAAGGGGCGGCGGTCTCCAACCAGCTAAGCGTCCCGGCACCGGGTCAGATTCTGCTCAAGGTCCGGTTCGCCGAGGTCAGCAAAACGGGCCTGGAGCGGGCCGGGGTCAATCTGTTGCGCTGGCTGCCCGGCGAATGGTCCGGCGGTACGACCAGCGGACGGCCGTCCGGCGGCGGCGGGCAGGTGTCACTTCCGCCGAGTGGTGACCTGGGCGTGAGCATCTCGGACGCCGTGAACCTCTGGCTGCTGAACCCCAACGGCGACGTCGGCGTCTTCATCCAGGCACTCAAGTCGAACGGCGGATTCCGCTCGCTGGCGGAGCCCAATCTCCTCGCTCTGCACGGCCAGGAAGCCTCGTTCCTCGCCGGTGGCGAATTCCCGTATCCGGTCGTTCAGGGCGGAGCCACCTCTGGTGCGGTCTCAATTCAGTTTCGCGAATACGGGGTACGACTGAACTTCAAACCCCTGATCCTGCCGAGCGGCAACATTCGCCTGCACGTGGCGCCGGAGGTCTCGACGCTCGATTTCGCGAACGGGCTGACACTATCGGGATTCAATATCCCATCGATCCTGTCGCGCAAGGCCGAGACCGAGATCGAACTGGCGGATGGCCAGACGTTCGCGATCGCCGGACTGATCGACAACTCGATGCTCCAGGACGTGGACAAGATCCCGCTGCTCGGGGACATCCCGATCCTGGGAAGCCTGTTCCGCTCCAAGGAGGTCCGTCAGAACCGCAGCGAGCTGATCGTGCTGGTCACGCCGGTCATCGTGAGGCCGATGGACGAGCAGCCGCCGGTCCCGACGGGCGAGCCGGACACGTGGGACTGGATGGGCGGCCTCGAGCTCGCGCCCGCCCTCGACACGATGGACTTCAAGACCGACGGATCCTGAGGGACCCGTCGGTTCACGAGACATTGACCAGAGTACGGAACGGGAATCATGGAAGAGCGAACGATCAAGAGTGCGATCATCTCCACGGATGCGGGCGTTCGCAGCCTCCTGCAGAAGGTGGTGGCGGCCGGCGAGATCGGCGTCAAGGTCGGTCTCGAAGTGATCGTCCCGTTCCCGGAGATCAATGATTCGCACCTGGAGCAGCTTCGGCAGCTTTCGCCGGACCTGATCTTCCTCGACGTATCCGACGATCCGATCATGGGGCTGAAGTTCGCTCAGTTCCTGATCGAAGGCGCGCCGAATCGTCGGATCATCGGGCTGGGCGAACCGCTGACTCCGGACTTGCTGCTGCAGGCCATGCAGGCCGGTGTCTCCGAGTACCTGCCGAAACCGATCTCGGAAGAGAAGGTGCAGGACGCGATCGACAGGATCGCCCGGAAGTTCGGACACCGCGTGGAGGAGCGACGGCGAGAGCCGGGCAAGCTGCTGGCCTTCTTCAGCCCCAAGGGCGGGGCCGGTTCCACCTGTGTGGCGACAAACACCGCGATCGCCCTGCACCAGCTGACGCGCGGCAAGGTGCTGCTGGTGGATCTCGACCTCGAGCTCGGCGAAACGGCGCTGCTGCTGGGCGTCGAGCCCCGATTCAGTTTCGTGGACCTGGTCCGCAACTTTCACCGCGTCGATGCCGGACTGCTGGCCTCGTACATCGAGCGTCACGAGTCGGGTGTCGAGCTGCTTTCGGCGCCTTTTCACCCGGCGAAGGCCGAGACGGTAACGGGGGACCAGATCCGTCAGATCCTCCATTTCGTCAAGCAGCATTACGACTGGGTCGTGGTCGACACGTCCAAGTCCTTCACGCCTCCGACGCTGGCGACGTTCGAGCAGGCGGACAGCGTCTTCCTCGTCACGAACGTGGACCTTCCGTCCCTGCGCAACATCACGCGCTGCCTGCCGCTGCTCGAGCGCATGGGGCAGGTGAAGGGCGACGACTGGCTGCGAATCGTGGTGAATCGCTACCAGCCCAGCGATCCGATCACGCTGAAGGAAATCGAGAAGACGCTCGGAATCCCGGTGTACTGGACGCTGGCGAACGACTACGAAGCCGTGATGAACTCCATCAACAGCGGAAAGCCGGTCGTGATGGCCGAGAAGTCGGCCTTCGCGAGAGACATGAAGGCGTTCGTGATGGACGTCTCGGGCTCGGCTCCCAAACGGGACTCGAAGTCCGGACTGCTGGAGAATCTGAAGCCGCTGAAGAGGTTCTTCGGAAAATCCCAGAGTGAAGCGAGGGGCGAGGCATAATGAATCAGTTCGAGGCACCGGAAGATCCCCGCATGCGGGCCGACCCGACACGTCGGACGGCGCCCGGGGGCGGAGACAGCAACTGGCTCACCGACGGGAACGGACCCGGCCTGACGCTGGACGACGACCAGTCCTCCTCGGTCCTCCAGGAGATCAAGGTCCGCGTTCACCGCCAGCTCCTGGAGCGCCTGAATCTCTCCAACATCGACGCGCTGGACCGGGCGCAGGTCGTGGAAGAGATCCGGAAAGTCGTGCATGACCTGCTCGCGCGTGAAGCCGCTCCGCTCAATCTCGACGAACGCGAGGAACTGGTCGAGCAGATCCTCGACGAGATCTTCGGCCTCGGCCCGATCGAGCCGCTGCTCCAGGATCCGTCGGTCTCCGACATCCTCGTGAACACGTCCCAGCAGGTTTACGTCGAACGGCAGGGTCGCCTCGAGCGGTCCGACGTGCGATTCAAGGACGACCGGCACCTGCTGCAGATCATCGACCGTATCGTCTCCGCCGTCGGACGGCGGATCGATGACTCGTCCCCAATGGTCGACGCCCGCCTGCCCGACGGCTCGCGAGTCAACGCGATCATTCCGCCGCTGGCGATCGACGGCCCCCACGTGTCGATCCGGAAATTCAAGCGCGATGTGCTGTCCGCACCGGATCTGCTGCGTACCGAGACCATGACGCCGGCGATGCTCGAGCTTCTCCAGGGAATCGTCAAGGCCCGGCTGAACGTGCTCATCTCCGGTGGAACGGGCGCCGGGAAGACCACGCTGCTCAACGTGCTGTCGGAATCGATTCCCGTGACCGAGCGCATCGTCACGATCGAGGACTCGGCGGAGCTGCAGTTGCGTCAGCCCCACTGCGTCCGGCTCGAGACACGCACGGCCAACGTCGAGGGAGCCGGCGCCGTATCCCAGCGCCTGCTGCTGATCAACGCCCTGCGCATGCGGCCGGACCGGATCATCATGGGTGAGGTCCGGGGCTCGGAGGCGATCGACATGCTGCAGGCGATGAACACGGGTCACGACGGTTCGCTGACCACCCTGCACGCCAACACGCCGCGCGATGCACTCGCCCGGCTCGAGACGATGATCTCCATGGCCGGGCTGAATCTGCCCGAGAAGGGCATGCGGCAGCAGATCGCCAGCGCGATCAACGTCGTGGTCCAGGTCGGGCGCCTCACGGATGGTGGACGGAAGATCGTCTCGGTCTCGGAGATCAGCGGGATGGAAGGCGATGTCATCACGATGCAGGACATTTTCGTCTACGAGCGCGAGGGAATCGACGCCCAGGGCCAGGTGATCGGGAGATTCCGGGCTACGGGGATCCGGCCGCGATTCACGGAACGGCTTAAGGCCTACGGAATCGAATTGCCCATGTCGCTGTTCACGAACTTCGACGGCTGAACCGGGAGCTGAGATCATGTTCGACCTGCTGCCTCCGAACTGGCTCCCTGCCCTGCTCGTCTTCCTGACGGTCGGGCTCGGCGTGATCTCCATCGCCTTCATGATCGAGTCCGGTCGTGAGGTGAAGCGGAGGCGCGACTTCCGCAAGCAGCTGGAGGGAGTCTCCAAGGGATCTGCCTCGGGCGGCGCTGGGCCGGGCAGCGTCATCCGGGATGCCGGCTCCCGTGAGCTGACCTGGCTCGAACCGATCCTGCGTTTCGTTCCGCAGTCCAGTGACCTGCGGCTGCTCCTCGAACAGGCGGACGTGAACTGGAGCGTCGGCTCGTTCCTGATGATCTGCCTCGGCCTCGGGTTCGCCCTCGGTTCAGCCGCGTGGATCCTTGGCGGAAGTCCCATTTACTTCCTCGTATTCGGCGCGATCGGCTCGGTGCTACCGCTCATGCAGCTGCGGCGACTGCGCAAGAAGCGTATGCGCGCCTTCGAGGAAGCGTTTCCGGAAGCCATCGATCTGCTGGGCCGGTCGATCCGGGCGGGCCACGCCTTCGCCACCGGTCTCAAGGTCGTCGCCGAGGAGGGCCAGGACCCGGTCGCCAGCGAGTTCCGTCAGGTGTTCGAGGAACAGAAGTTCGGACTGCCGCTCGACGAGTCCCTGCTCGGTCTGGCCGACCGAATCGATCTCGTGGACGTTCGCATATTCGTGACGGCGATTCTGGTGCAGCGGGATGTCGGAGGAAACCTGGCGGAGATCCTCGACAAGATCTCGTACACGATTCGCGAGCGGTTCATGATCCAGCGCCAGATCCGGGTATACTCCGCACAGGGCAGGATGACCGGATACCTGCTCGCCGCGCTGCCCATCATCGTGGGTATTATGATCTACGCGCTCAATTCCGAGTACATGAGCATTCTGTTCGAAGAACCGATCGGTAGAGCGTTGATCGCTCTGGCGATCTTCCTTCAGCTCGTCGGGTTCTTCTTCATTCGAAGAATCGTAGACATCGAGATCTGACCCATGATGATGATCCTCGTCGTTGTCCTGTCCGCACTCGCCGTGATGTTCGCGGTCGTCGCCGCCGCGGAGTTCGTGCCGGCCCGCGATCGGAACATCTCCCGGAAGCTCTCCGAGCTCGAGGAGATCGCATCGAGCCGTACCCTCGCCCAGAAGCGCCGCCGGCAGACCAAGCGCGAACAGCTGGAGGTCTGGCTGGAGACGCTCGGCGAGAGGG
>Ga0209536_100009176_pt1 | contig 14709 bp, 13 predicted proteins | sample DeeMarSeWOR28_12_FD_187461 | JGI IMG/M metagenome (GOLD analysis project Ga0209536, IMG submission 187461) | Marine sediment microbial communities from White Oak River estuary, North Carolina - WOR-2-8_12 (SPAdes) (version 2) | ecosystem: Environmental > Aquatic > Marine > Intertidal zone >...
GTGGTTTACAGACTGGGTCTGTCCCCCACGCGTGCAGGGGCCCGTCAGCTTGTTACACACAGGCATATCACCGTTAACGGTGAGATAGTGAACATTCCATCCTACACGCTGAAGCCAGGTGAGATCATCGGGGTAAGGGAGCGTTCAAAATCCCTTGAAGTGATTACGGATTCACTTTCCACGGCCCGTTACGGATCATCATCATGGCTCGAATTTGATGAGGCTACCATGACAGGGAAATTCCTGAACCGCCCCGAGCGTGAAGAGATCCCCGAGAACATCAAGGAGCAGCTCATCGTTGAACTTTATTCAAAATAAAATAATTAATCGTACTATGGCCATTTTAGCTTTTCAAAAACCAGATAAAGTCATCATGCTCGAAGCAGATGACAGGTATGGAAAATTTGAGTTCCGTCCCCTGGAGCCAGGTTATGGCATCACCGTTGGAAACGCCCTCAGGCGGATCCTGCTCTCCTCACTGGAGGGTCATGCCATTACCAATATCAAGATCGACGGGGTAGAGCATGAATTTTCCACCATCACTGGCGTAATCGAGGATCTAACAGAAATGATCCTTAACCTGAAGCAGGTGCGCTTTAAGAAGCAGATTGAAGATGTAAATGACGAAAAAGTTGTGGTTACCATCACCGGACAGGAAGAATTCAAGGCCGGGGACCTGCAGCGTTTTCTCAGCGGATTCAAGGTGCTGAATCCCGAGCTGGTAATCTGCCATATGGAAAAGGATGTGAAACTGCAGATGGAAGTGGCTATCAGCAAGGGTCGGGGATATGTTCCTGCTGAGGAGAACAAACCGGCCGAGGCTGAATTCGGACTCATTGCAGTGGATTCCATCTATACGCCAATCAAGAACGTGAGATACGATATTGAGAACTATCGTGTTGAGCAGAAAACCGACTATGAAAAACTGGTACTTGAGATAGAGACAGACGGATCCATTCATCCCAAGGAGGCCCTGAAGGAAGCCGCAAAGATCCTGATCTACCACTTCATGCTCTTCTCCGATGAGAAGATCACCCTCGATACCGATGAGAAATTCGCCAACGAGGAATTTGATGAGGAAGTACTTCATATGCGTCAATTACTGAAGGCCAAGCTGGTGGACCTGGATCTTTCTGTGAGGGCACTCAATTGCCTGAAAGCTGCCGAGGTGGATACTCTTGGAGACCTGGTGAAATTCAACAAGAACGACCTGCTGAAATTCAGGAATTTCGGTAAGAAATCGCTCACCGAGCTTGAAGAGCTCCTGGTGAATATGAACCTGACCTTCGGGATGGATACAAGTAAATACAAACTGGACAAGGATTAAGAGCAATGAGACATAAGAAGAGTTTTAATCACTTAGGGAGGAAGAGTGCACACCGGAAGGCCATGTTAGCCAATATGGCGTCTTCGCTGATCATGCATAAGCGGATCGAAACCACGACCGCCAAAGCCAAGGCGCTCAAAAGATACATCGAACCTCTGATCACCAGGAGCAAGGACGATACCACGCATTCTCGGAGGGTGGTTTTCAGCTACCTTCAGGATAAGGAGGCTGTCACGGAGCTTTTCCGTGAGGTATCGTCAAAGGTGGCTGACCGGCCGGGAGGATATACAAGGATCATCCGGCTGGGCAACCGTCAGGGCGACAATGCAGATATGTGCCTGATCGAATTGGTGGACTTCAACGAAAATCTGCTTGCAGAGAAGGCCGCTGCCAGGAAATCCAGCACCCGTCGCCGCCGTGGGGCCAAGAAGAAAACCGAAGAAGTTACCGCAACCGGCGCCGCAGTGGATACTGCCGTAGCTGAAGGTGAAGAAGTGGAAGTTGCAGATGAGGCTGTTGCTGATGCTATGGCAGAGGAGGAAGTCAAGGAAGAGCCGGTTGCTGAAGCCGAGGTTGAAGACCCTGCCGAGGACGTCAAGGAAGAACCGGTTGCAGAAGCCGAGGTTGAAGCCCCTGCCGAGGAAGTCAAGGAAGAACCGGTTGCAGAAGCCGAGGTTGAAGCCCCTGCCGAGGTTGAAGCCCCTGCCGAGGAGGAAGTCAGGGAAGAGGTAAAGGAAGAGCCGGTTGCAGAAGCCGAGGCCCCAGCCGAGGAGCCCGAGGCCAAGGATGAGGATGAAGCTAAAAACGAAGATGAAGAAAAGAAAGAATAACAATAACTTAACGTGACATCTTCTTTAGAATATCGGGGATAGGGTATCTTTATACTTTATCCCTTTTTTGTTTTCTCTGGGATACATTAAGGTGAAGCAGTTCGCTAATTAAGCACCCCGGTAGAAAAAAGTAAGTATTATAACCAATAAAAATTTAGATCATGGGACAAATTGTTGATATTCATGCACGTGAGATTCTTGATTCACGTGGGAACCCCACTGTTGAGGTTGAAGTTACCCTTGCCAGTGGATTTGTAGGCCGCGCAGCAGTTCCTTCAGGAGCCTCCACCGGGGAAAACGAAGCTCTGGAATTAAGGGATGGTGACAAAAGCCGTTACCTGGGTAAAGGTGTTCAGAAGGCAGTTGAAAATGTGAACAAAATAATTGCCGAGGAACTGATGGGCATGGATGCCCTGGACCAGGTGGCCATTGACCAGAAAATGATTGCCCTGGACGGCACCAAGACCAAGAGCAAACTGGGTGCCAACGCCATGCTTGGAGTTTCACTGGCCGTTGCCAAAGCCGCGGCCATGTACCATGATATGCCCCTGTACCGCTATATCGGCGGTACCAATGCCAAGCACCTTCCTGTTCCCATGATGAATATTATTAATGGCGGATCCCATTCCGATGCTCCCATTGCCTTCCAGGAGTTTATGATCCGGCCCATTGGAGCCAGCAGTTTTAAAGAGGGACTGAGAATGGGAGCCGAAGTGTTCCATGCGCTGAAGAAAGTTCTAAAGGACAGGGGATTAAGTACGGCGGTTGGTGACGAGGGCGGTTTTGCCCCGGAGCTGGAAGGAACCGAAGATGCCCTGGACAGCATCCTGAAGGCAGTTGAGGCTGCAGGGTACAAGCCAGGCAAGGATATTACCATTGCTCTGGACTGTGCCGCTTCGGAGTTCTATGAAAATGGCGTATATGATTATTCCAAGTTCGAAGGGAAAGGAGGAGCCAAGCGCAAGGCAGAGGAACAGGCTGCTTACCTGGCCCAGTTGATTGACAAGTATCCCATCGATTCCATTGAGGACGGCATGGATGAAGGTGACTGGGACGGATGGGTGATTCAGAAGAAACTGATCGGCGATCGCTGCCAACTGGTTGGTGATGACCTGTTTGTGACCAACGTGGAGTACCTGGCCAAAGGGATTGAACTGGATTGTGCCAATTCCATTCTGATCAAGGTGAACCAGATAGGTACCCTGACCGAAACCCTGAATACCATTGAGATGGCACACAGGGCCGGTTATACCACGGTTACTTCCCACCGCTCCGGTGAGACCGAGGATGCCACCATTGCCGATATTGCCGTGGCCACCAATTCGGGTCAGATCAAGACCGGTTCGCTGAGCCGCTCCGACAGGATCGCCAAGTACAACCAGTTGCTTCGCATCGAGGAGGAACTGGGATCCACTGCCATTTACGGATACTAGGATCCTGAACCAGGATTTCAAAGGGGATTTGCAAAGCAGGTCCCCTTTTTCTTTTTAAAACTTACTTATTAGGTGTTATAAGGCAGTTTTGATATCCAAAAGGAAGTTTGGATATTGAAAATAAGACCCGAAATTGGTATATTGAGTGACCCTAAGTCAAGTTATTTTCTTAAAACCTATCAGAATATGCCAACATTAAAAGAAAAGCTCCACCAGAAGATCGAGGAATGGAGACCCAGAACCAAAAAACTTGTTACAGATTATTGCGATGTGGTGATCGATGAGGTTACCATTGCCAAAGCTATCGGCGGTATGAGGAGCCTTAAGTGCCTTGTAACCGATATTTCTTACCTGGACCCGCAAGAAGGGATCCGTTACCGGGGATATACGCTTCCGGAGGTATTTGAAAAACTACCCAAGCCCCAGGGTGCAGAAATGCCCTATGTGGAGGGCCTTGTCTATTTGTTGCTGACTGGTGACGTTCCAAGCGACAGTGAAGTGGCAGATGTGGTGGATGAATTCCGTAAACGAAGGATCTTACCCCGTTATGTATACGAAGTGATCGATGCATTTCCTTCCTTTTCACCGCCCATGGCCATATTCTCAGCTGCTATTCTGACCATGCAGCGTGAATCATTCTTCGCCAAGAAGTACCAGGGCGGAATCAGCCGGATGGATTACTGGGATCCCACCTACGAGGACTCACTCAACCTGTTGGCGAAGCTTCCGGAAGTGGCCAGCTATATCTATGCGAAGCTTTACAGGGACGGGAAGCGGATCCAGGCCAATCCCGCGCTGGACATGGGAGCAAACTTTGCCCACATGATGGGGATCCCGGCACCCTATGACGACGTTTCCAGGCTCAATTTCATTATCCATGCAGACCATGAAAGCGGAAACGTCAGTGCTCATACGGGACACCTGGTGGGCAGCGCCCTTTCGGATGTTTATCTCTCCATTTCAGCCATGATCAACGGGCTGGCCGGGCCACTGCACGGACTGGCTAACCAGGAAGTGCTGAGATGGCTGCAGGAACTGGTCGAAAAGATGGACGGAGCGATACCCACCGAAGAGGAAATGAAACAGTTCGTATGGGATACCCTCAACGCGGGACAGGTCATTCCGGGATTCGGGCATGCGGTGTTGCGGAAAACCGACCCGCGTTACACCCTGCAGCGTGAATTCTGTCTGACCCATATGAAGGACGACCTGCTTTTCAAGTATACCGACCTGCTTTACAAAGTGGTACCGCCCATTCTCCAGGAACAGGGCAAGGCCAAGAACCCCTGGCCCAACGTGGATGCCCAGTCAGGTATCATTCACTGGCACTACGGAATTTCCGAGTATGAGTTCTATACGGTACTTTTCGGGATAGGTCGATCCATCGGGATCACGGCCAACCTGATCTGGGACAGGGCCCTGGGATATCCCATTGAAAGGCCCAAATCGGTAAGTACCAAGATGCTGGAGGATATGGCCATGAAGTACATGGAGGAAAAGAAGAAGAAAAAAGTCGGCCAGAACTGCAAGGAGGACGAATAAGTCCGGATGGGTAATTCCCATCTTTATCCAAGTAATCAAAAAGGCTGCCCGGATCGGGCAGCTTTTTTTTTATATTTGCCACATAAGCCACGAGAATTCACCTTACTGCCTGCGTCGACATGGAATGGATCCCCGAAGCCATATCGGATACGTATAAATTATTCATCCTTGTAATTGCCGGCTTTATTGTATTGTCCGTTCTGATAAATGTCTGGCTGTTTAAAAGGAAAACCCGCAGATATCATAAAGATTACCGTCGCTTGAAGGAGAAGGAGAGGGAGTCCCGTTTAGTCCTGCAGCATCGGAACCAGCTCAGGGACCGGACCAGGAAATATGAACAGAGCCTCACGTATGCACATCGGATCCAGACGGCCATGTTTCTTACCCCGAAACAGCTCAGATCCCATTTCCCGGATTCGTTTATCTACCATCGTCCCAAAGATATAGTCAGCGGGGATTTCATCTGGGCCAGGAAGTTTGACGGCAAAATGCTTTTTTCGGTGGCGGATTGTACCGGGCACGGGGTGCCGGGTGCCTTTATGTCCTTTCTCGGTCTTGAGTTTTTCAGGCAGATAACCGTTGGAAAGGGGATTGTGGACCCGGCCGGGATCCTGAATGAAATGAACAGGCAATTTGATATTGTCTTTGGCAATACCGGGGAGCTGAGCCTTAAGGATGGCATTGATCTGTCCATCTGTGCCTATGACTATAAGACACGAGAGCTTGAATATGCAGGGGCATTCAATTCACTCTATCTAGTGCGGGACCACGAGATCCTTGAGATCAAGGGTGACAGGATCATTGTGGGACCGGATTACGGGGTTCAACGGGGAAAATTCGGCAACCATCATCTGAAGATCAAGGAAAAAGATATCCTCTACATGTTTACCGATGGATATGCGGATCAGTTTGGGGGACCGGAAGGCAAGAAGTTCAAATACCGCCGTTTCAGGCACCTGCTCATGTCCATACACCTGCTCTCCATGAAAGAACAGCTATTAAGACTGGAAGCGCAAATGAATGAATGGATGGGCGGGCGTGAGGATCAGATCGATGATCAGACCATCATTGGGATCAGGCCAGCCAGTTTTTCATCTTCCGGATCAGTACTTCGGTTGTGAAGGGTTTTGCAATGTAGTCATCCACTCCTGCAGCCAGGCAGTTTTCCCTGTCCCCGGCAAGTGCATTGGCGGTAACAGCGATGATGGGAACGTGGCGATCGCTCGTGGATTCGATCTCCCTGATTTTCTTGGTGGCCGTAATGCCGTCCATGACGGGCATCTTAATGTCCATCAGGATAAGGTCGTATTGCTTCAGGCCGAACATCTCAAGGGCCTCTTTCCCATTTGCGGCCACGTCGACCTGGTTCACCTGGTTGGTCAGGCTTATGAGTACGATCTTCTGGTTAATGGCATTATCCTCCACCAGAAGGACCTTGGCTTCTTTCAGGGGCACTTTGGATTTCTGTACCTGAATGGTCTCAACAGCCACGGCAGGCTCCCGTATGGTTGGTTTTGTGGGATCCTTGGTGAAATCCTGGAAGAAGCTGAGGGTGGCACCTCTGGTATCCGGCACGGCCGAAAGCGAACTCTCACTCTCTGCCAGAAGAACAAAGGCATTTGTCAGGTTGGAACCGCTATGGGCATTCCCCTGTTTCAGCGATCTCACATGGTCCACAAGCGCCATTCCCCTGGTGGTGCTTACCCTGAAGCTGAACTCCAGCCTAAGCTGGCTTGGGCTTTCCTTCAGGCAGCGTATTTTCAGTTCAAGAGGCTGTTCGCCGGTCCTGTATTCGTTGGCACCGTGTACAATGTTGACAATCAGGCTGCGGACCAGCCCGGGATCGCCGATGATGAAATGCTTCAGGTCATCTGTTCGTGTAATGGTGATTTCTTCCGCAGCCGACCCGCCTGATTTCAGAATGCTGATGGATTCCTCCAGCACAGAGGTCAGATCAAAGGAGGTAATGCTCCGTTTGTAATCCACGATGTCGGGTGAAGCGATCTCCACGATGTTGTTAACGTCACTTATGAGCAGGTTGGTGGATGCCTTCAGTGTTTCCATCAGTTCCTTCTGATCGGAACTAAGCCTTTCATCGTGGACAAGGCTGTTTACCAGGGCAATATTACTCAGGGAAGTCCGCAGCTTGTGGGAAAGCTTGCTGATAAATTCATCCTTTTCCACCATCTTATGTTCCGCCTCATTTTTGGAATCCTTTAATCTGGTAAGCAGAATGGTGTTGGTTCGTTCAACGAAAATGGAAACAGCGATCACAAGGCTGTATGCGGTAAAGAAAAGCAGCGCATTGAAAAGGTTTAGCTGGATGTTGGTTTCCACCTGTGGAATAAAGTTAAGTACCAGGACTATTATTCCCAGTGCAATGGGCAGGTAAATTCCCTGTTTTCCGTTCACAGCCACCGCAGCCAGTGGAAATACCAGTAGAAATGCCATGACCAGGACCGTGGATAAGCCGGCATCAAAGAGGTATGCATTCAGAAATACAGCAAGGGTAAGCACCAGTGCCAGAAAGGAGCTCAGGTCGCTTCTGCGTCCGACCGGTATGAACAGGAAGCAGGCCAGGGCAAGCACCAGAACGATCCCGTTTACCAGGTTCGAATGGGACAGACCTGCGATGAAGGAATAGATAATAGACAGGGACAGCATGGTGATCAGGATCAGGTAATAGAAATTGATCCTTCTTGCCCTGTTCACCACTGCCTGCTCCATTGTTTCATCCACTCCAAAAGAGACGGTCTTCTGTAAAAAACGCAGAAACATGGTACTCCAAAAATGGCTTTCTTAAACAAAGAAAGTTAAAATATGAGCAATCAGGAAAAATAATGGCTCTATTTTTGTGATATTAACTTGGATAAGTTCGTAATTTTGTATAGATAGGTATGAAAGTCCCTTTATGAGAAAAACACTTATTTTCATATTATTGGCTTTGTGTCCCTTGCTTTTGGCCCAGGAAGGAGAGGAGAGGCCCCTGGTGGAATATTCTCCGGATTTTGAGTTCAGGGATGGACTTTTCACCAATTTTGAGAGCGTCAAGGAGAACAATCCCATTCCTGCAGCCCGTATCGTCACCGATGAGGACCTGTTTGACAGGGCATTTTATGACAAGGTGACAGGACAAAAAGAGATCACCATCTATGATGAGAACGCGGTAAAGAAAGTAATACTGACCGAAGATATCTGGGGCTACAGCCGCAATGGCATCCTGTATATCAACGTGGGCGGCTCATTTCACCGGATCAGTTTCATGGGCAGCATCAGTCATTTTGTCGCTACGATAACCACCTACCATCCAAGTCATTACGACCCCTATTATTACAATCCTTATTATTCGAACTCATATTATTATAACCGATACTCCATGCCACAGACCAATGTGGCCAGTTCGGATCTAAGGCAGTATCTGCTGGATTTTGAAACAGGCGATGTGATGGAGTATGATGTGGAGAGTGTGGAGGTTCTGCTTATGAAGGATCCCGAGCTGGCCGATGAGTACCAATCGCTCCGCAACCGGAAAAAGAAGCAGATGAAATTTGTTTATATTCGCCGTTTTAATGAGAAACATCCGCTGTATTTTCCAGCCGACTGATTACTAATTTCAAAGCCATAGAAATCATATGAAAAAGTATTTTGCCCTTCTGCTGCTGTTGATTCCTTTATCCCAGCTGCAGGCACAGAGAGAATATCTTCCAACGCCGGAGGACCTGGAGCATTTTTATACCACGAAAACCTATGTGGTATTGGAAACCAATGCCATATCGGATTATAATATTGAGATCCAGGATGCTGTGAAGAAGTTCTGGGATATCACCGAATATGAGTTCCTCCCCATGAGTGAATTCGCGGAAAAGAGCAAGGATAAGAATGCCTCCTTTCTCTATCTGGCCACGGTGAGTTTTGAAAAGGACAGATCCAACGCCCGCTACCAGTTTCTATGCCTGTCCCTTGGCGGGGATCGTGTTTCCATAGATGATCTGAGGGATGTGGCCAATATTCCCATGAGCTATTTTGGTGTGGATGGTGACCATTATGCCTACAAGCTGGGGATCATGATCCGCTTCCTGCAGTACCATGTGCGGCTGATCACGGAAAAACACGAAATAGTCAAGCAGAATATCTACAAATATTACAATGAGAACATGGCGGACGTGAGGGGTAAGACCCTGTACCTGGTGGAGGAAGAACTTGCAAGTGACGTGAACTCCCTGTCCAAAATCAGGGCCGTATACCCGGGCGAAGTCAAGCTCGTTGACCGGGAAGCCATCAAGGAGCTTATCATGGCAGAGGATCAAAATGCGGTGGTTTTGCACAAGGTTGGACCTGAAGGCAAAAAAATGAATGCAAGGGTATATAAGATCCTGATCGGATTGGCGGAGGCCAAGTTTTATTATTTCGATTACCATAAAATAAACGCAAAAAACCCGGATGCCTTCCTGGAAAGCGACTTTAAGAAGCTTGCCAGGGCCACCAAATAGGCCTGGGCGCCAGGCATTAGAATAATTCCTTCAATGGCCGATAAAGCATCCATACCCAAAGGAACCCGTGATTTCTCGCCCCCGGAAATGGCCAGGCGGAACCATATTTTTGATACCATTCGAAGGATCTTTCAGGTGCATGGCTTCCTGCCCATCGAAACCCCGGCCATGGAGAAACTCTCGTCGCTGATGGGGAAATACGGTGATGAAGGGGATAAGCTTCTTTTCAAGGTGCTTAATTCGGGAGATTTTAAGGCAAAGCTGAGTCCGGACGAGCTCAGCCGGACGCCCTCGGCAAAGCTGGGTACCCTCATATCCGAAAAGGGCCTGCGCTATGACCTTACGGTACCTTTTGCCCGGTATGTGGTGCAGCACCGCAATGAAATCTCATTCCCTTTCAAACGTTACCAGATCCAGCCGGTATGGCGGGCAGACCGTCCCCAGCGCGGCCGGTACCGGGAGTTCTACCAGTGTGATGTGGATGTGATCGGCAGCGATTCGCTGCTAAACGAACTGGAGATGATACAGATCATCGATGAGGTATTTGAAGTTCTGGGATTAAAGGTGGAGATCAGGCTGAACAACAGGAAGGTCCTGGCCGGGATCGCTGAAATGATGGGGGCCCCGGAGCGCATGACGGATATTACCGTTGCCTTAGACAAGCTTGAGAAGATCGGCCGGCAAGGGGTGATAGCCGAGCTGAAACAGAAAGGTCTGAGCAGTGAGTCCTGTGACAGGCTGGATCCCATCCTGCACATGGAAGGATCCAATCTGGAGAAACTGGAAAAACTGGATGCTTTGCTGAAGGACTCCCAGATCGGGAAGACGGGACTTGCGGAGATCCGCCAGCTGCTGGAGTATGTGGAAGCGGACCCGGGAAGTTCCGGGCTCGAGTTTGACCTGACCCTGGCCAGGGGCCTGAACTATTATACGGGGAGCATCCTGGAGGTAAAGTCGACGGAAGTTGACATGGGCAGCATCTGCGGAGGGGGCAGGTACGATGATCTTACGGGTATATTCGGTCTGGAAGGCGTTTCCGGCGTAGGGATCTCCTTTGGGGCGGATAGGATTTACGATGTTCTGCTGCAGTTGGATCGCTTCCCTCGAAGGGCAGCGCTGGATACCACCCTGCTCTTTGTGAATTTCGGAGAACCGGAGGTTAAACACATTATTCCCATCCTTGGGCTTCTGAGGAGAAATGGAATTGCCGCGGAACTTTATCCCGAGCAGGCCAAGATGAAAAAGCAGATGGCCTATGCGGATAAACGGGATATCCCTTTTGTGGCACTGGTCGGTGATCAGGAGAGGTCGGATGGAGTGGTCACCCTGAAGGAAATGAAGACCGGCAATCAGGAGCGGCTGAAACCAGATGAGCTGCTTAAGCGCCTGTCCTCTGTCAAACAACATTCCTGATTCCGCCATCAGCTCAATTTTTTTTCTGTACTTCGCTCCATGAAGAAGGTACATTTTGTAAGCACCGAGGAGATCGGCTGGAAGAAGTTTGAAGAGATCAGTTCAGGCGGAACACAGATCGTATTATCGGACGATGTGATCAGAAGAATTACGGCCTGCAGGGACTATCTGGACCGAAGGCTGGAACATTCGGAAGAGATCCTTTACGGGATCAATACGGGTTTCGGATCCCTCTGTGATAATGTGGTGTCGGTGGAGAACCTGGGCCTCCTGCAGAAGAACCTGGTCATGTCACATGCCTGTGGTGTGGGAGAGGAGGTAAGCGAGGAGATCACCCGGCTGATGCTCCTGCTTAAAATACAATCACTTTCCTACGGACATTCGGGTGTACAGGTGGAGACCGTGCAGCGACTGGCGGACCTTTACAATCATGATATTTTACCTGTGGTTTATACCTACGGTTCCCTGGGCGCCTCAGGCGACCTGGCTCCCCTGGCCCACATGAGCCTCCCCCTGCTGGGTATGGGCGAAGTAAATGTGAAGGGGCAGCGCAGAAAGGCAGGCGAAGTAATAAAGGAGATGGGCTGGGAGCCCATCGAACTCAAGTCCAAAGAAGGACTGGCACTGCTGAATGGAACGCAGTTTATGAGTGCCTACGGGGTCTATCTTTGCCTGCGGGTGTTCAAGCTTTCCCACCTGGCCGATATCATCGGGGCGCTGTCGCTGGATGCCTTTGACGGCCGCATCGAGCCCTTCCACGAGCTGATCCAGAAGATCCGGCCCCACCAGGGACAGCTGGTGACCGCGAGGAGATTCAACTGGCTGCTGGAGCGCAGCGAGATGATCCGCCGTCCCAAGGAACATATACAGGATCCCTACTCCTTCAGGTGTATCCCCCAGGTGCATGGGGCCTCCAAGGATTCCATAAACTACGTGGCCTATGTGTTCCGCAAGGAGATCAATGCGGTAACAGACAATCCCACCATCTTCCCTGAGGAGGACCTGATCATCTCTGCCGGGAACTTTCACGGACAGCCCCTGGCCCTGGCCCTGGATAACCTGGCCATTGCCATGAGTGAACTGGGTAATATTTCGGAAAGACGCACCTACCAGCTTCTGTCGGGGACACGCGGTCTGCCCCCTTTCCTGGTGGCCAATCCCGGACTCAATTCCGGTTTTATGATCCCCCAGTATACAGCGGCCTCCATGGTGAGCCATAACAAACAGCTCTGTACCCCGTCCTCGGTGGATTCCATAGAATCTTCCAGGGGCCAGGAGGATCATGTGAGCATGGGGGCCAATGCGGCCATCAAGGCCTACCAGGTGATGCTGAACCTGGAGCGCATCCTGGCCATTGAATTATACAATGCGGCCCAGGCCATGGACTTCAGGCGCCCGGCACGAACCAGCCCTTATCTGGAAAGGTTTTTGGAGCAATACAGGGAACGGGTCTCCTTCGTAAAGGATGACAAGGTCATGTATCATGATATGGACCTGAGCGTTAAATTCCTGCAGGAGCTTGAACTGGACCTGCCGGAGGATCTGAACATGATCCGTGACTACTCGCCGGAGGATATGAGGTAAGATCCTCAGCAGCAGCCGGGTGCTTACCGCAAATATGGTGCAGGATACATGGGAGGGTGGGCGGCCTCTCCAAAGGGTTCCTGGGCACCGGAACCGCTGCCCTGTCCGCCTCTCTGGCCGCGGCGGCCATCACCTTCTTCACGGAGTTTCCGGAGCAGATAGCGGCGGAAATCCCATTCTACTTTACCCAGCTGCAGGACCTTCTTGGCGGGCAGGGCTTTCAGAAATTTCCCTTCGTAATACTCGCGTTCCAGCTCAAGCTGCTGCTCTTTAAGGGTATAAGCCTTCTCAAGGGTCTCCAGGATCTCCTTGTCGGACAGGTTTTCGGCATTCTTATGTGCATAACTCCAGGTGTTGCGCTCGTCCTCCACCAGCTTCATCTTCCTGTTTTGAAAATCCTCGTAAAGCGGCCAAAAGGCTTTGCCCTCTGAGTCGGTCAGCTCCAGCTTTTCCGTGAAGTAAGCCTTTCGTTCCTCATTAAACTTATCAATTTGCTCCTGTGACTGAGCAGACAGTGTTCCTGAAGCGGCGCAGAAAAAAATGCCTGCACTAAGAAAATATAAAATCTTACGTTTCATGATCGACGTTCTTATCTCTATTCAAAAATTAGGTCCATTTCCACATCATTGATGGCCAGGTATTCAATGGCCTGGGAGGCAAAAGCCTCCTCATCATCCATTTCGACGGTTTCCGCTTCCAGGAGTTCATAGAGGAAGCGGTCGTCATCCAGCACCTGCATTTGTTCCAGGATAGCCATATCGGGGTAGAATCCCTCGGACTTTGAGGAGCTGAGTCGAATGATGGAAGTGGTGATCAGGGCCGCGGCCAGCACTGCTGCGGCCATGGCCAACCAACGGGTGGTGGTTCCGATCCTTCTTACCGGAACCCTGGAGGAATCCTCCTCCTGGATACGCTGATGCAGCCTGTCAGCAAAGCTTTCAAAGTAGCCTTCGGGAACAAGGAATGGCTGCTTTTGCAATGCTTCCTGCTGCAAATCCGGTTTATTACGGTCCATTTTCATTTCTTATATAGGTATTGGTTAGACCTTTATGCCTTCAGAAGGTTTAATCTTCATCCAGCATGCTTTCTATTTTTTTTACTGCATGGTGGTAGGAGGCTTTCAGGGCCCCCACGGAAGTACCCAGTATCTCCGACATATCTTCATACTTTAACTGGTCAAAATATTTCATGTTAAATACGATCCTCTGTTTTTCGGGGAGCTTCAGGATGGCCTGCTGCAGCTTCAGCTGGATCTCATCGCCGTTGAACCAGGGATCGGCTTCCAGGCTTTCACTCATCTGACTTTCCACATCCACCCAGGGGGCAAAGGCCTTCTTCTTCTTCTGCTTCAGGAAACTAAGGGCCTCGTTGGTGGCAATGCGGTAAAGCCAGGTGTACAGGCCCGATTCCGAGCGGAAATCAGCCAGGGACCGCCAGACTTTGACCATGGTATTCTGAAGCACATCATCTGCATCGTCATGATCGATCACGATCTTGCGCACATGCCAGTACAGGCGCTCCTGGTACTTTGCCACCAGCTGGTTAAAGGCGAGCTCCTCCCTGCCCTGGACCCTGAATCCCTCGATTATATCCCGATCATCCCATTCCGGCATAAGCCTGCAGCCTTTGGAAGTTTGATGTGCCGAGGTGCCACTGGTTTAACATCAGAAGAATTTTATGGTTTCGGGCCTGCCCTCTCGAACGGTGAAATCCTTGATTATGGAATATGAGGAGGATTTGTGATCGTCCCTGCGGAATACCACGCGGTAGGAGCCGGGCTGGAGGTAGTAGGATTGTATCCTTGTATTCTCCTGCAGATTCATGACCCAGCGCTGCTCCCCCGGGCCGAGCATCTGATACAGGGTGCCCGCACCTGGCTGTCCAGTATTCAGGGTAACATATCCGGGAGCCGGGATCTCCACGGTGGTGGTATGGCTCTGGGTGATCTCCAGGCCATGGATCTCCATGACGGGAAAGATGGGGATCAAAAGGTCGTAAGATCCCACCAGGTATTTTTCCACGGTCCCGATTTCCTGGATATTGATCAGTTCCTGATCCCCTGCCCGCTTCACCAGTACCTGGTCGTTTTC
>Ga0209536_100009177_pt1 | contig 14708 bp, 15 predicted proteins | sample DeeMarSeWOR28_12_FD_187461 | JGI IMG/M metagenome (GOLD analysis project Ga0209536, IMG submission 187461) | Marine sediment microbial communities from White Oak River estuary, North Carolina - WOR-2-8_12 (SPAdes) (version 2) | ecosystem: Environmental > Aquatic > Marine > Intertidal zone >...
CGGCGACCCGCCATTTTCGGGGTACCAGCGGCCGGGGTTTTTTATAGAAAATATCAAAAGACACCAGCCGGTTGCCCCGACCGATCTCCAGCACGTCCTGAAAGCCTTCCGTGGTGATCAGTGCCGTTTTGGCGCCCGTACCGGCGATGATCGCATTGATGACAATCGTACTGCCGTGCACCAGCAGCCAGACCCTGTTCAGGTCAATACGGCTCTGCCCGATTGCCGCCAAAACGCCGAGCGCAGGATCACGGGGGGTCGTGAGCGTTTTAAGGGAGACCATCTCCCCGCTTTCATCGTCGATAAACATCAGATCGGTAAACGTCCCGCCGATATCGATGCCGCCTCTAAGCATACCTTGTCCTTTCCATTTAAATTCAACCGGCCTGACGATGGAAATAGGGATTCATCCCGAGCACTCTCGGATTGGAAAAGAATTTACCTGTAAAACAATTTTCAGCGCTTGGTATTTTCGTAGGCACTTCTGGACTTTTTTATACTTTCGACCGCTTGCTCAAAATCTTTAAAGCCAAGGGAGGCCGTGCGTTGGAATTGGACGCGCTTTAAGGCCGTCATTTTCGCCTCGGTAAAAATGGCATGCACTTCGGCGCCGGAAAAATTTTCTGTATGGGCAAGCAGGTATTCCACCAGTTCTTTCCAATTCATACCGGGCTCTAATTGAATATCCTTAAGAAACAACTCTAAGATTTCCCTGCGGTCATTTTTATCCGGCAGGGAAACATGGATGTGGGTGTCGAAGCGGCCGGGACGCAGAATAGACGGGTCCACGATTTCCAGCCGGTTGGTGGCGGCCAGAACGATGATGCCGCTGAGGGATTCCACCCCGTCCAGCTCGGTCAGCAGCTGGTTGACCACCCGCTCACTGGTCCTGGACAGCGCTTCCCCTCCCCTTTTCGGTGCGATGGCATCCAGCTGGTCAAAAAAGATGATGGCCGGCCGTACCTGCCGGGCCACCGTAAAAATGTGCCGCACCGCCTCCTCGGACTCCCCCAGCCACTTGGTGAATACTTCGGGACCGTCTATGGCCAGAAAGTTGACCTGGCACTGATGGGCGACGGCCTTGGCTAAAAGGGTTTTACCCGTGCCCGGCGGGCCGTGCAGCAGGATCCCCTTGGAAGGGGCGATCCCCGAGCCGGCAAACAGCTCCGGGTTGGACAGGGGAACATCGATGAGTTCTTTAATCTTGGATTTGACCTCGTGCAGGCCGCCGATATCCTCCCAGCGGGTGCTTGGGATGGTCACCAGGATTTCCCGCATGGCCGAGGGCCTGATATTGGCCAGGGCGGCTTCAAAATCGGTCCGGGTCACTTCAAGGGTTTTGCCTTCATACTGCAAGGCACTCAAGGTGTCGTGTACAATGGTCCGGTTTCTCCGCAATACCTCCAGCCCGGCCTCCCGGCACAGCTCCATGATGTCGGCCCCCACAAACCCCCGGGTCAGTTCGGAAAGGTCCTTGAGGTATGCAACCGCATCATCGCTCAACGGCATCTCGCGGGTATAGATCTCAAGGATTTCATATCGTCCGCTGACATCCGGCGGCGCAAAAAATACTTCCCGATCAAACCGACCCGGACGGCGCAGGGCGGTATCGATGGAATCGATACGGTTGGTGGTACCGACAACGATCACACCTTCCACCTTGCCCATCCCGTCTAAAAGAGACAAAAGCTGGGTGACGGCGCGCGTATCCGAATGGGCGCCGGTAACGCCGCGCTTGGGTGCGATCGCGTCCAGTTCATCGATCATGACGATCGACGGGGCATGGTGGGCGGCCTCGTTGAATATTTTTCTGAGGTTGCTTTCAGTTTCGCCATACAGGGTGCCCACGATTTCAGGCCCGTTGATATAATAAAAGCGTGCCTGGATCTCATTGGCAATGGCGCGCCCCAGATAGGTCTTCCCGCTGCCCGGCGGGCCGTAAAAAATAATCCCTTTGGGCGGATTGATCCCCAGCTGCCGGTAAACATAGGGCATTTGCAGGGGCAGCTGAACGAGTTCCCTGACCAGCCGGATCTGGCTGTGCAAGCCGCCCACATCCTCGAAGGTCACGTCAAAGGCCCCTTCACTCAAATGGGTATGCGGGATCTCCAGACGAACTTCCGTTTCCGTTGTCACGATTCCGGGAAGTTCCTCAACCGCATTGACCACATAGGTCGTGCCGGCGACGCTGTCGGGGAAGGTGGCATACAAAATGGCGCCGGGAGAAACCGGCGTTCGGTTTTCCGAAAAGGTTTCGACCAGGTGCGCCACGAGGTTATGGGCCGAAAAAAGATCGATGGCCGGATTCAGGACGACCGTTTTAACCGCCGGCGCGTCGTACGGTTCGATTTCGACCGGCTCACTCAGCCGCGTACGGGTCGCCTGGCGCATGAACCGGTCCAGCCGGATCATACCGGAGCCGTCATCCTGGACAAGCGGCTCGCCGATTCGCCCCAGGATACTCCGGCCGCGATAGCTCCGAATTCGCAGGACATCATCCATGGCCAGGCCGTATTTGTCCATCAGCTGCGGGTCCAGGTATACCAGGCATTTGCTACTGCTGGAAAATTCAGATATGGATCGGTTGACCGTGGCGGTCATTTTTTTCATGGCCCATTCCCTTACAGCCCGGATTTTATCTCGGGAAAGCTACCATTGTTTTCGGCAATTGTCAAAATGAACCCTTTGAAAAATCGATAGACATTTGTCAGATACTGTGCCATGAAAATCATGCCGCCTAAAAAACGGCAAGAGATGATTGATTACAATGGAGGCCTGAGCATGGAAATCGAAAAAACAGGAATTAGGGAACGAGAGCGGGAAGCAGCTCCCGCGGATGTTTACGAAATGGTGCTGTTTCAGCGCAAAAAATTTGTCGAACACCAGCTGATGGGCAAGGTTTTGGTTAAGGAAAACGACCGGGACTGGGAGATTACCCAGCAGGGACGCTTAAAATATTACCTGCAGCCCCACACCTTCAAAGACCCGGTCCTGTTGGACTGGCAGGTGTTCAAACACGACGTCCGCATCCATTCGGGCAAGCATACCCACCAGGGCGGCCTGGTCATTTTTGTCCTGGAAGGCAAAGGCTACACCGTGACCGACGGCAAAAAATATGAATGGGAGGCCGGAGACCTTATCCTGCTGCCCACCAAGCCGGGCGGCGTCGAGCATCAGCATTTCAACCAGGACCCCAACCAGCCCTGCAAGTGGATCGCATTTATTTACTGGCCTTACTGGGACGCCTTGGGGAGTGAAATGACCCAGGGAGAATTATCGCCGGATTACAAGGCTCAGCGTTAAAAAAAGGGGGAAATGAAACGTGGCTAAAGAGACCCGTACCGAACGACTCGCTATGACAAATTATTGGGATGAGCTTTTTCGTCTCAGAGATGAGGAAAGAGAAAAAAATAAAGATGCGGTGGTCATCGTTAAGGGAAACGAGCTGCCCTGGGAGACCAACAAACAGGGCGTCATGCGCTGGTACCTGCACCCCTGCATAATGGATACGGTCATCAAACCGTTTATATTCTACACCCAGAAAATCCCGCCCGGCAGCAGAAGCGGAAAGCTGACCTTTCAGGGCGGTCAGGTCATCTACGCCTGGAAGGGACGCGGCCATACCATCCTGGATGAAACGCGGTATGACTGGCAGGCGGGTGATGTGATCCAGTTCCCGCTTAAAATCGCCGGCGTCACCTTTCAGCACTTTAACGATGATGAAAACGAACCGGCCGAACTGATTTGCGTCGAAGCGGATACGGTGGGTGCATTGGGGGTCGATAAAGGCTCAGGGTTTGAACAACGCGAACTTGCGCCCGAGTACGAAGCCGAAAAGCGCGGGAGATCGTAATTCAAAATCCCGAAGGCCGCTTTTCAGATAGCGGGTCAAATCAGAAAAAGCCCCGTAAAGGAGTCCATATAATACCATGACCTATGATGATCGAAGTTTCAAACAGATGAGTTCCAGTCTAATGCGGGCCAGGATTGCCGCCACCATGCTGGCCGGGCTGTACGAGACCGAGCCGACCCTGCTCACCAGCGCGGTGAATTTGAAAGTGGAACTTCCCGGTACCGCACCGGAATCCGGTCCGCCCTATGCCTTTACCTTTGCCGTCAGCCCTGCCTTATACAGTGGTCTGGAGGGCGCCCGCATGGTGGGATCCAAAAAAATCGATATTGCCTGGTTAAATCCTTCCGCGCTCGCCACCATGGCTTTCCGGGGGTCAGGCCCGTTTCGCCGTCCCCGCCCGATCAGCGCCCTGGCCGTATTTCCCTCCTGGGACCGCCTGGTAATCGCTGTATCCAAGCGGCTGGAGATCAACTCCATGGAAGAGTTAATCCGGAAAAAGCCGGCCTTGCGTGTTTCGGTTGCCGATAATGACTGTGTAAATTTTGCCATTCGCGCGCTCTTGCGCGCCCATGGCCTGAGGTCGACAACTTTTTCCGAGTGGGGCGGGCGGGTCGACCCGGTGGTCAGGCCCAGCAACCCCCGCCGCAGGGAAGGTATCGTGTCGGGTGAAATCGATATGGTCATCGATGAAGGCGTCAATTCATGGGGCCACCTGGCCCTGGAACACGGCATGACCTTTCTGCCCTTATCGGACCGCGTGTTGTCCCGGCTCGAGCGGCAGGGATTCCGGCGCGGACTGCTGGCCAGTGACCAGTTCAAAGACAAGCTGAAAGAGCCCACTCCCGTGGTTGACTTCAGCGGCTGGCCCATTGTGGCCCACAACAGTCTTCCCGAGGAACTGGCCTATCATCTGGTGGCTGTGCTCGAGCAAATCCGGGACAAAATTCCCTACGGGTTTTCCAAGATGCCCCCCATGTCCGCCTTCTGCCGGAGCACCACCGACGGCCCCCTGGATATTCCGCTTCATCCGGGGGCGGAACGGTATTACCGGGAGAAGGGGCACCTCGGATAAAACGACCTTAAGCGAAATATATTCGCCACGCTTTTTTTCATCTGTCGCTTCCGCTTTTTTCCGCTCGGCGATTGCCCAATTGCGGCCCTTTGGGCTTCGGTTCAGCGCCCTTCCTTTGATCTTTGCCGGAGCGTCCCTTCGCGCTTCTCGGCCCCTCACCATTAACCCGTCCTTGCGGATAATTTTACTAGAAGCTATCTCAAAATTATGGATCGCGTTCGACGGCAAGGCCTCTGCCGCTGAGAAAGCGCTGCATGCATGGGCGTATATGAGCGTTTTGAATCGGCAGATAACACCGCCATCGGATGTTAGACGAATTTTGAAATGAGTTCTAATTATTTGGTGCTGCTTAAAAGGCGTATGGGCGGTTCCGAAATCCCACGGAAACCGCCCATACCTTTAACAGGAGGTCAATACGTACAGACAATCGTTTTCGCTGGGAAAAATCGACCGTCTTTTAAAAAAATTCATGCCGCCCGGTCGATTGTCGAGACCGCCGGCTCAAAAAATGTATAAGCGACTCACGAATTGGCATCGGCACCCACCCAACAAAAGGGGAAAGGAGGGGGTGTGAGTCGCTTATACAAAATACAAACTGAAAGGAGGAGGTCAAAAATAGAAGATTTAATCTTCTATAGGATCATATATAATAAATTATGCCAAAAATTGCAACTTTTTTTTTCAAGCGGTTGAAAAAAAATCAGCCTTTATTTTGAGCAGGCGGCCGGGTCACGGGCTTGAAGTTGCGCCACCCATCCTTGAATTCACAAAAAGGCGCGCCTAAAACCCGTTACGCCCGTTTGTACGACCATGAAGGGGACCGCTACATGGCGCCGGAATCGTTCCAAGGGCCTTTACGCATGGAACGCTGGACCTATGGATCTGGGTTCAAATAAATTCATCCGCTATCTGACCTTTGAAAACGGCCGGCCGGTCAAAATTGAAACGGGCGAAAAAGGCCGCATGGACTGAAAGCGCCAATTTTCAGATTCGATTCCTCCCGCCCGTTTTTTGATTTGTCGATCGAATCTTGCCGGACGTCTCCCGGCATGAACGCGCCCCGGACCGCCTGGCCCCGGCCGTTTATTTGCCGAGGGTCAATCTATAAGATATATCGGCACTTTTTACGAAATCGGCCACAAAATCATCGACCGGGTGTTCATACAGGTTCCGGGGGGTATCGACCTGGATAATCGTCCCGTCCTTCATCACCGCAATGCGGTCGGCCAAGGTCATGGCATCCGTCATGTTGTGGGTCACATACAGGGTCGTGGTTCCCAGCTCCTGATGAACCTTTATAATCTCTTCCTTGAGCTTAACCTTGGCCGGCGGGTCGATATTGGACATCGGTTCATCCATTAAAAACACCTTTGGCGGTATCACAACCGCCCTGCCGATGGCCACCTTTTGCTTTTGGCCCTCCGACAATTCCTGGGGCTTGCGGGAAAACAATCGCCTTTCAATACCGATTTTTCGCGCAACCTCCTCGGCTCTGTCTTTTATATCCCGGTTTATCCATTTGCGGATTTTTAAGGCGAAATTTATATTGGCGTACTTTTTTTCGTCCATCACCCGCATGTGCGGCCACAGGGCAAAGTTCTGAAAGACCATCTGGACCCCACGGCGGCCGGCACCGACATCGTCCACCGGCTGGTTGTCGATAAGAATCTCGCCCTGGTCCTGGCGCTCCAGCCCGGCAATCAACCGCAGGGTGGTCGTCTTGCCGCATCCGGTCGGGCCGATCAAAACCATGAACTCCCTGTCCGATATTTCGAGATTTAAATCATTCACGGCCAGGATGTTGCCGAACCTCTTTGACAAATTTTTCACCTTTACCTTGACCATAATTAATTTTCCTCGATAGTTGGGATTGACAGCAACGGGATTTAAATCGTAAGATATCTTATTTTGCGGCAAAATGAAATCGATTTCGAATGCGTCCGTTCAACCGGGTGATAAAAGAAATGTTTAAAATCGGAGGCTTTTCGTTTGGAAGAGCGCTGGAAGATTGAAAATGAGCTTGGCCCCGGACCCCTTCCGGAAAAGATTGTCTCGCCCATCGACGGGGCTGAAATGGTGCTCATCCCCCAAGGGCCCTTTACCCAGGGCATAACCAAGGAAGAACTATCCCAAATTTTGATCCTGGCTGAGCGCTTCAATCCGCTGTTCGCCACCGAGGTGCCCAAAAGGACCGTCCATCTCGACGATTACTACATCGACCGCTACCCGGTGACCAACTACCAGTATCGCAAGTTCATAAATGAAACCGGACACAGAAAACCGCTGCTTTGGAACGATTCGACCTGGAATCAGCCGATGCAGCCGGTGGTGTTCGTCGGTTGGGACGACGCCAGAACTTATGCCCAATGGGCGGGAAAATCCCTACCGAGCGAATCTCATTGGGAAAAAGCGGGTCGGGGGACCGACGGCCGCTTTTGGGCGTGGGGCCATGAATTCTACCCCGACCGATGCAACTATAAGGGCTATGGACTTGGGCACACTTCTGAAATCGGCCTTTTTGATGAAGGGATGAGCCCTTACGGCTGCTATGATATGTGCGGCAATGTGTGGGAGATGTGCGAAGGGAGCTGGCTTGAAGGGCGGCTGCCAATGCGGGGCGGGTGCTTTTTGGGATCGGAAACATCTGTTCGGGTAACCCGCCGCTGGACCCCCGAAGACACCGTAAACGGGGCGCACTGGCTGGGCTTCCGCTGTATAAAAAATATCCCGGTCCGGCCGTGATCAACTCACTGGGCCGGCCCCTTCTATTTTTAAATTCACCGGTTTTTAAAGCCCCTTTGCCTCATAGGCCGCCCGGCCGCACTTGGCGCACAAAAATCCGGGGTTCTTGACGATTTCGCTGTAGATATTTATTTTTTCGATGTCTTCAGGCTTCCATTTGCACAGCTTCTTTGCTTTTTCAGGCATGGATTAAAACCTTTTGTTCAACAAAACAGGCCCTAAGTTCAGGCATAATCCTCGGGGGAGTTCTCCCCTGTTCGCCGACTCCGCCTCACAACCTTACCCGTTAAAAAAACAGACCCTTTTCTTTTGCGAATTGCCAAAAACAGGTCATCCGATTTTAAAATCCATGACAGTTATCCTTGAAAATTCTGCAAAACCCGCTATTGGATTCAGCTCGAAACGCTGCAGCCGCCCGATGCGCTCAACCGCTGGACAAGACCTTCCAGGGCCCGGTCATAATAGACCACTTCCGCCAGCACCTTCACATTTTTGAACCAGGCATTGAACAGGTTCTGACGGTCAAAATCACTGGCGGCATCGGTCAGGATCCGCTCATTGATATAATGATTGATCAGAATCTTGATTTCAAATTTTTTCCGGAAATATTCGTAATCATATCCGACACGGTCCAGAGAGGCTTTGAACTCATCCGGGCTTTTGCCTTTCATCTTCAGAAAATCTTGAAGCTGTCTCTCAACCGTCTCCTTCTCGACCTTGAAACCGGCCTTTACGATTTCCTGCATCATGACGCCTTCATCGATCAGCTTGGAAGCAACCTGGGCCTTCAAGTTTTCCAGGAGCGCCTTCCCCTCCTCCCGGGCAAACAGGTCTTGGCCGTAAATTTTGGAATATCTTCGTTTGGCGGCATTCAATTCAATATTAAAATCAGACCGTGCGATATCCCAACCGCCGACGGAAACGACATAAAATCTGGATCTGTCATCCAGCAGCGCCCGCTCTTTTTTGACCGCTTCCTCCGACAGCGTCCGCAAAACGGTTGCAGGATACCCGCTGTCCGTGATGGCCTTGGCCACGGGGACCACGTCCTGGAGTTTACCGTCATCAAAATAGATCTCAACCTTGCCGCCGCTGAGATCCACCAGTGTTTCCGCTATACCGGTAAAACCCGCGACACTCGATTTAATGGTCGAGATGCACCCGGAACAGGACATGTTGCTTACTTTTAATACGGCCTTGGCCAGGTCATCCCTGACGGCAGCGGGACGATCAACGCCCGCCGACTCTGTTACTCCCCTCGTTTGTTCAACAGAATCGCCCGGCCGCGTATTCTCGGCTGCATTTAAAGGCAGCGCGGCATTCCTGGATTTCTTGTATGCGAATGAAACCGCGACGGTGATGATCAGGACAAACAGGATGCCGAAAACAGCCACCTTGCTGGAAAATAATGCTTTTAACTGTTTCATTTATATCCACCTTTAATTGGTATATTTTTTTAACTGTTTGTATCGGAGCAAACCTTTGGAACCGCGTCTGCCCCTTTAATGAACTACTCCCGTAAAACGAACCGCCATTGGGCTTAAAAAAGAACTGACCTGTCCGATACGGTTCGGATTCAGCTGCAGAAGATCCCGTTATTTATTACCCCATATTATTAATTTTTTTGGGCCAATGTCAAGCACAAAGGGATACATTGTGGTATATTTCCAGATAATTTTTCATCGCTTGGGGCCGGATGATCTACAGGGAGGCGGGGGGAGAATACCAAAAATTAGTCCCGGCATCCAACCGGAAAAAGGTGCAAAGGTTCACCCTTCCATAAATTCACACCGCTTTCGCTTGAATCTTCCGATTAGACGTTAATATCTTCTCCGACTGAACGCTTTTTTTTGGCGTTTGCCGCCGGGATTGGCCGGATTAACTTTAATGTTTCGTCCATCAATCATCTTCCCGTTCAGCGCTTTTATGGCCTGGTCGGCCTCTGAATTGTCCGGCATCTCGACAAAGCCGAATCCCTTAGACCGATTGGTATATCGATCCATGATTACCTTCGCGCTTTCAACTTCTCCAAATTCGGCAAACATTTCTTTTAAGCTTTCATCTGTGACGCTGTAGGACAAATTACCTATATAGATATTCATTTAAAATCCTTTCTCCGGGTTCGGTTTCACCTTCAAACCCGGGAAGATTGATCAAAAGCATGAAAACCGACAACCAGCTTTCGGAAAAAACATCTCACACGACCCGAAACCGCACAAACAGAATGAGTCTTCTTCGGTGTTCACAAATCATCTTCGATCGTGTCATTTAGCGGCTGGTCCGTATTCTGTTCGGATTGCAGTTGTTTTTTTTCCAGCTTGCGCTGTCTTTTTTCCTCTTTCTTTTTTTTCTTTGCCAACTCCTTTTGCCGTTTTTTAAACTGATAATTGGATCGCGCCAATTTCCAACCTCCTCGACCGTTGTACTCGTCAGCCGCGCTGAATGGTTAATTGCACTGGTTTTTTGGGGCCTAAAAAAATGACAGCAGCCATTCAAACAAGTTGAAATGAAAAACAAAAGGGCATTTTTTCCTTTTAGAAAAAATGCCCTTTTAGATTCCGTACCTGCGAATTAGACCACAGTGACATTTATGGCGGCAGGACCTTTTTTCCCTTGCTCGATGTCAAAGGTAACACGGTCGCCCTCATTGAGAGATTTAAAACCGGTTGAATTGATCCCCGAATGGTGAACAAATACGTCCGGTCCGTCTTCCTGCTCAATAAAACCAAAACCCTTACGGTCATTAAACCACTTAACAGTTCCGTCAGTCATACGTACATCCTCCTTTCATAAAAATTCTCAATGCCTCAAACTGGAGGATGCCTCACAAAAACGGATTGTTCCTTCAGAACGAAACCGCCCTGCCAATAACGGGCAGGGCTCAATTGATTGGAAAGACAATAACGACTTTGCGGGCTGAAATCAAGCTAATTATTAAAAAAAATGTCAAAAAACCACCGGCTCCGTATTTTGGGCCGCTTTCGTCTTCGCCCGCTTGTGTCCTCCTAAACCGGTGTCAGTCGGCGTAAAGGTGCCGCCCGCACGTCCCCCGAAATCTAATACGTCTGAGGGCCCGCCCCCTTGCTCAAGGCCAACTTGATCGCCCGGGATATTTCATTTCTTGAAAAAGGTTTGGCAATAATGGTATCGCCGCTCGCCAGACGACCGCCGATTGATTCTGCTTCTTTTTTCGAAATAATGCCGGAAATGAAGATTACCGGGATGCCCCCGGTCGCGGGACGCTGTTTTAACTCTTCCCGCAACTGTCCACCGGTCATACCGGGCATCATAATGTCAATCATGCAGACATCCGGCCGGTGCTTTTCGGCCAATCCTAAAGCTTCCTCCGGGTCTAAGGACTTTATCACATGATGAAAGCCGAGGCTGTTCACGAGGGCTTCCAACAATTTCAATTGAGAGGGATCATCCTCGGCAATTAGAATTTTTATCTCTTTTCCTTGTAAGGCCATGTTTTAATTACGGAATATTTGAGTAGCCCAAGCGGAGCCAAACCAGCGATCGTTTTAGGACAAACGGCTGGAAGCGGACCATTGACGACGGGCCTTGAGGAAAAGGTCGATAACCCTTCAAGCGAGCCTAAAAATCAAACCAATATGTTTGGGCGATCTTTAAGTCCCTCAAGACCCACCCGGACCATCGCGCGCCTGATGGCGGCATGGCCGGGATTTAAACAAATTGTTAGCAATAAATATACCAGGGGAAGGTTTTCAGGAAAAAATATGCCCCCGGATGGCGATGATATATAACTAACTGAAAAAAAAGAAAAAATATGGATACAATTTTTAAATGCCCTATGAAATGCAGGGGACATGACTTGACCGGAAATACAAACACGCACATAATTCCGTGCTGACCGCCCACATATCTGTGCCTTGAAGCGGTTTCAAAACCTTGGATCAGGTCTGAGAGCAAGGCGCAAGCCGATGAAAAAGCGCAGCATACATGCAAGTATGTGGGCATTTTAAAGAGGCTCGCAACACAGCTATCAGGCCTTAGACGGGGTTTTGGAACCGCTTCTATAACCATTGCGGCCATTCATTGCACAAATTTTTGTATAAATATGTCATCCGCCGAAAAAGAAAATTTCCCGGCAAAATTTTTCCGATCACGCTGACCGGGGTGTCTTCCAATCGGTTTAGCCTTAGAATCTTCCTGTTAAAATCATAACCCAGCCGACGATGGCGACGGCGGTAAAAATAATAAAGACCACACTCCCGATATGGCTTAGATAATATGCACCGTCATAATTGTCGCTTTCAGCGATATTTAATTGCTGCAAGGCGAAATCTCTTCTTTTCTTCATTTTCTTTGTCGTGATCACCGCGCTGGCAATACACATGCAAAACACGACGCAGGTGGACAAGGCGAATATACACATCGCCCCACGAAGCGGCGGTGTGGATTTATCATCCAGCGCAAACTTTAAGGCCGCGCCCAGTAGCCCGACATATATCAAATACGCCTTGGCGTACAAACCCAGCAACGTTAGATAATTTTCACCGATACCACGGTACTCATTTTCCCAAAATAGACGAGGATCCACTTTTCACCTCCATTGTTATCAGCGATTGTACTTCCAAAGACTGCTGCCGGAGTCGGCTCATGCCAAACTCACGTGAAACGCACATATGCCTTGCTGAATACCTTGCCCTCTATGAACAGGCGGATTTTTATCTGTTTCGACAATAACATCGTCAAAATTCTTGCCCGGCATTGCAGACAGATTTCCATTGAAAAATACGGCCGCACCGGTGTATATACGCCGGATCCGCTTGTGAACAAGCGGTTTTAAAATGTCCGAGGGTGTGTTTTTTTAAATCCTTTTTAATATCAAAAGGCCGTCACGTATAAATGAAATTAAGGATAATCATTCTTGAAGATAATGATGCCATCAGAAACCTTTTGTCTCTGATCCTTAAAGAACGTGGCTATGAAATTCATTCATTCAGCAGCCCGGCAATTTGTCCCTTGCAGATTACACCCGCTTGTCGATGCGGGGGGGAACAGGCCTGCGTCGACGTTATCATTTCCGATCTGGATATGCCGGCCGTTACCGGTTTGCAGTTTATAGAAAACCAGAAGAGAAAGAACTGCAAATGCCGGCATATCGCGCTGATGTCCGGCAATTTAACCGATGAGGTTGTTCGTCGGGCCAAAAAAATGGGGTGTAAGGTATTTCCGAAACCGTTCAATCTGTCCGACATAATCGAGTGGCTGGAAGAAGTGGAGGCAAGTATCAGCCCGAACAGACAACTGGAAAACTGGTTTAAAATTGAACCGGATTAAAAACTGACAGCGGGCCGCTTTTTATATGGTTTGCCGGATTATTGCATCCGGTAAACCATAGAGTTGATGTTCATGCCCGCGCCAACAGACGCAAAAACAATGATATCCCCAGGGCGGAGCTTGTGGTTTTCCAGCTGTCCTTTCTGCAAAAGGTCCAATATCGTCGGAAGGGTTGCGACCGAACTGTTACCCAGCCAGGAGATGGTCATCGGCATGATGTCTTCGGGGATAGGCTTTATTTGGTACAACTTAAATAATTTTTCCAAGATCGCCTCGTCCATCTTCTGATTCGCCTGGTGTATCAACACTTTTTTTACATCGCTTAAAGTAAATCCGGCCTTGTCCAGGCTTTGTTTGACCACCTTGGGCACGGTTCTGACCGCGTATTTATATATTTCATGGCCTCTCATCTTGAGAAACGACTCATTGCCTTCATAATTGGGGTTGTACGAGCTGCCGATCCATAACAGATAGGCGTTATCAGCCGTATCAGATCTCGTAACGTGGGATAATATGCCGGCATCCCCGTCGGTTGCCTCCACCAGGGTCGCGCCGGCTCCGTCCGCATATATCATACTGTCCACATCAAACGGATCTGAAACCCTTGACAGTATCTCTGCGCCGATAACAAGCACCCGCTTGGCATCACCGGATTTTATGTAATAATCGGCTAAAATGATTCCCTGCAGCCAACCCGGACAGCCAAAGGGGATATCATAGGCGACGGTATAGGGGTTTTCTATTTTTAATTTGTGTTTTACCCTGGCGGCCACGGTCGGAACCATGTCAAGCTTTAAATTATCCGATGGCATGTTGCCGAAATTTTGAGCGACGATAATATAATCCAGGCTTTCCCTATCAATGCCTTCCAATGCTTCGACCGCAGCCATGAACGCAATATCGGAGGTGTCGAGTTCGTCGGTCACATACCGTCTTTCATTGATGCAGGTGATATCCTTAAGCTTGTTGATGATTTCATCGTTTGACTTGTCGAGTTTTACCCCATCTTCCCCGTAAAAATCATGCTCAAGAAAATGCTTATTCGGTATCCGTCGGGTCGGTATGTAGCTTCCCGTTTTGGTTATAATCGCATTTGCCACAGTGGACCTTTTCCTTAACAACGCAACTCAATACGATAAAGTCAGACCGCGCTCCGGCAGCCAAACCCGCAAAGATGCAGGGGGTGTAATTGAATTTGGATAGAAGGCGGTCTGAAAATCTGGATCGAGCCCGAATGCTCCTGCTGCTGGCGAGACCCCGCATCAGTTTCGGAAAAACAGAATTGGTCGCCCGGCAGGAATGTTCCGCGGTCTCGATAACCGTTTTGGCGGAGCCCGTATAAAAAGCCCGGTCGCCGCCCGGCTGCGGCGAAGGGACGTCCTGAAAAATCCTGCAAGGCAGCAGTCAAGCTTGAGTCAGACGTTCCAAACTGTCCTCAATAAGTGCTGAATAAATAATAATTCAGCGATCACAATGTCAAGTAAAATTAATTTCGGCCTTCGCTCACAGCCGGTATTTTACGTGGGCTGGAGGGGTTCATCCGTTTTAGCGGATACGCGCCTCGATGCTGATGGGATAGTGGTCTGACGGCCATACACCATCGTACTGCATTCGCCAGACCTTGACGACCGGTCCGGTTCTTCCGAAAAAAAGAAACAGCAAACTTTTCAGGCCAAATCCATATTACTGGCAACCGGCAGTGAACCGGTCACAGTTCCGGGCCTTGAATATGAC
>Ga0209536_100009178_pt1 | contig 14708 bp, 11 predicted proteins | sample DeeMarSeWOR28_12_FD_187461 | JGI IMG/M metagenome (GOLD analysis project Ga0209536, IMG submission 187461) | Marine sediment microbial communities from White Oak River estuary, North Carolina - WOR-2-8_12 (SPAdes) (version 2) | ecosystem: Environmental > Aquatic > Marine > Intertidal zone >...
TGTCGACACCGACGACTTCGATCTTGCCCGTGGCGTGGCTCATCACGAAGCGCACCCTGCGCGAGAGGCCGGAGCAGCGGTGACGGGCGGTGTCGAACAGTTGCCATCCGCGCACGAGGGGCACCGTATAGGGCGCGTTGCCTGCGGTGGGACGGCCCTGGAAAAGGTAGTACTGCGGCATGCCCAGTTCGGTGGCCGCCTCGAACAGTTCGGCGAGCACCACGTCGTCATCGTTGATGCCGCGGATCAAGGGGCACTGGTTGACCGCGTGGGCGCCACGTTCCTGCAGGGCACCGATGGCGTTGCAGGCCATGTCGGTGAGTTCCCGGGGGTGGTCGAAATGGGCCATGAGGTACAGGGCCGTCCCGCCGGCGGTCACCCGGCCGACGAGGTCCAGCAGGACGTCGTCGTCGAGGATGCGGTAGGGAGCGAAACTCGGTGTCTTCGAGCCGATGCGGATGGTCGCGACAGCCAGCGGCTTCGACCTGCATTTCAGTCGCCCCCTCGCCAGCGACCTCGAGCTCGCGGCACGACACTTCCGGATGTCGGATTGGTACTACGTGCCGTCAGAGATCTACGGCGGTCCGAAATACGATCTGCGATCGCTCGAGGTCGCGCACGTCGACCTGTCCGCGAATCGGCGCATCGTCTCACTCTCCGTCCCCGACCTCGCGGCTGGCCGCGTCGTCTATCTGCACATGGACGACGCCATCCGATCCCAGTCCGGCGAAGCGCTGTGGGTGAACGAAGCCTGGTACACGCTGAACGCGATTCCCAGCGCGACTCAGGCCGCGACGTCGAGCACGAAGGGCGCCGCTGCGCCGCGGGTCTCCGGGCCTCCGCCCAATACGCTCGGCCCCGAGGAGCGTGCAGCGGGCTGGCGTCTGCTCTTCGACGGCGAGAGCTTCGAGGGCTGGAAGCTCTACCGCGCCGAGGACGACTCGACCGAGTTCTGGGAGATCGAGGACGGAGCGCTCAAGTTCACGCGCGACGTCTCGTTGGTCGGCCTCGTCTGGAACCACCTCAACCCCTTCATCCGCTCTTCGGCGGACCTGATGACGAAGGAGCGCTTCGGAGATTTCGAGCTGTCGATCGAGTGGAGGATCTCTCCCGGCGGCAACAGCGGCATCCTCTACCTGGTGCCCGACGAGCAGCGCAGCCTGGCCTGGGACCTCGGCCTCGAGATGCAGGTCCTCGACGATGCCGGGCACTACGACGGGGAGATCGATCGGCATCGTGCCGGCGACCTCTACGATCTCCAATCCCTCGTCCGCAATGCCGCAAGGCCGGTCGGGGAGTGGAATCGCGCGCGGATTCGCCGCCGGGGCGACCATCTCGAGCATTGGCTGAACGGCGAGAAGATCGTCGACATCGTGCGTGGCAGCCCGGAATGGGATCGTGCCATTGCCAATAGCAAGTTCGCCGACGTCGAGGGCTTCGGACTCGCCGAGCGCGGCCACATCATCCTGCAGGATCACGGGGACGTGGTCTGGTACCGCGACATCAAGATCCGCGAGCTCGACGAAGCCGCGCGACCGGCCCTCAGCCCGTCGCCGGATCGTGCGCCGTGAGGAAGCGCAGGATGTCCGCGTTCATCTGTGCATCGGATTTCGAAGTGCCTAGATTGAAGAACCCGTGCCCCTCGCCCGGGTACTCGATCAGCTCGACCTTCGCCGACGCCTGAGTCAAACGTTCCGCAAAGAGCCGCGACGAGCGCAGCAACGGATCCTTCGTCCCGACCGTCAGCAGACTCGGCGGCGCCACCTCGAAGTCGAGATCCATCGGCGTGATCGCGAGCTCGGGTCCGACCTCGGGCTCGAAGGCCGCACGGCCGGCGTACGACTCCATCATGTTGTCGGCGCCCGGAAACTCGTCCTCGATCCAGCTGATGCGATCGAGCACGCCGTAGAGCGAGACGACGCTATGGCAGACGAGCGGAAGCCCTGCCGTGCGTCCGGGATCCACCGGCGCGAGCAGGCTCGGGTTATGCGCCATCAGACCGATCATCATCGCCAGATTTCCACCCGCCGAGTCGCCCATCGCGTGGTAGCCCGATACCTCGGGATGCTGCTGCTCGATCCAATCGAGCGCGGCGAAGAGGGAGCGCAGGATGCCGGGATGAGGATTCTCCGGGGCCAGCGGGTACTCGACGTTGAAGACTGGATGGCCCGCCTCGGCGAGAAAGGAGAGATAGCGCGTATAGGATTCCTTCTTGCCGAGGATCCAGCCGCCTCCGTGGAGATAGACGATCGCTGCGCGGACGGGCACGTCCGCACGGGGCGCGATGAGCTCGATTCGCTGGTCGGGATGAGCGCCATAGGCGTGCTCGACGACGCCCGCCGGCGGCTTCGGCGGCCGGCGCAGCAACCGGCTCAATCCGTAGAAGCCGGCAACCGCGACGCGCATCAATCGCAGGCTGAGATCCGGTGCGTGAGGCTCGGGACGTTGCGTCATGCTTGCACTCCTGGTCGCGCGGCACATGTCGGCGGCGCGCGTCGAGAGATGAGGATCCGGGTCGTCTTCCCGTGCACACGTGCAGCGGCTCCGAGACCGACGCCCTCTTTACACGATGGCACAAGAGCCGACGACGCGCGGCCGGCAGCGCGCCCAGCGACGCTCTGAATCAAGAGTTTCGAGCATGCTGGGCTAACGTCCCGACGCCCGCGACGAAACACACGAGAGGTCCGAGTCTTGGCTGAACGTTCCCCCGCGATCGCGACGCCCGCCGTCGACCTGCTCGCCACCGGCGGGCTCTCGGCGCTCGCGATGGGCGCGCTGCTCGCCTGGGCCTTCCTCTTCGATGGGTCGCTCGATTTCGTCGACGGGGATTGGATCGTGCTCCTGATCCTGATCAACTCGACGCATTTCATGGCGTCCTACCGCCTGCTCTACGTGGGTCGGAAGGAGATCCTCGAGAGTCGCTGGTCGGCGATCTACGTTCCGGCGCTGCTGCTCGCGATCCTCGCGTGGGCCGCCTTCGGAGACGTCCGGGCCCCGATCGTCGAGAACCTCGTGCTCGCCAGCTCGATCTACCTGGCCTGGCATTACACCGGTCAGGCCTGGGGCATGGTCTCCGCCTTCGGCCGGATCCTGGGCATCGACTTCACGCGCACCGAGCGTCTCTGCATCCGCTCCGGCATGCGTATGCTGCTGGTCCTGCACGTGCTCTTCGCGCTCTCCGGACGCTATCCGCCCGCCGACTGGATCGCCCCCGCGACCTACCTCCAGATCTACGGCGTCGTCTTCCAGACCGTCGTCGGGCTGGCGGTCGCGACCCTCTTCGCCGGCGCCTTCGCCTATCAATCGGCCCGTGCACGCGCCGGACACCTGCCACTGCGCGTGGTGTTTCCGTGGCTGGCGCTCTACCTCTGGTACCCGTTCTGGTACTTCGTGCCCGGCGGTTTCCTGTGGGTCCAGCTCTCGCACGCACTGCAATACCTGGCCTTCCCGCTGCGCGTCGAGGTCAATCGATACAGCCGCGAAAAGGCGCGGACGCCGGCCCAGAAGCGGGCGCGTGTCGCGTGGGTCTATGCAGGGCTCGTCGTGGTCGGGCTCGTCTTCCTGCACGGCCCGCCGCTCGCGGCGCACGCCTTCGGACCCGGCTGGTACTCGGGCGATACGGCGCGCTCGCTATTCACGGCCTTCACCGCCTGCGTCGCGATCCATCACTACTTCATCGACGGGGCCGTCTGGAAGCTCAGCAACCCCCAGGTGCGGCGCGAGCTGCTCCAACACCTCGACTGAAGCAGCGAGGCCTCCGCCGCTGGCTCGCGTGGGTCCAGTCGCTGAGGTCCCTCCTCCTATCCTCCTTCCGGAGCAGCAGGCCGCGCAGCAGTCTCCACGTCAGCTCCGCGGGGCGCGCCCTGCATCCGCATCTCGGGTGCGAGAGCGTACGTCCTCCGTCTACCCCGTCTTGATTGCCGCCTCACATGAGCGGAAGGTCGCTCCGTCCATGAACGACGGAGGACCTTTCGATGGCGACCGCTCACCCCCGATCCGAGGACTGATCACCGAGACCACCACGGGAGCGTGCGACGCCGTGTCCCGCGCGAGGTGCGCGAGGAGGCGTGCCGCTACACAGCCCGCCGCCGCACACGCGCGAAGGTGCTGCTCTGGCACGGCACGGGCCTCTACATCTATCAGAAGCCACTCGAACTCGGGCGCTTCGCATCGCTCTGGGGACGTGACGAACAGGAGGTTTGCGAACCAACCCCGAGCGAGCTTGCGCTCTTCCTCGAAGGCAGCACGTCGGTCGGTGCCTTACGGCTCTCTCCGCCGACGACCTCCCCGCAAGTTCTGACACCCTTCCTCCACGAGGCGCCGCGTTGTCGAACCTCGAAACGGAGATGGACATCGGGCGGCTGCGGCAGGCAGCCCTCCTGCTGGAGCAGGAGAGCGCCCGGCTCTGCCAGCGCCTCGAGCAGCTCGCTGTCGAGCTCGGCGACGCATGCTCTGACGAGGCTCAGACCCTCCAGCGCGAGATCGCTTATCTCAAGAAGCAGCTCGCGAGCCATGACAAGGCTCTGTTCGGCGACTCATCGGAGCGGAGCACGGGCGGTGATCCGAAGGCCAAGCAGTCGAAGGAGCCGCAGCCCGGCCACGGGCCCCGCGAGCAGAAGGCGCGCTCCCGATCTTCGAGGTGATCCACGAGCTCCATGAGTCGGACCAGGCACGTCGCTCGTATGGAGGCGAGCTGGAGCCGGTGGCGAGCGCTAGATCGAGGAGGCCGACGAGATCGATGTGGCAAGCGACCCTTCCGCGTCTTGCGACACAAGCGCCAGAAGCACCGCTGCCGCTGCGGGGCCGGGATCGAGACCGCCCTCGATCCCGACACGTCAGGAACCGCTCGACCACTCAGATCCCGACGAGGAAGGAGATCGAGACATACCGACCCAGCATTCGGAGAGCTCCTGGAGAATCAAGTTGCCGCTTATCAAAGTGAACTTCTCTGTACCCTCTTCCGACACAAGAGGCTGAGAACACCCACCGCCACGAGAACTCCCGTGCTGGTCTCGGGCTCGGGGACCGCCGCCGCGACGCGAAAACCCGTAACAGCACTGGCGCTCGTTGTGCTTAGGTAGCTCGAACTCAACAGCTGCTGGCTGACCTGATCGTTTGTAAAACTTCCGCCCCGCCAACCGCGACCCCCGAGATAGATTCTTTCGTTCCACTCCCACACGTTGCCGGCCTGATCGAAGGTGCCGTTCGGACTGCTCGAACTCGTATAGCTGCCGACATAAGTCACGTTGTCCACGGCGCGTCCACAGTTCGCCGTATTCGGCGTCGAGCCCGGTAGATCGCAGAAGGGTGGTAGATCCGAGCTCGTCGGATAGTAGTAGTAGGTCGCCGAGCCCACTTCGTAGTATGCCGCCTTGCACCACTCATCCTCGGTCGGGAGGAAAACGGTAGCCCCCGGGTTGCGCGTAATCGAATTGGCGGAGATGCCGGCTGGTGTGATCGTGTAAGCACCATCCTCGGTGGTGGTGTTGTCCTGCGCACCCGTCGGCTGACCGTTGTGCAGCCAGTTTGCGAAACGCATCGCGTCGTAGAAGGCAATGTAGGTTACCGGCAGGTCCTCGCGCCCGGCGATCACGCTGTACGTGTAGCTCCCTTGAGTGCCGCTACGCGTGATGCCGCCGTAGCTGAATTGCATATTCGCGTCGTAGAGCGCGTGGGTGTCGGTCGCCGCGACTGCGTTCAGGAATTCGGCGTACTCCACGTTAGTCGTCTCGTACTTGCTGATGAAGTATTCGTATGCCACGGAGCCGTAGCCGCTGAAGGCGTCATTACCCGGCCCCCCGACACCGACCCACTCGAGCGTCACAGCCGAGACCGGCGAAGCCAGGAAGATGAGACACGACAATGCCCCAAAGACGGCCGACCAGGAGTTCTTGACGGGTACCTTCACTATCTTGACCAGCCTTCCTTCGCCGCGCAGATCCCCTTGATCTCGACCACGACACCGACCGGCCCGCGAAGGGCGAGCACGGTGCAGAGATGTCTTTAGATGATGGAGATGATGGCCTCGCTTGGAAGCCTATCTCTCCGCTTGTGCGCTGGATTTGCAGATTGCGTGCCGAAGATCGAACGACACGCGCTCCACGAGATCGAGCGCGAGACGCCGGATGACGGGCGATCAACGCGCTCATGTGGCCGGATGACTCGGATGGGCGTGTAAGACGTGTCTCGATGACACGTCGAAGATCGGCGCGGGTGGCGCGGCCCTATACGAGCACGGTCTGCGTGACCCAACGTGGCCGAGCCCGGAGTGTGCCAAGACTCCGCCGATGAATTTCGTGAGGGAATTCAACAGCTCAGGTGTTTGGCGCGATCGCCGACCTCAGTCGATTCTGGAATGCACAGGCGGGGCCAGCGTTTCCCGAGGACACCGTTGCCGCTGCAATTCCCTCGCGAGCTGGTCGCGGGAAAGTACGACGGGAGTTCGAAGGGGAGACCCGGGCGTCCGCGTTCAGAAGGTGAAATCCAGCGCCTTGTCGTCCGAATGGCTCTCGAGAATCCTCGATGGGGATACACCAGGCGATCACGCGAGAGCGACCCCCCTGCTGCGCCTTTCAGGCGCCCACGACTCGGCAGAAGAGCGGAATCCGCAGCAGCTCGGGAAAGGATCGCGTGAGATCGAGGGTCTTCGAGGTCGAACGCAGCAGGCCGAGCGAGATCAGAGCCAGGAGCCCGAGCTGCACCAGGAAGGGCGGCTGCCAGATCCAGCCGAGCGCGGCGACGAGCAGTGCGGCGACCAACAACTTCGCCCAGATCCACGTCTGGGCGCTGGGCACGCCCGCGAAGCCCGACGTTCGAAGCAGAAAGAGCTGGCGCACGATCGATCCCGCGATCCGCGCCGCTGTGACGGAAATCGCTGCACCGAGAGCCCCGAAGCGAGGGCAGAGCAGCAGCGCGAGTGCGGCTCCGCAGACGATCGCGACCACGTCGCTCAGAACGATCGCGCGCGTGCGTTGGAAGACCTGAAGGGTTTCGCCATTGAAGGCCATACACACGGAGATGTAGTAGCCGACCGCGAGGATCGCGAGCAGACTCGCCGACTCGGCGTATTCCGGCCCGAGCAGCACCGGCACGAGGCCCGGGGCGATACCGAAAGTCAGGCCGAAGAGCGGGAAGCTCAGGACCGCGACCCAGGCCGCCGACTGCCAGTGATGATCGCGCAGACCCGCCATGTCGCCCCGCGCATGCAGGCGCATCGCGCTCGGCATGAAGAGCATCGAGAAGCTCTGCACCACCAGCACGATCAGCATCGCAGCGGGCACCACGGCGCGCATCGCCGCGACCTCTTCCTCGCCGTTCGTCGTCATCAGCAGGATCGTGGTCAGGCCGGTGAGCGTAATGAAGACGAGATCCGAGCTGATCAGCGGCAACGAGAAGCCGAAGAGCGGCCGCCAGGGAACCCGCCACTGCGAGACGCGGAGCGGCAGGACGCCGTGTGCACGCAGCTGTCTGATCGCCAGCTGCGCGCAGAATCCGAGTCCGATCACGGCGCTCGCGACGTAGGCCAGCGCCAACATCTCGATCGACCCGCCCCCGAAGAAGACCATCGCGACGGCTGACGAGCGAAGCACCGGACCCAGCACGTGCTTGCGGAAGAAGATCTCGCGCGGGCGCGAGAAGCACGCGAGGGTCTGGATGCCAATCGTGTCGAGCGCTTGAACTGGCGCCAGGGTCGAGACGATGAGCACGACTCGCGCGCCCTGCCCCGCTGGCATCCCGCTGAGGCCGAAGTCCGAGATCCAGTAGAGCGCCCCGAAGCCGACGCACCCGAGCACGATGATCGTGCCGCAGACCAGAGCGAGGGTGCCCATCACCTCCGCGTACTCGCGACGTTCGGCGTGATAGGGAACGAATCGATTGGCCCCGCGACCGAGGCCGACCTTGACGACCAGCTCGCCGGCCTGCGCCAGCGCGAGCCCGTAGGCGAAGACACCGAAGTCGCCCTTGCTGAGCAGGCGCACGATTGCGACCTGCAGGCCGAAGTTGACGAGCTTCGTGATCAGACGACCGAAGAGCAGGAGACTCGATCCACGCAGGTGTCGGCCGGTGTCGCCGCCCTTGGAGCTCGCGCCCGACGCCATCTCGCTCATGTCGGTGCCTGATCCCGACGAATGCGGACAGCGGTCTCCCGCAGCGCACGCGCCAGGAAGGCAGCGAGTGCCGGCGGGGCGGGCTGCAGAGAGGCCGCGGTGGCCAGTCCGATCAGCATCCAGAAATACCGGACGTAGGCCGCGTGCAGGAAGAGACTCGTCGTGAGCGAGATGACCAGTGCGAGCTCGAGACCACAGGCGATCGCCCACAGCTCACGATCGTTCTGCTCGGCACGTCGTCGCGTTCGGTCGAGCGCCTGAAACGTGAGGAAGATGATCACGCAGAAGGCGCCCAGCCCGACGAGTTCCGTCTCGGCTGCGAGCTGTAGATACAGGTTATGCGAGCGGCGAGCACCCGTGCGAACCTTGCCCCCGACCACGCTGGCATAGTCCTCGTAGTAGAAGGGCGCGAGACCCGGGCCCGCGCCCATCCACGGATGGTCCATGAAGAGCATTCCGGCCGCCTTCATCTCCGTCAGCCGACCCCGCGCCGCGCCATCGGCGTTACGCATGCCTGTCGGATCGAGGCCGAGGCTGCTTACGACGATCTGGCCGATGCTGACGACCCGCTTGGCGTAATGCGGCATCGCGAACAACAACATCAGCCCGAGCAACCCAGCGACGACGACCTGTCTCCAGCGCAACATGCGAAACGTCAGGGCAAAGGGCACGGTCAGACCCAGCGCGACGATCGCTCCGCGCGAGAAAGCGAAGGCCATCCCGGCCGCGATCAGCCCCGTCGCAGCGAAGGCCGCGATCCGGACGCGCCCGCGCAGACTGAGCGCGAAGCCGGCCGCGATCGGAATCAGCACGGCCATGATCTGGGCGAAGCGATTCGTCTCGCCGATCGGGCCCGCGAGCCTTCGCGTCAGTCGGCCGCTCGCGTCCGCGATCGCCGCATCGAGCTGGCCGAAGCCGAAGAAAGGATGCTCCTCGGGCCCGAGGATCTGTTGCGCCACGGCAATGGCTCCCATCAATGCACCCGCTCCGACCAGGGCCAGGATCGATACCCGCAGCTCTTCGCGCGTCCGAATCGCATTGGCGACCAGCAGCGCCAGGAGCGCCCCTTCGAGGAGCCAGGTCTGGACCGTCTCGATCGACTCGAGGGGCCTTGCAGAGAGGAGCGCGCTCAGAGCGTTCAGTACGAGCATCCCGAGCGCCACGACCATCACCGTCGGAAATCGCAGCTCCTCTCCGCGGATCAACACGCGGTAGGCGACCGGCAAGGCCAGCGCCAGCGGCACGACCGCCGCCAGCGCGAAGGGCGCTCCGTGCACGCGGACCGCGACGGCCGGCGCGTTCAGGTAGACCAGGAAGAGGACGCCCGCGGTCAACCAGATCATCGCGCCGACTCCACCGAGGCCGCCGCAGGGCGCTCCGTATCCCAGCGCGCGACCCGATGGCCCCGCACCGCGTTCCGCGTTGCAAAGGCGCAAGCGGCGTTCACCAGCACGAGATAGGACGCGACCGACACGACCCGGAAGCGCGTCAGCGCGGGCCGAGCCAGACCGAGCGCACCGACCCCGACTACCGCCAAGGCACCCCACGAAGCCAGCGCAAAGGGCAGCGCCGCCCGGTGCGCGAAGGGCGCCAGCAGCAGCAGCAGCAGCAGCGGGATCCAGGTCATTCGACGCCACAGCTTGTGCAGCAGCAGCTCGATCGCATAGAAGCCGGTCCGACTCGGACGCAGCAGCGCACGGCGATAGGCGACCGCCCGCAGCCCGCGAGTGATGATCCGAACCTTGCGTCGGAACTCACCTCCGCTCGCGTCGGCAGGCGGCTCGAAGGCGACGGCCCCTTCGGCAAAGACCAGGCGTCGACCCTGGGCGATCACGCCGGTCGAGATCATGAAATCGTCCGTCGCATCGGGCGGGGGGGGCTCGAAGAGCTCGCGACGGATCGCATAGATCGCTCCGGTCGCAGAGATCGCGTTGCCGGCGCGAGTCTGCCAGCGCTTCAGCTGCCGGTCGAAGCTCCAGTAGCCGCGCTCGCCGACGGCGGTGTCCGCGGCCCGATCGGGCGCGACGTAGCGCTGGTCCCCGGCCACACCCCCGACCGATTCGTCCGCCATCGGACGCACGAGCTCCCGCAATGCATCCGCGCGCCAATCGCTGTTCGCGTCGGAGAAGGCCAGCACGCTCGCGCCGGAATCCTTCGAGGCCTCGACCGCCGCGATCAAGGCAGCCGCCTTGCCGCCCCGCGGCAGATCGAGCAAGCGCACGCCGCGACCCTCGAAGCGGCGCGCGATCTCCACCGTCGCGTCGGTCGAGCCGTCGGAGGCCACCCAGATCGTCAGTCGATCTCTCGGATAGTCGAGCGACAGCGCGTTCTCGAGCCGCGCCGCGATCGACGCCTGCTCGTCGTGCGCCGCGATCAACAGGTCGACCTTCGGCGTGACGTCGTCTGCCTCCACGGGCGCAGGTGCCAGCAGAGCGTGCAGCCAGAGAACGAAGGGATAGAGCACGAAGGGGATCAGGATGCCGGCGAGGCAGGTCGCGATGAACACGTCGATCACGGGGCCGCCTCCCTCGGAAAGAACTCGTGCATCAGGCGCGCGACGTTATGCGATAGCTGGAAATCCTCTTCGACCCGCCGGCGCGCTGCGCTGCCGAGACGTTGCCGCGTCTTCGGTTCGGATGCGAGACGAGCGAGCGCGGCCTCGAGACCGGCCGCGTCCCGGGGCGCCGCGAGCAGCCCAGTCTCGTCGTCGCGGACGATCTCGGGGATGCCCGAGAGTCGGCTCGCCACCAGCGGGAGCCCCCAGGCCGCCGCCTCCATCAGGACGACGGGAATCCCCTCGCGCCGCCCGTCGGCGGTCGGGACGCTCGGAGCCACCGAGACGTCCACCGAGGCAAACAGCGCGTGGACCGCCGCTCGCTCGCAGGCGCCGTGAAAGACGACCCGATCGGCGATCCCGAGTCGCGCGGCGAGCGCCTCGAGCATCGCCCGATCCGGTCCGTCCCCGACCAGATGACAACGCCAGTCGAAACCGCGCGCAGACAGCCCCGCGCAGGCCTCGAGCAGGTAGCGCTGCCCCTTCACCTCGTGGAGCGTGCCAACGCAGAGGATCTCGAGCGGACCTGCGCCCGTCTTCGCCGCATCGATCTCGAGCGACGCAGCGGGCTTCAGGGCCTCGAGGTCGACGCCGCAGTGGATGACCCGGATCTTGTCGCGCTGTGCCGGCCCCACGTGATCCAGAATGAAGTCCCGGTTGTAGTCGGAGATCGCGACCACGAAGCGCGCCTCCGCGACCTTCTCCGGGAGCATCGCCTGCTCGCGATGGAGATCCGAGCCGTGCGCGGTGAAGCTCCAGGGAAGCCCCGCGAGCCGACCGATGACGAAGGCGACCGCCGCCGGGTGGCTCGCGAAATGCGCGTGCACGTGCTCGACGCCGAGCTCGCGCATCCGCCGCGCGAAGCTCACGGCCTTCGGAAAGCTGACGAGCGCGCCGAGGCCGTATCGCAGGCTGGATCGGTTGGCGACCAGCAGCGTCCCGAGCGTCCCCAGGTAGACCCCGGGAGAGCGCCACAAGGCCCGCAGGTTGTCGCGCAGGATCGCGAGGTCGAGCAGCGGCGTGAAGTGCGCACGCTCGACCACGGGCCGCGCCGCCTCGTGAACCAGGGCCGCCGGCTCACGCCAGATCGGAAAGACCTCGACGCACACGCCCGCACGCTCGAGCTCGAGGATCTCGTCCAGCACGAAGGTCTCCGTGAGCTTCGGAAAGCGCGACATGACGTAGGCGACGACGGGCCGTGTCCGGGACGTCGGAGTCCCGGCGGACGACGCGGTCGTCGACCGAAGCGGAGCAAAGCGGCTCCCGATCATCACTTCTCGGCATCGAGAAGCGCCGTCCCTTCGCCCTCTCCCTCATCCTTCGCGTCCGCATCCGGAACCGACTCGAGGCTCGGGGAGCGGCGCGCCGCATCCGCAGCGGCGATCAGACCCTCGACGCCGAGGGCATCGCGGGGAAAGCAGGCCACGCCCGACGCAATCTCCACCCCGAGCCGCTCGAGGCTCTTGGCGCCGAGTCGCCGTTGCAGCGCCGCCACGGCGCTCTCCTCGACCTCCGGAACCAGGCAGAGGACCCGATCCGCGGTCGCGACCACCTCTGCGTACAGATGCAGCTCTTCCACGAGCAGCTCGCGGAGCTCGAGCAGCTCCCGCGCCTCCGTGATCCGTTGCGCGACGCGCCCCGTGCCGAGCACGTCCATCCGCCGAACGGCGGACTTCTCGTTCCGGGCGATCGAGAGCAGCACGAAGCTTCGATCGTGCCGCCTCGCGCGACCGATCTCGCGCCCGACCGCCCGCTCGAAGTCATAGAAGGCGCGCTCGTAGTCGGGACCGAGGGCAAGATGACCGGCGATCGTCTCGAGCTCGATCTGATCATCGACCGCGCGCGCGCCGAGCAGGACCGCCCCGACGAAGACGACGGCATCGATCAGCAGACGTGGTGCGGTGGCCGGAGTCGGGTCCACGATCGCGAGCAGCGCGATCGCGAGCATGCCCGCCACCAGCAGTCGCTCGCGCCGAACGCGACGGTCGATCGCGATCAGCAGCGAGCCGAGACAGGCCGCGAGCTCGGCCCAGCTGAACGCGATGAAGGGATCTGCGAAGAGCAGAACGGAGGCCCCGAGGACCCAGGCCGTCCAGAGCGTCCAGTGTTGTCTAAGCAGGGGGAACATGGGAGTCAGAACGCTCCACGCTGGGACAGGACGGCAGGGATCGTCCTGAGCAGGATCGAGACATCGAGCGCCATGCTGCGATTGCGCACGTAGGCGATGTCGAGGCGAACGCGGTCGTCGAAATCGATGTCGGCGCGCCCTCGGACCTGCCAGAGACCCGTCAGCCCCGGCACGACCTCGAGGCGTTCCGTATGCCAGAGGTCGTATTGATCGGCAGCGAAGGACGTCGGTCGGGGACCGACCAGACTCATGTCGCCACGCAGGATGTTCCAGAGCTGCGGCGCCTCGTCGAGGCTCGTCTTGCGCAGCAGTCGGCCGACCGGAGTCACGCGTGGATCGTTCGCCAGCTTGAAGTCCGGTCCGCCCATGACGTTCTGCGACTGCAGCTCGGCCTTCATGTCGGCAGCGCCTTCGACCATGGTGCGGAACTTGATCATCTTGAAGCGACGCCCGCCCCAGCCCGTTCGATCCTGGATGAAGAAGATCGGGCCCGGGCTCGTCAGGCGGACCGCCAGTGCGCAGAGCGCCAGGATCGGAAGCGCGATCGGCAGCGCCAGCAGACAAAGCGTCAGATCGACCAGCCGTTTCTTGACCGGATATCCGTTCGGCGTGCGGCGACCGCTGACGCCGGCGGTGACCGGAAGCGCGTCGGTCGCCTGCGCCCAATCTCCGAGATTTCCGATTCCGATCGCTCGCGCGCCCACATCCACTCCTCGCCGGGCTCAGCTCTCCAATGCGCTGCCTTTACACTACGGCACATTCGGAGGAACATTCGAAGCGGCCGTCCGCCCCCGCTCCGAGCTCCGGTCCGATAGTATCGTAGCATTTATACCACGTCTTTCCGATGTGCCCGTCGCGATCGGAAAGGCATTGATGATCAGTAGCTTCCGAGGAGAGAGGCGCCAGATGCAAGGGATCGGCAAGCAGCGTGTATCTCGATCCGGCTCCTCGTTTCGTTCTTGAGTTCGAGCGCCTGATCGAGGAATGTAGTCTTTCTGCTACATCCTATTCTTCGTTAGACTCGCGCCCGCAAACGTGATCCCGATCCCTACTCGCGCCTTCCATGGCCGGCGGAACCAGCCCCTTGAGTGATCCCAATCTCCCCAGCACGCCCGAACCCCACGAGGGCGGACAGCAGCCGGAAGTCCGACTCGAGCTCACCCGCGCCGGCGTGCAGGAGGTGCTCTCCCTCTACTCACAGGATCAGCGCTCGCGACCCGAGGAGTCGCGATTCACGATCCGTCTCGAGGACGTCGAGCGAGCGATTCGCGAGCGACGCCGGATGCTCGTGCTCGGACTCGTCGGTGGCATCGCCTTTGCCTTGTTAGTCGTGCTCGCGAGCACTCCGCTCTACCCGGTTTCCGCCCAGGTCGTCCTCGAGCGGCATGACGTGACGAGCCGTGGAGCGAGCGGCGGCCCGGGCGACGCGGGCTCGTCCTTCATCGCGACCCAGGCCGAGGTGATGCAGAGCCATTCGGTGATCGCAGACGCGGTCGCCACCCTTCCCCGCCCGAGCCATCTCGACGAGGACGCCGACCCGATCGCCGACGCCCTTGGCGCCGTCCAGGCTTCGCCCGTGTCGGGGACCCAGGTCGTGGCCCTCGGCTATCTCGGCCCCGACGTGGCGCACGGCATCCGACTCCTGAATGCGATCGTCGAGGCCTATCGTCGTGCGCTCCAGCGCAACGAAGAGGCCATGCAGCACGAGAAGCTGCGGGCCAAGCAGGCCGAGATCGAAGTGCTCGATCGCGAGGCAGCGGAGCTCGAGACGAAGCTCACGGAGATGCGACGCAAGAACGAGACCTTGGGCAGTGCAGAAGACACCGCCGAGGCCCAGACCACGCTGCTGCGTGACCTGGCGCAGCAGCTCGCCGATACCCGCAACGAGCGCATCACCCTCGAGAATCGCCTGGCGACC
>Ga0209536_100009180_pt1 | contig 14705 bp, 13 predicted proteins | sample DeeMarSeWOR28_12_FD_187461 | JGI IMG/M metagenome (GOLD analysis project Ga0209536, IMG submission 187461) | Marine sediment microbial communities from White Oak River estuary, North Carolina - WOR-2-8_12 (SPAdes) (version 2) | ecosystem: Environmental > Aquatic > Marine > Intertidal zone >...
CTCGGATCCGACGAGCATCCTCGTGAGATCGTACCCGACCACCCCTTTCACGGTGACGACCCCCGTCCGGACGAGTTCCCCCGTGCCGAGAACCGCCTCGAGCCCCAGGACGTAATCCCTCGTGACCCCGTACTTGACCGCGCACATCCCTCCCGAGCACTCGGCGATATTGCCGCCGATCGTGCAGAACTTCAGGGAAGCGGGGTCGGGGGGGTAGAAGAGCCCCCGTTTTCTCGCCTCTTCTTTCAGGGTCTCGGTCACCACGCCGGGTTCGACGACAGCGACGAGGTTTTCCGCGTCGATCGAGAGGATACGGTCCATCCGCTCCGTCGACAGGACCAGTCCTCCCTGCACGGGAACCGACCCGCCGGAAAACCCGGAACCGGCCCCCCGGGGGATTACGGGGAACCGGCGCTCGTTCGCAAGGAGAATGGTCCGGCGGACCTCATCGGCGTTGACCGGGAAAGCGACCGCCTCGGGGAGAAACATCTTCCCCGTGGCGTCGTACGAGTAGCAGATGCACTGTTCGCGGGATGTATGAACCCGCTCGCCGAAAACCGCCCGGAGCGCGGAAAGCGCCTGTTTGTCCATTGGTTCAGTGTATCACACCCGCCGGGTGCGGCCCCGGAGGCGGCCCTATCTGCGCCCTCTCAGGAATTCTCCCAGAGCCTTGTCCATGCGGCCGATGTGGCTGACGAGCCATTCGGAGACCCGGTCCGCGAGACGGACCGTGAGCTCGGGGGTCACCCCGTCGTTGTCGAGCTCCTGCCGGAGGTCGTAGAAATCGTTGATGAAGGTCGTGTGTTCGATCTTGTGGCGGGAGTAGTCCGGATAGTTGAACCGCTTCATGTACATCTCTTCCATCTGGAAGTGGTTCTCCACGTACTCCTCGAGAAAGGCGACCGTCCCCGTTACCTCGCCGCGGCCTCTCCCCTTCTCGACAGCCTCCAGCAGGGCGTCGGCCGTGGCGAACAGCTCCTTGTGCTGGGTGTCGATGATATCCACCCCGACGAACAGGTCCTCCGTCCAACGCACCGCCATGCCAAACAACCCTCCTGCGTGAAATGTCCTTCAGTATAGCGAAAAACGGCTCCGGCCGCAGAGGAAGATTTGTCTTTACGGCACCTGCGCCCTTCTGATAGTAATAACGGCCGAACCCTTGACAAGGAGCTCTCTCATGAAAACCGTCGGCCGGGAAATCATGTGGAATCTCAACCATTTGGCGGCTGTCATCATGTATTCCCTGCTCGGTGTGGTGCTCCTCGTCTTCGCCTGGGGGCTGTACGAGCGGATCAGGGTATACCGCACGGGAAGGGTGGAACGGGAAGACCGGCTTGACGACCTGTGGGGCCGCACTCTGGATGTCTGGAAGAACGGTCTGGGCCAACAGAAGGTGCTCGAGAAAAAGATCGGCGGGCTGATGCACCTCGCCATCTACTCCGCATTCATCGTCCTGTTCCTCGCCACCTGCCTTGTCGCGGTCGAGTACGACCTCGGCATCCGGATTCTGGACGGCCCGTTCTACGTCGCCTTCAAGCTTTTCGCCAACACGTTCGGCCTTCTTCTCCTCGCGGGGGTCCTCGTCGCCCTGGTTCGCAGGGCCGTCTTCCGGCCGAAAGGGCTCACCGCAAGCGGGGACGACCACCTCCAGCTTCTGCTGATCGGCGCGATCGGGGCGACGGGATTTCTGGTCGAGGCGGTCCGGATCGCGGCCACGCGACCCGCCGCGGCGCCGGTGTCCTACGTGAGCAACGCGATCGCCCCCTTCTTCGAGGGGACGCCCCTGGATCACCTGCTGTCTCTCCACCAGGGGCTCTGGTGGACGCACCTCCTCCTCGCGTTCGGATTCCTCGCGTCGATCCCCTTCTCCAAGATGTTCCACCTCGGCGCCGGACCCGTAACCATCTTTCTGCGATCGTCCCGCCCCAAGGGGGCGCTCCAGCCGGTTCCGAACATCGAGGAGGAGGAGAAACCCGGCGTCGTGGACGTGGAGGACTTCTCGTGGAAACAGCTCCTCTCCTCGGATGCCTGCACCCTGTGCGGCCGGTGCCAGGACGAGTGCCCCGCGTTCGCAGCCGAGATGGCGCTGTCCCCCCGGGATGTGGTCCTGAAAACCAGGGAGCAGATGAGCCGGGACCTCTTCGTTCGCCTCGTCCCCTCCGCGGCCACCCTCGACAAGAAGACGGGGAAGCCCGTCACGCCGGCCTTTACCTCGGGCGTGCTCATCCCGGACGAGATCTGGGCATGCACGACGTGCCGCGCCTGCATGCAGGCGTGCCCCGTGCTGATCGAGCATATCGACATGATCGTCGACGTCCGCCGGGGCTACGTCGCGGGCGCCAGGATCCCCGACTCGGCCCGCACCGCCCTCCGGAAAATGGGGGACACCGGGAACCCCTGGGGACTGCCCCAGGACGACAGGATCCAGTGGGCCGGCGGGCTCTCCGTCCCCCTCGCGTCCGACAGGAAGGAGTTCGAATATCTGTACTGGGTGGGATGCGCCGGGGCGTACGACCCGCGCAACCAGAAGGTGACGCGCACGGTCGTTTCGCTGCTGAACCGGGCCGGGGTGGACTTCGCCATCCTGGGTCTCGAGGAGATGTGCTGCGGGGAGTCCGCGCGGCGTCTCGGCGAGGAGGGGCTCTTCCAGCTGGGAATGGTGGAGGCGGTCAAGGAGGTCTTCTCCTCCTACAACGTGAAAAAGGTCATTACCCAGTGCCCGCACTGCTTCAATACGTTCCGCAACGAGTACCCGCAGTTCGGGGTGAACGTCGAGGTGCAGCACCACGCGGTCTTTCTCCGCGACCTCATCTCCCAGGGGAGGATCGTTCCGTCCAAACCGATCAACCGGCTGGTGGCGTTTCACGACTCCTGTTATCTCGGCAGGCACAACGACCTCTACGACGCGCCCCGCAGCGCGCTTCAATCGGTTCCGGGGATCACCGTCAACGAACCCCTGAAAAGCAGGGAGAAGGGGTTCTGCTGCGGGGCGGGCGGCGGGGGAATGTGGCTCGAGGTCCCGGGGAAGAGGATCAACCATATCCGGTTCGATCAGCTGATGCGCACCGGGGCCAACGCGACGGGCTCCTCCTGCCCCTATTGCCTCACCATGTTCGACGACGCCATCAAGTTCCACAACCTCGAAGACTCGGTCCAGGCGAAGGACATCGCGGAGTACATCGCCGAGTCCCTTTAGGGAACCAAACGAATAGCAATTGATCTTGTATTATTACAACAACCGTTTTTTATCTAAAATATATTTTTGTTTTATTACAATTATATTTGTAATATGATCTCTCCAGCCGGATTCCCTTGCCCGGAGGGATTGAACAAATGGATAAGCCAGACCCGAGTTACCTTTCGATAATATTGCGGAAACGAATAGCGACCCTCGGGTATTCCTCCCTCAGGAAATTCGCGGAGGACAGGAAGGATTTCCGGTACAGCTACGAATTGCTCCGGCAGGTCGTGTACGGGGGCAGGATCCCCCGGGCGGAAACCCTTTTGCACATCCTCCAGGCGTTTCGTTTCTCCCCCTCGCAGGTCCACAAGGTAATGGAGTCCCATTTCGGGGGATACCCGGAACGGAGAGCCCCCTCCCCGGACAAGGCGGCCGTGCCCCTTGAGTCAGGAGGGAAGACGGAAGCCGCCCCATCGGAGAGGAAGGCAACGACAGCAGGTGACATCGGGGGACAGTCGACCGACACGACCGGGGCACACTCCGGTCTTCTGGCCGACTTGCCGGAGGAGATCGCATCGAGCCTGCAGCAGTCCCTCCCGAAGATCCCCCTCGAGGGGAACGACGATTTCTGGGAGATGGCACGAGCGCTCGCCCTCCAGGCGGAAAGGAAGATCTCCCGCATCGCGCGGAGGGAGGCGGACCAGCCGCTCCTGTTCGAGAAGGAGCCGGAGGCGATCTACCAGTTTCTCGTCCGGAGAGGCAAGGTTCCCTCGTACATGTCGAAGGGGGAGACGTTGCCGCTCGCATTCCTGGAGGAAATCGATTACCGGGACCGGTGCCGGGGGGCTATGCTCGGAGCGGCGGTCGGGGAGGTTCTGGGCAGGGCGGCGCAGGGGCTTTCCCCGCGGGACGTCCGGGAACTGTTCGGAGGAATCGATCGGGAATCGATGCCCGCTGCCCGGGGCGGTCCGGGACACGACCACGCCCCGCCGGCGTCCGTCCTCCTGTCCCGTGCTCTTCTTGCGCGCCGGAGACTCGACCCCGAGGAGATCGCCTCCGTCTACGCCAAATCCCGGCGACTGCCAGGGTCGGGCCACCATGCGGAGTTCGCCCGCAACCTGGTCGACCGCAGGTTTCCGTGGTTCGAGGCGGGCGCAAGCGTCCCGGAGACCGCGCCCGCGGCGCGCATCGCCCCCCTCGCTCTTCTGCGTGCGGGAAACTTCCGTCGCCTGAAACTGGAGGCCGGGATCGAGGGGGCCATCACCCACCCCCATGCCGGGGCGGTCGCGGGGGCCATTGCACAGGCCGTTGCCGTCGCACGGGTCCTGCACACTCCCGCCGGCTCCCTCGACGTGCTGGGGTTCGCCCGGGGGCTGTCCCCCGCCGTATCCGGCATGGAAGCGGACCGCTCCTCCCGGGGAAAGGGCGGCAGGCCCGTCCCCACGCTCTGGAGAAAGCTCGGCACGGAGCTCACGGCCCTTCTTCTCCGCCGCGCGGAGATGGAGGATGTCCGGGAGGCGCTCGGGAACGGCGCCTCCGTCGCGGAGGGGATCCCCTTCGCGTGGGCCTGTTTCCTTCGATACCCCGACGACTACGCCGCCGCGGTCCTCGCCGCGGTGAACCTCGGCAACGAGGCGGATGCGAACGGCGCGATGGTGGGCAGCCTCGCAGGCGGCTACGTCGGGGCAGGGGGAATCCCGGAAGCGTTCCTCGAAGGTCTGTCGTGGAGGGAGGAGCTGGAAGCCTCGGCGGACGGGCTCCTCGCGCTCGCCCGCCGGGACTCCTGACAACGGAAGAGGGGCTCTTCTACCGCATCATGATTTCCTTGGCGATCACCATGCGCTGGATCTGGCTTGTCCCCTCGTAGATCTGGAGAAGCTTCGCGTCGCGCATCAGCTTCTCCACGGGATAGTCCCTCATGTACCCGTACCCGCCGTAGATCTGCACTGCGTCGGTGGTGACCCTCATCGCGAGGTCGGCGGCGAACGCCTTGGCGAAGGACGATTCCTTCGTGTTCCTCTTCCCGTTGTCGAGCAGCCATGCCCCCTTATAGGTGAGGAGCCGGGCCGCCTCGATCTCCATCGCCATGTCGGCCAGCAGGAAGTGGATCGCCTGGTTCATGGCGATGGGGACGCCGAACTGCACGCGCTCCTTCGAATATTGCATCGCCAGTTCGAAGGCGGCGCGGGCCACGCCGACGGCGAAGGCCGCGACCGAGGGGCGGGCGTAGTCCAGGGTGATCATGGCGATCTTGAACCCCTCCCCCTCCTTGCCGAGGAGGTTTTCGGCCGGCACCTTCACGTCCTCGAAGATCACGTCCGCCGTGTCGGATGATCGCTGCCCCATCTTGTCCTCCTTCTTGCCGACGGAGACGCCGGGGAGCGACCGCGGCACCACGAAGGCGGACAGTCCCTTATGCCCCTTGGATCGGTCCGTGGAGGCGAACACCGTGTATTGCGTGGCGTAGCTCCCGTTCGTGATGAAGCACTTGCGGCCGTTGAGGAGGTAGCTGTCCCCCTCCTTCTTGGCGGTCGTCGCGATTCCTCCCGCGTCGGATCCCGCCCCGGGCTCGGTCAGGCAGAAGGAGGCGTACTGGAGCTTTTCCGCAAAGGGGGCGACGAACCTCTTCTTCTGCTCGTCCGTTCCCGCAACGAGGACCGGCGACAGCGCCAGACCGTTGCAGGTCATGGACGTGGCGATGCCGGAGCATCCCCACCCCAGCTCCTCCTCGATGATGCAGGAGTCGAGCACTTTGAGCCCCAGGCCGCCGCATTCCTCGGGGATGAAACCGCTCATCAGGCCCAGCCCGAACGCCTTTTCGAGAATATCCTCGGGAAACTTCCCCGTGTGGTCGTACTCGACCGCCTTGGGACGGATCTCGTTGGCGGCGAATTTTCTCGCCATGTCCTGAAGCGCGAGCTGCTCCTGCGTCAGTTCGAAGCCGATCATGTCCTGCCCTCCCTGGTCTGGGCTGTCGTGCACAACCCTTCCGCGAACATGCGGAAGATTTCGGCCGCGGCATCGGCGGGATCGTATTTCCGTTTCCGGGACAGCACGTAGGCGAGGGCGATCTCGTCGAGGGCGCCGAACACCGCCCTGCGGGCCATCGTCACGTTCAGGTCCTGCCGGAACGTTCCCTCCCGTTTCCCCAGCTCGAGGATCTCGCTGATCACGTCGAGATACTCGAGGAATTTCACGGGGACGTACTCCTTCATGAACTTGTTGCTCTGGCGCAGCTCCACCTGGAGGACTTCGATGAGACCTGCTTCCCGGACAAGCAGGCTCATGTGGTTTTCGATGAAGATCCTCAGGCGGGCGAGCGCCCCGTCCCCTGCGGCGACACGTACCCGGACGTCGGCCACGACCTCCGCCATCTTCTCCTCGAACAGCGATATCAGGAGGTCGTCCTTGTTTTTGAAATAGAGGTAGATCGTCCCGTCGGCAACGCCTGCCGACCGGGCAATGTCGGATATCTTGGAGTTGAAAAATCCCTTGTGGGAGAAGATCTTGATCGCCGCACCCAGGATGCGCTCCCGCTTTTCCGCCCCCCTTCCCCTGCTGCCCCGCCGTACCATCCCGCCTCCCTCTTGAATGAACCGTCATTCACCAAGAGGAGTACCACCGGGCGGGTGAGGGTGTCAAGACATTCCGATCCCTGTCGGGGACCGGAGGGAAACGGGAAGGCCCGCCCTTCTACTCCCGGAAGCCGAGGCGGGTCGAGAGTTCCTTCGCCAGCCGGGTCACTTCACCGCTGACCGCGGTCTGGATCATATCGTCCGTGAGACGATGCGCCGGACCGGAGACGCTCAATGCGCCGATCACCTTTCTGGTGTAGTCGCGGACCGGGGATGCGATGCACCGCAGCCCTTCCTCGAACTCTTCGAGGTCGGTGGCAAACCCCTTCTCCCGCACGTTCTCGATGTCCCGGAAGAGGTCCTCGAAGGTCCGGAAGGTTTTCGTGGTGTAGGTCTTGAGCTCCGCGCCGAACCGCTTGCGAAGGTCCTCCTCGGATTCGAACGCCACCAGCGCCTTCCCGGCGGCAGTGGCATGCGCCGGCATATGGAGGCCGAGACGGGAAACGACACGGACCGTGGTCGCCGGCTCGACCGAGTCGAGGTACACGACATCGTTTCCCCGCAGGATCGACATGTAGCTTGTCTCTCCCGTCTTCTCGGCAAGCTCCTGGAGGATCGGTTTTGCCTGTTTCAGCATCCCCCTCTGGTGGATGAAGGTCTGCCCCAGTTCGAGGCACCTCACCCCCAGACGATAGTTCTCGTTCGCCTTGTTCTGCTCGATGTAGTTCCGCGACTGCAGGGTCGCAAGGATGCGGAAGACGTTATTCTTGTGAAGTTTCAGCTTCTTGCTCAGTTCGGTGACGCCAAGCTCGTCCACATCCCCGCGAAACTCCTCGAGCACGTCAAGCGCGTGCGATACGGACTGGATGATATAGTTCGACTTCTCCCGCCGTACCATGGGTCCTCCATATGCAGAGTGGAATTCCGAAGCGGTAAAACATTGTTACATATATTCGCTGTATATAAAACTGTCAATATGGAAAATAGAACTTTTTTCTGTTCCCGGCAAGGAAAGGAGCAGATTCAGGGGGATTGGCGGCGAACGGGTTGGGTTTCCTCTTTTTCTATAGGCCATTCGCCGACAATAAAATCCGTTTCATTTCGTTTTAGGTTTCATCGACTCTACCATGGCCCGCATCTTCGCGATCTCCGCTTCCAGGGAATCGCGGTAACGGTAATCCGGGATGTTTTCCAGAAGCCCCTCCCACGCCTGGATCCCTCCTTCGATATCGTTCTTGTCATGGATCAGGATGACACCGAGGTTGTACCGGGACTGCGGGTGCCTGGGGTCGATCGAGATCACTTTTTTCAGCTCCTCGATCGCCTTGTCGGGGTTCCCGCTCCGCCGGTAGCAGACGGCCATGTCCGTCCTCACGTTCACGTTGCGCGGGTCGAGGGAAAGCGCCCGCCGGTAATGTTCGATGGCCGGCAGATCCTGCCGGGTGTCGAAATAGAGATTCCCGATGTTGATCAGAGCCTGGAGATTGTTCGGGTCTTTGCGAAGGATCTCCTTGTAGTTCTCGATCTCGTTCAGGGCGCTCAGGTTGATCGCCTCGCCCCCCACCCCCCGGGGCTCTTCCTTCTTTTTGCAGCCACCTGCCGCAAGAAGAAGAACCAGCATCGCCCCCACGACCGTAACGTACCATCGTTTCCGCGTCTTCATATCGGAGTCACCTTTAGCGGGTCCTGGCATTCCATGAGAAGGTCTCTCACGGTCTTTCTCCCGGGGGGGACGTGCGCCTCCGGGGCGATTTCCGCCACGGGAGCGAGGCAGAACCGTCGGACCGACATCAACGGATGCGGAATCGCCAGGTGCGGCTCGAAAACCACCAGGCTCCCCATCAGGATGATGTCGATGTCGAGCTCCCGCGGCCCCCATCGCGCCCCCGCCTTTCGACCCGCCTCCCCCTCGATCCTCTTGAGGAAATGAAGGAGGGCTTCCGGAGCAAGTCCGGTCTCCCCCCGGACCGCGACGTTCAGATACCATGGCTGGTTCGTTCTGCCGCTCGGCTCCCCCGCATGGATCCGGGAAACCTCCCCGATCGCCACTTCCCCGGCAAGCGCGTCAATGCCGTCCCGGAGCCGCCTGACCCGGCGGCCGGTGTTGCTCCCGAGGAGCAGGACGACCTCTTCCGGCACGCCGATCCCTCCTCTTGCGCTCAGGACCGTCCTAGAAGCCCACTTTCCGGATCCGGGAAAGAGCCTCGCGGATCCGCCCCTTTTCTTGCGTCAGGGCAATCCGGACGTATCCCTCCCCGCTTTTTCCGAACCCGCTCCCGGGGGTGGTGACGATGCCGGCTTTTTCCAGCAGATGCGCGCAGAAGGAGGCCGACGTGTACCCCTTCGGTACGGGAATCCACACATAGAACGTTGCCCGGGGGAAGACCGGATCGAGGCCGATCGCCCGAAGCCCCGGGATCAGGAGATCCCGCCGCTCCCGGTAGATGCGCCGGATACCCTCCGATGCCTCGTCCCCGCTCGTAAGCGCCTCGATCCCCGCGGCCTGCACGGCCTGGAACACCCCGCTGTCCACGTTGGTCTTGACCTTTCCCAGCCCGGAGACGAGTTCGGCGTTTCCCACGGCGAACCCGATCCGCCATCCCGTCATGTTGCAGGTCTTGGACAGGGAGTGAAACTCGATGCACCGCCTCTTCGCCCCGGGGAGTTCGAGAATGCTCCCCGGCCTGTTCCCGTCGAAATAGATCTCCGTGTACGCCACGTCGTGCGCCACGATCAGGTCGTGCTCCTCCGCCACTCCAAGAACCTTCCGGTAGAATGCCTTGTCGGCCACCGCGGAGGTCGGGTTGTTCGGATAGTTGAGGAAGAGGATCTTCGCCTTTGCCAGGACGGATCGCGGGATGGCGTCGAGGTCGGGCAAAAAACCGTTCTCGCGCCGGAGCGGCAGGAAGTGCGATTTCCCGCCGGCGAACATCGTGGCGATGTGATAGACGGGGTAGCCGGGATCCGGCACCAGAACCGTGTCGCCGGGGTTCACGAAGGCCAGCGGAAAATGGGCGATGCCCTCCTTCGAGCCGATGAGTGCGATGACCTCGGAGGACGGGTCCAGAGACACGCCGAACCGCCGGCGGTACCATTGCGCCGCCGCCTCCCGAAACGAAAGGAGCCCCTGGTAGGACGGGTACTGGTGGTTGGCCGGAACGGCCACCTCCCGCTTCATCCGGCCCACGATGAATTTCGGCGTCGGCCGGTCGGGATCCCCGACCCCCAGGTCGATGATATCCACGCCGCGGGCACGGACCTCCTCCTTTTTCCGGTCCAGCTCGGCGAACAGGTACGGCGGAAGGGCCTTGATCCGTGCGGAAAGCGTAAATCGGCTCATCTCGTCACATTCTCCTCATGGATGGTGTGTTACGGCGCTACGACCCGGTTGGTCAGGGATCCGATCCCCTCGATCTCGACGGTCATGACGTCCCCCACCGCCAGGGGGCCGATCCCCGGAGGGGTGCCGGTCGCGATGACGTCGCCGGGGTAGAGGGTCATGACGTGGGAGATGTGATCCACCAGCGAGAATACCGACGCGCTCATCTCCCGCGTGTTGCTGTCCTGCTTCACCTGGCCGTTCACGAGGCAACGGATCCGCAGGGCGGACGGGTCGAGGTCCGTCTCGATCCAGGGCCCCAGCGGGGCGAACGTGTCGAATCCCTTCGACCGCGCGTACTGCACGTCCTTCGCCTGGAGGTCCCGGGCGGTCACGTCGTTCATGCAGGTGTACCCCAGGATCACGGACCGCGCATCCCGCGCCGCCACGTCCTTCGCCCTCTTTCCGATGACGACGGCCAGTTCCGCCTCGTAGTCGACCCGTCGGGAAGCGGGCGGGTACACGACGTCCCCGCCGGGGTCGTTGAGCGCCGACGGGGCCTTGAGGAAGATGAGCGGCTCGTCGGGGATCACCGTTCCCATCTCCCGCGCGTGGTCCTTGTAGATCAGCCCGATGGCCACGATCTTCGAGGGGACCACGGGGGCAAGAAGGCGGACATCGGCAAGCAGCCGCACGGAACCGGTCTCCCGGACCCCCTCGAACGGCGGGCCGGCCAGTTCCCGGATCTCCCCTCTCCCGGGATCCACGAGGCCGTACGCGACATTTCCCTGGAATGCGAATCGCGCGATCTTCATGGCATCCCTCCCCCCAGAACCGCATGCATGTCATAGATCCCCGCCGGTTTTCCGATGACCCAGGAAGCGGCCCGTGCGGCTCCCCGGGCGAACGTGTCCCGGCTGTGGGCCCGGTGGGTGATCTCGAGCCTTTCCCCGATCCCGCCGAACACGAGGGTGTGCTCGCCCACAACGTCCCCCGCCCGGACCGCGAAGACCCCGATCTCCTTCCGGGGGCGCTCTCCCCCCATCCCATGCCGGCCGTACACGAACGCCTCCTTCCTTTCCCGACCGAGCGCGCCGGCCACCACGTCGGCCAGCTTCAGCGCCGTCCCCGAAGGCGCATCCTTCTTGAACCGGTGGTGGGTCTCGACGATCTCCACGTCGTAGTCGTCGCCGAGCACGCGGGCAACCTCGGCCGCCACCCGGAACATCAGGTTCACCCCCACGCTCATGTTCGGGGACAGGACGCACGCGATCCCCTTCGCCGATGCCCGGATCTGACCGGTCTGCTCCGGCGTCAGGCCGGTGCTCCCGATCACGATCGGCCTCCCCGCGGCTGCAGCCTCCCCGGCGTGCCTGACGGACGAGTCCGCATGGGTAAAGTCGATCGCCACGTCCGCCCGGGCGATCGCCGAGGGGAAATCGCTCGTGACGACGACCCCCGACGCCCCAGCGCCCACGGCTTCCGTGGCATCCTGCCCCAGCAGAGGGTGCCCCGCGGTTTCCACCGCTCCGGACAGGAGCAGGCCGTGGGGGCGCTCCTGCAGAACGCCCAGGATCGCCCGCCCCATCCTTCCCATCGCCCCGCAAACGACCACCTTCGCCACGTCGTCCTCCCCGGGGCCTTCAGGCGAGTTTCATCTCGGAAAGGACCCGTGCGAGCGCTTTCCGGTTCGCATCGGCCATCGGGGAGAGGGGAAGCCGGAACTCCTCCCGGATCCTTCTCATCATCGCCAGGGCCGTCTTCGCCGGAATGGGATTGGTCTCGAGGAACAGTGCGTGGAACAGCGGCCACAGCTGGTAATGGATCTCTCTCGCCCGGGAGATCTCGCCGATGATGTAGGTGTCGTACAGCTCCGCCATCAGCCGCGGGGCCACGTTCGACGTTACGGAGATCACCCCCTTCGCACCCAGCGCCATCATCGGGAAGAACAGGGCGTCGTCCCCCGAGAGGACGCAGAACTTCCTGGGCGTCATGCGGATGATGTCGCACACCTGGGTCAGGTTGCCCGAAGCCTCCTTCACCCCGACGATGTTCGGAACCTCGGCCAGCCGGGCGACGGTCTGGGGCGCCATGTTGACGCCGGTCCTTCCCGGCACGTTGTAGAGGATGATCGGGATGTCGGCCGCCCCGGCAACGGCGCGGAAGTGCTGGAGAAGCCCGTCCTGCGTCGGCTTGTTGTAGTACGGCGTGATGACGAGCGCGGCGCTTGCCCCCGCCCGTTTCGCGTACCGGGTGAGGGCGATCGCCTCCTTCGTGTTGTTGGAGCCGGTTCCGGCGATCACGGGAACGCGGCCATCCACGGCGTCGAGCACGAGATCGATGACGCGCTCGTGCTCCTCGAAGGACAGCGTCGCCGACTCCCCCGTCGTCCCGCACGGGACGATCCCGTCGGTGCCGCTGTCTATTTGGAACTTCACGAGCCTCCTCAGCGCACCCTTGTCCAGCTTCCCGTTCCGGAACGGAGTTACCGTCGCGACAATGGCCCCGTGAAACATCGTCTCCCCCCCCTTTAATACCGGTAGGCTTCCTCGGTGATCACCCCGTCGCAGGACCACGAGGTGCCCCCCTCCAGGTAAACGTCGCCGAATTCCCTCTCTCCCGGTTCGAAGTGAATCAGGAGTTCCTCCCCTCCCCTCGTGCGGACGGTCACCGGGGGACGGGCGAACCCATGGACGGCGGAGAGGATGCCGCAGGCCACCGCGCCCGTTCCGCAGGCGAGCGTTTCCCCCTCCACGCCCCGCTCGTAGGTGCGTGCCCATACCACGCCGTTGCGAACCTGTGCGAAATTCACGTTGGTCCCCCGGGGCGCGAACGCGCGGTGCATGCGGATGCCCCGCCCGATGCCGACGAGGTCGATCCGCTCGATCCCGGAAACGAACAGCACGACGTGCGGCACGCCCGTGTTGAGGAAGGAGTAACGAACCCTCTCCCCGCGGAGCGTGAGCGTCCTGTCCATCGCAAGGCCGGTCGGGGGCGTCATCTGAAGCTTGACGCGGCGGCCCGCAACCTCCGCGCGGATGAAGCCCGCCAGCGTCTCGAACGTCATCGACCGCCCCGCGATCCTTCGCTCGGATGCGTACCGCGCAGCGCAGCGCCCCCCGTTCCCGCACATTTCCGCCACGGAACCGTCCGCGTTGAAGAAGTTCCACCGGAAATCGGCACTGCGGGATCGCTCGAGGAAGATGATCCCGTCGGCCCCGATCGACCGGGACCTGTCGCACACTTTTCCGGCGAACTGCGGAAGGTCGATCCCCTTCATGATGCCGCTGCGATTGTCGATCAGAAGGAAGTCGTTGCCGCTGCCGTTCAATTTGGAAAAAGGAATTCCCTTCTTCACGTCCGTTCCGCCCCTGAACATGTTTCGTTATGGTAGCAGATTGACCTTCCCCATTCCAACCTCGCCTGCGGATCGTCCCTCCGCCGGATCCTACCCTCTCCCTCTCCGCCGGGTCAGAAACGACGCGGTCCGCTCGGGCCGGGTCAGGTCCCGGATCGACTCCCGCTCCCGCACCACCTCGAAGCGGGATCCGGATACCATCACTTCCGCCGAGCGCGGCCGCGAGTTGTACGTCGAGGACATCGAAAACCCGTATGCGCCGGCGCTCATCACCGCAACCAGGTCCCCCGCGGCGAAGGCGGGAAGTTCCCGGTCCCTCGCGAGGAAATCCCCCGATTCGCAGATGGGCCCCACCACGTCCGCCACCACCTTCCGCCTCGAGCGGGCCGTCACCGGTTCGATGGCGTGGAACGACCCGTAGAGCGACGGCCTCGCCAGGTCGTTCATCGCCGCATCGACGATGAAAAACTGCTTCGTCTTTCCTTTCCCCGCCGCCTCCTGGGAGGGTTTGGTGTAAAGCATCCGCGTAAGCAGGACCCCGGCGTTGCCCACGAGGACCCGCCCCGGCTCGAGGATGATCGTGACGGGAAGGCCCCGGAATGCGCCCGCGATGGCGTCCGCGTACTGCTGCGGATCCGGCGGGATCTCGTCCTGGTAGGTGATCCCGAGCCCTCCCCCGATATCGACGAAGCGGATGTCGAGCCCCTTCCGCATCAGGTGGTCGACCAGCGCCCGGACCCGTCCGGCTGCGTCCAGGAAGGGGGAGATCTCCGTGAGCTGGGAGCCGATGTGGCAGTCCACCCCGATGACCTCGATGTGCCTGCGCCTCGCTGCCCACTCGTAATCCCGCACTGCCTGGCCGATGTGGATCCCGAACTTGTTCTTCTTGAGCCCGGTGGAGATGTAGGGGTGGGTCTTCGGGTCCACGTCCGGGTTCACGCGGAGGGAGATGGGCGCCTTTTTCCGCATCCTGCGCGCGATGTCGTCGATCGTCTCCAGTTCCTGCCGGGACTCGACGTTGAACATCAGGATCCCCTGCCGGAGGGCCTCCACGATCTCCCACTCCATCTTTCCGACACCGGAGTAGACGATCTTCGAGGGGGGCGCCCCCGCCGCGAGCGCGCGGGAGAGCTCTCCCCCGGATACGATATCCACCCCGCTTCCGAGATTGGTGAACGTCCGGATGATGGAGCCGTTCGGGTTCGCCTTCATGGAGTAGCAGATGACGTGCGGGATGCCGGCAAACGCCCGGTCGAACACCGTGTAGTGGTG
>Ga0209536_100009181_pt1 | contig 14705 bp, 28 predicted proteins | sample DeeMarSeWOR28_12_FD_187461 | JGI IMG/M metagenome (GOLD analysis project Ga0209536, IMG submission 187461) | Marine sediment microbial communities from White Oak River estuary, North Carolina - WOR-2-8_12 (SPAdes) (version 2) | ecosystem: Environmental > Aquatic > Marine > Intertidal zone >...
TAACTGCTCTGCTTTCAGCTCCGGTAGTTGCCGGCATTAGATCGAATGTCTTCATGTCACTCATTATGTCTTCCTCAGAAAATATCCGTGATTAACTTTGATCAATTTGAAATTGATCTGATTCGCGTGACAATATTCAAGCAGCACACCTAAAGTAAATCCCAGCTTACTGTGTGTACTTGATCCAGTATCCTCAAACATTTTAATGATTCTGGCCTTTGCCGCGTTCGTCATCCTATAAGGAAACGCAGCTCCGGTTGTAATTTTTCTTCCATCAGGTTTTGACATGTCACTTCCTATCTTTCCAGGGAACAAATTTCATAAAGCTATGACAATAAGGATTTCCGCCGTGGTCTCCAGACGTCTTCGCCCATAACAAAATTGCTTCGACCAACTCTTCATACTTTGCATGATAGTCGACGCCTTCGGCTTCTTCGGTTGCCGGTCTTTTCGAGTCATTGATGAGATCTTTCAGATCGTCGATCATATTTCCGCTGTTATAGCCGGCGTTCTTTAGGTTCACAGCCATCTCTGTTAGTGTTGCATGAAATTCGTCGCTGCGTTCGTGCCTATTTTTCGGTTTTAGCCGTCGCGATAATTCCTGACTGCACAACAAAATCTCATCGGAGTAGTAACTATTATTCTCACTGTCCGGATTAGCTTCCATTGCTTCTTTCGCGTCGTTGATTATATACCGCAGAACAATACTTGGCATTCCGATGATTCTCTCTTCATACTCTGCAAATCTCATTTGTTTTCCACTCATAATTTTTCCCCCACTGTCTGGACGTCGACGGTCTGGGTGATGATTGCCACGGACTCTTGATCGTTGCAAGCTTCGATCCACTCAGCAATCGCCAGAATTTTATCGTGGTTGTGGCTGGGAGTCACGATCTCGATGATCAAACAACTCTCAACATGTCTCTTCCAATAACCGTCACCAGTCATCACTGTGAAGCCATCAAAATCTCTTGTAACACGTTCGATCACTCGGCTTCTATTTTTATCTTCTGTGTAAATTCGATAAAGGATCATGTCACTTCCCCGCAATTAGATTAATTCTGGATTTCCCATCGTTCCTGAAAACGCAGGCTCTTGGGGCTTGCGATACAAATAAGCTCCGCCAGGCCGGCCACAAAATACTCCGCACTGTACAACTTGCGTTCCGTCCATCAAATCAACGGTTTCATCCGGAGCTGTAAACGGAAAATCATTTCGGTTCGGTTTCTGTACTACGGTTCCCGCAGTAGTAATAACTGCATATCGACTGATCGATCCTTCACTCCAGTAACGTCCGGATAAATCAGTGCTCTCGGTCTCGATGATGTAGGCTTTACGCTTGCGATAGTTGGGGAATGCACGGACGATCAAAGCCCATTCTTTCGGATGTGTCTTTTTTGTTATGTCGATGTTTTTGTAACTCATTTTTATCTCCTCTCAGTTTCTGTTTTAATCTCTCTACTTAAAGTATACAACAGATTGACCGAGATGCAAATTAAAAATAAAATATTTTTTAGTCTTCTACTGTAACAGTTATAGCCTCGGAACCACTACCGAGATACGAAAAGAATCTGGGGCCTTTTAATTGTAGGCCGGCTTTCATTAATTCGCAGCCGAGTATTGCCGGATGATCCAGCAATAAATCGGAATCGGCCATTTTAGCATGTTTTTGTTGCTCAGCAGTTAGTTTACTTTCATCAACTTCAACTTTGATTTTTATTTCCGCTATCAACATTTTATCTCCTCAAATTAAGCGTAACCACAACGTTTACAATAGTCAATTCCATCCGGTAGATCATTGTGATCTAAATACCAATCAGTGTCCCAGTCATGTCCTATAAAATAACACACTATTGCCCAGTACCATTTTTGGCCTTTTTGCCATTTACTAAGTCCCATAATATTTATCCCCTAAATCTTATCCGGATTCGTTTTTCGTGTTGCTCGACTGTTATCGGACGATATTCGCCCCAGAACCAGTCGTCGATTGTGTCCAGGGTGCCGAAGAAATGGCCTCGGTGGATTTGGCCGTATGCTTTGATCCCGAAGATGTTTCCGGTCTCGCGTTCGACCATAAGCTTGCCGGATGTCCCGATGTCGATCTTGTCGTACTTCTTGCCGATCCGGATATATGTCTTGGCGTTGTCCAGATTTGCTTGACAGGCCAGATCATCATCCCGCAGCCGTTGCTGGGTCTGCTCCTCGATCTTCTGGGCCAAAGCTAACATCTTTTCGCCGTAATCGCCGTTTAGTCTGCCGTTTGTAAATTCTGCCATTTTCATTCTCCTCAATTAATTTTCGTTCTCTCTCACTACTTAAAGTATACAACAGAATCCGACAGATGCAAATTAAAAAATTAATATTTTTCGCCGTCTACAGTGAATTCGTATTCGTTGGCTTCGATTGTCTCTTTGATTGCTTCGTCGCTGACTAAATACCAGTATTCAGCTTCTAATCGTTTGTAAATCCAGTGCATATAGTCACGGAGCACTTCAATAATATCGGACTCAATCTCTTGGTCATAATAATCATTTCCGGTTACGTAGCTTTCAAAATCGACGCTAAAATCGGTGCAGAACCGATGACTATAGTGCCCAGAATGCTTGACGCGGGCCCTGATCTGAAAGAAGCATTTCTTTTGTAGGCTCAGCAATTCATTGACGATCCGGTGCAGCTCCTCATCGGTCGGAGCATATTCCTTGACCGCCGCAACACTATTTTTCTTATATTCATAAGAGCCTTCAAAGCAGGCCCCATCACCTTTTGACGAAAAGCCGGAGAAGTAAATATTGTCGATCTCAATTCCCATCAGCAAACCAATTGCTTTCGCGTCTTCTTCGACAAACTCCCACCATTCGTGATCGACGTTAATATCCTGCATGGACTCGATTGCTGATTGCTTTGCTTCGTCCGATAATTCATCAAACTTATATACTTTGGTTTCTACAACATCAACTCTCATTTTTTCACCCCTTAATATCTATATGTTGATATTTTTACTCGACCAGGATCTCGGTATTTTGATTTGCTTATCCACCGCGATATTTTCAAAGAACCATCGCTACCGATCACCGCGTGTATATCCAGGCCGTCTATTTTGATCCAAACCTGCTTAGTAGTGGTATCTACAGGAAAATCCTCTGTTTTAAGTGTTACAGAATTTTTTGAAGTCAGCATTTTTAATTCCTCAATTTTAATTATCTCTCACTACTTAAAGTATACAACAAAATCAGAGATGTGCAAATAGGAAAATTAAAAAATTTCCCATCCCTTACATGTTTCACAAATTTTGCCGTCGCCGCCCATGTGAGCACAGGTATAACAATCTGTCCACGGTTCCGGCTCCTCTTCAACTTCGCCATTATAAGCTGCCAGATCAGCCGTGCTCACCATAGATCCATCGCCATAAACATCAGCAGGATCACTCCAGGGCTCGAATTCACCATGCTTATCTGTCTTATGCAGTTGGCCGTCTGCCCCGATCTTCATGTGATCAAAATCCGGATCGTCTGGGCCAATCGGAGTCTCGCTGTCCTGGGCTACTTGACAGGTCTGGATCGCCTCGTTGACTTCCTCAGCCGTCGTTAGTGGTATGCCCGCGTAGAATGTCTCACCAATAAAATCCTGGAGACCCAGTTTGATATTTAGCATATTATATACGTCCAGCAGATGAGCACAACTTTTAGCTTTTTGCTTCTTCCAATCCGCGTAATATGCCCAGGCAAAACCATTGAAGAAATCTTTGTTATCGGACTTAAACTTTTCAGCGTCTTCGTTTGACAACTGCAATAGCTTTGTCTCAATTTTGCCACAGGCCATGAGCACTTGCTGATTGAAAAGCACGCCGCCTTCAATAAAACTCTTGCCGGCAGGGCCGCTTTTCTTAATTGCGTTGAGCAGCTTATATGTGGCTTCTTCTTTTTGAAAGTTAATTTTCATAATTTCACATCCTCTCTACTTAAAGTATACCACAAAATAGAGAAGATGCAAATTATTTTTCAAGATTTTTTCGATCTTTTTTGCCGGCCAGAAATCCTTCGATATAGGCTTTGGCTTGATCGATTGTTGGATAACTTTCCAGTGTTCTCACTACAGCCATTTGTGGCCCAGTGCCCAGGGCTGTTTTCATTATTTCATCGACACCCCAGAACCCACCGTATGGAACAATCGCAAGCTCCGATAATGTATCTCTGACAATTCTGGTCTCTGATCCGACGTTTACTTTGACGGCATTCGGAACATCTTTTGGATACTGCATACCTTGTGCCATAATCTCCTCACTTTTTTCTTAACCAACCGCCAGGGGCTCCACTTTTTAAGATCCCACTCCATGACGTCAAGAGGATTCGCGGCCCCACGCCGTTGTAATTTGATCTTGACTACAGGGCCAGTGATCTTGATAACACGGGCCAACTGATTATTATGTGTCACCAACTCGCCTTCGGTATAAGATGAAACCCACTCTTTGCTATCGATCAAAAATTCATCATGCAGTAATGTCACTCCAGGCCGACCAACTAATTTTTTACATAACTCTTCTTGACTGCGTAGAGCCGCTTGTACTTGTTCTCTGTAGGAAATAGTGTTTATTGTGTTTGCTAAATGTCGCCACGGATTTGTTTTGTTGTAAAGCCCGCGTATTCGCTCGACACCGAAACAACTATTGCAGCTTGCTTCTCTACGAAACAACACACACCAGGGCTTTCCGTGGCCCTTCATGTTTAATTTATGAACACATTTTTTCTTATCCATGTCACTTCCTCTTTACTATATTTATGTAGTAGATTTTCTCCGTTTTACTATACGTCTTCCTGTGCATCCCTAAATAATTCAGTGCCCAGGTTTAGATCTGCTTCCTGTACTTCAAGCAATATCTCCAGGCCCAGCTCCAGCTCCGGATCGTTTGTGCCGGCACCGGTAACTCCGGACGGCTTCGCCACCAAGCAAGACATTTGTGAGCCACACTCCGAACATGTAGGTCGAATTTCTCCACCATGATCCAGGATCGTATTTGAGCACTCTTCACAAGCCCAGGCGGACGGCACAAGTGCTTCACCTTCGACATAACCACAGTGCGGACAAATCGATTTTCTTTCAGACTTATGCCGGCTACATCCACAATATAGACAGTGATCTCTATTTGGAATTATGGCCCCGCACTCTTCGCAGGTTGTTAGAAGTTGTGTCTTTGGCTTGTACTTCCATTCCTCGTGACATCTCGCACATGTTTTCATAATTTCCTCACATAAATCAAAGTTGATTCGTTAGACCAGGGGCCACCTTGAATAACATCACTTAGTGACCAGCCGGCGTTCTCTAATTTCAGTTTGGTTCGTTCAGCAGCCTTGATTGACTTCTCACTGCTCCAGTCTACTTTTATCGATTTTGTTTCCATTTCATCTCCAATCATTCTCTCTATGTATAGTATAATACATTTTCTGGAAGATGCAAATGAAAAAATAAAATTCTATTATCGGACTTCTGACAATTGGATAGTGATCACTGTGTGCTCGTGAAAATCTGAACCCACCAAACCACAGGCCCTCAGCGTTTTCCACGTTCGCTGCATATCGGCCACCGATTTGAACAACCACCAACCAGGGACAGCTTGCCAGATCTTGCCGGTCTGTCCGTGGCGTAGAGCATACATTACAGTGTAGGGCAGATCACTCATAATCTCGAACACAAATACCAACTGGAAATTGTGGCACACCAGAATCATACCGATCTGCGAATTCAACAGTGTAGGGCTTGCCGATCACCGATCCGTCGCGGTGTAACTTCCACAAAGCTTTCTTTTCTTCGTAGGTGCCTTTTGGCACTGCTCCAAACGTATTCTTTTTAGTAGCTTTTACCCCAGGCTCCCACGGCGGATAGTCGGGCCGAGCAAGTCGATACACCGGCACGCCTTTATTCTTTCCTGTTCCTTCCCAGACATCGACGATGATAAACTCAGCAGAGTCAATCGGCTTCTTCTTCATTAAACATCGACCCGCCGATCCAAATATGTAGGGGGAATTTGTCCGGAAGATCAAGCCCTCATAACCTTGCTCCAGAAAAACGTCGTACCAATATTCAACCTCTTCGTAACTTTCGACCAGCATCGTCGGTGTAGTGATGACCTTTGCTTTCAATCTATTCGCAAAGACAGGCCCCATCATGTGCCCTGGGTGAATATCAAAGATCGGATAATTAAGTAGATGACTATTTTCGTTTTCAGCAGCTACCGCACTCTGGGTATTTTGAAAACTAAAGTCATGTCTGGGCAAAACCAGCTCGCCATCATCCCACCAATTACGCGGCAGCACATTTTTAAGCTTTACACGTAACAACTTTTGAATATGTTCTGCATGTTTATTACCTTCGCGAGTCCAGGCTGTTTCGCCATCCCACAAACAGCGAACACCATTGTGTTTCGGCTGTACCCAGGCCGGAAATGTTGCACGCTTTTCAGCGAATACCGTTGCTCTCATATAGCCTTGAAATTCACCCACACTCAATCTCCTTTTCAGCCTGCGTTATTAGTTTTGAAAACTCCTTCGCCTTGCTGGAATTTCGCCAAGTCTGGCACCAAAGAATGGCGAGAAGCAACTTTAAGACTATTTTCTGGTATCGAGTAATCATTTTTTCTCCAGAATTTATTCATATATTTTAACTTCTTTGATCACTCTATAATCCAACCCATCTCTTAACTGCACGGTGTTGTCGTTCACTTGTATATATGTAGGTTCTGAACCCACCCACGAACCGCAGTTGGCGTATATCTTGCCCGTTGGAAATTTTATCACATCAGGCTCATGGGAATGTCCCTCGATAGTTATCTTCTTACTGGATAGATTATATTTCTGGCTTCGGGCCAATTCGTTTTCTTTATTTTGCAGCTCCGCAGCTATCCATAAAAAATCACCGTGTTTCTTTTTTAACTGGAGCAAGTAGTCATCCATATCCGGATGAATCAATCGCTCCAACCAACCCACAACCTGGGTGATGTACTTGCCAATAGGTGTTTTTGGTTTCTTCAATGATTGCATTGGATTTTGATTCTTGTTGAATACGTCGTGTTGATGTCCGTGCTGAGCAAAGATCAAATCATCTTCGTAAAATTCCGGACAGATTTTAGCAAATGGCAAATAATCGTGATTGCCATAAAAATAATTTCCTTGTGAAATTGCTAATAATAACTGCTGGCTAACTGCGGGATGTGCCCAGACGATCTTATCCCAATCTGCTTGCCAGAATTCATGTCCGTCACCTAAGATCTTCGTATTAGGATATACTACTAAGAATCTATGCAGCTCAGTATCAAAATGAAAATCGTCGGCTTTACTTCCGTCACCTAAGTGTAGATCACTAATAAATGTTTTCATGTTTCTTTCTCCTATTTTTCAGGTTCAACACCAACTATATGTCCGCAGCAGTGACATTCCCACTGATAAATATAACCTTCATAGTGCGGAGCACCTTGTGTCATACTTGATCCACATTTCGGACACTTCATATTATCTCCAAACATGAGGGGGCCGTGATAGAAAACTTGGGGCCCAGCTCGCTGAATTTGTAGTTGTAAGTGTCACCATGTGTATAGGTGATCTTACAATCTTCTCGTTTATCTCTGTGCATTGCTCTATGCCGAGTAATTCCAAGATAATGAAAATACTTCGAGCACGTATGGCAATAACAATTTTTAGATCGTGTAACTTTCATACACACGTTCCGCAGATAGGCCCTTCACCGGTCATCGCATATCCAGCGGTACACTTCCGGCCACAGTTTGAGCAATTCGGAATTTCGTTATTTGCATTTTCAACCATCGTCATCACGACTGGTTTGGTTATTTGTTGCCTTGCTTTCTCCAGATAATAGAGCTGCATATCTTCTGTTAAATCTTCCAGGCTTTCGGCTGCGGGCCAGTTATTGCCACTTTGATTAGATGACACATCACCTTGATAGAGCTTCCACGCCAAATCTTTCTCTGCGATTGAATAGCCAACTACTTGTCGGTGAATATTCTTATCTAATTTCTTGAGATACATATCCTTAACCATGTCACCAGTCATGCCCAGGGCCTGAGCAAGTGAGATCCAAAAGTGAAGTATATCGATAACTTCATTGCGTGCCGATGTCACGTTCTTAATCTTGTAGCGTTCGCCGTCCTGAGCTTCTTTGCACCAATGTTTCCAGAATGTGCAGTCTCGTAGCTCCTCGATTTCATTATTCATTGCTTTGAGAAAGTCATCGATCCATCGGCCAGCTTCAAGCAAACATTCATCATAATCAACTTCACCCAATGCTTTCTTAGGGCTGCAATCAGAAAAAGCAGCCCTAAATTTTTCATCATCAAACCCAACAAATTTGTTTAGTACAGATTGTGCTGCGAAAAAATCTCTAATATTCATTTTTGCTTCCCCAATTCAACATCAATTTTCTGGCAATAACTACATGCCATTTGCGACTATCACGTCCTAACACATAAGCAATTGGAGCAATGACAATCAACGCGATCTCACACACAAGAACGATCAGCACAAGCACTATAAAGATTGTGCAGACAATGATGTCAATTATTGGAGCAAGTGCTACTCCAATTAATTCTCGTTCATACCAGAGAAATAAAACAATCACGATACATAAGAGCAATCCGGACATTCTTTTTCTCCTAAAAGTAAAATCATTGTTCGGCCCAATGTTTTGCATAATTCACATTCACACACATGCCAGTTTTCAAACATTGGATTAGGCTCGAAATATTGCTTGTTGAATTTACCCCAGATCAGAAATTGAGCCAGGGCCTCAAATTTATCTGGAAATGTTCTATAGGTATAGAAACTTTCCCAGTGTTTGCACCACTCATCATGTCGAGCAAGTGTTATAGATCCGCACCAAGATGTCACCATGTCAAGAACATTTAAGTTTTCACCTAAGCTTTGCACTATTCGCCATAGACTTTCCTCGGCGGCTTTGTGATTCTCAAATTCAGTAATCAACATCATATCCTGTTCGCAGCCGGCAAGCTCATTCTCACCGGCGTACAGTGTAAAGTTTACATGGTAGATCGGAAATTTCATACTAATCCCTATCGTATTCATATTTACTGGATGATAATTTAGTATTCTTTTTTGCTAAAGCAATTGCCGGCGTACCATAATCTTCGATCAACATATCTAAGATTTCACCGAATTGCTTATCATGCCTGCTATATCCAGAAATTTCTTCCTGTAGAGCATGAGCTACTTCATGTAGAGCACATCGACGACAAGCCGCAATGGTGTACCTAAATAGTGGCCGATAGAATTTCATCTTTTTATCGTCGTGCCATACTTGACCAAATAACCTTTTGGCTCGACGTGACATATCAAACGCTACCGTAAAATCAGGACAGAGTAGATTTACTATCTCCACTATAGCGTCTTGTTTTTCTTTTGTGCTGTGACTCATTGCTCTTCCCAGTCAACTATTTCACCACTACTTATCACTTCGTCAAGATGATTTTGTAAATCTTCGGTGTCGTGGTCACTGCCAGGGACATCGACAGTTGCTTCCAGGGTGACGCGGATCGTCACTTTATGAAATTTTCCTTTTGCTTCCAGAACATCTAAGTCATGTTCTGCTTCACGATCATCATTACAGCAACAATCTTTACACATTTTCTCATCTCCTCAATATAATAAAATATAATTGCGTGCGGTCACATTATCGAATACAAGATCGCGACTTGCATCCGTCCTGCTGCCGACCAACCGCCGAGCCGTACTACCTATTCAATCCAGTGTACACTGTTTCATAGTCGGGTGTAGGCCGTGCAGGAGTCGAACCTACGTCTACTGGAGATCAAGCCGCAGGTGTACGGCCCACGACATCCGCCAGGCGTCTATAGTCGCCATGCGTTCCATGATTCTACCCAGTCGCATTACCACAATGCTAACAGCCCATTTTAATTTTTTAATTTCTCAAAGAGCTTTTAATCTTTCTCATCTACCTATAGTATAACACATAACTCAGTAAAGTGCAAATTAAAATCTCAATATTTTGCAAATTCTATTATCGGACTAAAAATGCCAGGGGCCGCGGGGCCCCTGGACTGAGAGGAGATGAGAGATGAGAGAGGGTTTATTTAATCCGGTCTAATATTTCCGGATCAAGTCTATCGACAGGAGTAGCAAAACCAAGAGAGTCTGGCCCTCTGGGCTTCATCTTTGAAATACCAACAACTTTACCATTTCGGATCACAGGCCCGCCGCTACAGCCAGGAAAACAGAACCCATCGTAAATAAAGGTGTTATCTTTTTTCCAGATCTCACTTGCAACTTTAGCCCATGTCATTATAAGCTGCGTTTCTACTGGATTACCAATACAGATTAAATCTTCACCTAAACTCGGTCGTCGATCCAGCTCCAAGTATGGCCCGTATGGCTTATTGACTATAATCAACGCCAAATCATCATCGACGTCTTCTATGATCTCCTTGACAGTAAATGTTTTGCCTGTGACAGTTGTTATAGTGACATCGAGCTGATCTTCGATTGAATGTTTTGTCGTCAATAATGCGTTATGGGAAACAAAAACTCCGGTGCTGTAGCTATCCCACTTGTACTTGTTTCCAAATAAATCTACTGTTTCTTTTTTAACTTCCAGCGTAGCCGAGGCCATTAACAAATCATGTGGATTGCTACCCACCTTCAACCCACTTTCGATTGCTCGTAGCCGCTGAGCGACCACATACAAGTTACCACCGTTATAGTAGGTGCGGGTTTTCAAAGTCCTGACATCATCATCCAACACGCATACCATAAAAACCAATGCGGCAAGCACCATTACTATTGCGATGTTTGTTATAAGTCTCATGGCTACTCCTTTCAACTAAGTAATATTATCGAAATTTGGACATTCCCAAACAGGTGTCACTATGTTGTAATCGACACAAGCTTGATATAGCTGATTTGCAATAGGACAATTGCGATCCCTATCTCCAGGTTTGAATTCTCCACAACTAAAGCAGAGGCAGTATTTGCGATGCCTGCCTTTGAGATATTTATTAACCCACACTTTGCAGCCGTGGTGTTCGTACCTAATGTATTTTGCTTTGTTGCCGAATCTTCTGATTGCCGTAAGCACAAGATTTGTAATTACAACCAGTGCTAAAATAATTAAGAATCGAATCATTTTCATCTCCCAAATAAAGTTATGGGCCCAGTTGGTTTAATCCGGAACGTCCGGCTGGGCCCTATTTTTATAGCTGGGCCAGAGCCAGTTTTACGGCGGATCGCACTTCCGGCAATTGATTATCCTTTAGTATTTTCTTTATGTCTTCCTGAGCCTGCTTATTCGGCTGAGCGTCTATCACCTTCTTTACGCTGCCCACAAGTTGGACTATTTTGCGTTCTTTGTCGGTGATCTGGCCCTTAATATCATTCAGGACTTTCTCGTGGTCTTCCCGTGTTATATCCTGTGGTCGTTTTCTCATTAAGCCCAGGAGTCCACCGGCTCCGACACCGAATAGACTTAAACCCACCGCGATAGCTCCAGTGGTTGGATTGTATAGATTGTCTTCGCGGATCTCACCTATACTAATATCGGTGTCTACAATTCCTCGGAGTATATTTTCTTTAAGCTTTTTCTGTTCTGCAAGATGTTTCAATTCTTGATTTGTCACTGCAACAGCGGCCTCAAAGTCATGCTTTAATTTTCTCAGCGTCGCTAAGTTTGGGAATAAAAATCCTTTGTAATCTGCGGCCCTACCTGTCCCGACTTCTTCGACATACGCAATAACCTCTTTATCATTCTTTGTCGGCGTCAAATGCTCAGACAGTGCGGAAATACATCCACTACCGATGAGCACTACAGCCAACAAAACATACGCAATTACCTTTCTCATTGTTCCGGTCTCCTAATAACACTATCCACTAAAGCTTCAAGAGCTGCAACATAGGCAGCTTTACGTTTCAGATATTCTTGATGAAGATACATGCGAGTTGATATGATTGGTAGATTATTAATAACTGCGGTTGCTGATTGAAACCGATCATCCAAACTACGTTCTTCCGAAGCCATTCGAGCATAGGCAATTGTAGCAGTCTCTGCACAATCAGCTACTTCTTTAATATGAGCAATCTTTACAACTTCTGATTTTGGAATTTCACATAACAGCAGTGCACCACTATTGAGAGTCAATGTCACTTCCTGCAATTCTGGAGTTTCTTCATCGCTGAGATTATATTCAATATTAGTTATTTCTGGTGGAGATACATCCGCGACCGATTGAGCAAAAGAATCAGGATCGTTGGAGTAAGCTGTAATGAATTGTCCCGACTTGAATATTACCCTAATTGGAATCATTCTATGACTTCTCCAAGCTCAGGAAATAGAACAACAATGTCCGAAGTACCGTAGATCTCTGAAAATGCTTGTTCTAAACTTTGTCGAACACAGTCTATGTCTGCTCCACTCTTTTGATCAGAACACTTCACGAGGTATTCGCTCTCAACGCGAACCAGAGCAACATCTTTAACAAATATAACAGCAATTGTAATATTCATAGTGTCTCCAGTATATCATTTTTAGACCGGCTTGTCAATCATTTTCAATATTATCTTTGTCTGGAAATTAGGCAATTCCTGCATAAAACTAAGGTAATATTGACTACATGAATCATTCATACATTTTCTTACTGCGGCCCCATATTTATTTTCTACAATACCAAAGGACGAGGGCTTTACTTTTTGAGGCACACTCAAAAACCCTTCACATTTTCTACATCTTACTCTACTGTCTCCCGCAATAGCCATTCCAATATCTCCTAAAATGGGGGATTATCGTTGTCTTCTGGAGCATCTTGCCACTCAGTCTTACATCCCATCACTTCATCCCACTTCATCCGACTCTCAATAAGTGATGCTATCCGGTAGCATTTTGGATTTGTACAGAAACCCAGGCCGGTAGCCAGCGGCTGTCCAGGATCTGGGCTTACTCGTCGAGTAGTAATTTGAGGTAGTCCTGGGGGCATTACGTGTCCCAGAAATTTTGTTAGTCGGTGCATGGATGTTCTATTCATATAATTGCCAGCATACTCTTTAACAAATCTTCTAAAATCTCCCAACAACTCTTGCTTTGCAATTATAGTTTCCCAATCTTCGTGACGTGGTAATACGCGGCCTTCGTGAAGTTTATCATACCACCAAGCCTGTTCAGGATTCAAATTAAGCTGCTTCTGTTCTGCCAAAGCTTCTGTGTTTGGCACTGTTCGTAGATCGATATTTGAAATATCTAATGTCATTAAGTAATGTAGTAGAGCTTCATATCCGCCATTTTCCAATTCCGCAGCAATGTCACCAAAATATTCGTTATCTCTTCGGTGCTCTTCTGCCATGTCGAGTACAAAGAATCTTCTATCATCCATAGCAACAGGGACAACCCAGTCACTATTCGAGGCCATGATAAGATGAATGTAATTTCGTTGAGCCACCGAGTCAATACCTTTTTTCTCAATTACTATATGTTCCTCAGTAATTAGAGCTTTTAATATTCCTTCACTCTTTTTGTCACCAGCATAAAATGCTTCATCGGCAAACAACACTACGCAATCGCGTAAGTGAGCATTGAATGAGCCTACAAGATGTTTTGAATTACTTATATGTAGAAAATGCTGCCCGAATAATTTTCCTACAGCTTTTGCGAAGAACGATTTTCCTGTACCTTGTTTTCCCCGCATGACTACCGCGGTTCCCGCAGGCTTCGCGGGATTTTGTACAGCGTCTGCCAGCCAGGCCATAAGAAAATTATAGTAGGCGTCCGAACCGCCACAAACATTATCATGTAGATGATCCAAAAACTTTTGGCAATTTCCAGGCACGGCCTCAAAACTAAATCCTCGCCATAAATTATAGGTGCCTTCGATCTCCTGGGCCGGAACAAATACCATCTGATCAAATTGCCTACGATTATGATTTTGTAACCACCACTTACCCAAAGGCATGAATAGATCAGCTCCATTTTTGTCGGTGCCTATTTTTACGCTACGGTGCATATACCTATTTGAGAAATCTTGGAATGTTTGTAATTCTATCTTCGGACGTTTGAATGTTTGATCAAATTCTTCTGAGATAACTCGACACTTTCCCCCTATGGAAGAAATAACCGCGTGACGTTCATTTAATTCTCGTAATGCTGGATCAACCGCGTATTCTTTTGCTCGCTCAATTTGACGTAGAGCATAAGTCTCAGCTCGTGATTTGAGGGTAAGTACAGATTCCGAAATTGCAAAATCTTTATCTGTGATAATTGAAAAGATTGTTTCGTCATCAATTCCAGATCGATGTAATTCACAACACACTGCGAATAGTGCTTCACTTCGAGAAGGAAACTTCTGAGGATTATCAGGATCTCTACCTTGGGCGATGAGGATTTTAACCCAGTCTTTGACGTTGTCACCCAGCTCGGAAAGATCTGCTATTCGTCTAATATTACCAGTGTCTATTTTCGGAGTTAAATCAGATCGACCGCCAGAGAACCCACCAGAGTTTTTAGATTGAACCTTTTGAGCCGCAGTGAAATCAGATATAGGGTATGAGATCTTTAGATCTAAATGGATTAAAGTTGCCATGACTTCTTTGCGACCCTTTTTACGCTTTTTTGCGTTTGGCCGATTCATTGTTCCAGGCAACCGCATTATTCGAGTGACGTCGTGACAATTGTCACCACCTAAAAGCATT
>Ga0209536_100009182_pt1 | contig 14704 bp, 10 predicted proteins | sample DeeMarSeWOR28_12_FD_187461 | JGI IMG/M metagenome (GOLD analysis project Ga0209536, IMG submission 187461) | Marine sediment microbial communities from White Oak River estuary, North Carolina - WOR-2-8_12 (SPAdes) (version 2) | ecosystem: Environmental > Aquatic > Marine > Intertidal zone >...
TTTGCGCATGTATTTTTTCCCGCCGCACTGTATGCGAATTATGCTGAATTTGTCGTTGACCTGCTCGACGGGTTGAGCGTAGTCTTCGGATACGGCTTTGTCGCGAATTAGACGGGTAAAGAGCTCCACGCGCCCTATGTTCTCAGATTGACTGAGGGCATTGCATAATTCAACAGCATATTTGATTTGTCCGCCGGTGTCGGCATCGTGGCCCAGTTGCATGTTTTCCGCACGCAGTAAGCCATGCACACTAAACATTTGAATATGGTATTTTTGCGGTGTCATGATATCAGTCATCAGCAAAAAGGGCTTTAAAAGGTTCGTAAAAAGATGCTGAATCCGGAATCGCGCCCTTGATTTCGCAGACCCGGGATGCAAACAGCGACGCCCGCTCCAATATCTCCTCCGGCTGCCATTTTTTTAGAAGACCGGCTGCAAGCATCGCTGCATAGGCATCACCGGCGCCGACAGAGTCAATGACGGCTATGGCCTCTGCCGGTTTGGAGTTGAAACGGCCTTGATCCGTGAACAGGTCACTGCCCGACTCGCCTTTTGTCAAAGATACCGCACGGATCGAATGCGTCTCCATTATGTGATTGACAAAATCGTCATTGCTTCGTTTTGAAGACAACATTTTTTTTAATTGCCCCAGCTCATCTGTACTGAGTTTTAAAATGTCTGCGGCTAAAAGAGATTTTTCAATAACAGCGTTGTTATAGCAGCCGGGTCGTAAGTTGATGTCGTAAAAATTGAGCGTTGCGGATGGTTTTTGAACTGTAAACGCCTGCAATGTTTCATGACCGGCCTCAGTTCTTTGTATGAGAGAACCAAAATAAATCATCTGGGATGCATCGATGAGGGTTGAATGGTATTCCGGTATAAATTCTATATAATCGTAGGCCACGTCAGGGATGATGTCAAATTGGGGCGCGCCGCTTTCATCCAGCTGGACATTTACGCTTCCGGTGGGGTGGTCTTCATCTAGCTGGATGTCGTCCAGATTGAAACGCGCCAATTCCAACTTGTGTAAAATTTCTTTACCCTTATCATCTATTCCGATTCTTGAAATGAAACGAACATTGAAGCCGAATTTTTTTAGATGATAAGCAAAATTAAATGGCGCTCCGCCAAGGCGCCTGTAATTTGGAAATACATCAAACAGTATCTCACCGATGACTAAAATCACAAAAAATCCTTTCTGCGACTGTTCACGCACCAACGACAGCAATGAAAGTATACGCTCATGTATTGATGACGTTGTCTCTGTTGAAATAACAGGCTCATTTGGCCTGTTTCACGGCGTGCGAAATGAATCTTTCGGTTTCCGGGAAAAAATGAACCAGACCCTCCAAAACACCGGCCGCGTAATTACCGTTCGTCCCGTAAAAATTTCCGTCGGGTAAATACAGCCGGTGCAGCATGTGTTTGGCGGTTAGCGTTTCAACCGCTTGTTTGCGGACTTCAGCCATGGCATTCTTTACCAGGATCGCCTGCAAGCCGCTGGTTAAGACATCCAGGTCATTGCCGCTGTCGCCCGCAAATACGGTACGATCGTCGGCAAATTGTTCCTGTTGCATGAGGAACTTGATGGCATGCAGCTTGTTGGCACGGGCCGGAATAATGTCCAACAATCCATCGTCGCTGATTTCATCAACACTCCAGATAATATTGGCGCGAACGCCTTTTTCATCCAAGGCCATGCGAATATCGTTTCTCAATCGCTGCTGATCAACGTGTTGATCGGTGTAAAAGCTCAGCTTGTACCGGCTCTGTTTTTCAGGCTCTTGAAGCCGGATTTCGTCCATATCCTCCAAAAATTCGGCCAGCTCTTTCCAGGTGTATCCTTGCCAATCTGAGCCGATCTCATTGCTCCAGTCATCCGCTAATTGCCAGTTGCCATCGATGACTCGGTAAAGGGTTGTGCCGACATCGCCGATGGCATAATCCGGCATGGGCAGGTAAAATTCTTCTATTGCATCCAGGATCAATTGTTTGTCGCGCCCGCTGACATATGCCAGATAAATATGGGCATTTTCGGCCAGCCGGCGGAACACGGGACGGGCAAGAGCCGATTCTTGCTGAAATCCGTTCGGAATCAGGGTCCGATCCAGATCGCTACAGATGAATATGTTGTTTAATTCAGCCACGGAATTCATTTATCAGATTGTACTGGACGCTCAATTTCATTATGATTTTAATATTTTAGGTTCATTTGAAAGAAGGTATACGGGTATTGCCAGCAGGATATTGTTTTGTATTTGCGGTCACTAACTTAATATTAACTATAACAGATCGAAACGATACGTCAAATTCGAGCGCTGCTTCTTTTATTTCTCGGTATGACATTAAATATTTATTAAGATCAGATGACAATTCATAAAAGACGAACAATGTTATAGGATTATTATCGTGTCGTCGGTTCAATAAAGAAGGGAAAATGGGTATGAATACAAACCATAAAACAACTTTGTTGGCTATCCGTCATGGCGAAACCAGGTGGAATGCAGAACAACGTTACCAGGGCCATGAAGACAGCCCGCTTACCGAAATCGGTCGAAATCAAGTCGAGGCCCTGGGTCTTCGGATGAAGGCATTTGAATTTAATTCATTGATCAGCAGTGATCTGGGACGCGCTCAGGAGACGGCTGCCATAATCGCGCACTACACGGGTCATACGGTGGAAACCGATAGCCGCATCCGGGAGAGAAATTACGGTGTTCTTGAAGGTTTGACCGTTCCTGAGATAAAGGCCCAGCATTCAGAGATCTTAGAAAAATTGGATGAGAATGATCCGGATTATAGGGTTCCCAAGGGTGAAAGCCATCGACAGCATTATGAACGGAATGCTTCATTCATCGACGAATTGCTACGCCAGAAAGCCGGCACCAACATTGCCCTCGTCATCCACGGTGGGGTTCTGGATAGCATCTTTCGTTATGTTGCCGGTCTGCCGCTGGACCGTCCGCGCTGTTTTACGACCAACAACGCCAGCCTGAGCATGATCACGCATGGCACCTTTTACGGCACTACCCGTTGGGTTATCGAAACATGGAATGATGTGGGGCACCTAAACGGCATAGGTCTCAATCTGGGTCTTGGGTGATTTTAATGTTGTAGAATCGTAAACCTTAGCTTTTAAACTCAGTCCATCGCTGCTGGCCTGAATAATACCGTTATATGGGTATTGGGGATGCCGAATCGATCCAGCGGAATCATCACGGCATGATCTTTTGTCAAACCTGGTGGAAATGAAACTGAAACAGGGATCTCACCGGAAATAACACCCTCCCCGGCACATCGAAGGCATTCATAAAATCCCACCCCCCCGTGTCCGCGACATGTCGGACAGACGGCCTGGGCGGGGACCATAATTCTGGCATTTCCGCCGCGACGCGCTTGCTCCAATGTGAGCGTTACTTCAAGCGTCAGATTTTTCACCTGACCGGATTTAGACTGCGCCAGATCGGAAAAATTACTCCACAACCAATCAAAAATTTCGTCGAACGAAGGGGTAAACGACTGAAACGAGCGCACAGGCGAAACCTCCCCAATATCGACAGGTCTTTCTTCCGGAATCAACGGCTCCGGTTCAGAATAAGGTGCAGGCCTGATCGGTGCTTTGTGTGATACTTTACGGATGTTCTGCTCGTATTCGCGTCGTCTGCGATTATTTCCGAGCACCGAGTAGGCCTCCTGAATGTCGCGGAATCTCTGACTGCCGCCCTCATAGTGATCCGGGTGAAATTCTTTTGCGAGCTGACGATAGGCACTTCTAATCTCATCCACAGTGGCTTTCGGTGAAATCCCCAGAATTGCAAAATAGCTTTTTGCCATAACAGAGCTCCTTAATTGATATCGTGGGTCTCTACAAATGGTCTGCTATCTAAAGCGATTCTAAGTGAAGCATAATTTACGTCGTTAAACAATCAATATGACTTTAACCCGTTGTAATTTTGATCCGTCTGGTACCACTATCTTTTGCTTTTTGTAATTTTATTTTTAGGATACCGCGCTGATAGGTGGCATCCACTTTATCCGGATTTACCTCTGCCGGCAGTTGAATCGTTCTGTTGAAATACCCATATGATCTTTCGACGCGATAATAGCTTTCATCTTTCTCTTTCTGCTCTTGTCTTTTTTCACCTTTAATGGTTAAAAGTCGTCCGTTTATTGAAATATCGAAATCCTTGGCTTCGATTCCAGGAATCTCAGCCTTGATCGTTATATTATTTCTACCCTCGCTGACGTCGATACTCGGATCCCATCTTCCCTCGCCAAAAAGGTAAGATGATGGTAGAAAATTGGGCTCAAAAAACCGGTCATATAGGTTTTCAATTTCGCGACGCAGTTCACTTGCTTGTTTATTCTTGTTTTTTTTCCATGGTAAGATGTCAAACATAATGTCACCTCCTATTTTCTTAGCCTGGCTCAGCGCCAATTAAACAAAAGGCGAGTGTATCTCAATTTAACTAAACGAAATTTTGGAATGAAGTGGAGCCGGAATCTCTCAGATTGTGTCTGCCAGAACCTTCCGGCTCCTCATTCCTTTAGCCTGATTTTACCGTAATCTTTTTCGGGGTTGCTTTTTCAACCTTTGGAAGCGTCAAGCGAAGGACGCCTTCATTTAACTTTGCATCGATGTTGGCCTGATCGATGAGTTCGCCAAGGGTGAACTGTCGGTAATATCGGCCGGTTTCATACTCAACCAGTAATACTTCCTCGTCGCTGTTATCAACAGGGGCGATATCTGCCGACAGGGTCAACGTGTTGTCACGAAGGTCGATCGTCAAATCATCTGCTTTAACGCCCGGCATATCGGCGAGCAAGGTAATGTTTTTTTCCGTCTCAAAAATATCGACAGCAGGTGTGAAAACCAATCCCGGCGTGGTTTGCTCGGCAGGACTGGCCACCTCTTGCTTTTCCCGAACTCTAAGTTCTCTGCTATCTTTATCAGCCATGGCTAAATCCCTCCTTTGTGAAAGAATTTGTTTCCTAACTTACGCTAATTTGTTTGGGTTTTGCGACCTCTGCTTTTGAAATTACGATGTTTAAGATTCCGTTTTCCAGTTTGGCTTCCACCCTATCCGTATCGACCTCGCCAGGCAGACCAATCATCCTGGAAAATGTGCCGGCTTCGCGTTCCCTTCTATGATATCGGGCACCTTCTTCTTCCGCAGCGATCTTTCTTTCACCGGAAATAGCAAGGTTTTTGCCGGTCACCTGAATGTCAAGCTCATCGCCTTTAACACCGGGCAATTCGGCGCGAACATAATAACTGTCCTTGTCTTCAGTCAGATTAATCAGCGGAAATACACCGGCGCTCACACGTTGACTCGGCGCAGCATCAAATAAGTGATCAAGCTGCTGTCTCATCCGATGCAATTCTTCCCACGGGGTTCTAACTCTAAAAGTGGGCACATTAAAAAATCTGCGATAAATCATTTTAGCACCTCCCTAATGTTGTTGATAAAGATCAATTGATAAAAGTTTATAACGTTCCATATTACGAACACCAGTTTTTGATAATATGATAAAAATAAATTGCCTGTTGTCAAGATCTGCAATAAGAAAAATATTGCATTACTAAAAAATTAATTTATATTGAAGTAATGTTAATTGATGATTTTGAAAAAAAGGAGCGGTATCATGAAAAAAACAGATGAAAATCAGTATGATATGAGCCAGCCGGCATCCAAACCATCCGCTCTGGATCTCAGAGGTCGGCAGTCGGTGCGCGCCACATTTCGTCTGTCAGAGGCTTGTATTGACGCAATCACTGTTCTTTCGACTCAGCTGGGAATCAAACAAAAGTCAGTTTTTGATCATTTAATGGAGGATGCCCAGGTTTTAAAAGATTTGGCCCGTGAACTGGCAAGCATTGAATTTAAGCGGGGTGATCGTATCCAAAAAACCTTTGTCATCAGTCGCCGGTCATTATCCTTTTTGGATACGATTTCAAATGAATATGACACACCCAGGGATGCTTTAGTTGAGTTTTCAGTTCGAAGGCTTTTACCAATTATTGCCAAAGAGCGTAAGCGACATGAGAAACGCAAACAATTGTTTGCTGAAATTGAGAATCACTTTGCAAAAGGTGAGCGTTTATTTTCCAAAGCAGATGAAATGCTGGGTGCTGACGATCCGATCGTCAATAAACTAAAAGCAGCCATGTCGGTGTATAAAAATGCGCATGACGACATCGCTCACTTTATTGAAAGAGGAAAAATAATTGAAGAATTTCAGCTCGAATAGATGGGGCCGTTGCCTGCGGTTGCTATAATGAGTCATGTGAAATAGCTCTGATTAAGGAAGGATATGCTATTTTGATTATGGAAATAAACTATTCTTCTTCAGCTTCAATTTCCTTTTTGAGCTTTTCAGCCCGCTTGATGTACTCTTTGAGCTTCTTTTGTACTGCGCCGTACACGGTCCCGTCAGGATAAATTCCCTTTTTGTTGGGCTTGCCGGCTGGCTTGCCAGTCAGAATCTCGATGCCCTCTTCAACCGTATAAACTCGATAGATGTGGAATTGCTTTTTCTTGACGGCATCCACGACTTCTTTCTTAAGCATTAAATTTTGAATGTTGGCCGCCGGAATAATAACGCCCTGCTGGCCGGTCACGCCTTTTTCTTTGCATACTTCATAAAAACCCTCCACCTTCTGGTTGACATCTCCGATGGCCTGTATTTGTCCTTTCTGGTTGACCGATCCGGTAACGGCAATGCCCTGCTTGATCGGCATGTCCGCCAAACTGGAGATAATGGCATACAATTCGGTGGATGAGGCACTGTCGCCGTCGATACCTAAATAGCTCTGCTCGAAGGTAATGCTGATCGACAGGCTCAGCGGGTGCTGCTGGGCGAAAGTCCGCCCCAGATATCCGGAAAGGATCAGCACACCTTTGTCATGGGTGCTGCCGCTGAGCTCGGCTTCGCGTTCAATATTCACAACCCCTTGTTTGCCCATATAGGTTTCGGCCGTGATGCGCGCCGGCCGGCCAAAGGAGAATTCGCCGATCTGGTAAACCGCCAGAGCATTGACTTGCCCGATGACCTCACCGCTCACATCGATCATGATGGTGTTGTCCAAATAGGACTCATGCATTTTGTGCTCATACAGATTGTGACGGAAGCGGTGATCGTTGAAGGCTCTGATGACGTGTGTGTCCGTTACCTGGCGGGCATTGCTCTTGCGGGCCCAGTAATCCGCCTCTTTGAGGATCCCCAGGATGGGACCAAATCGAATGGACAGCTTATGCTTGTTGGAAGCATATTTTTCGCCGTACTCCACCATGAGGGCAACGCCTTTGGGGGTAAACGGCAGCAGGTTTTCCTCCCGGCAAACCCGGGCGACAAAGCGGGCATATTGCTGAATGGTGCGCGGGGTGCGATCGACTTCCGAATCAAAATCCGCCCGAACTTTAAATATTTTGTTGAATCTGGGGTCTTCACTCTGAATGACTTCAAATATTTCATAGCTGCCCAGCAGAATGATTTTGACATCCAGGGGGATGGGCTCCGGCTTGAGAGACGTGGTGCCGAAGCCGGTTTCTTCCGGGATATCTTCGATCTGAAGACATTTGGTCCGCAACGTTCTTTTCAGCGTTTCCCAGACATAGGGGTTCATCATCACCGAATCGATTTCCATGATCAGAAAGCCGCCGTTGGCGCTCAGCATAGAGCCCGCCTGCACCATGGTAAAATCGGTGTTGATGGTGCCCATGATGGCGCGTTTTTCGATGCGGCCGAAAACATTATAAAAAGTGGGGTTGGTTTCGAAAATAACCGGTGCCCCCTTGGTTGATTCCTGATCCACCAGCACGTTGACTTCATATTGCTGGAAAGAAGCATTGGCGTTGCGCGGCACTTGCTCCGGCGCCGGAGATTCACCTTTATTCGGTGGAATAAACAAATTGAAATTTTCAACGATATGCTCCTGAACGGTATTCAGGTGCGCGACAATATCTTCGCAGGCCTTAAACTCTTTGCGCATGGGATCGAGCCGCTTTTTGACCACTGACAGCGCGTAGGTGTCCATCAGTTTTTCAATTTCGGCGTGCAACGCCAAATTATTTTTATCCATTTCCATGGCGGTGGCTTCGATTTCAGCCTGCACGGAAAGAAGATTTTCCTCGATTCTAGCCCTGGCTCTGGCCGGCAGGGCATTAAACTCTTCGGGCGTAATTGCTTGGCCATCGACCAGCGGGATGGTTTGAAAATCGGTCTCGGTTTGCTCGATCTGCAGGTTTCTTTGAGCGGCAAAAGCTTCCAGCGCTTCAAAAAGTGTGTGCTGCTTTTGAGTAAATCTATTCTTTATTTTAGATAATTTTTTTAAATAGGCATCATCTTCAAAACCCTCGGGCAATTCCTTTTTTAAACCTTCGATGGCCCGCTTCATCTTCTTGCTGAATTGTCTGGCCGTTCCCGGCGGGACCGCAATGGCGTTGGGGCGAAATTCATCTTTGAAATTGTTGACCAGGCACAGGTCATTGGGGGTCGGCAGGCGTTTGGCATGCTTATTGACCAGATCTCTGACAATCGTTGATTTGCCGGTGCTGGCCAAACCGGTGACAAAAATATTGTAGCCGGGATCGTCCATATTCAAGCCAAAATCGATGGCCTTCACCGCACGCTCCTGACCGATCACCGTATCCAAAGGCCTGACTTCGGATGTATTTTTAAACTTGAAGACCTTCGGGTTACAAATCAATCGTAAATCGGATGCCTTTACCTCAAATTTCTTCGCCATAGTTTCTCCTGGTCGGTTGAGCCGGTTAAGCCAGTTGAGCCCGTTGAGCCCGTTGAAAAGGAAATAGTCTAATTTTATTTATGAACCGGCAAACGGGCCAACCGGCAACGGGCTCAACCTTATCAGTATAGCAGGGTAGATTATATTTTACAATCTTGTCAGCGGCTTATAGTGCTGCGGCTGCCTGTCGGTGAGGACATCATTGATGGGATTGAAGGATTTATCGCGTGCTTTTGCCGGAATGATGTCTGCCAGCAACACGTCGTCATCATTGTTGCCGGCCTGTGCCAATTGTTGGCCGTGAATATCATAAATGGCAGAGTTGCCTTTGAATCTCAATTCCTCGTCATTTCTTTTTTCAGAACCAGCCCGATTGGCCACAGCCAGATAGACATTGTTTTCAATGGCGCGCGCGGGCATCACTCGTTTCCAGGCCTCGGTGATTAAATTGGCCGGACAGACGATCAGATCGGCGCCCAGTAGGGTTAATATTCGGGCCGATTCGGGAAAGCGCCAATCGTAGCACACCATCGGCCCGATCCGGACATCCCGTTTTCTATCCGCCACCACGAAAAAACCGGTATCGCCAAGATCAAAACAATCGTTTTCTTTATAAAATAGATGCGTTTTGCGATAGACAAAAGGTTTGTTGACTTCCGGAACAACGACAAAACACGAGTTATATAGACTTTTCTGATAACGTTCGGCAAACCCGGCCACCACAACGGCATTTTTTTTCCGCGCCATGTCTTTAAAAAAATTGCTGCTTTCTCCATCGGCGGTTTCAGCCACCCGGTCGATTTCTGCGCGCGAAAGGAAAAAATAACCGGTGGTGCACAGCTCAGGAAAAACAATGATATCGGCCGTGACACTTTCCACCAGCTGTTGCATGCGGGCCAAGTTTTTTTGTTTCTCTCCAAACTCGGGCGTGAACTGGACAACCGCTAGCTTCAATTGTTTCATCTTAGCGCTCTTCCTTTCATCCAGATTGGCGTTGCTGATTTATATTAAATTACCAGGCTTCTGGCAGCTGGCAGCTGGCTTCTGGTCACTGGCTACTGGCCACTGGCAGCTGGCTACTGGTCACTAGCTACTAGCTACTGGCGACTGGCAGATGGCTCTGAACCTGTAAACACAGTATGTCAAGGTTTAATAAAGACGAACGTCCAACGTTCAACGTTTAACATCCAACGTCGAATGGTTGATCGGAATTGGCCGGATTCAGCGATGAGCGAAGCGATATCCAAATTGGAAGTTCGACGTTGGAAGTTCGATGTTGGGCGTTAATTTTTACATCCGCTGAACCTTTGAACCTTTAAGGTACCGCTGAAAGCACCTCGCCGTATGAGACTTCGCACTAAATTTGAGAAGCTCGACCGGTGAGCCGGCGGTCACCACCCGGCCGCCGTCGTTGCCGCCTTCCGGGCCCAGATCGATGATGTAATCGGCTTCCTTGATGATCTCCATGTTGTGTTCAATAATGGCCACGGTGTTGCCTTCGTCGACCAGGGCCTGCAGAACGCTGATCAGACGTTGTATGTCGGCCAGATGCAATCCGGTGGTCGGTTCGTCTAAAATGTAGAGGGTATGCCCGTTTGTGCGTTTGACCAGCTGCTTGGCCAGCTTGATACGCTGGGCCTCTCCACCCGACAGTGTGGGGCTGGGTTGCCCCAGGCACAGATATCCCAGCCCGACGTCGCAGACAAACTGCAGGGCGCGACGGATGGGCGGTACGGCTGAAAAAAACCGGACCGCCTCGGCAAAGGTCATTTCCAAAACATCGGCCATGTTTTTGCCCTTGTATTGGACTGCCAGGGTTTCCTTGTTATAACGCTTGCCACGACAGACCTCACAGGGCACGTAGACATCCGGTAAGAAACTCATCTCGACTTTGGGGCGCCCCTGACCTTTGCAGGCATCACAGCGGCCCTCTGCGACATTGAATGAAAAGCGGCCGGGTTTATAGCCCCGGGCTCTGGCAGTCGGTGTCATTGAAAACAATTTGCGAATGTCGCCCAAAAATCCGACATAAGATGCCGGAACCGATCGCGGCGTGCGCCCGATGGGGCTGTGGTCCACCTCCAGTACCCGCTGAATCTGCTGCCAGCCTTTGATGTCTTTACACTTGCCAGCCGGATAATTTTTCTTCTGCAGACGGTTGTGCAGCCCTTTATAGAGCGTTTCTTTCAGCAACGAGGATTTGCCTGAGCCCGAAACACCGGTGATGGAAATCAGGCGGCCAATCGGAAGACGCACATTGATATTTTTTAAATTGTTGGTTTTGGCTCCCTGAACGATGATTTTTTTGGCATTGCGGTGGGGCCTGAGTCGAGATGAAATCCTCTTCGGATGACCGTCCAGCAATGCACCGGTGACCGAAGATTTGACTTTTTTCAGATGGGCAAGCACCCCGGAGGCCACCACTTTTCCGCCGTCCTGTCCGGCACCGGGACCCAGGTCGATGATCGTATCTGCGGCGCGAATGGTTTCCTCATCATGTTCGACCACCAGAATGCTGTTGCCCCGGTCCCGCAAGGTTTTGAGAGCGTCGATCAGGATTCCGCTATCGCGGGCATGCAGCCCGATGGTGGGTTCATCCAGAATATAGCATACTCCGGTCAGATTGGACCCCAGCTGGGCAGCCAGGCGAACCCGCTGGGCCTCGCCGCCGGACAGGGTGTCGCCGCTGCGCGACAAGGATAAATACGATAGCCCCAGCTGGTTGAGCAATGACAGCCGGGTTAAAATTTCGCTGACCACCGGTTCGGCGATCGGCCGCTCCGAAGCGCTGAATTTTAATTTTTTAAAGACCTCAAACGTGTCCTGCGCCGGTTTTTGCACCAGATCCCAGATGGAATGACCGCCGACTTTTACTGCCAGTGCTTGTGGTTTCAGGCGGCTGCCGTTGCACGCGGAACAAATTGGGGTCGCGATGGGAACGTCGTCACCGTCGATTTCCAGGGTACCGGACACACCCAGTCCGCCGCAATCGGGGCAGGCGCCCTGTTTGCTGTTAAAGGAAAACAGCCGTGGATCAAGGGGTTCCATACTGATGCCGCAGGTCGGGCAGGTTCCGGATAGGCTAAAGATCTCTTCATGACCGCGACGGTCCAAAAGGGTAAGGCTACCGTTACCGGTTTTGAGCGCTTTGTCTACCAGGGACGCAAGATTTTTAGACGGCAGGTTTCCGACCACCAGCTCAATGGTATGTTCGTGATAACGGCTTAAAGCCATGCCTTCTTTTAGCACGCTCATGCGACCATCGATGCGGGCTTTTTTAAAACCCTTTTTCAAAGCCCGGGCCAGCACGTCTTTGTGAAAGCCTTTGCGGCCGAAGACCTGGGTGGCCAGAACCGTCGCGGGCTTTCTGGCAAATCGTTTTTGAATCTGCTGCACGATGGCAGCCTGGCTTTGGGCTGTCAGCTGCCGGTTGCATCCCGGGCAATGCTGGCGGCCCAATTTGCTGAACAACAGCCTGAGGAAATGGTAAATTTCGGTAAGGGTCGCTACTGTCGAGCGGCGGCTGGAATGGCTGATGCGTTGTTCGATGGCCACCGTCGGTGCCAGACCGGTGACCAGGTCCACATCCGGACGTTCCAATATTTTCATGTACTGGCGAACGTAGGGCGCCAGGCTTTCCAGGTAGCGGCGTTGTCCTTCGGCAAACAGAATATCGAAAGCCAGAGTGGACTTGCCCGAGCCCGATACCCCGCTGAGCACCACCAGCTCGTTCTGGGGAACCGTCAGGCTGATGTTTTTTAAGTTATGTTCCCGGGCGCCTTTTAACGCAATGCTATCCGATGCCGCCGAATTGCTAAAAGCGGTCATGGGATCGGCAATCCCCGGCGGTGGGGCTGATTTTGGGCGTTTCAGCCGTCCCTTGCCATCCAGATAGGTTTTTAGAAACCGTCCGGTGTGCGAATCGCTGATTTGGGCAATTTCCGTGGGCGGGCCGCTGGCCACCAGCCGACCGCCGTCGTCGCCGCCTTCGGGCCCCAGATCGATGACCCAGTCGGCGGTCTTGACCACATCCATATTATGCTCGATGACCAAAACCGTATTGCCGCCATCCACCAGGCGTTGCAGGGCGATCAGCAGTTTACCGATGTCATCAAAATGCAAGCCGGTGGTGGGCTCATCGAATATAAACAGGCGGTGGGCGGCCTTCCTGCCGTTGGACGTTAAATGCCGCGACAGTTTCAGGCGCTGGGCTTCACCGCCGGACAGAGTATTGATGGGCTGACCCAACCGCAGGTAGCCCAGACCGACATCGGCCAGCGGCTGCAGGGCAGATATAATTTTAGGCTGGTCGCTAAAAAAATCCAGGGCCTGATTGACCGTCAGGTTGAGAATATCGTTGATGTTTTTTCCCTGATAGGTGATTTGCAGAATCGCATCCGTAAAGCGCCGGCCTTTGCAATCAGGGCAGGTGATAAACACATCGGACAGAAACTGCATTTCGACCTTTTCGAAACCATCGCCCTTGCAGGTCCCGCACCGTCCACCATCCACGTTAAACGAAAAATAGCCGGGTCCGAAATGCCGGGCGCGGGCCGCATCGGTATCGGCCAGTAGTTTGCGAATGGGGTCAAGCGCCTTGGTGTAGGTCAACGCATTGGCTCGCGGCGTGCGGCCGATGGCACGCTGGTCGATCAGAACGACATCATCGATGTTGCCGATGCCGGTAATTTTCTGGTGCCGGCCGGGTCGGTCCTGGGGGTCGCCCAATGCGCGCTTGGCGGCTTTGTAGAGGATTTCTTCCGCCAGGGTGGATTTACCGGATCCGGATACACCCGTCAGACAGACAAACAGCCCCAGGGGAATGCGCACATCGATGTTTTTCAAATTATTTTCAGCCGCCTTTTTGATGGTAATCCAGCGGTTTTTTTGGGGTCGCCGGTGTTGTTTGTTGCGCTCAATGCGGCGTTTGCCTTTTAAGTACTGGCCGGTGAGTGATCCGTTGACATGGGCGGTGGGACCAAAATACATTACCTCGCCGCCTTTTTCGCCGGCGCGGGGCCCCAAATCCAGTAGAAAATCGCTTTCGCGGATGATTTCAGGATCATGCTCGACGACCACCACCGTGTTGGACAGATTGCGCAGCCCTTTTAAAATGCGAATCAGGCGGTGATTGTCGCGGGGATGCAACCCGATGCTGGGCTCGTCCAGGACGTAGAGGGTGTTGACCAGCGAAGACCCCAGAGCCGACGCCAAAGCGACCCGTTGGACCTCGCCGCCCGACAAGGTGCGGGATTGGCGGTCAAGGGTCAAATACCCCAGACCGACATCCTTCAGATAGGTCAAACGGTTGCGGACTTCATCGCGGACCAGCAGGGCTGCATCATCCGAACCTGGGAGCATCAGGCGGTTAAAAAAATCAAGCGCCTGCAGCACATTTTTTTGATAGACCTGGGCGATGGTGCGGCCTGCCAGTCGGTACAAAAGGGTCTCATCCTTAAAGCGTGCGCCGTTACAGTCCGGGCAGATATCATAGCTGCGGTAGCGCGACAGAAATACCCGCACCGGCATTTTATAGGTTTTTCTCTCCAGCCAGCGAAACAGGCCTTTGACGCCATAATAGTTGGGCGTACCATCGATGATGGCCTTTTTGTCAGCCGCTTTTAGGCGTTGAAAAGGAACCCGAGTGGAAATTTTACGACGCCGGCAAAAATCCATCAGATCATCGTATTCCATGCGCCCGTCTTCGCGCGAGCCAAAGGGCTTGATGGCGCCCTCTGCCAGTGAGCGGGAGGGGTCCGGGATAATCAGATCCAGATCGATGCCGATGGTGCGCCCGAATCCCCGACAGGTATCACAGGCGCCCAGCGGGCTGTTAAAGGAGAACAGATTCGGCAGCGGTGGATTGTAGGCAATATGGCATTTGGCGCATTGCAGCTGGTTGCTGAAGGCCCTGTGACCGTGGGGCGGCAGCCAGACATCCAATTGTCCGCCGCC
>Ga0209536_100009183_pt1 | contig 14704 bp, 9 predicted proteins | sample DeeMarSeWOR28_12_FD_187461 | JGI IMG/M metagenome (GOLD analysis project Ga0209536, IMG submission 187461) | Marine sediment microbial communities from White Oak River estuary, North Carolina - WOR-2-8_12 (SPAdes) (version 2) | ecosystem: Environmental > Aquatic > Marine > Intertidal zone >...
GGGGATTCGGTAGGGAAAATCCTTGAAATACTCGTACAACCAGGCCCTGCGCCCGGGCTGCCGGGAATCGCGCAAAATGGGAACCAGGCTGACGCCCTCCATACTCGCCGGAATTGCCACGCCGGCCATATCCAGCAGGGTAGGTGCCAGGTCGATATTCAACGCCATTTGAGGGGCCAGGCGGCCCGGGTCGCGGATCAACCCCGGGGCGCGAACGATCAGCGGTACCCGGATGGATTCTTCGTAGGCCCAGCGTTTGTCCATCAGGCGGTGTTCGCCCCAGAAAAAGCCGTTGTCACCGACATAAACCACGATGGTATTATCTCTGAGTCCCAATTCATCCACCTTGTCCAGAACCCGACCGATTTCCCGGTCGGTGGCGTGCAGGGTTTCAAGGTATTTACGATAGTTCCAGGACAGGGGGCCAAGCAAACCGCAGTAGATGTGATTCAGGTTGAAGCTGATCCAGGCGTCGGACTCCGGGGGCAGATAAAGATCCCTGCCCCGGTAGCGGCCCCTAATTTCAGGTGGCGGCAGAAACTGGTGGTGGACCGCTTTGTGTGACAGATAGAGGCAAAACGCCCTGGCGCTGTTCTGAGCCATAAACGCCAGCGCGTAGTCGGTGAGCTCCTCGGTTATGTAGGGCTTGCGTGAAGGGGTCGGTTGGCCGTCCACTATCAGGGGACAATCGAAATAACGTCCCTGTCCCGCCTGCGCCGTGAAGGTGATGAACCGGTCCAGCCCCCTGAGCCTCGGCAGAGAGCCGGGCATGTGCCATTTGCCGATAAAAGCAGTCGTGTAGCCCGCTTGCTTGAGCAGTTCAAGGAAGGTGACGTTTTGATTGTTCCAGGGGGTCAGGTTGTTTTTGACGCCATGGGTATGGGCATAGGTGCCGGTGAGGAAACTGGCCCGGGAGGGGCTGCACAGCGAGGTGGTGACAAAGGCATTGGTAAAGTGCACACCCTCATCGCTGAGCCGGTCCAAACGGGGTGTTTCGACCACCGGATGTCCCAGCTTGCTCATCGCATCCCAGCGGTGGTCATCGGTGAGGATAAAAATGATATTGGGTTTGCGATCATCTGCGGCAGCCCAACCCGTTGGTGCAAACAATTCCATCGGGCCGACAACCGCTACCAGAATCAAAATTGTTTTTATCAGGCTTAAGATGACACGTCGCGGAATCTTCATTTTATCCCTGATCATTTGCCAGTCACCTCATTTTGCCTTCCTCGGACGTTCTGAGCCGGTTTCTTTAAATCTGCGCTCGACCCTCAGCTATCGATCATCTGTATTCGATACTCTTTTTTCAGACCTGGATTGGAACGGGTGCAATTACCTGCGACGACACGAACATCCAGGTCACCAGCGCGGCATTGAGAACTGCGCCAAGATAAATCCTGCCTGTCAGTTGATAAAACCAGGTTTGAATCGGTATCACCATTATCAACACGACGATCATGTGAAGCAGGTTCTGGGTGAGCGCTATGAAAAATCCATCCGGTCCGGTAAGCGGGATAGCACCGAAAACAAAAAGTGGGCCGAACTGTAAGACGACAATAACTGCCAGGGGTAAGATCAATACCAGGATGTTGGCAATCGACCAGGAGGCAAATGTTTTCAACCAGGCGGTTTGCTTCGGTCGCCGCAATTGTCCATGAAGAAATATTCCCATCAGCAAAAAACCCACCAGTAAAAACGGAAAATAGGTGAACCAAAGCAACGTGCGATAAGCCGTCAGGTCACTGGCAAACGGAAATATAAAGCGAAAATCTACGATGAAAATACTCTCAAGTGTATGCTCGATCAAATAGGCAAACAGAAATAAAATAAGTGCCATCAGCACGGACTTCATCAGGTTCTTGCCGTTGACGGCATAGCGTTCCTCCTGATCGGAAAGTCCCAGTTCAAAAAGCGTCACGCCGGATTCCCGGCTCTGTTTTTTAAACCATCTGCGAAAAAGCAAAAAACCGAAAATGTTGATCCATAAAAACCACCACACAATCCCATTGGTGATCATCTGTGGAAACATTCTGTCAATGGGCACCACGAAAAGGTGAATTCCCCAGAGTCCGAATATTATAGGGAAATAAAGCCACATCAATGCGGCGTTGATCAGGACCGGCTTTAAATAGTTCTTGCCGCTACAGGCGTAGTTGTCCGGTATTGCGTTATGAAGTGATTGGAAAAAAGCAGACCGCAAAAGCATCAAGCCCAGCGGCAGGAGAGAAGCCATACAGGCAAGCATGGCGATTAAGGTCGACCACTCCTTGATCGGCCAGATTTGTCGATCCGATGGAATCCAATTATCCGGCGCCGGTTTTAAAGCCGCTTTCATCCAGTCAAGCGCTTCGGCGATGGCGGCGCCGCTGTGGGAGGTATGAAGGTGTGTGATTGATGGCATGAAAACCCGCCGGGCTGTTCCTTTTTCAAACACACCATAAGTCTTTCCAAACTCGGGATTATTTACCGGGAAAACGCTTCGGGTTCTTTTTGTAGTCATCCATTCTTTTTCAAAATTGCGGGTTCCGGTCATGCGCTTGCGGAATTCATCGTATTTGCCGAAAATCATCAGCATATTGCGGGGCATAGTGGTGGAGGCATCCTCGCCATAGGCATAACCCGAGATAACCAGGGCATTAACGCCCGGATCCGCCAGGGCAACGGGATAAATATACTCCGCGCCGAGACTATGTCCCATCAAGCCGATTTTTTGTTGATCCACAAAGGGCAGTCCTTTGAGGTAGGCCAGTGAGGTTTTGCCACCCCGGGTGGGATCGAAATCCGGATCGGTGAGTCTACCGGGAACTCCTGAATTGCCGCGCCCGATGGCATCGATTTCCAGGACGACGATTCCCCGCCTGGCCAGCTCGATGCAATAGGCATCACTGGTTTCGCGGTTGTTCTGGTAACCATGAACATAAACAATACCCGCTGCCGGATTGGATTGCGACACGCTCTGTGGCTTGAGAAGCTTGGCTCGTATGACGATGCCATTATGATTGGTGTACGTGACGTTGGATACATCAACGCTGCCGAAATTTCTCTGGACCTGCGAGGCCAGATAAACAGCGCCAAACAAAACGAACAAACAAAAAATAAAGACAATGGGTGCTTTGCTGCGGTGTTCGGGATCGAATAATTGGGCAGTATTCATTTAGAATTCCTCTATTTATACATGGCCTGATCCAATTTCAATAAAGTTTCACCACAGCGGCACAGAGAGCACGGAGAAAAGATTTCCTTGCATTACTGGTAATCAAGCTTAGCCGGTCCTCATCATTTCCCTCAACTCGCGCTTGAGGACTTTGCCCACCGCACTCAGGGGCAGCTCATCCATGAATTCGATTCTTTTGGGCACCTTGTAAGGGGCCACCTTTTCGCGCATGTACTGGATGATTTTCTCCCGGGTGCCCTCGCCCGGTTCGACGCCGGGCTTAAGCACAATGGCGGTGGCGACAATTTCGGAACCGGGCCGGGTGGGGTCCGGCAGCCCGATGGCGGCGGCCATGTCAATGTCGGGGTGCTCCATCAAGACATCATCGACGGTGCGGGTGAACACCTTGTAGCCCGAGACGATCACCATGTCTTTGACGCGGTCGACGATGCTGAAATAGCCGTCATCATCCATCTGGCAGACATCACCGGTATAGATCCACCCGTCTCGGAGGGTCGCAGCGGTTTCATCGGGCTTGTTGTAGTAGCCCTCGGTAAACACCTGGGGTCCTCTGACGGCCAGCTCGCCGGGCGCTCCCACCGGCACCAGTTCGCCGGAATCGGGGTCGACCAATTTTACGTCGGTATCCGGAAAGGGGATGCCGACGGATCCCGGCTTTTTCATGCCATAGAGCGGCAGCGCCATGTGCACCGGGCTGGTCTCCGTCATTCCCAGAACTTCAATCAGCTTGCCCTTGCCGACCACGTCTTCGAATTCTTTGATGTACTCGGGCGGAAAGGGTGCGGCACCGCTGATGAACCATTCGACGCCGGAGAAATCGAGGGCCCTGAATTTAGGCTTTTTCAGCAGCTCCAGAAATATGGTTGGCACATTGACGATCCCCCGGGGTCTATACTTTTTAATGGCGGCTATCAGAAAGTCCAGGTCACGCGGATTGGGCACGGCCACCTGCGTACCGCCAAAGGACATGGCGTCCATCGCCAGAAAAAGACCGGCCTGGTGAAAAAGCGGAAAGGCGGACAGAAGGGTCGCCTGTTCACCGGCATCGATATCTAGCCAGGTATTGGTCTGCTGGATCTGGCAGACCATGTTTTTGTGCGTCAGGACAGCTCCCTTGGGGGGGCCGGTGGTGCCGCCGGTATACTGCATAAGGCATGGGGCGCCGGGGCTTAGCTTTTCTTCCACATGGTCGGAGGATACCCTCTGAAGCACGTTCATAAACCGGCCCACGTTGATGCCGGAAATCGGGTTGATTTTTCCGGTCGGGATTTTTTTTAATCGCTTGCCGAGAAAAGCCTTCACCGGCGAGAGAAAGTCGGCGATTCCCGCCACCGCCACCGTTTTGACACCTGTCTGCGAAACGACGGCCTGTACCTTTTCGAATAATGCATCCAGGGTCACCAGCAGTTTTGCTTCCGAATCGTTGAGCTGGTATTCGAGCTCTTTAGGCTGAAGCAGAGGGCTGACGCCGGTCAGCACGCATCCCGCCTTCTGGATGCCCAGGATAGATATATAATAGGCCGGGATGTTGGGTAGATTGACACCCACCGTGTCGCCGGGCGCCAAGCCGCTTTGTTTGAGAAAGTGGGCAAAGCGGTTGGAGAGTTTATCTATCTCGTGGTATGTGATGCCGCGGCCCATATAATAAATGGCGGTTCGGGAGGGGATGTGGGTGGTGGCCTCGCGGAATACCTCAGCGTAGGTTTTGTCTGAGTAGTTCAGGCTGTGAGGAACGTGGTCGTCGTAATGCTTTAGCCAGGGTTTAGCAGCATAGGGATCGGACATGTGTATTACCTCCGAGAGACCCATACGAATGGTTGCTTTTTGCTATACTCTCATACGATCGGAAATCACAAATCACAAATTGCAAACAAATCCCAAGCACCAAAAAACAAATTCAAAACAAAGCTGTATATTGAGCTCACATCCCTTACCGATCAACACACTTAAACTCCACTGCTCGTCGATTTGGTCATTGAGGTTTTGAATTTATTTGAAATTTGGTGCCTGGATTTTGGGATTTTTTAAATAAAAAAATAAATTTGATGCGTATACCACTCGATATTACTTGATTTTGCCCAAAAGATCCTTGGCCTGATCGGCGAAATAGGGATCTTCGGACTGGGCTGCTTTCTCCAGCAAGCCTTTGGCCTCGGCCTTGTTTTCTTTTCCGCCTATCTGGTACAGCAGCTCGCCGATGTAGAAATGCGCTTCAAGGTTATCGGCGAAATATTTGGTAGCCTGGTATTCACGGTAGAACTGCAGCGATTTATCACGATCCCGCATAGGCCAGGGGAGAACCGCCCAGAAGCGGCCAAGGGAGAGCATGGGCCCGGCCTCTTTATATGTTTTATCGATTTCATAGGTTTTCTCGAAGCTGCTCTGGGTTTTGTCCTTGAGGCCTTCGGACAGGGCCGTAAAAATGCTGACGCCATCGGAGTAGATACCGACATTGAGGCCATAGTAGTAGTGCCCGTCGGGTCTGTCGGGATTCAGCTCGATGGCTTTCAGGGCATATTGCATCCCTTTTTTGCCGTACTCGGCGCAGATCTTCTTCCAGCCTTCGACCTTTTTCTTTTTGGCATCATTGCCGTATTCGCGGTAAGCCCGGGCGCATTTCCAGTTCGCCTCGTAGCTGTCTGGATTTGCACTCAGCTCCTTTTCCAATAGCTCGATGGTCTGCTTGTAGTTTTCGATTCCTCCCAGATTGAACAGTTTGTCGGCTTCAGCGATGTTGTCTGCTGCCATCAAACAAACAGGAAACAACATCAACAAGAAAAAAATGACCCCGTAAGACAGTACTCTTTTCATTCTCAGCCTCCTTCGATAAGTAGAAAAACTGTTTGTTATTTAAAACTCCAGGACAAATATAAAGCTATTTTATAATACATAGAATTAGTTTTAAATTGCCAGATTTTGTTCGAGAGCGAGGCATGCGTCAGTTCAAAAGCGGAGCGTACACGTCAGTACGTGAGCATTTTGAACTGACTCATAACGAAGCTCCCGGGCAAAAGATGGTGATTTTAAACTAATTCTACAGCACAAGCCATGGACACGCCGCCGCCGCCGCACAGCGTCGCCAAACCAGGGCTGTTGCCTCTTTTTCTCATGGCATGAATCAGCGTGACGATAATACGGGCACCGGTTGCCCCGACCGGATGTCCCAGGCCGATTCCCGACCCATTGACGTTGGTGATTTCTCGATTCAAGCCGAGCTCCTTTTCACAGCCCAGGTATTGGCCTGCAAAGGCCTCATTGACTTCAATCAATTCGAAATCTCCAATTTTCAGGCCGCTGTTGCTGAGAAGATTGTTGACCGCCGGAACCGGAGACAGGCCCATTACCGACGGATGGCATGCGCCCCTGGCAACGGCCTTAATTCTGGCAAGGGGCTGGATGCTCAACTCATCAGCTTTTTCGGCTGACATGATGATCAGACCGGCGGCGCCGTCATTAATGCCGCTCGAATTGCCGGCGGTGACTTTGCCGATCTTGGGAACGAAGGCAGGCGGCAGGGCCTGCAGTTTTTCCATGGTCATGCCGGGTCTGAAGTGCTCGTCTTTATTGAAAACAATCGGATCGCCTTTGGGCCGGGTAATTTCAATGGGGACAATTTCTTCTTCAAAGGAACCGTCCCTGGTGGCTCTTTCCACGTTATTATGGCTTCTGAGCGCAACCTCATCCATCTCCTCCCGGCTGATATCAAGGTGCTGGGCGATGAACTCGGCGGTATGGCCCATGATGTAGGGTTTGCCTTTGAAATAGCTCAAGGGAGGCACTTCCGCATCCACGGGGCCGTCTTCCGGATGCGGTATGACGTGAGAGCCGCAGTGAAGTCCCCGAATGATATTGTCCACGAATTCATTGTCCTGGAGGCGGCATCCCCACCGGGCTCCCGGAACGGAATAGGGTACTCCCGACATATGTTCGACACCGCCGGCCAGGATAACATCCGCCATACCGGCCTGAATCATGGCCATGCCGGAGATGACGGCCTCCATTCCGGAAATGCACACCCGGTTGATGGTGACGGCGGTAACGGAGTCGGGGATGCCGGCCAGCAGGGCGGCGATACGGGTAACGTTAAGGCTATCAACCGGTTCCATACAGCAGCCAAAGCGGACATCATCGATAATTGCCGGATCGATACCGGCTCTTTCAACAGCGGCCTTCATCGCGATGCTGGCAATGTTGGCGGCGTGACTGTCTTTCAGGGTTCCGCCGAAAGCTCCGATTGCTGTGCGGCAGGCCGAGGCGATCACGACATCTTTCATTCTTCACTCCTTGTTCGGGTTGCGCGCTGCGGGCAGCGCGTTTCGGGTGAGACGCGTTGTGGTAGATCGGCACAGCGCATAGGGCGTGGTAGCAGCGTGCAAAGCGGACCCTGCAGAACGTTGCGCACTTTGTTTTTGCCTCTGCGACCACAATCCAAATTCCAGATTCAAGGATATCTGTGTCCTATATTCATCTTTATTTGTCAAGAAATTGCGTTAAACCATTTTCGATGGGAACGCGGGCGGACAAAAGTCTTGACAGGTTGCCGGCAACCCCCTAATATTTAGAAATTAATATTATGAAATCAAACTGTTGGGACGATCACCGATCCGATTTTCACCGTTGACAACCTGTCAAGCTGCACTCCTCTTCATTGACAACTCAGGCTAAGCCAATAAGGAAGGCGCCATGGACGACAAACGTAACCGGAGGAGATGGACAAGACAGGCTTTAGACCCACCCGAACTAGGCTATCTTCTGGCTGAAGACCGCGGATATAAGGCGGGTACCACCCTCATCGACACTCCCGTAGCGCTTTACGTGGATCTGATAAATAAATCCCAGGGGGGCGCTGCCTTAAAGGCGCCCAGATCCATAGAAACCGCAACAACCGTCAGCTTGTTGACTTACTGTGACAATGAGAAATTATGGTTTACGTTTCAGGGTGACGTCAAATGGGTAGAGAAAGAACCCGATTCATCCAATAATTATGTAGTCGGTCTGGAAATCTCCAGGCAGGAAAAACCCGGCCGCCACCTGTCACCGGCTGTTGAATGCCCGGGAATCCCCAATCCATCTGATTTTGAATTTATCCATCAAACCAACCTTATTACTTCCACCCCCCGTAAAGCATTATGTTCGCTCCTAAACAGCCTGACCTACCGGGAAGTAAAAGCGGGTGACCGCTTTATCCGTCAGGGAGATTCCGGAGATCATTTGTTTGTTATTCAAGATGGTGCCTGCGTGGTGTATGTGGAAAAAGATCAAGAGACCTATACTGTTGGACGCCTGGCCAGAGGCGATGTCGTTGGCGAAATGGCGATGTTGACCGGTGAGCCCCGCAGTGCGCATGTAGAGGCCGAAACCGATCTGAAGCTCTGGGGGCTGAGTCGCAGCAAGTTCGACGTCATTGCCGATGAAAATCCGGACCTCAGAAGCTTTTTAACCGAACTTGTTGCCGATCGATTTTCGGGCCGAAAATTAACCGCCGAGCGGACCATCGGCAAATACATCATCACGGACATCATCGGCCGCGGTGGCTACAGTATTGTCTATAAAGGCGTACACTCCGGCTTGAATATGCCGGTGGCCATCAAAATGATGCGACACAATCTGGCCATGAACCCCAAATTCTTGAACAAATTCCAGCGGGAAGCCAAAATAATTGCCAACCTGAATCATGAAAATATTATCAAAGTCTACGATATCGAAAACCTGTTCCGAACCGTATTTATCATTATGGAGCTGGGAGAAGGCGAAACGATCAAAGAATTGATCCAGCGGGAAAAGCAAATTCCCTATCCCCGGATTGTCAACGTCCTGATCCAGTCCTGCCGGGCGCTGACATATGCCCACCAGCAGGGAATCGTTCACCGCGATGTCAAGCCGGCCAACATGTTCATTAAAAGCGGCGACCGTGTTAAATTGCTCGATTTTGGCCTGTCCTGCACCACCGGCTCTGAGAATCCTGAATTTTCGGGCACCGTTGCCTTCATGAGCCCGGAAGAAATCGAAGGTGAAATTGTGGATCACCGCAGCGACATCTATGCGCTGGGTATCACCACCTATGAAATGCTCACGGGCCAACGTCCGTTTCCCGAAGATGACCTTCTGTCTCTTATAGAGATGCACCTTGAGCAGAATATACCAGATCCTGCTGCCGTCCGATCGGACATTCCGGAAGCGCTCAGACAATTCGTTTTAAAAGCCTGTGCCCGCAAACCCGACGACCGTTATCAGAGCATTGACGAAGTACTGGGAGTTTTGCTGCCCCTGGCCGAGGAATTGGGCCTGACCCCGGATCTCAGAACCAATCATAAAAAAGGCTTGACCACCCTGCATTTAATTTATGAAGAGGGCCAGCGGTTGGCCCTGAAACAACTGCTGGAAGATTTCAATGCCAAAGCCCGCAAAATCGGAGTGGAATTAAAGGCAGCCGATTTTCCGGAAATATAAATCCAATTAAACCTAAAGGCTGAATATGAAATTTGAATTTACGGATGCCGCTGCCTACCAGGAGTACTTTGGTCCCGCTCATAATATGGTCCGACGATCGGTAAAGGAATTCGTCGACAAGGAAATTATTCCCCATGTCGACGAATGGGAGGAATTGAATGAATTTCCCCGGGATCTTTATAAAAAAGCCGGTGACGTCGGCATCCTTGGAATCGGCTATCCGGAGGAATACGGTGGAACCCCGGGGGATATTTTTTTTCAAGTCGCCGCCTGGGAAGAGGTCATGCGATGTGGCTCCGGCGGTATTGCCGCCGGTCTGGGCTCACTGAATATTGCGATTCCGCCCATCCTGAGCCATGGGAGTTCCGAGCAGAAGGAGCGGTTTGCCCGGCCCGTCATTATGGGTGACAAAATAGCCGCCCTGGCCATTTCTGAGCCCGGAGGCGGTTCGGACGTGGCCGGCCTTCAGACCACAGCCGTGCGCACAAATGACCACTACGTGGTTAACGGTAGTAAGACGTTTATCACCAGCGGATGCAGGGCGGACCAGATTACCTGTGCCGTGCGCACCGGAGGTGGGGGGGCCCAGGGGATCAGTCTGCTGGTGATTGAGGCCGGCACCCCGGGCTACTCCGTATCAGAAAAATTGAAGAAAACCGGCTGGTGGGCCTCGGATACCGCCCAAATTTTCCTCGATGATTGTAAGGTCCCGGTTGAAAATCTCATCGGGGAGGAAAACCATGGATTTTACGCCATAATGGACAATTTTCAGTCCGAACGGCTCCAGTTGGCGGTAATGGCCAATATGACCTCCCAGCTGGCGCTTGAAGCCTCGATCCAATACGCCAACCAGCGCGAAGCCTTCGGCAAACCACTGGCCGGTTTCCAGGTTTTGAGGCATAAAATTGTAGACATGGCCACCCTGGTTGAAGTGAGCCGGGAGTTTACCTATCGCGTGGCCGCCAAAATAGGTGCCGGCCTCACTCAGATCAAAGAAATATCCATGGCCAAAAACTTCGCCTGCAGCACCAGTGACAGGGTCACCTACGATGCGGTCCAGATTTTTGGCGGCTACGGGTTCATGCGCGGCTATCCGGTGGAACGGCTGTATCGCGATAACCGCGTGCTTTCCATTGGCGGGGGCACCACCGAGATCATGAAGGAGATTATATCAAAGTTGCTGTTTAATTGAAAAACGGTGTTTGGTGTTTAGTTTTTGGTGTTTAGTTGAAATTCAGAATTTCAGCCATCTGCTTATCCACTAAACACCAAACACAAAATACCAAACACTCTCCTGACTGTAACTTTGCAGATTCAGGTAAACGGTTTTTAAATTATATTTATTAACAAAGGAGCGACACCAATGAAATGCCCGGTTTGTGGTTGTGTGGAATTTTATATTAAAGATCCTGCTGACGAATTCGAAACCTATGAATTCTCCTGGCGGGACGGCAACGTTGAATTCAGTGCGGATCTGGATCCTGAAAGTTGTCCCGAAGTTTGCGATGACACCGAGACCTTTTGCGATGCGTGTTCCTGGCACGGCAGTTTCAAGGAATTAAGCGGCGCATAGTATAGAATGCGCCCTGTTTTTATTGTGGGAGCGGCTTCCAGCCGCGATATGTCTTTGCTGCGTATGATAATCGCGGCTGGAAGCCGCTCCCACGAATCAATCCTCGACTAACGCCGCCTTCCGCCGTTGTTCCCCAATTATAGCCAATTTATTCTAAAATTTTCTTTCTGAACAAATACCGCCGCAGCCACTCGATCCGTCTGGGATCGGCCGACTCGGTTGCGGCGGCCATTTCAAACATTTCGACTGCCCGGCGGCGGTAGCCGTCTCGCCGCGGATCCAAATCGGCGGAATTTAAATACAGACCGGCATAGGTCCTGGATAGCTTGGCATAGGCATAGCAGTTGTCGCTTCTCAACCGGACAGCCTTTTCGAGCTCTTTCAGGGCCGGTTGGTATTTTTTTTCGCTGTAATACAGATAACCGAGATAGTTATGGCCAAACACGTCCGCGGGCCTGCGCCTGACATAGGCTTCCATTTCCGTTATGGCGGATTCGAACTGGTAGAAAGCATCCAGGTAAACGATGCCGAGATATTTATACGGCTCGGGACTGTCGGGATCCAGTTTTTTGGCTTTTTTAAGAAAAGACAGTCTCTTTTTGGGACTCAGGGAAGTTACGGTGTACAGTTTTCCCAGTCGCATGACGGTATCAAAATCTGCCGGATTACTTTCGTAGGCTTTTTCAAGACCGGTTATTTCCTCCGCCAGCTGCAAGTCGTCTTCGATCCGGTAGATATCCCCGCCCTCTCTAGGGATATCCTGACGCATCCAGTAGGGGCACTTTGCCAGTAGATCCACGTAGGGATAGTCAGCCCGTTCAATGCCCCAGTGGGGGTTGCGCCCCATGCGGATGTACTTGCGCTGGTGAACGATATCGAACTGCCAGCCGGCCGCCGTGCGGCAAAACAAAAAGGGGGCATTTTCCCAGCCCTTTTTTTTGCCAAAGAAGATAACGGCATAATGATCGTTCCGGATGACCTCATAGGGCTTGCTTTTATAGGTGGCGACATCTTCTTCATAACGGGAATCCGGCAAATTTTTAAAATCCCGGTAAGCCAGCCGGGTGATCGCCGTGTAGACCCCCAGGTTCGGGTCACGCACTTTATGTTCCCAGCTGCGGAGCAGGGTTTGCCAGGCTTCCTCCGGGGTATGGCCGGGCGGATAATCCTGCCCCTTCGCGGCGACCCTTTCCGCACGGTATTCGGTTAGTTGGCGCCTGGCGCCGGCACCGCCGGAAAGCAATTCCGTGTCCAGTTGATCGATTTGAGCCGCCGTATACGCCTGCTGGTGCTTGATCCGGCTGCGTTTTTCAATCTCCTCCAGCACGGCCACCAAGCCGATGTCCACCTGGTCACTCAAAAAATAGTTTTTGAGTTGTTTGTCCTCGATATAGCCGCAGAAAATGTCGGTAAAGACATCCTCGAGCCCATAGGAAACTTCTATTTTTATGAGCTTTTCTGCATCGGCCAGCAGCACCAACAGACCGCGGCCGCCGGTGGTGGCGCCGATTTGCCAGTTGCTGAAAATTTCAGCCGCCAGCGTTTCGATGGTATGAGAAGACGGCAAGGACGGCAGGGTCACAATCAGCGTCTCGATGGCGTAGTCGTCTTGAATCAGGGCCAGGTGTCGGTCGGTCGATGCCCTGATGTCCTCCAGAATATGGGCGTAGTCAAAAATATAGCCGTTTTTTCCCGCAGGTCTTGTTGCCGGAAAATCGCGTTCGGAAATCTGCCGGCTGCGCAGGGCGAAACCGGCATAGGCGACCGCTGCCATGACCAGAATCAGGATCAGCTTTATCAGGATCGATTTCTGTGAATCTTTCATATGCTTTAATTATAATTGAAGCCGCTCCCGTTATGCAAGTATTAAATAATATATCAGCAAGTTAGGTAAAAGATCGACGTCAGGCCGGCATCACCGGAAGCGGCCTTCAGTCAATTAAAAGGCGGGCACCTGTCGTTTCTGCCGGGGGCGAAGGGCGCTGTTGACGGCGGCCTAAAGTATTGCCGCCAAAGTGCCGATATCTGTTATCAGATTTCCCAGCGCCAATTTTACAAAAACTGTTCAAGTGTGGGGCTGTGCCCCGGTTGGATCATGGAAAAACGGAAGCCGCATCAGGTTTGAGCTTAAGCTATATGTCTGAACCCCAAACGCCGCATAGCAGCGACAAACTGCCGGTTCATGAGAAAAGCATCCCGGAACACATCATCGATGGATCGATCGTGATTGATTCCGCCGAGGCCTTTGCCAGCATCCTGAAGCAGTTCCCCGACAACCCCCCCCTGGTTAAAAAATACGCTGATTTGCTTTTCAGGCAGGAGTTGCTCGATCTGGCAGCCAAATCCTATGGCGAGGCAGCCCGGCTTTACATTGTGTCCGGCGAGCTGCTCCAGGCGCTGATCGCCAAAAAACAGCAATGGCTCATTAAACCGCCTTCCAACAGGGAAATACACCTGCTTTTTGCCGCCCTCGAGCAGGCAAACCTCAAACCGACGCCGTTCAAGATGCTGTTTGACAAACTGGCGCCCCCGGAGATTCTGGCGATCATATCGGGTTTTGTCAGGGTTCGCCTATTTGCCGGCAAGACAGTTAAAAACGCAGGAGATAGGGAAACCGATCTTTATTTTGTTGTGTCCGGAACCATGAAGGATTCCATTTATCCATCTTTGGAAACCAAAGAGAAGGTTCACCGCAAGCGTACCATTTATCTGTCCGATGATGATTTTTTCGGGGGAATCTATCCCTTCAAGAAGGATCACACCTGCAAATCCGATATCAAAACCGTGACCCAGGTTGAGCTGGTAAAGATTTCCCGGCAAAAATTGATGAGGCTCACCAGGGAGTTTCCCAGGCTGGAACCGGCCCTGATTGATTTGTTTAAAATCCGATCGGGTCCCGCCGGGCCAAGCGAGCCGCAGACGGTGCGCAAGGCCGATCGGTATCAACTGCCCATCAAAATGAACCTGGAGCTGGCCCCCAAAGGCTCATTTAAAAACCCGCTGGTCGTTGACGGCTATTCCAGTGATATATCCATCGGTGGTATCTGCGTGGTGTTAAACGGCCACAGCGAGCATATCGGCCACCTGCTGGCCTCATTGCCTGAAACCGCCGACAAGGGCCGGGTGCGGGTCAGCTTTCCCGGGGAGACCATGGAGCTCAAGGTGCTGGGCAATATCAAGTGGCATCACGAGATCCACTTCAACGGCCGCAAGACGCTGGCCCTGGGAATCCGCTTCGAAGAAGATTCGCCCAAGCTGCGGGGCATGCTGTTCATGTTTGCCAACAGCCTGGGGGCGAACAAAAAAGCCCCCAGGCCTTCCTGATCCTGCTCCCACTTACATGAAGGTAGTAGTGGGAGCCGCTCCTCCGAATCATTCTCGCCGCTTTATTTCTCTGTACCATCTGTATCAACGAATTCCTCCGAGTATGCCTAAGCCAGGCTAAAAACAAACGGTCCTTTATACAAAATTAAGGGATAAGGAAATCACCTATGTTATTTCATCCC
>Ga0209536_100009185_pt1 | contig 14703 bp, 8 predicted proteins | sample DeeMarSeWOR28_12_FD_187461 | JGI IMG/M metagenome (GOLD analysis project Ga0209536, IMG submission 187461) | Marine sediment microbial communities from White Oak River estuary, North Carolina - WOR-2-8_12 (SPAdes) (version 2) | ecosystem: Environmental > Aquatic > Marine > Intertidal zone >...
TTCGTCCATATTCTGGAGGAACGCCGTGGCCATACCTTCGGTCACAGACAGCTCGGCGAAGGCGCGATCCGCCGCGAAAATCTCTCGCTTGGCTCGATCCGTGTCCTCCGCGGTTTCGCATCCTGTGAGCAACAGAACGATACAAACACAGCGCCAATGTTTGGGCATGAATAATTTCTCCTTAAGGTACATGGGAAAAGGCTCCTGGGGGGATGGGTTGCAACGGAATCCCAGGACCTTCCCACCAAAGCTCGCAAGCGACACCGCCGTGGCGCTGGAAAAAATCGATTCTGACAGGATAAAAACCCGCTTGAAGAGCCAAATCGACAGTTTCTGCCGCCCGGCCGTGCAATCCGTCATTGTCGATGATTTTCTCCTCACCTAGGTACAAGGCACTACCGTCATCGGACCAGAGGTGAAAAGTGTAAAGTCCTTCCCGCGGCACTTGTACGAAACCGCCCAAGACCAAGCCAATGTTTTCTTCGCGAGCGAAATATGGCACGGCCACCTCGGCCACTGATCTTTCATCCACTGGATTCAAGGCCTCGAAATCTGGAATTTGCCGCCACTCCCCCTCGTAATAGCGGCAGAAGAGACCCGCGTGGGTCACGTCGATTGCGACAGGAACACGCGGTTCCAATCGGGTGAACATCGCTTCCACAGACCGACCTGCCTCAAGATCGGTTGCGAATGACCGCGCTTTTAAAACACAACTCTCAGTGAGAATCAGCGAACCACGATACTGCTTGGAGTCCTCCGTAGGTTCGGTTCCATCCAGGGTAAATCGGATCAGCGCATCGGGATTCGGCGAGTCTAAGATCACCCGTACAGAGTCGAGGAACGCCCGACGTAAACTCTGGATCTGTACTGTGGTTTGGGTGACACTATCGTAAAGTGGCTGAGCTGGGAAGGTCTTGTCGTTGTCGTTCTGGGCAGCTGTTGCAGCCACGATCCGGATCCGCTCATCATCAGGGAGCACTACCTGTTGGCAATCACGCGGTAGCTCGAGGACATAGCGAAACAGATAGGTGAACCGGTAAGCTTCGTTTTGACCACCTGGTGAGTGTCGATGGGTTCCAATCCAAGCGACTCGATCCCGGTTGATGTACGCTGGTGCAATAGCGCAAGGATCCTCGACAAATTCCCCCCCAACCAAACGGTTGTCCCATTGACCAATCGCCATGGTCCAGTCTTGTATCCACACTGATTGGATGTGATTTTCCAGATGGAAACTGGTTCGCCGCCCGCCTTGAATGGCCGCGGCCAGCAAATAGAGGCGGTCGAAGTCGCCTTCTGGCAGCTGCAATATCTGTCCCTGGCAAGCCAAAACGTTGGCCCAACCAGAATTCTGGGTACCGAAACGATACGGTATTCCGCCATCCCAGAGGATTGTTGGCAACAAATCACCTGCCAGTGTGTGACCGGCGCTGTCGAAATCACCATCGTTGCGATCGGTATCCGTACTGATGCCGTCGACATTGAAAGGCAAATCCAATGGCTGTCCTACCGGAGCCGACAATACAACTGGCGGATCGGCCAATGTCACCGCAAACGTACGCGGTTGATAGGGGGCGAGAGTGACGACCAACGACCCGTTATCCAGGGAAGCTGCGCGGACCGGTTCCTCCGAGCCGTTCACCTCGCGTACAGCCGTGAGGGGTCGTGCAAAGACGACTTGCAAAGGTTCAGATTCCTTTCCAACCAGCTCCTGCAAACGGACAACTATTTCCTCACTATCTTCAGCCATTTTCACAGCTCGTACCGCCACCTGGGGTTGGTCACCACCTTCTCGATGCTGCAACTTCAGCATTGAGAATGATCGGCCCAGCGGACCTTTGTGGGATACGGTTTGAAATGCAAGCAACGGTTGATTGAATCGGTCAGCATGGTCGGTAACCCGCCCTGTTCGCCAGTCACCTTCATGGCCGTAGACACTGTACTTCAGCCGATGGCGACCCAGATCCTGAGAAGCCTGGTCGGCGATCCATTTCCAACCGTCCACCACTTCGGGCGTGTGCAACAAGGTCAGACGCAATGTGTGATCATCCGGTTTATCCCAGCCGTAGCGACTGTCATTGAGGATGGCAACCCCATGTGTGCCCGCTTGATCTGTCAAATCAGCCCAACGTTGAGCCGGTACCTCGTAGAGGGCGGGAGTATTTGTCCCGCGCCGCACCGTACCCAGGCCAAGGTCATATGTGGCTTCGTCATCGACAGCCGTTAACGGAAAAGCGGCTTTCAACAAAGTAGCCGGCGTACGCCAGTCGATATCGTTGATGATTTCCAATCGCTCACCCGCAGCACCAGCCGCCAAGCTGATACGTTGTCGGATTTCCGAGCCTCCGTACTGGCGGTGGAACTCCAAGGTGACCCGCGCCGGACCGGACTCCAGAACTCGTCCCGGCCATATCCCGTCCGAGATCTGCCGGGGTGGGGCCATCACATCGTCGTAATCCACTTCCCAGGCCGCCCATTTTTGGGGTGAGTTCGCAAGGAAATGTAAGGCGAGTGGTTGATCCAACAGCTCACGCTGCATCCGCTTGTCGTGAATGGAATCTATATTCCCGCTTTCGTCGAACGTGACCAGGTAGTAGCGGTTTTCCAAATGGCGATTGTCACAGCTCAAACCTGTATCCAAATGACAGACAGTCTTGTGTGGCCGTATATCATAAACGGCAAATCCCACCGATGGCACGGTAGCTACGAAGACAACCCGCACCCGGGACGAATCGCAGCCAACGACCTGGGATGGCACCTCCCTCCCTGTAGGGTCGTACACGCGGACTGACGCAGGGGCATTGCTGGGAAAGACAACTTCTGCCTCGACGAGATCTTCCCGCTCTCTCGCCAAGGGATTGTATACGACGAGAGGGATTCCTTTGACTTTGGTATCGAGTCCCCGCGCGACCCCACCCACTGCATCAGTCAGAACTGATGCGAATTGATTTAGCGAAAGCAACTCGTCATTCCAAGAATAAGCGTAGGCTTCGGGTATGCTGGTACCGGTGAGGTCGTCGTGGAATTGGTGCCACAGAAAGCGTAACCAACTCTCTTGCAGAATCGAGCGGGGGTAAGGCACGGCACCCAACCAGTCTGCCACAACAGCAGCTCTCTCCGCTGCATCGGCCAGGATTTCATTCTGACGATTCCAGCGTTTCATGGCTGCTTGCGAGGTATAACAACCTGCGCCGTGGCTCGTCATCAACAACTCGCCCCGATAGCGAGGCAACTGTTGCAATTGGTCGGGTGTGAGATGGTTGGTGAGATCTCGAGCGAGTTGATCCGAAGCGACGCTGCGTACACGTAACGGCCCCGCGCCATCAATACTTTTTTCCAACCAGGCCACAGAGTCATCGTCGGGAGCACCGCCTTGGTCGCCGGTGCCGAAATACTTACAGGCGACAGCGAGGCCAGAAAGTTCCCGCTGCTTAGCCACGGTCGCCATCCAGGTGGAATCTGCACTCAAATCTGCGGTGATTCGGCTCACATAAGCACCGGGATTCATGGCTGCCACAAGGGTCGATCCATCGCCCCCCTCCCACAATCCCACCTCGAACGGAATGCCCACCGCCGATCCCCAAGTCAGCTTCTGTGTCGAAAATCCGGTCAAACCGCAATGTGCCGCAACCGACGGCAAGGCGAAGCCAAACCCGAAACAATCCGGTAAAAACACATCACGGCTCGTGACACCGAATTCGCGTTTGAAGAAACCATTTCCGTATAGCGCGTGCCTGATCAACGATTCGGGAGAGGAAATATTCACATCCACCGCGTCCAACCAACTGCCAGCTACCCGCCACCGACCCGCGGCGATATATTTTTTCAACCTTGCATATTCGGCCGGATAATACTCCTTCATCAAACCATACCGGAACGCACCCTCGAAGCTGAATGTGTAATGGGGATACTTCTCGAAAAGGAAAAAATTATCACGTAGAGTAGCCGGTAGATACTCAGCGATCGTCGTCCGGATCGTCCAGCGCCATTGAGTGTCCAAATGGCTGGCAGCGATCACATAAAGCTCCCCCTGAGGGGCGAGGGTAGCGCTCATCGTATCAGCAGTCGAATCTAATTTGTTGGCAGTTTTGCTATTTGCTTCGACATTGACCGTTACAACCAGCACGTAATAGCTCATCACTACAATGCCCATCCACCGCATCAAATTTTTCTCACCCAGCAAACTCAGCCTCCTTCCTAGAAAAGTAACCTAGCCTGTCATGGAACGCAGTTGCCACCCATAACTGGTCTCGAGACATAAAAGTTTTATCGAGCCACTATGCATCAGGCTAGAACTTGGCGTAATTTTTCACCGAGCAGTGTCAGTTGAAATGGCTTTTGGATGAAATTGACCCGCCCCGCAGGTACCAACTCTGCCAAGATTTCGGCCTCATTGTATCTGCTAGACAAGACAACACGAACCTGCGGATCGATCTCTCGCATGGCGTAGAAGGTCTCTTCGCCATTAAAATGTGGCATAGTCAGGTCCAGGACAACAGCATCGATGTCGGAGTGGCGCTCCTTAAATATTCGGATCCCCTGGTGTCCGTCGGCTGCTGTCAACACTTCGTACCCGAGTTTCTCCAGCATGTGTGCAGCCAGGGCGCGAACCGCATCCTCGTCATCCACGACCAGGATGGTGCCGCATCCAGACGGAGGCAAAGGAGTTTTTTGACCTGCTTGAAACACCTCGTCAGTCTGCTCGGAAACGGGGAAAAGTACCTGGAAGACAGTACCTCGATCCAGCTCGCTATTCACATGAAGGGCACCTTGATGGCCACGGACTATGCCGAGTACGGCGGCTAAACCCAATCCGCGACCGGTGAACTTGGTCGAGAAGAATGGTTCAAAAATGCGTTTGCACGTTTTGTTATCCATACCACAACCATTATCGGAGACTTCGATATAAGCGTACTCACCTACCGGCAGATCTTCACCAAGAGTGATCGTACGTAGGTATTCTTGTTCACACATCTTCACACCGGTACCAACTCGGATCACCCCTGTTCCTTCCCCGATGGCATCTGAAGCGTTCGTGATCAGATTCATGATGACCTGACGTATTTGGGTGGCATCTCCTTCAACCGGCGGCAAATTCGCGTCACAGTCGTATTCGAGGGAAACGTTCTTGGAAATTGAAACACCCAGCAATTGTGTCATCTCCCCCACGAGCTGCGAGAGGTCCAGGGACTGGATGACGAACCGTCCCTTACCAGAGTAGGCCAGCATCTGCCGACAGAGGTCAGCTGCCCGGTTAGCTGCAGTCTGAATTTCCTGTAAGCTCTCACGAACCGATTGGTCCGTGGAGAGATCAGCCAAGGCCAAGTCTACGTTCCCCAAGATGCCCATGAGCAGATTGTTGAAATCGTGAGCGACGCCACCCGCAAGCACGCCTAGACTCTCCATTTTTTGAGCGTGGAGAACCTGGGCTTCGAGGCGGGACCGAACCGCCTGGGCGCGTTTCTGTTCTGTGACATCTTTGGCATAGATAGCCACGCGTGTAACATCGCCGCTCTCGTCACACACGGGACAGGCAGTGACTTGAAAAACAAAACCGTCCCGTTCGTCCTCGAACCTGACCGGCTTCCCGGTATGCAGAACGGCCTCTACCTTAGCTTTTCGCGCAGCAGCCAATTCGGGAGGAAAGAAGTCGAGAAGGTTCTTACCCACAAAGGTGTCCGCGACACCCAACCGTTGCACAGCTGCTTCGTTGATGTCCAGAACCACACCCTCACGGTCCAACAAAAAGATCGATTCCGATGCCGCATTCAAGATCGCACGCGCCATTTCCTCACTGTCTCGTAGAGCATGTTCAATCCGCCTTCGCTCCCCCAGCTCTCGGCTCAACTCCTCTGTTTGTTTCGCCACGGTGCGCTGCAAGGACCAGTTCCAGGCAAACGCCGCCACGAGCAACAGCATAACTGGCAGTAAGAACCAAACGGCCTCACGTAATATATCACTCGCCAGCGTGTTTTCTTCATAAACCCCAAACCACCTGTTGTGAATCTGCTCGTAACGCCCAGTAGCTTTCAGAATACTCAGACCCTCATTCAGTAAGGCGAGCAGGACGTCATCCCCTTCGGAGACTGCAAAACAGAACTTACGAGCTTCAATGGGCCCTCCCACGGTTTTGATATTGGCGAGCTGGTACTTGCGTGCCCAATACAATCCGGGCAGCTTTCCCAAAAGGGCCGCATCATGATGGCCGGCTGCTAACAAGCGGAGAGCCGTGATATGTTCGTCCTGGGGCATGATACGATCGGTGAGACCCTTCTCGGCCACGAAATCATGCATGATGTCGCCGGTCTGGATCAGGATCTCTTTACCTCGTAAATCGCGTAAGGACCTTATGGGGGAGTTCTCACGCACAAAAATAGCATGAGTGGCGATCATGAGAGGTGAGCTGAAGTCCGCGTAAAGATCGCGTTCTGGCGAAGAATACATGCCCAGCACGATATCGAGACGGTTCTCCTGTAGATTTTGATGTACTTCGTCCCAGGGACCCAACTGGATTTCGATGTTGAGGCCCATGACTTCCGATATCGCCCAAATCAGTTCGACGGTGAAACCGGCTGGTGATCCCTGCTCATCTAAGAAATTGTAGGGGTGATAATTGTGGTCACCCTCCACACGGAGAAGATGGTCTGCTTGATGATCGGTGGTTTGAGCGGGGCTCATCGCTGCCCACGCCACCAGCCACAAGCTAACGCTCAATGAAAAGTAAATACGGCGTGTATAAAATGTGTATGAAGCAACCACCATGAACCTCACTCTGCATTCCTTTATCTGCGTCAGGATTCTAGTGCTCCAAGCTCAGCACCACAATCCCCAGAGGTCCATCCCCAGGCAAGACTCTACCAGCCTACAGCAATTCACCTTTTCCATGTCAATCCATCTGCCGAAGTTCGATGTCGAGGTGATCGGGCAAAACAGCACCAAGAATCCTGATGCCACCGATGAAGACCTCGACCAGGCGGATATTGCGACCGGTGAGGCGATTAGCCAAAGGCCGGGTAAAAACAATATATCAAGAGGAAAACACTGCCGGCGACACCAGCCTGGAAAATTTTAGGACCGATTTATCCGGCCGTTTTCTTGAAGACATAACCGCCTTTGACCGCACCCCACACTTGCTGGCCTTCGGGGTCGAAACCGCGATCCCAACTGATCAGCTCACCCGGGGTGATGGTCACCTCACTGGTCGCGTATGCCGCACCAGCCAGATTGATTTGGCATTCGTGGCCCTGGGTAGTGCCGACGAATGTCCGTGCATCCTGCCGCATGAGTACGATGGCACAACCGTCACGGCGTTGCAGTGAATCTGGTGACAACTTTGCGAAGTAGGTAGGGTCACGCCAGGCTGATATGAATCGTTCCGGTCTTGGTATGAGATAAACTGCGCTCTCCAGCTCTCGTTCAGTCAGCCGGGTCCTGGTCCGACGTGGTGCAGGCCGCCAAAGTTGTCAGGAATGTGGTCAAGAGCAAGTGGTAGGCTGGCCTCTCCCACCGAGTCATGCAGACTGAGTGCAAGAATGTGAAGATCCTTGCCGCGATGGGGGCAAACGGGATTTCCAGTGATACGACAGGACTTTTTGCTATTTAAAAATTCCCGTGTCGACTAACAACTCAGAAGTAAAAAAAGACTCCCAACTGCGGTAGAAATTTGATGTCCTTGTCATCACCTTCATAAGTGAAGTCTCCTTCAACCTGAAGGGACAGTCGCTCACCGAGGAGATACTCCACCCCGACACCTAAACCGGCATTGACCACCTCCGATGTCGTATAACTGTCACCGTCTTCACGCTTCTTGTGATAGAAGTAACCAGCGCCGCCAGCACCGTAAAGTCGGACTTTCGCATCCTGACGCAGGATATACTGCAACATCAAGCCAATGTTGTGGCGCTTGTTGTCTTGGGTATGCCAAATGGCTCCGGCGATTTGAATGTTGAGCCACCAGATCGGTGGGTATTTGTAGGCCAACCCGACACCGCCAATTTTACCTGCATGGGCACCAATGCCTCCCTTCATCGGATCGTCGGTGCGGTTCCAATCCTTCACGGCCCAGGCGGGACTGGCTTCGTATATCAATATGGCGGTGCCGATCCCAACACCCAGCAAGGCACACGCGACCCAGCTTCGCCAACTCATCGCTCCATCACTCATCCCAAGTCCTTCCGGTTGTAGCGGATTCCTTTCTGGGTCACCAATGGTCAATAAGTTATACCGCTTCGCCGCAGGAATTTCCAGAATTGCATGGATCCCTATTTCAGCAACAATTTTCGGGTGCAATGGTACGGAGAGAGTCTCACGATCCGGACCCACCGGAGGGCGGCACGAACAAGAAAACCGGGCCGAATTTCTCCGACCCGGTAAAATCGTCCGGGTAATCGTTGGCTCCAGCAGCTCTCAGGAACAACCGCTCGTAGCAGCGCAATTGAGGCACTTGTAACACGTACCATTGCGTACCATGACAGATCCGCACTCGGGGCAAGGGGGACTATCGGCCTGAGTATCGAAGATGAGGTGCTCTGTCTCCTCAAGTTGAATCCTGGCTCGCGATTCACCCCCGTCTTGAGCCTCCATGGCAAGCAAACTTTCAGCCCGCGCGAGCTCGATTTCAACACTGGTGCGTTTCAGACCGTCGTCGTCGACCTCACCTTCGGTCGATTTGGTCCCGTTTTCACTAAACTTAAGCTCCATCCAACGGAAAATGTAGTCCATAACCGACTTGGCCAGAGGTATTTCTGGATTGCTCGTCACACCACTCGGTTCGAACCGCACGTGGCTGAACTTGTTCACCAACACGTGCAGCGGAACTCCGTATTGGAGCATGATGGAAACTGCCGTAGCGAAACTGTCCATTAAACCGCTCACGACAGAACCTTCTTTGGCCATGGCAATGAACATCTCACCTGGCTTGCCGTTGGGATAGAGACCGACGGTAAGGTACCCTTCGTGTCCGGCGATGCTGAACTTGTGGGTCACAGCGGCGCGTTCATCCGGTAACCTTACCCGCTGTGGTGCAGGAGGTGCTAAGTGGCGGGCTTCCTGTTTTTTCTTGGCGGTGTTCAACGGTTGCAACCGTTTGGAACCATCCCGATAGATCGCAATGGCCTTCAGGCCCATTTTCCAGGCTTCGATATAAGTTTGGTTGATCTCGTCTACATCGGCATCACGGGGCATGTTGACTGTCTTGGAAATGGCTCCCGAGAGGAAAGGCTGGCAAGCGGCCATCATCTTGATGTGACCTGTATAGTGAATAGACCGCTTACCACTTTGGGGTTTGAAAGCACAGTCGAAAACCGGTAAGTGCTCTTCCTGAAGCCCCGGGGCTCCTTCGATGGTCTCATTCTCCTTGAGGTAGGCTAGTATGCGATTCCGTTCGTCTTCCGAGTAGCCCAACCGCTCGAGGGCCCCGGGGACAGTATTGTTGATGATCTGCAGCATTCCGCCGTCGACGAGCTTTTTGTATTTGATTAATGCGATGTCAGGCTCGATGCCAGTGGTATCGCAATCCATCATAAAGCCGATGGTCCCCGTGGGGGCCAAGACAGTGACTTGAGCGTTGCGGTAGCCATAGTCGTAACCGAGGGTGTACGCTTGAGTCCAAACAGCTTTTGCTGCTTCGAGTAGGTCTTCGGGAACTCGGTGAGGATTGATTTTGTTCAGAGCCGCCCGATGTTTCTGGATCACTCCCAAGAACGGTTCCCGATTTTGGGTGTAATCCTCGAATGATCCCAGTTCCCGGGCCATTTCAGCCGAAGTTAAATAAGCTTGGCCTGTCATCAATGATGTGATGGCTGCAGAATAATCTCGCCCCTCGTCACTGTCATAAGGTAAACCACGAGCCATGAGCAAGGCACCCAGGTTGGCATATCCCAAGCCTAGAGGACGGAATCGGTGACTATTGAGAGCGATCGCCTCACGAGGGTAGCTCGAATTGTCGACAATGATCTCCATGGCAGCCAACAAAATACCACAAGCGTGACGAAACGCCGCGTGATCGAATTCCCCGTCTGCGCGACGGAATTTCATAAGGTTCAAAGAAGCTAAATTACACGCCGAATCGTTCAGGAACATGTATTCGGAACAGGGATTAGACGCGTAGATACGATCACTTTCCTTACACGTGTGCCAATCATTGATAGTAGTGTCGAACTGCATGCCTGGATCACCGCAGATGTGTGTACTCTCCGCAATTTTATGTAAGAGCTCCCTTGCCCGGTACGTTTCCATGGGTCGGTTGTCTGTCACTGCGCGTGTAGTCCATGGCTTGTCATCGATGACAGCCCGCATGAAGTCGTCGGAAACTCGCACGGAATTGTTGCTATTCTGGAAGAAGATGGAGTTGTAGGCCTCACCGTTGAACGAGCCATCGTAACCTTCGTCGATGAGGGCCCACGCTTTCTTCTCTTCATTGACTTTGCACTCAATGAATTCCTCGATGTCGGGATGATCCACATCGAGGATAACCATTTTCGCTGCACGACGTGTTTTCCCGCCGGACTTGATCACCCCGGCAAATGCATCGAAACCCCGCATGAAGGAAACTGGACCGGAGGCATGTCCGCCACTGCTGAGTTTTTCCTGGGAGGAACGCAAGCTCGAAAAATTGGTACCAGTGCCACTGCCGTACTTAAAAAGCATACCTTCAGTCTTTGCGAGGTCCAAAATCGAGCCCATGGAATCAGTGACTGAATTGATGAAGCAGGCTGAGCACTGTGGTTTGGGCTCCACGCCAACATTGAACCAGACCGGTGAATTGAAAGACGCGTGTTGGTTGACCAGTAAATAGGTCAGCTCGGCGCGAAAAATCTCACTATCATCGTTCGAGGCAAAATAGCCGTCCTTGTTTCCCCATTCGGTAATGGAATTGGCCACACGGCTGATGAGTTCCCGTACGGAGTTCTCGCGGTCAGGTGTTCCCAGCCCCCCCCGGAAATACTTGCTGACAACTACGTTGGTCGCCATTTGGGACCAATTCTTCGGGACCTCAACATCATCCTGTCGGAATAACTCATCGCCCTTGTCGTTCTGAATCGTTGCAGCGCGACGCTCCCACCGCACTTCGTCCAACGGATTGATCCCGTGACGGCTGTACCGGCGCTGAAAAGTCAGCCCTCGGTGTGTTTCCTGGACTGGAAAGGGGGCTGTGGACGCCTGGGAGTGGGGCGGTTGCTCGAACTTCTCCAATTGAACCAACTGCTCTTTCTCTTCCTTGGTTTCGCCGAACAACAGTCTGTCGATGGAATCTGTGTGTTCGTTCTTCTCCATATGATCCGTCATGCCAACCACGCTCCTTCTTGGCTTTTCGGGGCAGACATCCCCCTGCACGGTCAACGAATGCATTGCGCGGGAGGGCTGACCCTCAAAATCGCCCCGCGGCTCCGACCGCTTTTGATGAGACCGGCGATTTTTTGTAGTTGAGAAACCTATATTCCCCTAAACCCCAACATATTGGGGTGGGACCTTCAAATTACCACTCCATAATGGGTGGAAAATTAATATGGAACGAAGTCGCGAGAGCTCGCAACCCCGAAAGTTGATACTTCGCTCCCGAGAGAGTCTAGCTCAGGTGAATGGCAAAAAAAGGTCGATCCCGGCCTGTCTCATTGTCAATGGGATGTAAAAAAAATTACACTGTACGGGGGTGGATGCGGGACCAAACCCTGCGAGAGGAATCGATCAGGGAACAATTTCTATTCAATTAAGCCTATCTTCCCTGATATGGCGGGAATACAAATTCAATGGGGCCAAGACGAAAGCTGTTTGAGGCCGTGTCAAGAATCCATTGAGGAGTGCGGTTCGTTTGCGGATCCGATTTCCTCCACCAGACGCTTAATTTCGTCACGAGCCTCACGAAAGGCACTCCGGACTTCCTCCTCCGTACCGACGGCACCCATGGGATCCTGCAAGGGTTGGTGCCAATGCCGGTCAGCGAATCGCAAAGTCGGTAAAAACCGACCAGCTTCTTCACTGAGAGTGACTACCAGATCGAAGTCGTCCAGTTCAAAATTGTCCAAAATTTTGCTTTCCTGTCCTACCATGTCCAATCCAACCTCTTGCATGGCCCGGCGAGTTTCGCGGGTGATAGGATAGGTGATCAGTCCCGCGCTGTGTATCTCCCAATGGGGTGGCAATAGATGGCGCGCCCAAGCTTCGGCTATTTGGCTGCGGCAGCTGTTCGCAGTACACAGGAAAATGATTTTCATGATATCCATCCCCAAGAGTGCTCAAGACTACGACAGACAAAGATTGGCCGGTTTTTACAATCGACCAGTATGAAAACCTCCAAAGACTGAATTACAATTAAATAGGTTGGACGAGCATGGACAAGAGTTCCTCGACCTCCTTGCTCAATTGAGTGGTCAATTCGAGGACCAACTCGGTAGGGAGATCCATCACTGCAAGCTGCTCTAACAATTCGTCTTCGCTCGGCGGTTGGGACCCACCTCCCATACCCACCGCAGCAGCGATCAAATTCCCGGCAACGACCGAGTGGAGCAACTGGATATCACCCTGGGCTGCCTCAGGACGATGGTGGTAATAGATTGCCGACACCAGCATGCTGGGGAAATTCCAGGCCTCAGCGAGAGCCGCGCCTGCTTCGCTGTGATCGAAACCGAGAATGTCGCGCTCCGCATTGATCAATTCTTTGGCAGTGGCATATTGAGGTAACTGGTTCATTTGATTAACCAGGACCTTGTTCAGGATCAATTTACCGATATCGTGGACCAAACCGGCAGTAAAGGCTCGCTCACTGACATCTTGGCTGCCCGTGGCATGTGCGATGCGGGAAGCTGCCAAAGCTGTTGCCAAAGCGTGGTGCCACAATTCATCCTTGGCGAGGCGATAAGCAGAGAGCTGCCCCCGCAGGACATCCCCCATACTGGTTGCGAAAGCGAGAGTGACAACCGTCTTGTTGCCAAGCATAACCAAAGCTTCTTTGACACTGCCCACCTGGCGTCGCATGCCGTAATAAGCCGAATTACACAGCTTCAGCAAATTCGCAGTCAAAGATGGATCTTTGTTGATGACTTGAAGAACACGATCGGCAGCGACAAGAGGATCTTCCAGCAGCTCTAACAATTTAACTGTGGTGGTGGGGAGAGCCTCGAGTTCGTTGGTCGATGCGACGATATCTTGTAAATTTGTGCTCATGGTACTATTGCTCCACTATCTGTTGCCGCCGGACGTACCAGCCCCTACTCGGATTCAACGGGATAAGATTCGTTCTTCCCATCGGCAAAAACAGAAAATCCTTGAGACACCTCTCCCCAAAAGTTGTGCCTCGTAAATTGTGTCCGCTTCCACCCCGGGATTCTGGTCAATTCTGGCCAATTCCGGCCCAAGGGGCCTGTGACAGGGCGTGTTGGAGGGCTCGCGAGCCACGGACGGTGGAGAGCCTGGGAAACCTAGCGGTCCGGAGATATGGATGTCGACGGGCCGCATCCTTGGCACAGTCCCTATGGGCCGGAATTGGTTCAAAACCTCAATTCTTCTCGGACACAATTTACGAGGCACAACTAAACTAATCCGAGGAGAGTCATGGCATGGACTTAACCACAACCGCATTCGCAGGTGGAATATCGTGCTATGGCAGTCTCAAGAGGATTAGGTTACTCGGTGCTCTCAACCTTATCGGCGGTGGCGGGTTCGATGTCTACCAGGAGATCGCCACGGCCAACTGTCTGGCCAGGAGCGACGTGCACGGCCGTCACGCTCCCCGCTATGGGGGTGGCGACTTCAGCTTCCATCTTCATGGATTCCAGAATTAACAAGCGAGCACCGGCAGTCACCTGCTGGCCCGCCTCGACGAGGATTTTGACCACTGTACCTGGCATCTGTGAGATTATATTGGGCCCGCTGTCATCAGCCATCTCTTCCAAAGTATCTTCAGTTGGAAGGCGGAAAGTGAATACACGTCCATTCAGGAAGACGAACCGTTCGTCACCGAGCGCAGCTACATAAGCTTTGACTCGCTGATCAGCCACACGCAAATCTAGCTCCCCGGGTTCGGCGATTAAAACCTCAAGGCCGAGAACCTCGCCGTCAAGGGTGACATCGTAAGATTCTCCGTTGGCGGTCACGTCCAATTGATAAGTCCGTTCGCCCGTCTTGAACTCCAATTTCAACTTTGTCTCCTCTTCTTACTCTTTTGGAGATCCCTCATTTTTTTGTCCCCTAGGACCTCAAAACAATCCTCGTAAGCGAAACCGGCCGAGCAGTTCCCATGGTGAACTTATCCGGTTCGATCCCTCATGACATTCTCTTGCCCTCAGTTTCCCGGCCGGCGCTATAAGCTCATTCAAACCCGCCGCGGCCAATGCTACCACCAAGCCCTCCGTTCCGTCGGTTTTCCAAAGCGGAAAGTGTTCGGGTAAGAATCCCGTGTGCGTCTTACCTGCCCGAAACTCCGGATGGCCCAGGATGTCGATCAGATAGGTACTGTTGGTGGTTATACCCAACACAGCATAGTTGCGCAATGCGTTGATAGCCCGTTCAATAGCAGCATGACGATCAGCTGCGTGAACAGAAAGTTTGGCGATCATGGGATCATAGTGCATGGAGACTTCATCACCTTGGATCACGCCACTATCGACGCGGATACCTGGCCCCGCTGGCTCACGCAGGAGCAATATTTCCCCAAGGGAAGGCCGAAAGTCGTGGGCGGGATCTTCGGCCTAGAGAAGAAAATAGATGGCG
>Ga0209536_100009186_pt1 | contig 14701 bp, 14 predicted proteins | sample DeeMarSeWOR28_12_FD_187461 | JGI IMG/M metagenome (GOLD analysis project Ga0209536, IMG submission 187461) | Marine sediment microbial communities from White Oak River estuary, North Carolina - WOR-2-8_12 (SPAdes) (version 2) | ecosystem: Environmental > Aquatic > Marine > Intertidal zone >...
GATAAACAATGACCACAGCTCTTCCCGCCAGCGAAATCGCAGATAGATTAAAAAATCACTTTCCCGAGACTATTACCGAGATAAAAAAAGAATATCTCATAATTAAAAACGATTCTTTGTTCGATATAGCTTCTTTTCTCAAGAATACGCCAGATCTCGATTTCGACTACCTTAGCTATATTACCTGTGTTGATTACATAGACTATTTCGAGCTAGTTTACCAACTTGTATCTACAAAACACAATCATAGTTTAGTGCTAAAGACACAATGCCATCAGCGAGATGAACCAGTAGTTAACTCGATGGTTGATCTATGGAAAGGTGCTGACTGTCAAGAGAGAGAGATTTACGATCTTATGGGAATAAAATTCAAAGGTCATCCAAACCTGAAGCGCATCTTCCTATGGGATGGATTCCAAGGTCATCCACTACGTAAGGATAATAATGGTGACACTGAAAACTGAGCCCTTTGTTATTAATCTAGGTCCAGTGCATCCAAGTACCCATGGGGTCTTTCGCTTAAGGGCCACCCTTGATGGTGAGGTCGTCTTGGATATTGAACCAATTATTGGTTATTTGCACCGAGGTATTGAAAAAATAGCAGAGGGACGCAATTATAAACAGGATATTCCATTAACCGACAGGCTAGATTATGTAGCCTCTATGAGCAATAACCTGCCCTATGTAATGGCTGTCGAAAAACTTGCTGAAATCGCCGTACCAGAGAGAGCTGAATATTTACGGATTATCATGGCTGAAATGCAACGCATTGCTAGTCACCTACTCGCTGTTGGTTCTTTAGCTAATGACTTGGGAACTTTTTTCACTCCGTTTCAATATATGTTCCGGGAGAGAGAGAAGATAGTTGACCTATTTGAAATGGTCTGTGGACAACGCCTGCTCTACAACTATATGCGCTTTGGTGGAGTAAGCCACGACATTCCTGATGAGTTTATACCTGCCTTGAGTAAGTTGGTTTCCACCATGCCTGGTTTCATCGATGAGTATGACCAACTCCTAGCTGAGAACGAAATACTACTAGCCAGGTTAAAAGGAGTCGGCATTCTGCCTAAAGAATTAGCCATAAATAGTTCCGTTAGTGGCCCTGTACTCCGTGCTAGCGGTGTTGAATGGGATATACGTAAGGTGGACTCGTATTCAGTTTACGATCGGTTTAAATTTGATATACCTACCGGTGTTATTGGTGACTGCTATGACCGCTATCGAGTAAGAATCCAGGAAATGCGACAGAGTGTGCACATTCTAGAGCAAGCCATTGAGCAACTACCAGCAGGTGAAGTGCTAGCTAAAGTGTCGCCTAGGTTAAAGCCACCTGGTGGTGAAGCATATGCCCATATAGAAGCTCCTAAGGGTGAGCTCGGTTTTTACCTTGTATCAGATAACTCCGAAAAACCGTACCGAATGCATATAAGGGCGCCATCATTGATAAATCTCACAGCTTTAAGGGAAATGGTAATCGGCTGGAAACTTGCCGATGTTATCGTTACTTTCGGTAGTATTGACATCTGCTTAGGTGAGGTGGATCGATAATGCAAGCCAATGTCACAGGTTTTAATCCCACATTTGCATACAACACCCTACCACCCGATTGGCCGGGTAACTTTTGGCTTCACTGGTTGATTTTCACGATTATTCTTATTGCTTTCATTATAGCTACCGTAATTATGTTTATTTGGTTTGAGCGAAGGTTGATAGGTCGTTTTCAAATACGCCTGGGCCCAAACCGTGTTGGACCATTTGGTCTTTTTCAGGCAATCGCGGATGTGGTGAAAATACTCACCAAAGAAGACATTGTACCCCAAAAAGCAGATAAAGTAGTCTTCTGGTTGGCTCCCCTAGTAGCCTTAGTCCCCGTGCTAATGGTTTTCGCGGTCGTCCCACTACAGAGCGGGGCGATACTAGTTGATCTGGATATAGGTATCCTTTATGTATTAGCCTTAAGTTCTATTGTGTCAATAGGGATATTTATGGCAGGTTGGGGTTCCAACAACAAATACTCCATCATCGGAGCGATGCGAGATGTAGCTCAATTGATAAGCTATGAGATTCCCTTAGTATTATCCATTGTCGGTGTCGTTCTGCTAACCGGCTCCCTTTCTCTATCTGAAATAGTTAGGGCTCAAAATATTCCCTTTATCTTGCTTCAGCCAATAGGTTTCTTTGTTTTCTTTATCGGATCATTAGCTGAAATTAACCGTTGTCCCTTCGATCTGGTAGAGGCAGAGTCTGAAATAATAGCCGGGTATAATATCGAATTCTCAGGGTCCAAGTTTGCCGCCTTCTTCCTCGCCGAATACAGTGAAGCGGTATTACTATCGGCTCTAACTGCTACCCTTTTTCTTGGTGGTTGGAGTGGTCCGTTACTGCCACCTTTCCTCTGGCTGTTAATCAAGATGTTTGCCGTTTTCGCCTTAATCGTATGGATACGGAGTACTTTACCACGTTTTCGAATAGATCAGATGATGGCTTTTGCCTGGAAATTCTTGCTACCCCTAGCTCTGATTAATCTACTTCTAACAAGTTTGCAGATTGTTTTTTGGCCTGAAGCGTCATCTTGGATAATAGTTTTGTTGAGCTTTGCCATTGGGATAACACTAATTCTTGTTTGGTCGAAGTCTTTTAAACCGGGAGGCAACAAAGTTGGGATTTAGGCGATACGGGAATGGCATCGCTAAAGGTATGGCTTTAACCTTTAAGCACCTGTTCCGTAAACCGATTACTACTCAGTATCCCGAAGAGAGATTAAACGTTTCTCGCCGAACCAGAGGCACTCAAATCATATGGAACAAGGATACTTGCATTGCCTGTAGTGCCTGTGCTAGAGCCTGCCCTATTGGTTGTATTGATATGTCAACCTCAAGAGGAGAAGACAAGAAACTAAAAGTAGATAATATCACTATTGATTTTGGACTGTGCATCTTTTGCGGTCTGTGTGTTGAAGCTTGTCCTGTCGGTAACGCGATTTTTTTAAGCTATAACTGGGAATATGCTGAATATCAAAGGGGTAAATTGGTATTATCCAACGATGAATTACTCTACTCGAAAACAAAGCAAGTTAGTGGTTATTACCACCCCGAAGTTGAAAAAGCCTTGCCGGAACAAACTCTACTAGTTAATCGAACCAATCGAGGAAAACCGTGGGATTAGAAATTGCTTTTTGGATACTAGCTGCGGTTACTATAATATCTGCCATGGCTGTGGTCTGGTTACGTAATATTTTCAGGGCAGCTCTTAGTCTTATCCTGTGTTTTCTGGGTGTAGCCGGCATTTTCGTTACTCTGAGCGCCGATTTTCTGGCGGCAATTCAAATTCTAATCTATGTTGGCGCGGTGGCAATTTTAATAATATTAGCCATTATGCTTACAAGAGAAGTCGAAAAGGGTAGCCTTTCGAATAAGTTAAAGATTCCGGTGCTAATAACTACCGTTCTCTTTTTGGGTGTAGCCATATATGCTGTTTTTAACACCTCGTGGTCGGTGGTAACATTACCTCCTCAAGAATCCATCACTAATGCCATAGCCAACGAACTATTTGGTAGAGATGGTTTCGTCCTGGTGGTTGAAATATCGGCTATCATGCTACTAGCTGCCATTATTGGGGCTGTGACCTTGATGCGAGAGGAGTAAGCTATGGAAGTTGGATTGGATCATTATCTAATATTGTCAACAATCATATTTTCAATAGGATTATACGGAGCTTTGTCTAAAAGAAGTGCCGTAGTTATCCTTATGTCAATTGAAATTATGCTGGCAGCTGTTACTATTACCATGGTTGCTTTTTCACGCTATATTGTACCGACAGAATTAACCGGGCATATCTTTACGATATTCATTATCGTTGTTGCCGCTGCCGAAGCTGCGGTTGGTTTGGCTATCATAATGGCTATCTATCGTCGGCGTGAGAATATAGATGCCTCAAAAATAGATCTCCTGAAATGGTAAGGGGTAAGTTACTACAGGTTAAAACAATATGGATATAGCAATACCAAATATACTAATCTGGTTCATCTTTTTACTGCCCTTAGCTTCGTTCGTCCTAATCTCATTTTTCACCAAGCCGGTATTAAATAAACCCAGACTTAGCGGTTATTTAACCATCGGTGCGGTTGCTGGTTCCCTAGCATTATCTATTTGGACGCTGATAAGCATTTTAAGAGCCGAAGGTCACGAATTAGTCATACCTGATTTTAACTGGTTAGCCATCAGCGGCGTAATCAATATTCAAGTTGGGCTGATTATGGATACCCTAACGTCGGTGATGCTTATCGTGGTAACAACAGTTAGCCTTATGGTGCAGATATATTCTCAGGGTTATATGCACAATGATCCAGGTTACCATCGGTATTATGCCTTTATGTCACTTTTTACAGCATCAATGCTAGGTCTGGTAATGGTTAATGATCTGCTCTTAATGTACGTCTTCTGGGAACTCGTTGGTCTGTGTTCGTATCTACTAATTGGTTTTTGGTTTCATAAACCAGAAGCGGCCAAGGCAGCTAAGAAGGCTTTCATAGTCACTCGTATCGGTGATTTCGGTTTTCTAGCGGCTATACTACTTCTCTTTTCACAGACAGGCACCCTAGACATTGCTCAAATCCATAGTCTGGCACTGACCGGAACAATAGGTAGCACTATTCTACTGTGGGCTGCCATCGGGATTTTTCTTGGAGCAGTGGGCAAATCAGCCCAGTTCCCACTGCATGTGTGGTTGCCTGATGCCATGGAAGGCCCTACTCCCGTCAGCGCTTTAATCCATGCTGCTACTATGGTAGCTGCGGGTGTTTTCTTGGTCGCGCGTATGTTCCCTATATTTGAACACTCTCCCGATGCCCTACTTATTGTGGCTACCATTGGGGGCTTCACCGCCATCTTTGCTGCTAGCATGGGATTGGTGATGAACGATATCAAGCGAGTTCTGGCTTACTCTACCATAAGTCAGTTGGGCTATATGATGCTGGGATTAGGCACGGGTGGCGTTGCTATTGGCATTATCCATCTATTTAATCATGCCTTTTTTAAGGCTCTACTTTTCTTAGGGGCAGGTAGTATAAATCACGCCACCGGTACATTTGACATGCGTCGAATGGGTGGACTACGTAAAGTAATGCCATGGACCTATTTTACATTTCTCATTGCATCGCTGAGTATCGCTGGAATCTGGCCTCTAGCTGGCTTCTGGAGCAAGGATGAGATTTTAGTCAGTACTTTTGACAGTCAGCCTGTATTGTTTTATTTAGCTATGGCAACTGTCTTTATGACTGCCTTCTACATGTTCCGGGTGGTCTTTTTAACGTTCGGAGGCAAGTATCGAGGCGGCACTCCCAGCCAAACAAGTACCAAACCTCATGAATCACCAATGGTAATGATTATACCCATGGTAATTCTGGCAGGCCTGGCAATTAGCTCCGGCTGGTTCAATGTTACCGGCGATTTCGGTCATCTATTGGGGCATGGGGCAGAACATAGCTTTATTGAGGGTTTCTTTGGCATATTAACTCACCCATTACCCTGGATATCATTAATAATGGCTTTTGCCGGTATTCTACTAGCATACGCAATCTACAGTAAGAATTGGCTGTCAGCAACGAAATTAAGGAAATTCTTTTCTCCCATACATACCATGTTCTTCAGAAAATACTGGATGGACGAATTCTATGAAGATATTATCGGTGAGAAGATATTAAATAAGGGTATCTTTACCAGATTTAAATTATTTGATAGTAAATTGGTAGATGGAGCTGTAAACGGAGTTGCCGATGCGGTGATGACCACTGGCAGAGTTGTCCGGCAAGTACAAACAGGACAGCTTCAACTCTACGGCATTTTTATTATCTTGGGTGTATTAGCCATTAGCATTGGTTTGATTTTTTGGGGTTAAAAAGGTGAAATAATTGGATTTTAATTACCTGACACTCATAATATTTCTACCGGTAGCCGGGGCGATCGTTATCTCTCTGTTGCCGGGACTATCTTCCAGGCTGATTAGATATATCGCCAGCCTCTTTACATTCATCCCTCTGGCTATTTCAATATTTTTATTCATCGCTTTTGATCGATCAGCAACAGCAGCAGGGACAATCCAATTTGAGGAGCTCTCTCCTTGGATTAGTGCCATAAATGCCAATTACCATTTAGGTGTTGACGGTCTCAGTCTGCCTTTGGTCCTACTGACAACCCTGATTGGCTTCTTGGTCGTCCTCATTTCCTGGAAAATAAATTTAAGAGTTCGCGAGTATTTCGCTTGGTTGCTGCTGCTTGAGGCAAGCATACTGGGTGTTTTCTGCTCGCTAGATCTGTTGCTCTTCTTTATCTTTTGGGAGATAGAGGTTATCCCGATGTATTTTCTCATATCTATCTGGGGAGCCGGCAGGAAGGAATACTCGGCTATAAAGTATGTGGTCTATACTTTATTCGGGAGCGCTTTAATGCTGACCGGAATACTAAGCCTATATTTTACCACTGGCAGTCTAAGCATCATCGATATGACACACAGCGGGTCAGCCATGGTTCAGTCGCTTATGCCAGCCGCACCGATTTTCTTCATGCTTTTAGCCGGATTTGCTATCAAGTTGCCTGTTTTCCCCTTGCATACCTGGTTACCCGATGCCCATACTGATGCGCCAACTGCCGGTAGTGTCGTCCTCGCCGGTACCCTGATAAAAATGGGCGGATATGGCATGATTCGAGTCTGCGTTGGCATTTTCCCGCAGGTAGCCCAGAACTATGCTCAGTTACTTCTAGCGCTAGCTGTGGTTAATATTGTATATGGCGCAGCAGTCACATTAAGACAGACTGACCTCAAGAGGTTTATAGCCTACAGCAGCATCAGCCATATGGGATTTGTGCTGCTGGGTATCTTTGCCCTGGGTGAACTAAGTATGGTTGGTGCCGGTCTTCAGATGTTTAGCCATGGGATTGTTACTGGACTCCTCTTTGCGGTGACCGGACTTGTAATGCACAATACTGGCGAACGTAACATTAGCAAACTAGGTGGTTTAGCTAAACAAATACCCTTTATAGCAGTCATATTTACCATCGGTGGACTGGCTTCCATGGGCGTTCCAGGTACCAGCGGTTTTATCGCTGAAGTCACCGTTTTTATCGGTGCTTTCTCAAGCAGTATTGTTGATGGCGTTAACGTTTACACCATTATATCCATGCTGGGTATTCTGCTAGCCGCAGCCTACATACTGTGGTTACTACGCGGGGTATTCTTCAACCAACCACTTGAGAAATTTAACGGCACCGCGGATGCCGACAGATTAGAAAAAACATACTGTGCCATTTTTGTGGCTGCAATATTGGTTATCGGTATTTACCCGATGATATTAACCGATGTAATCCGAACCGGTATTACACCTATTGCCAACTTATTAGGAGGATAGAATAAAGTTTGAACCTTGAACCGATTTTACCAGAACTAATTCTGGCCATAACAACAATAGTGGTCATCTTGCTCGACCTTTTTATCCAGAAGAAGGTCTGGTTAACAGTCATCAGCTTGGCTGGCATAGCGGTAGCCACTGGCTTTGCTGTTACCCTATGGGGAGAAAACCCACAGACGATCTTCAATAACTTGCTGGTTATAGATAATTTTGCTGTATTTTTTAAGATACTCTTACTGGCAATTGTTGCGCTGGTCCTACTCGCCTCAAGAGATTACGTTTCAAAACTGCACCGTTTTCAGGGTGAATACCATGCATTAATGCTACTTGCCGCCATAGGAATGATGCTGATGGCAGCCGGTACTGATTTAATCTCTATCTTTGTATCATTAGAACTGTCGGCGATTGCTTTCTATGCCCTAGTTGGTTTCTTAAAAGATGATAAATCGACTGAAGCCTCACTTAAGTTTATTTTGCTCGGAGGAATCGCCTCGGCGGTGCTACTCTTTGGAATGGCGCTCACCTTCGGTTTCACCGGAAAAACACAACTTGCTGAAATTGCACAGGTGATTCAACAGATGTCTCCAGAAAGTTTGCTCGCAAGCTCAGGACTTATTCTCGGCCTGGTTTTGATGATTGCCGGCTTTGGTTTTAAGATTGCCGCGGCTCCCTTTCAGATGTGGGTACCCGACGTTTATGAAGGGGCGCCGACACCGGTAACTCTATATCTATCTGTAGGCAGTAAAATAGCCGGATTTGCCGTTATTTTGAGAGTCTTTTTCTCAGCTTTTGGTTCTCCTGAGTCGCTAAGTCAGGATTGGGGTTTGGTGTTTGCTGTTCTAAGCGCTATCGGGATGACACTGGGTAATATTATTGCTATTCACCAAGCAAATATAAAACGTATGCTAGCCTACTCCAGTATCGCGCACTCCGGTTATATTATGATTGGTTTGGCCGCCGTAGGGCTTACTCCAATCGGGGATTTCACCGGCCAAAGCTTTATTCTATTCTATGTTATCGCTTTTGCACTGGCTGACCTAGCAGCCTTTATTGCTGTCATTGTAATTTCCAAAAAACTCAATAGTGATCTCATTAAAGACTATACCGGAATAGGTAAACGGGCACCCGTATTAGCCGCTGCTTTAACTCTTAGTTTAATTTCACTTATTGGTTTGCCACCTACTACCGGTTTCCTAGCTAAATTTTATATATTCACTGGAGCTGCCGGTAGTGGTCTACTATGGTTGGTGATTGTGGCTGTTATTAATAGCGTAATATCGGTCTATTATTACTTAAGAGTTGCCAAAGTAATGTGGCTGGGTGAGCCAATGTTTGAAGGTAAGATATCATCGTCTAATGCCACAAAATTTTCCCTAGCTATTTGTTGTTCGGGAATACTGCTGCTGGGTATTGTACCGATATTAATAATGAAGATCGTCGAGACAGCTGCTAGCTCACTTTCTTTTTGATCTTTTTAACAGAATCCATATCATCTCCAAGATTTTCAATTTTACCCAAGTAGAATTCAAGTATTAATTACCCGCCCATCTGAAAAACCAACCTAGAGAACTTCAGCAACTAAACCACCCACATATTTAGCAATAGCCGGAGCGGCTGTTAAACCCGGCGATTCAATACCGACGAGGTTTATAAAACCAGGTAACCCCTTATCTCTCTCGTCTTTAATAATAAAGTCCTTGATATCCTCATCAGGTCCCTGAAGCTTGGGCCTGATACCAGCCATCTCAGGCTGCAAGTCATCTAACTCGATAAAAGGCAAAAATCGCTTTGCGGTATCGTAAAACAGCTGTTTGTGCTTGTCAGTAACTCTGTAATCAATCGCATCAATATAATCAATACTCGGACCCAAACGCAGCCTGCCATCAAGGTCAATTACGACGTGAATACCCGCACCAGTTACTCTAGCTGGTGGTACCGGAAATATTAAGCGGGAAACTAATTCCCGTTGTGCATTAGATAAGCTGAAGTATTCTCCCTTACAATAATGCAGCCGGTAGCCGACATCATCTATATTTATACCAGCTAATCCAGCTATTTTATCGCAACTGAGGCCAGCACAATTAATTAACACCCGGGTGATAAAAGAGAATCCTCCCTCATTGTCGACTAGCTCTACCCGATAGCCATCTTTTATCTTCTCTATTCCGACGACCCGGGTAAGGTATACTATCTGGGCTTGGTTACTCTTCGCTTTAGTTGCAAAGTGACTCATCAGGCTATGGGAATCGATGATACCAGTTTCAGGGGAAAATATAGCAGCCATTCCTTCCACATTCGGTTCGAGTTGTTTCAGTGCTTTTCTGGATAGCATCTCCAAACCAAGCACATCATTGCTGTTTCCCTTTTCTATTAGCACTTCCAGTTGTTCCACTTCTTGTGTAGTAGTCGCCACTATCAGCTTGCCCAGCTTCGAACAACCAATATTGTTTTGCTGGCACAACCGATAAAGTAGGCGATTGCCACTGACGCATAATATAGCCTTTAAAGAATTTGTTGGGTAATAGATACCTGCATGAATAACACCGCTATGCCGGCTGCTTGTCTCCTGACCCCAAGTTGAGTTACGCTCTAAAACGTAGACTTGCCGCTTTCCACCGGCTACTTCGGCTGCTACCGCTAGACCAATAACACCAGCGCCAATGATAGTAATATCAGCTGTAGTCGACATTCCATAATAATAACACAAAGTGTTTTGGTCGCATGGATAAAAATTAGTTTTTACTCATAGATATACCCTTCAAAACATGTAAAAATATAAGAGATAAACAGACAAGGTGAAAAAGTAAAAAATAATAGGATTAACTAATCCCGAGAGGAGTAATAATTTGAGTTATTGCTGAAATATTTATTATGACTTTTTGGTTGATTTTGGTTTAGTATCTTTCAGTTTGGGTGGTGGCGTACTTTCCTTTTTTTTGGTCTTCTCGCCTACCCAACGCGTTCCACCAAAGATGAAGGGTACCGACGAAAAAACCCGACGGCTGCAGCCGCCACACTTTACGCAATCGACGCTACCGTCTTCATTGATTTTCCTAAGTAGCTCAAATTTATAACCGCACTTGTCGCATTCATATTCATAGATAGGCATTATGGGCTCCGTTTTTCATTAGTCAGACAATACCAAAGGAGACATTTCGTACGTCTCCTTTATCACCGATCCCGGCAAATTCGTCAATATTCTGTATATATTCTACCTATTTCTTACATTTTTATCAAGGATAAATCACCGATGGTAATATATAACAAACGATCTTACCAAATAGGTTCTGGATGTTGACGATATCTTTCGGTTAATAAGTTTATCATTCTAAATGACTAGCATCACAGAATGGCTTGTTGGCACTCTTACCACAACGGCAGAGAGTCACCCGATTACGAACTTCGTAGAGTGTGCCATCGGCTGCTTCAATCTGCATACCACCCCGTACCCATATCGGACCACTGATATTCTGTTGTGGATCTTCAACCAACACTATGGATTGTTCAAGGACTGGTTCAATCACCTTTCCCTTTTTATTCCAAACCACCAACCTCCCGGATGAACAGTTGCCAGCTTCCTCAATAGCCGTTGTTTTAGCTTGCCTTTTATCGGATTGTTTTATAAGCTCCCAAATACCACCCTCACGATCACAAAAACGAGCGGAGGCACATAACTCATAGGCATCGGTTAAATCCAGATCGGGTCCTTTAAACTTTTTAGCCTGATGAAGATACGTTTCGCGGCCGGCTGTTTCGATACCAACAAAACCTGCCCTCAAGTGGCTGCCATCACAGAAGGGTTTGTTCTTAGAATTGCCGCATCGGCAAAGGGCATACTGCTTTTTTATGGGATACTTTTCTTCTTCACGCCACTGGTATGAAAAACCTTCTTCATCAGTAATAATGCTCTGCTTGGAAACCGGAACACCACCGGTTACTATATAAGGACCATTCTCCGTTATTTTTACTCGGCAATTATCACTCGGTTTTGATTCCATATTAAATTTTCCCCAATTCCTGTATAGTATAAATATTTAATGCAAATACCTTGTAGATATATCTATCCAATATACCATATTTTAAAATTAGTAACCTCATTTTTTAATTGAGACGTCATCGGCATTAGTTCCTTATTTGCTCTATTTAACGACTTTAGTTGCAGATAAGCTGGTTATTTTTGAATTCATCGGTCAGATATGATTAGATATAATATTCCTTGTTAACAGATAGCACCGTTGATAACCTGATGAAAATTTATCACATTGCTTACGAACCAACGTTTCGGTCGCTAGATATCCACTTCTGGACTAAGTGTAATCTTAGTTGTCAGGCATGTTATACACATTATGAAAAGCGCGATTTTGGTTTACTGGATGATCCTATTGCCGGAATTACTCAAAGACCTAGGGAAAAGCAACCAAAACGTTTCCTAACCCTGACGGAAGTAATATCACGCATAGAGAATCTTGAAATCGAGCGTGCTATTTTTATGGGTACCGAACCCACCCTTGACCCAGAAATGCCGGCATTGGCTCAAGCCCTGCATCATCGTTTCAAGTGTTATAACATAATACTCACCAACGGTCTGAAAGCCTTTGATTTAAAACACATAGACGAGGTCATTTTCAGTATTAAGGCTCTTTCGGGCGAGCTACACTGCGATTATACCGGCCGATCAAACAAAATGATTATTAGACATTTTCTTGCCATCTATAACTCCGGTAAAAAACTACAGGCTGAGACAGTTCTCATTCCCGATTATATAGATAAATACGAAGTTGAACGTATCGCCAAGTTCATCGCCGATATTGATCCCAATATTCCCCTCAGGATAGATGCATATTTTCCGGTAGGTGATAATCCCTGGCGAGCAGCTACTGCAAGCGAGGTTGAGGCAGCGGCTAAACTGGCAACCAAATTTCTAAACAAAGTCAATTGCTTGACACTGGAAATGAAGAGAATCGGCGATAAATCGGTAAGGATATTCTAAGCAGTGGTAAACATTACACAAAAAAAAATACAGTCCCTGCATGAACCTAAACTGACGGATAATGCCCTTTTTATCCTTAAACAGCGTTATCTAAAGCGCAATAAAGACGGAACAGTAATTGAAACACCCAGTCAAATGTTTCGGCGCACAGCCAAAGCCATTGCTGCTGCTGAGCTAATTTATAATCCCAAAGCAGATATTAATGCATGGGAAAGTAGATTCTATAGATTAATGGCCAACCTGAAATTTTTACCCAATTCACCCACCTTGCTCAACGCTGGAAGGAAACGCGGACAATTATCGGCCTGTTTTGCGATTCCTATTAGTAACTCCGCACAGTCAATAAGTAGCGCCATAAACAGTGCCGCTATTATCCACAGGAGCGGTGGTGGTACCGGTTTTTCATTCTCCGATATAGGATCGGATACCGGTAATCTGGTTCCTCTACTACACCGTTTTTCAGAGACCATCGGAGCTATCAAACAGGGGGGTATCCGCCAGGGCTGCAACATGGCAGTTCTAAAGGTAAATCATCCCGAAATCATGCATTTCATATCGGCCAAGGATAACCCAGATATGCTGACAAATTTCTATCTTTCTGTCGCTGTTAATTCAGAATTCATGGAAGCGGTAAAGACCGGTTCGGATTATAATCTTATAGATCCGCATAGTCATCAGGTGACTAAAAGACTTAATGCTAGAGATGTATTTAATAATATTGTAGGGCAGACGTGGAAAACGGGTGATCCGGGTATTGTTTTTATCGACCGCATCGAAGATGCCAATCCCACTCCCAATTTGGGCATAATAGAAGGTGTCTGTGGTTGTGGCGAGCAGATATTGCTGCCATATGAATCCTCAAATCTCGGCTCGATAAATCTTACTAAGATATTGAAGCTGCAAAATGGAACAGCTGAAATTGATTATGGTGAACTGGCTAAAACAATAAGGATAGCCGTTAGATTTCTTGACAATGTCATCGATATAAACCAGTTTCCATTAAGTGAAATAGAAGAGATAACCAAACAGACGAGGAAGATTGGACTCGGCGTTATGGGCTTTGCTGATATGGTGATTCAGCTTGGAATCCCCTATGATTCACAGAAAGCGGTTGATTTAGCCAATTGGATTATGCATTTTATTAACAAGGAAGCCCGCAAAGCCTCTGCCATACTGGCTCATGAGCGTGGCGCTTTCCCCGCTTTTCACGGTAGCATCTACGATTTACCCGGTGGTTCACCTCCGAGAAATGCCTCGTGTACTACCATTGCTCCAACCGGTACCATAAGCATGATAGCCGGCTGTTCAAGTAGCATTGAACCCATTTTTGCAATTGTTTTTGTGCGCAATCTCCATGGTGGTGGTCAACTGCTTGAAGTAAATCCCTACTTTGAAAAAATCGCCAAAAATGATGGCTTTTATTCGGCAGAGCTGATGAAAATGCTTGCCTGTGGCAACCAATTATCTACTTTTAAAGAAGTCCCACAAGACATCAAACGACTTTTTGTTACTGCTCCCGAGATAAAACCCGAATGGCATATTAAAATGCAGGCTGCTTTTCAGAAAAATACGGATAGTGCTGTCTCCAAGACGGTCAATCTTCCAGAAACAGCTACATGTGAAGATATAGCCGGTGTTTATATGCTAGCTTATGCTGAAAAACTTAAAGGGATTACAGTCTACCGTAATGGCAGCCGGCAGCTGCAGCCTCTGTCCAATAGCGATGCTGGTTTTAAATTGATGTGCCAGTGGCTTTCCGCTTAGATAAAAGCTACCAGTTTTATTAATCATATTAATTTCTCTATTTTCTTTAGTCTGTTTAGATTGCCTTTTTAACCTAGCATTACCAAAGTAATAGTACTTTTGAGGGATTTTTCTTTTTTTTGCGACTAATACTATAGACAATAGTAATAGTTCATACTTCGCAAGGAGATGTTTAGCATGAAATCGTTAAGAATAAAAAAATTTGGGTTAACACTACTACTTACCACTGCACTACTGACAACTACCGTTGTACCCACAACACTTTTAACAAATACTGAGATAGCCAAAGCCGCCCCCGAACTTTCCTGGACCGAAACTTCGTTTGATGATTTCTTCGATAGTACTGACATTAATAATGTATTAGTCCTGGATACTGGTGGTGGTAATGGAGCCGTAAAACTAGCTTTTGATGTCACATCGGGTTTAATGAATTGGCCAATTGCAACCGAAAGACCTGTCCCCGGTTCACAAGCGCCATTATATGATGATAAATGGAATGCCCAAACGGTTACCGCAGATAGTGATGGCATAATTCATAGCAT
>Ga0209536_100009187_pt1 | contig 14700 bp, 13 predicted proteins | sample DeeMarSeWOR28_12_FD_187461 | JGI IMG/M metagenome (GOLD analysis project Ga0209536, IMG submission 187461) | Marine sediment microbial communities from White Oak River estuary, North Carolina - WOR-2-8_12 (SPAdes) (version 2) | ecosystem: Environmental > Aquatic > Marine > Intertidal zone >...
CATTAGCTTTGACCTTTATCAGCCTTGCAAGCCAAAGGCAAGCGCCTATTGAGGCTGCGGCTAGGAATCACCCTGTTAGATCCTCCTTTATCAATTCAAGGCTTGACATCCTTTCGCATTTACCTACATTCAAATACACATCGCAGCAGGCAGCGGGGAAGTCGTCGGACAGACTGACACGGCAACAACTCAGGTCAAAGGCAAAATCGAGGTAGGCCATGCGAGCTCTGAAAAGCGTATTTGTGCTTCTGTTTTTGTAGTATAGGGTCGCATCTTAATTATTAAATATTGATAAAAACGAAGGCAGTTGGAGATTAATCTTTGACTGCTTTTTTGTTTTATTCCACAGATTTCGCAGATTGCACGGATTATTCGAATCACATGAATGGCGATACGGGGGTAATTCATTTGCCGGGTAAGATGATCCAATTTTATTGGAAGTCTTTGGGGGAAGGGTAGAAAAAAGCGATCAAAAAAAACAAATACTTAAAAGAAGGCGGTTGATGATGCTATTTTTCAGCTGTATTTTTGTGTGATACTGCCATCAACAGCCAGCAAGTTTTGCTGAATTATCAATACAATTATGATAATATTGATAATCGCAGCGACGCAAACAGAGCATCGTGACATGAACGATTTAAGCACAGGATTGATAAGATTAAAAAGCGAATATTTAATATTTAAGGTGCTGCGGGTTGCGGTAAAGGATTGGAGACAATATCATTGAGGATTTTTCGATCTTCAACCGATAATTTCAGAAAGCGCACCTTCATTCCACGCGATATGATTTTATCTGCGGATACATTTTTATTATTCCACATAACTTCTGCGTTGAATCTTAAAGGCAGCCGTTCTTGCATAAAAATTTTAGCCTGAAACGTATCTCCGATGGGAAGGGGATTGGGGCAGGTGAGGAAGGCACCGTTTAAGGTGAGTTCCTTTAAGGAGGTTTTCATGATCCCGTGGGGTTTCTCTATTAGGACGGGACATTTTATTTTTATGCGCTCGCCATCTTGCGTGTCATTTTTCGCATCGGTTTTGAAACCGGCCAGGCTTTGGGTGCTTTTACTGTCAATTGTTTTTGACTTATAACGCGAAATGATCCTCAATGATATAGCATACACCCCAACCAGTATCAATGTGACGATCGGTAAAATACGTGCAAATAATTGCGATGCTTCCATGGCAGGCCCTGGGGTCGAAAATCATAAAGTATTTTTTAAAGCATATTACGTTTCGCGATCTTTGTCCACCGTCATTGCTACTTGACACGCATATGTCCTTTTAATATCTATAATTTTTTTTAAAGGCGGATAGAAAGCTTTCCGCAGAATTTTGATTGGAGTGAATCGCATGAGCAATCCGCATATCGGTGCATTCTTTGATTTTGATAATACCTTGCTGCAAACGGAAAGTGCCAAGCTGGGTTTCAAATATCTTTGGGAGCGGCGTATGGTGTCTTTGAGATTACTGCTCAAGATCCTGGCGACCAATTTTTTTTACCAGCGCCATTTGGTTTCAGATGAATTTATTGCCAATATCATGCTTAAATTTTACCGTCAAAAGCGCCTGGAAGATTTTGTTGAGGGCGCACCTTTTTTTTATGAAAACTACTTAAAGCCGCTTTTGGCCCCCAATATTCTCGCCAAAGTCAAGGACCATCAGCGCAAAGGCCATGTACTCATATTGATTTCGGGATCCCCCAGATACCTGCTTGAGCCGGTTGTTGAAGATATCGGCTTTGACCATCTTTTATGCACCGATCTTGAAGTGGGAAACGACGGGCTGTTGACCGGAAGCGCCAAGGGGCCTTTATGCATAAATAAGACCAAGCGGGCATTGGCATTACTTCTTGCTCAAAACCACGCAATCGACCTTTCCCGATCCTATGCTTACGGCAACCATCAGTCGGATATCCCTCTGCTTGAATCAGTCGGTTATCCCTTTGTCGTGGAACCAACAAAGCCCCTTCGCGAGGTTGCCCTCCAACGCCGGTGGCCCGTGCTGGGATTCAGATAGGCTGCTGAAGATAGCTATTTGAATAGTTTTATAGATTCCTATTTGACAGAAATTCTTTACGCTTTTATATTCATTCCATATGATGTGTCCTTAGAAAGAAAGTTTGCTATGCGGCTATTAGTCTTAGATTATTAATCGATAACCACGATGAATAATCCAGAAGTGAAACGCGCACCTGTTGATCGTCGATCCGGGCAGGACCGGCGTAAATCCTACAACCTAGATTATTTCGCGCAAGGAGGAATAGAAAGGCGAAAAGGAAAGGAAAGACGCCAGGGGGGTGAGCGCAGATCCGAATGGTCAAGGGTCAGTAAATGGTACAGCATTTACATTGGAAGTTGACTCAGGTATTTTTTTCTGTTTGCGCTGTTCAGATTTTTCTTCGGTGGCGCGGCGCATTTGATGGCAGTTTTTCTTCTCTTCATGTGTCTTGCCTGGATTTTTCTTTTTGTTCACGAACGCCTGCGCGGCGTATATCTGGCATTGTGCTGACTGCTTATTTTGTTGCCGACTTACCTCCATGGTATTTGGTTCTGATTGCCCCATTTATGGTTTTTTATCCGTCCAAAGCATGGCTCTGTTTGCAGGCAGCGATGGTGTTTACTTTCCCGGTGATGGCCGTCGACTATAAAACCGGCATTTTTCAAGAGATACAATGGTTGAAACTACTCGAATACCTTCCTTTTTTGGGGCTGTTTGCCCGCTATCTGATTGAACGCCGATTTCGCAAAGGTGAGCTACCGAATCAGCTGTATTATATGCGCTATTATTATTCAAAGTGATCTTAAACAAGAAGAGTGCTGGCATAGAAGATGGTTTCGTGTCCTCGTCCTTGATCCGTTTTACATCGTGCTTCACAAGCTTCATTTGTCGATTGCGACGACGAGGACGATTGCGATGACGAAATCTTGGCGGCCTGGGTCTCTCCAGCATGGTTTGGCTTACCAGACGGCTTCGTATTTCTGTGGCCCTAAATTCCAAATGACAACTTTTGCCATTGGCTCATCCTTATCATGTCCGTGCGGCGTCCTGGCATACCCATAGCGCCGATTTCTATACATTTAGACTTTTATCTGATATAATAAGTACTTAAAAGCATCGCCAATGATAATATGTCGATATCATTTTGCCTTAAGATGCATGTCTTTGTTTGCAGCATTGTTGGAAAGATGCAGGGCCGATCAAAGAGAAATCAGCCGCAGGAAATGTCAAATAATCATATGAATAATGTGCAAGATATTAAAAAAGATCTGAATATGGCCAAAGATTTTTTATGTCTTGCCGAAATGTTCAATATCCAGCCCGAAGTAAAAAAACACCCTTTGGAACAAGTCCGAAGTCTTTATCAGGCAGACTCTGAAGGCAGAGAAATTGAGTTCCTGGAATCTTTGCTTGAAGCATATTTTGGAAAACCGCAAAAGCCGGCCGGTCAATCCGTGTCCCAGACGTTGCACGCTCATCCGGCAGTCAAATACCTGGGCGGTATACGAAAAGAACAGGCCTTATATCTCAAAAAAGCGAGAACAGGATCATATTATGGTGTATTAGCACCGGATCCCCAAAGCAACAAAATATCGATTCATCTGGGTTTCTGCCCTCATCAGCTGTCTGAAAAGGATCATCAGAAACTTGAAACCCTGGTGAAAACAAATCTGCAACATGAACGGTTGTTCGACAAGCTGAATGCCCGCCATCAAGGCAGGATTAAAGATTTTCAGTTCGGTAGTTTCCTTCAGATTGCCGAAATGTTGAAACTTACATGTACCGTAATCGTGCAAAAAGATGAAAAGGTCGGATTTTTATTTTTACATAAAGGCGATTTGATCTCGGCTGAAACCGGAGATCTGAAAAATAAGGAAGCTGCATATGAAATAATACATTGGAAAAATACGCTAATAAGAATTGAGGATGATGCAGGCAAAAATAAAAATAACATAAACCAACCGCTGGTTGACATTTTAAATGAGGCTCTCAAGCCCCGAAAAAAGAAGTCGATTGAGACAAAAGAAGCGAAATCCGAGGCCAAAAATAAGAAATCTTCTACAAAGAAAGATCCGAAAATCGATGTTAAGCGGCCCGCAGCGATAGATCACCCTTTACCTGAAAAGTCCGCCGAACCGTTTAAAGGTCCCGATAAGTCCAAGAGAAAAAACTTTTTGCCGATCGCCGCCATGGTTTTTGGAGCGGTATTCATCATTTGCGTCGGTGCAGTTGTTTCACTGCGTATGATAAACTCTGAAGATATCGAAGACGATTATCAGAGCCTGCTGGTCGAAATAGAGAATCAAACGGATTTGGAACAAAAGAAAATCCTATTGCAGAATTTTGTGGATTCTCATGACCAAAGTGAAAATACCTTAGATGCACAAAGAAGGATTGCAGAAATCAGCGATCTTATTGCAGAACGTGAATTTAATTTGACCTTACAGAACGTCGCGATGCTTGCCCTTGATGAAAATTACGAAAAAGAAGCCACCGCGATTTATAGCGCGTATCTTGAAAAATATCCAGAGAGCCCTTACGCCGATCGGATTGAGCGCAAAATAACTGAAATTCCCGAGCAGATCGAAGCGGCAGATTATGAAAAATTGCAAGAAATTGCACAAGCTGATTATGACCAACGATTTGCGGCCTACACGAAATATCTGGCACGTCATCCGAATGGGAAATATACTCATGAGGTACAATATTTACTTTCCGGTATGGGTGATGAATACTTTGACCATCTAAAGCAACAAATACCCGTATGTGAGCAGCAAAACCAATGGGAAAATTGTGTTGATTTATGCAGTCAGTTTCTCAAATATTTTGAAAACAGCACACACTCAGAAGAAGTGATCGCATTAAGAGAGCAATTTCAGGATAAAAGAGATCTGGCACGATTGAGAGCCGAGGCTGAAAATAAAGGCGGCGATGTTGAGGCCGCTAAACAGATTTACCTGGAATATTTAGCAACCCACCCGGACTCATCCATAAGAGCAGCGATCGAGTACGAACTGGTGGAAATAGAATACCAGCTTGAGGATAAAAAATTATGGGAAAACGCCGTTGCATTCAGCAAGGATAAACAAAATGACATTTCGACCAGAATAAATTATCTGGAAAGATATATCCGCAAAAATTCGTCAGGACCATATGTCAAACCAGCGAAGAAGATGCTCAAACAGCTGCAATCTGAAAAACGGACGATACGGCAGCGTGAGAGCAAAGCACAACAGAAAAATCAGCAGGCGAGGTTGCAAAAAGAGAAAGAACGGCAAAAGCGGCAGGCGGAGCGGCGACAAATGCAAAAGGACAGGATACTCAGGAAAAGACAAAGTTTTAGAGCCCGGCTTGGACAAACCGACGGTCGATTTGTCGCCAATGAAGATGGCACGGTGACCGATTCACAGACCGGTCTGATGTGGAGTCTTCTCGATTCTCAACAGGAGCTTGGAGATTGTCTGAATTATGATTCTGCGGTGGCATACGTAGAAAATTTGGAAACCGGCGGTTATCAGGATTGGCGCTTGCCAAGTGCCGGAGACCTGGCCAAGATCTATAAAAGCAACCCTTTTTTCCCTGACAGCGGGACGAGGTGGTATTGGACATCGGAAACCTATGAGACCGGGTTTTCTTGGCTTGCCGGTATCGTGACGACGAAAAAAGAAAATGTTTTTAAACGAGAATACAAGAAATTCAAGGAATGTGGTGCAGTCCGCGCGGTGAGGCCGTAAGTGAGACGGGGTGCGCTTGGTTTTGATACCTTTTTTTGATGATGCATCACTGCTGGTTGATTTTTTTGCGCAAACGCTGAATGCTTTTTTTGTAATCCGGGCTGCCGAATATGGCGGACCCGGCTACAAAGACATCCGCCCCTGCGGCGGAAATCTCAGCGATGGTCTTTTCGTTTACACCGCCATCCACTTCAATTAAAGCCGAAAGGCCTCTGTCTTGGATGAGCTTGCGAAGGGTTCGGATCCTATTCAGACTATTTGGAATAAATGCCTGTCCCCCGAATCCCGGGTTAACACTCATAATTAAGACATAATCCACGTATTCTATAATCCACCGCAGGGTTTCCAACGGCGTTGCCGGATTCAGCACAACGCCCGGCCGTGCGCCATTTTCCTGTATGAGATCAACGGTTCGGTTGAGATGAACGCAGGTTTCGATTTGCACGGAAATTGATGAGGCGCCGGCTTGTGCAAATGCCGGGATGTAATTATCGGGGTTTTCGATCATTAAATGGACATCAATAGGAAGCGACGTGACACGACGCACCGCCTCGACAATCAAAGGTCCGATGCTAATATTCGGAACAAAATGGCCGTCCATAACATCCGCATGGATCCAATCCGCCCCTGCCGCTTGCACGGCTTTGATCTCTTCACCCAGTCTTGAAAAATCGGCCGATAAAATCGATGGTGCAATCAGTTTCATGCGAGAGCCTCCAGTTTACCACGCATCATAGGTTTCGGTTTTAACCAGTTTATCATCCTCGTATAAAAAGAGAGTTGCATCATTGTCTGTCGGGATCAGCAACCAGATTTCCGACCCGGGTTTTACAAATTCATCAAAAAGATCGTTGGTAATGCCGGCACTGTTTAGTTTCACGCGAATTCGTCGCTTTAAAAACCCATTTTGGATCCGATAGCGAAAGAGCCTTCCGGATTTTTGAGAAAATAGTTTTGCGGGGCCTTTTTTTAATGATGTTCGATTGATCACCAGGTGAACCGTGCTTCCTGCAATCACGCGGTAACCGGGCAAAGGCTCCTGATTCAGGATAATGTTGCGGGGTTTATTTTTGTCAAATGATGACTTGATCTCACCGACCATAAAATTTGCATTTTCAAGGAACAGCATCGCCTCATTCAGAGAAAGTCCATTGAGGTCCGGCATTTTATATGCCTTGGGTCGACGGCCCAGGCTGACTAAAAGATTGACGCAGGTGCCTCGGGCAATCATGGAACCCGATGCGGGGGCTTGAGCGATGATGTGATCCTTTTGCATGCTGTCATTGTGCGTTTGAGAAAGTTCACCTTGGCAAACGTCGTTTTCTTCCAGGATGAGGCGTGCTTGTTGGACCGAAAGGGAAACTAAATTCGGCATCGAAATACGTTTAGGACCCTTGGAAATAATGATTCTCACATCGCGGCCTTTTTTTATTTCCGCACCGCTTTCGGGGTCCTGGAAGGTGACGTGGTTTTTTGGAAAATTATCGCTGAATTCCGATCCTTTTACCTTGGTGTTGAGCTCCAGATCGGTTAAAAATTCAAGTGCATAGACGACATCTTTTCCGACCAAATCCGGAACAATCACGGTATCCTCACTCTTTATTATGAGCGTGAGCGTAAGATAAGCACTGATTCCGGCCATCAGGATAAAGGCTAAAGCCAGCCCGGTTATTTTTAAGATTCGTGCAATCATTGTATTTATCTTATGAGCTTCACTCCTGAACGCCTTAGATCCAGGGCATCCCTCCCAATATGTTCTCTTTCTGGTATCCCGATAGATCGGAATTTCCGCTTTGCTCCAACCGGTTTATCCGGGTTAGGGGATTATTATTTTCTGCATATTATACATCTATAACCCAGACCTACTATACCACAAATCCTCCCAAAATTAGAGCTATTGTTACGCTAAAAAATTCTTCGCGTCTATCCGCAGATTTCATAGATTACGCAGATTACAGATTAAACGGAAAATTGAGTCTTGCGAACTTTATGGGATATGGGTTTACTTTTGACGCCGTAGACGCGCCATGAAAAAGCCGTCCATGTCTTTTAAACGGGGATGGGTTTTAAAATAGCCTTCGAAACGGGCTTGCGAACATAACGCTTTTGGAAGCTTACCCACCGCCTTGTCTAAGATAAATGCGCTGTTTTTGCTCAAGAAGGCCCGGATTACATCTTCATTTTCTTCCGGTTCGACACTGCAGACAGCGTAAACTAAAATGCCGGTGACTTTCACCAACGGTGCCAAGTGACAAAGAAATTTGACCTGCCTTTGCCAAGATCGCTTTAAATCGTTTTTCGAAGCATGCCATTTTATATCCGGATTGCGCCGCAAAACACCCAGCCCCGAGCAGGGAGCGTCCAACAAAATGCGGTCAAATTCACCCAACTCCCGCAACTTTGGTGCAGCATCTAGATTATGAAGCCGTGTGGACACCATTGAGACGCCGAGTCGCGCCATATCCGCTTCAAGCCGCGAAAGCTTTGCCCGATTGTTGTCCATTGCGATAATCTTACCGCGATCTTTCATCTGCTGGGCGATGTGGCCGGTTTTTCCTCCCAAGCCGGCACATGCATCCAAAACGGTCTCACCGGGTCGGGGAGCCAACAGCAAGGAGACGAGCTGAGCGGCTTCATCTTGAACCTGAAACCATCCGTTTTGAAATGCCTCGAATTGGGGGATGCCGGTTTTTGGATTAAACATGCGGATCCCATCGGGCGCGTAGCGGGTGGGCTCCATCTTTTCGACATGACCTGCAAGTGATTGCATCAGCTGTTGGCGTGTTGTTTTCAGCGAGTTGGTCCGAATACTTATGGGCGGGATGGCGTTGATGGCATCGCACAGCGCCTCAGCGGTTTTGAGCCCGAAACGATTTGTCCATCTTTTTATCAGCCACCCCGGAAACGATTTTGCGGCGGCCAAGCCGTTTACAGGATCCTTGGCTCCATCCGGAAAAGGAACTGCGCCGTAGTTTTTAGAGGCGTTGCGCAACAGTGCATTAACAAAACCCGCGGTCCAGGGGGCTGCGACCGACTTGGTGAGTTCAACGGATGTATTCACCGCCGCCGAGATCGGGATGCGGTTCAGATATATTATCTGAAACAGCCCCAATCGCAAGATGTTCAAAACACCCGCATCGAGTTTTTCCAGGCCTTTAGTGCAAAAAAAGGAGAGGATGTGATCCAGGCGGCCCCGCCATCTCAGCACGCCGTAAACCAGGGCGTTTAGCAGCGCCCGGTCACGCTTTGAAAAGTCGTTTGTATTGTCAACGTCCTTTAAAATACGATCCAGGGTTTTGCGGCCTTTTCCCAGATCGTTTAAGACGTTTAATGCGGTTTTGCGAGGATCTGAAGCCACGATGTTCTCCGCGGACTTTAATAATCTTGACTAGGATAAACCAGTAATGGAGTACCTGCATAAGGTCAAGGATCATTGCAGGTGTATTTCAGGTGTCAGGTGTCAGAAATAAGTAGGTTTCAGGTTTCGGTTTTCAGCCAGTGAACTTCGTGCTCCCGACACCTGACACCCGAAACCTTGAAACGTTATCGTTCTCTAAAGAAGGGGAAATAATATTTTATGTCATGTTATTTCGGAATCACCATACTAGGTAAGAATGGTACCCGGCGCTAATTTATATCCCCGCAGAAAATCTTTGATTAAAAGGCGTTTTCCTGAAGGCCCCTGAATCTCAACAACAGACAATGCGCCGTTTGCGGCAGCAATCTGCAATTCATCCGGAAAGCTTTTGAGCACGCTACCGGGCGGTTGCTTGAAATCTTTGGTGATGGGTTTGACCTTAAAGATTTTTAGGCGCCTGTTACTATGAAATGTATATGCACCCGGCCAGGGTGTCATGCCGCGGATAAACGGTTCCAGAGTCTCAGCGGGTTTGTTCCAGTCTATGTGGCCATCGTGTTTGCTGAGCAACGGTGCATAAGTGGCCTGGCTGTGATCCTGAGCAACCGGGCGTATGGTGTCGTTTGCAAATGCGTCCAGGGTTTTGACCAAAAGATCGGCTCCGATGACAGCCAGACGATCATGCAGGGTTGCGGCCGTATCCTCCGGCGTGATGGGTTCTTTTGCGGTGAGCAGAATATCGCCGGTATCCAGACCCTTGTCCATCAGCATGGTGGTCACACCGGTTTCGTTTTCGCCGTTGATAATCGCCCAATTGATCGGCGCCGGACCGCGATATTTGGGGAGCAAAGAGGCGTGAACATTGATCGTACCGATGCGGGGCACAGATAAAATGCTTTGCGTGAGTATATGACCGAAGGCCGCCACAATCAGAAAATCCGGTTTGAGGCTTCGGATGTGATCTTCGAATTCGCGGGTTTTCAAAGATTTTGGCTGAATCGTATCAAGGCCAAGGTCCAAGGCTTGCGTCTTGACCGGGGGCGGAAGAACTTTTCGACCGCGCCCCTTGGGGCTGTCGGGCCGGGTAACCACCAGGGCGATCGTATGGCCGCCGGTATGCAGCGCTTTAAGGGAAGGCACGCCAAACTCAGGGGTGCCCATAAATATGACGGTGAACGTCTTTTTCACTTCATCCGCAATTTTTTCTTTATGCGACGCTTATACATTTCTCTTTTCAAGGCACTGATGTGATCAATGAACAAGGTCCCGTTGAGATGGTCGATTTCATGCTGCAAAACGATCGCCAACAGTTCTTCGGCCTCTATGCGCAAGGGGTCGCCTTCCCGGTCAACCCCTTCGACCAGGAGCTTGGCGGCGCGTTTGACGTCAGATCGGAATTCCGGAACGCTGAGACAGCCTTCATCTTCAGATACTATCTCACCCTCGCTGGCAATTATTTTCGGATTGATTATGACATTCAATTCTCGTTTTTCATCTTTTGGCGCAATATCATAGATGAGAAGGCGCTTGCCCCAGCCCACCTGGATGGCAGCCAGCCCGATGCCAGGCGCTGCGTACATCGTGGTGGCCATTTTATTGATCATTTCCTGAACTTTGCCGTCGATATTTTTCAAGGGCTTGGTTGGTTGAGTCAGAAAGGAATTGGGATATGTTAAAATTTCAAGCTTTGACATACTGTTTTACCTGATTTTAGACCAATGGCAAGCGGCTCCCCGAGGCCATTCAATGGTCGGCCATTGTCGCGTATTATCAAAAAAGATAGTTATTTTTATTTTATTTTCAATTGCTATGACTCCATGGATGAATTTTGCTGTAAATATTTTTCTTTTTGATAAGATAGCTGCCATATATTCACGCTGACGATCGTTGCTGAAACAATACCCGCAATGATGATCGGAAACATTTGAATGGCGTGATTGGCCAAGGTGAAGCCCGCCGCATCTTTTGACGACACCCCAAACAGCGCCAGCGCAAACACGCCGCCGGCTTCCCATAATCCCCAGAACCCGGGAACCGAAGGCAAAGCGATAAAAAACATGATGATCACCATAACGGCTGTTAATTCAACCAGGTTCAGGTCGATGCCCGGACTCCCAAGCGAGAATATATAATAGGAAAGCACGTGCAACCCCCAAATGATCAATGAGAAGATAAAACACAGCAACATTTTTTTCGGGTATCTGATCAGATTAAAACCCTCGGCGATGTTTTCCACAAGGGTGATGAGCGGCTCACAACATTTTTTTGTTAACCCGGCTTTGAATTGCTGATCGGCAAAGAAAAATAGTTTAGGCAACGCCATAATGACGGCATGTATGAATTTTCGGATTTTGCCGATGCTGATCATCACCATTCCGACGATCAGCACGATTCCCAATTTGATCATTCCGCTGAAAACATTTTCCAACGTTGCGCGATTCAGGTGGTGATCGCCGAATTTAACGTCCAAATCGGGATTAATCTGAATCGCACTAAAGGTGACGATGAAAAAAAGAACAAGCATACAAATATCAAAAACCCGCTCGGCGGCAACAGTTGCCAGGCCGGTGGTAAAGGGGATCTTTTCTTTTTTTTTCAATATTACCGGACGAGCCACTTCACCGACTCTGCCCGGCAACACGCAATTGATCATAAATCCGATCATCAGGGGATGAAATGCCCGCCAAATGCTCATTTTTTCGGATGCGTCGAGAATAATCCGCCAGCGAACGGCCCGCAAAAAGAAGCAGATTAAAACGATAATAACCGATGGGATCCCCCAAAAATAGTTTATCGTGGCAAAGTACTGGATGAGCTCGGAGACAGGCACATTTTTAAGGGCCAAGTACAGGGCAATTGCTGATAAAATGATGCCGGCGGTCAAAGAGAACGTTACTTTTTTTTTCATACGCAAAGCAGATTGCCCCCCGGTTTACTTTTTGCTCGCAATGTTGAGCATTGCGGTCATTCGGACAGTATTTCGCGAGCGTAGGCAATATCTTTTTTGATTTGTTCAATCAGGTCAGCGATATTTGAAAATTTTATCTCATCTCTTATGCGTTGAATGAAATTTACCCGAATTTTTTGGCTGTAAATGTCCTCATCGAAGTCGAGGATATGTACCTCAACGCTAAACTGATGATCATCGAAAGTGGGGCTGTAACCGATGTTGGCAACCCCCTTGAATTGTTTGGCGCCATATTCGACGGTAACCGCGTATATCCCGGTTTTGGGGCATAATTCATCGTGGAGATTGATATTTGCGGTTGGAATTCCAAGCAGTTTTCCGCCCCGGTCGCGTCCGGTCACGACGTTGCCTCTGATTTGGTAATAGCGCCCGAGCATTTTTTGAGCCGCTGTCATTCGGCCGTCCATGATCAGCTCTCGGATTCTGGTGCTGCTGATTCGATCCGGAAAATTTTTGGCTATTTTGATCCAGTTGGCCACGATAACTTCAAAATCCATTTCCGAAGCAAAAGATTTCAATATTTCCAGGTTTCCTTCGCGGTTTTTGCCGAAGCCATAGTCTTCGCCGACAACAATGGCCTTCATCCCGATTTTTCGGACCAGCAGATCAGCAACGAATTGCCGGGCAGTCAGCGATGCAAATTCCCGGGTAAACGGAACACAAATCAACACATCAATTCCGGAGCGCTCAATCAGCTCTTTTTTCTGTTCGTACATGGTGATCAGCGGCGGGTGATTATTTTGCTTTAAGACCCGCATGGGATGGGGCTCAAATGTCATGGCAATTGATGTGCCGCCGATCGTATCGGCCTTTTCGATTACCTCATGAAAAAGCGCCTGATGTCCGATATGAACCCCATCAAAGTTGCCGATCGTGACCACCGCATTGTTAAACGGTTTGCTGATTTTTTCGAGCTGCGTGATAACTTTCATAATAAACGCAAGGGCTTTTAATTATGGGCTTGACATGCATAACAAAAAAAATGTATCTAAAGCAACCTTTGGTTGAATCCACTTTTTTGTTGGGCGAAACAGCGTGCCGAAGTGGCGGAACTGGTAGACGCGCTAGGTTCAGGGTCTAGTGGACGTATGTCCGTGCGAGTTCGAGTCTCGCCTTCGGCACCATAATAAAATCAATAACTTACATATTTTTAGCTCTCTTTCTGAGAGCTTCTTTTTTGCTGTTGGTCAACACTTTGGTCAACATTTTCTAAATAAATTTCTAATTGGTCAACAGCGGTCAACAGATCTTGCTCATCGATTATATCATATCTGCTGTCCATATCCGAAGTGTTGCTGTGTCCAAAAATTAACATTCTAATATTTTTGTCAATACCTGCTTTTCGCATAAATGTTTTTGCCGTGCGTCTCAAATCGTGCAGCGTAAATCCGTTTTCGGTATTTCTGCCATAAGGAATATCGGCAGCAGCACAGCCGATCTTTAAAGCTGTACGGATATCATAAATCGGTTTTCCTTTGTACTTAAACACAAAATCATCAGAGCCACGGCCAGGAAGCTGCATCAAAATAGAGCGCAATGTTTTTGAGATTGGTATATTTTTAGGTTTATCCTCTTTGACATCCTCAGCTTTGAGCCGGATAAGCCTATTTTGCAGATCAACTTTCGACCATGTGAGCTTCAGGATCTCACCACGTCTCATGCCGGTCCAGAAAGTCATAGCAACAATAGCTTTTGTGTGATCCGGCAAGGCAGCTTCAAGTTTTTTGTATTCGGCATAGGAAAGCACCTTATCACGAGCGTTAGCACCTTTCTTGAGAAGTTTTTTGCATCTTTTGAAAGCCTTCAATGTGTCGCCACTGATCAAATCGTTATCAAAAGCCTCGAAAACAACACGCTTTGCTGCACCGAGCTCCTGGTCAACGTAGGAGTCCGATTTTCCGTCATCTTTGCGCTCTGCCTGATAGTTTTTTAGATCAGCAAGCTTAATTTTAGTCATGATTACATTACCATAATATTTTGAGATGGTTTGAAATGCTATATGAAACAAATCTATGTGATGATCCTGATGGATCACCTGCACGGATTTTTTCCGAAATGATTAATGATGCGTTCATTCTCAAAATGCCACCGGAGTTCAAGCCTAAATTAAAAGAAGGTTTAAAAAAATTCTTTCCTGAGTTAGATGATTTGATTGAGAACTCCACAACCTATTCTGAAGATGGTCTAAAGTGCATCAAGATCAGTGAAGTTGCAGAAAATCTCGGAGTGTCTGAGGAGGAAATAATTCAGGTATTAGAGGAAGCAGAACCCGGAGAATTTTTATTAACCGAAGACAATATTCACAAATTACAATAGTTTCTTTCCTTTTAAAATATGCCTCTCTTTGATTCCGGTTCGGGTGGTAATCCATTCATCAGTTGTATCTACCATGGTTTCAAGCTCCTGGTTGGTAAGAATGTATTCAGGGGCATGGGCTTCAATTCCGGTGATGGCAGCTATTATCTTTGACATTTAAAAGGTAAATAGTATTTGTAAAGCAGCAAAAATAATATTTATTTGCTTTGAATGTAGTTATTCATTGCCCGTTTAATCTTTTTGATAAGTTTGGCCTCGTAAATTTCTTTTGATAGCATCAACATATTCATAATTGCTTTTCCATTGGAAATCCCATGACCAAT
>Ga0209536_100009188_pt1 | contig 14699 bp, 12 predicted proteins | sample DeeMarSeWOR28_12_FD_187461 | JGI IMG/M metagenome (GOLD analysis project Ga0209536, IMG submission 187461) | Marine sediment microbial communities from White Oak River estuary, North Carolina - WOR-2-8_12 (SPAdes) (version 2) | ecosystem: Environmental > Aquatic > Marine > Intertidal zone >...
GTAAAAATCGCTACCACATCCAGACTATCCTCAATTGTTTCGATTGCTGTTAGATAATGTTGCATCCCATGCTCAATAACATCGGAATTGAATCCTATCTTTGCCCGCAACAGATTGACCTGACTGTTTGAATACGCTGAATATTTTTGCTCAATACTATCCAGTAAAGCAATGGCAACAACATATTTATCAAGATTATAGAGTACTTTCGCCAGATCAATTGAATACATCGCTTCCTGAGGAAATTTATCGATCATAAATTCAAATATCGGGATTCCTGCTTCCTCCTCTTTATGCCAGAAGGTTGATTGTTTAAATGTGGAATAAAGTAAAGCGTTTTCCGGATTTAACTTCAGACCCTCGGCCAGAATCTCTGCAGGTTTAGCATAAGGAGGCCAGTGAAATTTTTCTTCTACCCTTGCCCATTCGATCCAGCCATCGATAAAGTGAGGATCGATTTGGGTAACCTTCCTAAAATGCTTTCTTGAATCCATGCCATGGGTTATATCTTGAGAGGTTTGATCTTCATAAAAATGGCCTAAATAGTAATGGGCCTCTAGTAAATCCGGATAAAGATCAATTGATGTCAGCAGATTTTCCTCCGCCTGACGACTCCCTTTTTCTAATTGATCAAAAACCAGGCCAAGACCGTAATAAGCAAAGGCAATTTCATCATCTGTTTCCACGATCTCCTCAAAAATGAGTTTTGCAGATTCCGGTTTATTCTGGTTTAGTAACTTGAGACCTTCTATGTAAGTGTCATACCACCATGTAGTGTCCATTTGATCCTTAGCTGTCATACGTTGTCCCAAAAGCTGATTTGTACACAGCACACAAAGGAGGATACAAACTGCTTTCTTTCGGAGATCCAATATTTTTCTTCTCCAATTTATTGCATATCGCGATTCATCCAGCATATTGTAAATGAATTGACCGATATGAAATTTGCGAATCAAAAAAAGTATAGCAAAATTAATGAAGGAAAGATAAAAAACAAATACATTGTTCACACCCTGATCGTTCAATAGATAAGGGGAATCAGGAAAATTTAATTGCCTGGTGTTTATCGTACAGCTGTGAAGTCTATCTCGTTAATTTTTTGAATCTTTTCACTGAATTTGTATATTGGAGCATGTTACTCCCTTTCAACCATCTATTATTCTATCTTGTATACAAATAGACCATTCATGGCTACTTATCCCCATATAATTCCAAACATTATAATATTTCATTTAAAGGAGAATTTTATATGTTTAAAACTAAATGCCCTGTTTTTAGAGCGAGTTTAATATCACTATCTCTATTTTTTGCTTTTACTTCTGGGATTTCCGCACAAGATACGGAGGAAGAAGATTTGTTCAATCTCGAAATGCAAGGGCGCTTGCGGATTGGTGCTATGTTTCTGGTAGGATTTGGCTTGGAAGATCACCTAGTGGGAAAAACAACGGAAGATAAAGATATTAATATAAGTGGTGGAGGGGGTATTGGTGGTGTACTCATTTTAGGATATGGTATCTCTTCTGATATAGACCTGAGTGCTGGTTTCGGTCTTCAACAAAGCAGTCTCAGGCCAAATGTTGAAAATGCCGAGGGGGATTTTACAAGAACCTCACTTACTGCTACCGTTCATTACAGATTACCGATTGCGACAAAGGGTCTGCTGAGATTTGGTACAGGCATAGGATATTATATGCCGGATGATTTAGATCTTGATATGAGTAAGGTTACTGAGGGCGCTCATAACATTTTCTCCTATAAAAGTAATGTCGGCTTTCATATCATTGCAGAATATGAAGGATTTTTTAACGAGAAATTTTCATGGACGGCGGGACTTCAATTCAATAGTGTCTCTTATGAAATTGAATCTGCTCAAAGTAATGGCATCTCTATTCCCATCGATGAAGTTCCACAAGAAACCATGGACGAAATAGGTGAATTAAATGGCAACAGCATTGATTTAATTTTATCATTGAATTATTACCTGTGATCTCAGAATAATGATTTGGCGATGGCATAACTTGCTCTATATAACTTAAAGTTATTAATTGAGCTATCCGATTATTTATATAAGAATTAAAAGAAAGATTTTTTCTACTTTTTATCTCTACTGATATCATGTTTTATAAAGGAGATATGTTATGTTCATGCAGATGAGAATTATACTTTTATTGGTTCTTTTAATTTGGGTAATCGGTTGTGACAATCCCAGTGAATCCATCACAACGACCGTAAGAATTGATGATGTCTGGATCGATGATTTTGTAGATACCGATAATGATGGGTTTTATTCCGATGCCAACCTGTATTTTAATATAAGAACGAACACAAATGACCTTGATGTATTTGTTCAACTTGGAATTAGGGAAAATAGCGATAATCCGGATGATTTATATGATCTGTGTTTTGAATCAACTGATCTCAGTCTTGATAAAGATAAGGACAATATATGGTTTATACCCCTCCGTAATATCGATTACCACTTGCAGCAGAATAACTATGATTTTCTATTACATCTTTACAAAAGTGAAAATCCACAAAGCATTGCCGATGAAATTACGCCTTCAGATGATGACGACTTTGATAATATCGCGCTTGAGTCAGATTCCACTGATCTTGTCAAGCAGTGGATAAGTTATATCGATGATGATATCATTGAGTCATATTTTACCTATTATCCACGAATTCCCACCGGTGCATCGTATGTAAGTCTCGCCGAGAAATTCGAAAAACCAACGCAGGCAGGTTATTTAAAGCTTTTTGATGTCCGTATATATGTACCCACTATATATAATAATCCGACTACAATCGGCATGTCAATCAGAAGTAATAATAATGATGAACCGGATGAAATTCTGGGCTCCTATTTGTTAGAGACGGAAACGACGGGGTGGAATCAATTTACATGGGAATATGATCTGACCGAACATAATGTCTTTTATATTACTGTTGGACCGAGTGTTCATTATGCTGTCGGCCTTGATACCAATTCAGTCAATCGAAATGGCTATGGTCTTTGGACCACATCAGCCAATCCACCAACATCCTATTGGAATGAATGGAATAGCAATATCGCTATTGAGGTATTTGTCGGGTATAGTCTCATAAATGGATTGGCGAAGCTAAATCCTGCAGCAAAACTGTGTCGACGTCGATATTAATTATTTCCATATACACCAATGAGACTTTTAACCTCATTTTGATATCTTATGGTATCGGCAAAATATTCTTTAGGTTTCAGGATAAAGTCGAAATAATATTTCGCTTTAACTTTATCACCTGCAGCCCATTTTATTCTTCCTAAATAATAAGCAAATGCGGGATTCCGCTCCAATTCGAATCTTTGGATTGAATCTTCATATTTTCGAACCAGCTCGTGTGCTTTATCATACTGACTTAACTGAAAACAAATTACGGCCTTTGTATGCAGAAAATTGTTGTTATCAGGCTTTTCTTGTAATGTCTGGTTTACCAGTTGAAGAGCCTCGGCTAATTTCCGTTTCTCCTTCCCTAAAAAATAGGCAAAGTCATTTATTATTTCTAACCTCTCTGTAGTGTTTGTCAGGTTATACAATTCCAGCATATCGCGATAGCTCTGCTCAATCAAGTTAAGATACCCCGGATATAAATTGTAACCCTGGAGTGATGTATACTTTACACGCCAACCAACTTTCTCTGCTGTTTTTTCACTTTTCTGTATTGCCTGATTAAAGTATCGTTGCTTTTCTTTGAAATTTGAATTTCGGCCGGCGATGAGACCCAAATAAAAGTCAATACGAGGATCAATTGTATCAAGTTTTGCACCTTTAATTAAGTGTGATTTGGCCACACTCTGGTTGTTTTCAAGATAATGAAGTCTGCCCAGACGTATATATCCCTCAGCATTTTCCGGATAAATAGATACAGCTTTTTCAGCCATAGACAGGGCGGCATTATTATCCTGCATAATCTCATAATAATCGCTGTAAAGAATATATAACAGTGACAATTCCTCTTTATTATTTTCCCTGCTTTCAATCAGCCTTTGTAACCATTCTTCATATCCCCGCATATCGCTCAACTGTGAATATACTTTTAAAACACTTTCTGCAAAGGTCTGATCAATTTCAGCTCCTTTTTCCAAGGCTAATGCGGAATATTCAAGCATTTTAGCAGGATTGTTTAATCTACGGTAAGACTCAGCTATGGTGAAATAACTCTGCCAGTATTCAGGATAGATAGTGATCTGATTTTTAGCAGCATGAATTGCAGACCGATAAAATCGATTATGTAGGAATTGTGATGCGAGACTTTCAAAATTATAAAATTCATGATATTTATCACGTCCCAATGCAGCATAAATTGGCTTTCGCCTTTCCAGCTCCAATGCAGTCAACAGCTCACTCACATCGACCACACCGGATATCCTAAATATTTCTTCCTGCTCAGGATTTAGAATGACAAGCGTTGGAAAGCCCCTTACTCCAATAGAATTTACCTGTTCGGCATCATATCTGTGATCAAGCTCTAAGGGTATGAATGTGGTATTTAGTGTATTTATGACCAGTGGATCAGTAAATACATTGTTAATCATCACCAGACAATAAGGACACCAGTCAGCATTAACAAAAGTAAAGATGTCTTTCTTTTGCACAGCTGCAATAAATTTCGCCTCTTCAAGATCATAGAACCAATTTACCCTATCTTTATAAGGTTGATTATGAATCATTGAATAGTTGATTTCAGATATCAGCTTTGCTAAAAACTTAGGCTGTTGATATCCCTTTATTTGATAAATGAGTTTACCATTGCTATCCAGAAAGAGAATTGATGGGAAATATGTAATATTTCGATCCCGGACTAAACGTTTATTATTTGCCTGATCAACTTTCACCAGTACCACATTTCTTAGCTCTGCTTGAATCAAAGGACTTGAGAATGTTTCATTAAGTAATTTATGTGACCATTCTGATTCTTTGGAATATACGACAACCATCACCGGTAGATTTTTTGAGTTTGAAAGTACGAGAGCATCATCAATATTTGACACTTCTGTTATTTCTTGTTCTTTTAAGGATTTTCCTTCGACATATTTATTATACAATCCCAATCCGCGCTCTAATTCAGAGGTAATTTCACTGATATCCGGAAAAAATTGAAAATACCTGACGGGCGTCAATATTTCACCCAGATCATTGAGGATGACTATTGCAGGATACCAGGTAACTCCATATTTGTAAACCAGATCAATTTCCAGATCACCATTTACTTTAAGAGGCACATAAGATTTTAATAATTCTTGAATTTTTGGATCAGGATAAATCCTTGTCGAAAAATCTTTATTCCAGGATTGATCAGTCGAATAAAATTCAGCAAAAACAGGTTTATTTTCTCGTGCTGCTCTTGCTAAGCTTTCTTCGAAATCATCAGACCATCGAACTAAATGCTGATCATTTTTTTGTTTATCCTCTATTTGAAGCCACTCTTTTCTCATTTGAAGAGATTGCTTCAAATTGGCAAAATAAGGATCATTTGGAGAGATATCTCTGGCGATAGGAATAAGCTCACTACATTTTTTAAATAAATCCTGTGTCTGATACAACTGGGCCAGAATCTGATAATACCGGATTTCATTTTTACCAAAACCGTCAATGATGGATTTGAGATATTCCTCTGCTTCTTCAAGTTTATTTTCTTTTATGAAAAATTTTGTTTTTTCACTTACAACTTGAATATTTTCACTGTTAATCTCATTCGCTTTATCTAAAGATAACTTTGCAGAATAATCATTATTTTTTCCCAGCTCAATTTTGAAAAGACTTATGTGCGCTGATACATAATCAGCATACAGATTTAATGATCTCTGAAAATACTTTTTAGCGCTGCTCGTATCGGAAGCATTGTAAAAATGAGAACCTATTTCATACAGGACTTCCGGATTTTGCGGATATTTTTCTAATAAGAGTTCTACCATTTCTGTCGCTTGTTGATTATATCCCCTGGCTTTATAAAAAATCAGCTGATCTAAATTTAAGTAAATACTATTCATTCCCAGCTGTTCAGCTTCGTCATACATTATCCACACACTGTCCTTTTGTGCACGATTGGCCGGTGAAATAAAATAGCTTAAACCAAGATAATAGTGAGTGAGCGGAGAGTTATTGTTTTGAATGTACAAATTTCTAAATTCTTGTTTTATTGTATGAGGAAGAGTATCCTGATTCAAAGCAGCAGTAGATAATAGGAAATATCGATTGGCCTTCAAAACCCGGATTACCGGTGGGGACTCAAAAAAAGGAACTCATTGACCTGCTGGATCAACATGTTGAGAAGAGAATGAATGCCATTGTATTTCAAATACGTCCGGGCTGCGATGCTCTATATCCATCACCATTCGAACCCTGGTCACACTGGCTATCCGGAACCCAGGGGATACCGCCTGATCCCTACTATGATCCCCTGCAAATGATGGTTGAAGAATGCCGCAAACGAAACCTGGAATTGCATGCCTGGTTCAATCCCTACCGGGCGGTCGTAAACTTTGAAGAAAATTCCATCGCTTCTTCCCATATCGCGGCACAGCATCCCGAATGGATCCTGACCTATGGTTCGAACCGGTATCTCAATCCCGGATTACAGGAGGTGCGAGATTATGTGTCGAATGTGGTTGCCGATGTGGTACGCCGGTATGATATTGATGCGGTTCATATGGATGATTATTTCTATCCCTATAAAATTAAAGACCAGGAGTTTCCGGATGAGTTGACCTTTCAGGAATTTCCCCGTGGTTTCGAACCAGACCGAAAGGAAGATTGGAGGCGTGATAATGTAGACCTCATTATACGTCAGCTTCAGGATACGATCAGGGCCATAAAACCATGGGTCCAGTTCGGGATTAGTCCGTTTGGAGTCTGGCGTAACAAAAGTCGGGATCCGAAAGGATCAGAAACAGCCTCCAGTCAGACCAACTATGACGATTTGTATGCGGATATTCTGTTATGGTTACGTGAGGGTTGGATAGATTATGTTGTGCCCCAGGCATACTGGCATATCGGATTTCAGATTGCCGATCACCAAAAAATTGCAGAATGGTGGGATACCAACAGTTACGACCGGGTGCTCTATATTGGGAATGGGGTGCATCGGTTGAATAAAAAATCGGATACCCCGGAATGGAGAAGTTCCAAAGAAATTATCAGACAAATAGAACTTGATCGTGCGCTTCCACATGTTTCTGGTAATTTCTATTTTAATTCAAAAGCCTTTCAGCGGGATCCTGTAAATATTAACAGAACCCTCCAAAAGAGAATTTATCCCTACCCGGCACTCATTCCAGTGAATCCCCATTTACCTGCAATTATTCCGGATCCACCATCAGGACTTCAGGTGGAGGAGAAAGGCAAACACATATTACTCAGTTGGAATGCCGGTTCGACCAGCCATACCAGTTATTTTGTAATATACTCATTTAAAAAAGGAGATCCACAAGACCTGGATGATCCCAGGAACATATACCTCATTTCGTCGAGAAATAAGCTGATGCTAAAAAAGCGTTCTGCACTTTTTCGTCACGCTCGTTTTTTTCGTATTACTGCGGTCAGCAGGACCCACCATGAGAGTGATCCCTCTACAGATATCCAAATCAAATACTAGTAAAGAGGCCATTTCTCAGGCATCCTTCAAGAACGTGTATTTTGAGCATTTGGAATGCTTGAGGAATAGCATTGTGGATAAATGATCCAGCCGCTATTATTTCTTTTCTAGTTTAACAGCCGTTCCATAGGCCAGCAATTCCGCTGCACCCTGCATCACGGAAGAGGTGGTGAATCTCAGGCAGACGATACCATCAGCACCCCGGGATTTGGCCTCCGAAATCATTCGGTCGATGGCCTGTTCACGTGATTCGGCCAGCATTTTCGTGTATTCCTCAATCTCGCCACCGACCAGGTTTCTTAAACCTGCCAGGATATCTTTTCCGAGGTGGCGGGCACGAATGGTATTACCCCTGACAATACCGAGCGTTTCCGTGATCCGGTAATCCGCCAATTCATCTTGTGTGGTAATAATCATAATAGTTGCAAGTTATTTATCAACATTTTTTGAGTAATAATCATCTTCCTTATTCCCCAAGCGGTCTTTCAAAACCTTCGCAAACAGCACTCCAAGTCCTGCCAGCGCGATAAATCCAATGATTCCGACTGGAAATGCAGCCACCAGGCCAATGATGACCACGACGAGCCATACTACAGCCACAATGCCCAATAAAACATAACCAAGGTATTCCATAACATACGATTTAGATTATAATACGTGAATATTTCTTCAATTCAGAGGAATTATTTTGATGTTGGTCATTTTGATTTTTTCCTTGTAAAACGTCTGTGTTGATAAGGAAACTTAAAATAGGTATATCTAGATGAATGTTCTCCGGTACTCCACACATCTTCATCAGACACCTGATACGTGCTTTGCTCCCCTGCGATCCGCGAAAAATAAATTTCATGTTTTTTATGGTGTTCATCAATCATTATTATATGTGCCAGATTTTTGTCGATATCTGATGCCAGAGACGCCTGACAAAGGGGGCAGAAAAATTCCAGTGTGTCTCCTTTTTTGAACGCGTAAGATGGGTGCTTTATACTGGAATAATTACCCACTTCCGGATGGAGCAACAGAAGACCCTTATTTTTGCTGGAAGTACGCGTGGCAAAAACGATATAGTCACCCACCTTCAATTGCCCTTCACAATGAGGGCATAAAAAAAAATTTGGCATCAGTATGTCCTCCGATATTTGGTTGTTTTCTTACAAGATACTAAAATTCAAGGTTTCCTCAAACATAAATGTCCACGGTTTAGCGAACCGGAAACAATTTTGTAAATTTGCAGCCATAAAAGCCTCTGCAGGTCCTTTCATACCTTCGACTCAAGCACCATTACAGACCCATGATCATGATGCAAATACAATTTCTGTAAGGCACGAAAATTTAAAACCTATTATGCGAACTTTTTAATTTTGATATTGTTTAGAAAGCAGACAACCACCGATCATGCTAATTGTAATAATTTTCCTTCTTCTTATTGACATACTGGCCTTTAAAGGTTTACTCAGGTTGATTCGTGAGAGCATGCGTAGCCATAAGCGTGTATTTATTGCAGCATACTGGTTCATTCCGGTGGCCTTAATGGTATTCATGTTTTTCACCTGGAAAGTTTCAAATGAAGCAAATCATATTCAGAATCAATACCGGTTGTTTCAAATTGCCAGCTTGTTCCTTTTATTCTATTTGCCAAAAATTGTCTTTATTGTTTTCCACCTGATTGAAGACATGATCCGGGCCATCGCCTATTTCGTATCAAAGTGGATCAGAAAACCAATCCACGCAACAACCAGAACGGATCATTCTATAAGTCGTATGGATTTTCTCACCAAAACAGGTCTTTTTGTGGCTTCTTTACCATTTCTTTCTATACTTTATGGAACGGCCTCAGGTCGGTTTGATTTTACTGTTCGCCGGATGAAGTCATCATTTTCAAAGATACCGGAATCATTTAAAGGTTTTAAGTTGGTGCAGATTTCTGATCTGCATATAGGTAGCTTCTACGGTCATTACGACCAGCTGGAACGAGCCGTGGAAATGATCAATGAACTGGTTCCGGATCTGATTGTTTTCACCGGGGATATGGTTAATGATTACTCGGAAGAACTCAGGCCCTGCATTCCTATTTTAAAACGCCTGAAAGCAACATATGGAATGTATTCCATACTGGGAAACCACGACTATGGTGACTACCATAATTGGCCCTCAGAGAGTGCAAAAGAAGAAAACCTGAAAACCCTCATACAATTCCAGGAGGAATCAGGATTTCGACTTTTACTTAATGATTCGGCTGTCATCCGTATGGGTCCGGATTCCATTGCGATGATCGGAGTTGAGAACTGGGGAAAACCTCCCTTCGCACAATACGGCGATCTAAAAAAAGCCATGGCAAAAATCGAAGATGTTCCTTTCAAAATATTATTGACCCATGATCCCAGCCATTGGGATGCGGAAGTTCTGAATCAAACCGATGTGGCTCTCACCTTATCAGGCCATACGCACGGCTTCCAGTTCGGGATCGAAAAAGGAAATATGCGCTGGAGTCCTGTGCAATACCGTTATCCCAGATGGGCTGGATTATACCGTGAAGGTGCGCAAGAACTCTATGTGAACAGGGGATTGGGATGCATCGGTTACATGGGAAGAGTGGGTATCTATCCTGAGATCACCCTGATCGAATTGTCATCATGACCAGATGCCTACCAGATTCTTTCTCCCCACCAAATATCGTTCATGATATGGTTTTATTTCTGATTAAAATTCCCTAACTTTTAAGTTCATTTTAATCGTTCCTATCTTAAGTTGTAATTTGAATCAAACAGTATGAAAAAAAACCTGTTCCAATCGGTTGGCGTTTTTGGATTTTTGATGTTTTTCCTGTTTCACATGAGCGGGTTATACGCCCAATCAACCAGTCCGAGAATCGCAAACTATGACATCCGTGTTTCATTGGATCCGGAAGAAAAACTATTGGATGGCGATATGGTCCTGACCTGGAAAAATGCCTCCCCGGATACCATTTATGAACTCCAGTTTCATATGTATCTGAATGCTTTTAAAAATACCGAATCGACCTTTTGGAAAGATTCCGGTGGTCAACTCAGAGGGGCCTCTGTCAATACATCAGATCCAAAAGTGTGGGGTTGGGTGGATATCTCAAAGATGGAAATCCTTGATGGCCCTGATCTCACTGCCAATATGAGGTTTATACATCCCGATGATGATAATGACAAAGACCAATCTGTTATGGCCGTCGCATTGAATGAGCCTGTATACCCCGGAGAGACGCTCAAGCTCCATATCCGGTTCCAGTCGAAATTGCCACGCATCTTTGCCAGGACAGGCTATAGCGGGGATTTCTATCTGGTGGCCCAATGGTTCCCTAAGATTGGTGTTTATGAACCGGCAGGCATGCGGTATGCTGAGGAAGGACAATGGAACTGCCATCAGTTTCACGGAAACTCCGAATTCTATGCAAATTTTGGTGTTTATCAGGTTGATATTACCATTCCTTCTGAATTTACTGTGGGAGCCACGGGTATGCTTCAAAATAAGACCGACCATGAAGACGGCACAAAAACCCTTTCCTACCTGGCTGAAGATGTGGTCGATTTTGCCTGGACAGCTTCACCGGTGTATATGGTTCATGAAGATCAATGGAAAGATATTCAGATACGGGTATACCTGCAGCCCGAACATTTCCAACTGGCCGGGCGACATGCCCATGCGGTGAAAGCCGCACTGGATTATTTTGACCGGCACCTGGGGCCCTATCCCTACCCCATCATTTCGGTTATTGATCCGCCCATTCATGCCATGGGAGCCGGCGGCATGGAATACCCCATGTTCATAACAGCTGGATCGATTTGGGGTTTACCGGATGAAGTGCGTGCCACAGAAATGGTGACCATTCATGAATTCGGGCATAATTATTTTATGGGCATCCTGGCCACCAATGAGTTTGAGGAGGCATGGATGGATGAGGGTATGAATTCCTACTTTGAAGCCCGAATCATGGATCATACGTATGGTGAGAAGACCTCATTCGTTGGAGCCAGAGCATTTCATTTTGGTGATGTGGAGTACCAGCGACAGTCCTATGTTGCTTCCGGTAATCCAAAAGTAGCTGAAAGTTACAGGAATGCCTGGGAATATCCACATGGGGGATATGGCACCATGTCCTATAATAAGCCATCCACCATGCTGAGCACATTGGAGCGACTGGTGGGTCTGGAAACCATGGATGAGATCATGATGACCTATTTTAACCGTTGGAAGTTCAAGCATCCCTGCACCAACGATTTTATTGATATCGTCAATGAGGTAGTGACAGCGCACCATGGAGCCACATTCGGTGACAATATGAATTGGTTTTTTGATGCATTACTATATGGCTCAGATGTTTGCGATTACCAGGTTCGCAGTATTCAAAACCGCAAGCTGGATCCACCGCAAGGTATCCATGAGGTGAGCGGGAACAAAATGACCTACAAAGAAATTGAATACGAAACCACCCTCTATCGGTCAAGGGTCATTCTGGATCGACTTGGTGAGGTCATCATGCCTGTGGAAGTTCTTATTACGTTCGACAATGGTGATGAAGTCCAGGAGATGTGGTGGAATGACCAGCGAACCACAGAATTTCGCTATGAACGTCCTGAAAAGATCGTGTCGGTTCAGATCGACCCCAAAAATAAGATCCTCGTGGATATTAATTTTCAGAACAATGGCAAAACCGTTGATCCCGATCACAGGGGGCTATGGCGATTGGCACTAAAATTTCTATTTCTACTTCAAAATGCACTTATGGATATTTCACTTTTTACCTGATCCTAAAACTTTAACATATGAATATTTTTCAAGCATACCTGCATGGTTTTAAAACCACTTTGCATTCAAAAAAAATGATCACCTGTATCTATATGCTCATTTTGATCCTGGCCCTACTGGTCTCCATTCCCTTCCTGTCTTCATTGAAATCAGCTGCCGGCAGCGCCACCGCCACAGAGCAGCTCACATCAGATTTTGATTTCACTGTGATTCAGGAACTGTTTATGTATAAGGATTTTAGTTTCCCAACTCACCTTAAACAGGCCGTTTGGATCATGATCCTGTTTCTCTTTTTGAGTATTTTCCTTTCAGGTGGTATTTTGTCCACCCTCAAGGATAAGGCCGGGTCTTTCAAAGTGGGCTCCTTTTTAGGAGGCAGTGCCCAATTTTTCTTACGTTTTCTGAAGCTGACGTTTTATTTGCTGTTGATTCATCTGTTACTGGCCCTCATCATATATCTTCCATTTTCGATTATTGTAGGAGGAGAAATGAGTGCCACAGCAACTGAAAAATGGTTCTTCCAGCTATTTATGATCTTTTTTGGCATTCATATGGTGCTGGCCATCTTTCTGATCATTGTCAGCGATTATTCCCGTTTCAGGATCGTCCGGGAAGATACACCCAAGGTATTAAAATCCATCTGGTTATCTACACGATTTGTAATCGGCAAGTTTTTACAGACCTATGGATTGTATTTGATGCTGCTTGTATTGCCTATCTTACTCTTTTATGTCATGCTGATCATATCCAAATCATTTATGGCCACTGCAGGCTGGATGATCCTGCTGGTATTCATTCTGCAGCAGTTGTTTATCTGGCTTCGAATGGCATTCCGGATCTGGACATTCTCAAGTCAATACGAGTATTTTCAATACCATTCAAAATAGATGGCGGTGTACTACATTAACCACCTATCTTTATTCCGGACGTAAACTCTGGATGAAATCAGCTTTTACCCAATAAATATCAGCGTTACCGTTTTGGGGCCTGTCGAGATGGTCACGAAGGTAATTCAAAGTCAGGATTTCAGGCGGCTCAGCTTCAGGCTGTTTTGAAGCCATAAAGAAGAAATACAATCCATCTGGTGAAATATAAGGGCTCCACTCCGATCCGGTGGCATTGTTTATGTCCGGTCCCATATTAACAGGAGCCGACCAATCATCATTATCATTTCTGAACACGATATAATAGTCGGCACCACCAATGGCATCTTCCATACCAATAACCGGCACGATGATAAAGCTTTCGTCGGGGTGAATATATGCGTTAAAACGGTTGGTTCCACAATTTACTTCCGGGCCCAGTTTTTCAGGCATCGTGTACCGCCCATCAACCAATCGGGACCTGTATATGGAATTTTCCTGAGAGCTATTTTCCTGCCTTGTAAAGTACAGAGTTCCATCATTTGTGAGTGAAGGAAAGAATTCTGAACCCTCTGAATTGACCGGTGGCCCCAGGTTATATGGTATTCCCCATGCATCACCTTCCCGGTCAACTACCCAGATATCCTGATCCCCAAATTCTTCACCTTCGTCAACCGGCATATTTGATAAGAATAACATTTTTGTACCATCATGGGAAATGCAAGGTTCGTAATACATGTATTTGTTATCGGTAATGAATGATGCGGGAACCGGCTCCGTCCAATATCCATTTTTCTGGCGGGTGAAAAATATCAGGTTATATCCCATGGAAGATACACAAAAATAAATCTCATTTCCATCGGGGGTTATGGCCATATCTCTGGTATATAAGCCTGTTGAAATGACATCTGGCATGAATAATTCCGGGATGTCACCCGGTGGTATCTGACCCATAAAGGGGCCGCTCAATTCGGGAAATTCATATTTTTCTACAGATGCTGTACGTGGATTACATTGTGTGCAAACGAAGGCCATCCAAAGGATCACCAGGTACTTTCCAAATTTCTTGAAACCTATCATCATATGCATTGTTAGGATCTTTTATTTGAAAACTATCTACGCCTGCCTCCTGCACTCCGTCCTCCAGATGCCCTTGAAGTCTGCGGTGGTGCAGATCGCTGAACAGATTGATTATAGTTTTGAACCCGCTGTGTTCCGCGATCTCTTGACTGAGACGATTTATTCAACTGATCGACACGTCCTGGCGATGACGGCCGTTGCGCTGGAGACGTGGATACGGGCGGCCGTGTCTGCCCCTGCTGGGTTGCCGCTCTCCGCTGTTGGGTGGTTCGTTCCCGCGATTGATTTTGAACCTGCTGGTTGGTTCGGTCCCGTGCCTGAGCATTTCCTGGTCGTTCACCCCTTGGAACT
>Ga0209536_100009189_pt1 | contig 14699 bp, 12 predicted proteins | sample DeeMarSeWOR28_12_FD_187461 | JGI IMG/M metagenome (GOLD analysis project Ga0209536, IMG submission 187461) | Marine sediment microbial communities from White Oak River estuary, North Carolina - WOR-2-8_12 (SPAdes) (version 2) | ecosystem: Environmental > Aquatic > Marine > Intertidal zone >...
GGCAATCGCCTGGCGGACTTTCAGGTTGGCTACCGGCGGGTTTTTTTCGGTGCGGTTGGCCGCGTCAAACTGCAGGTAGCCGATGCGCATGGTTTCACCGTTTTTGACGGTAATTTTGGGCATATTTATCAATTTGTCGGCCTGGTCCGGCTCCACCTTCCACAGCCAGTCCAGACGTCCCGACAGCAACCCCGCGATTTGCGTGTTCTTGTCGGGGATGGTGTGCTGAACAATTTTGCCGATGCTGGGCTTGCCCTTGGGGCTGCCATCAAAATAGTTTTCGTTTTTGACCATCACCACCTTGCGGCCCAGGTCAACCTCGGTGACCCGGTAAGGACCCGTCCCGACGGGGTTGGCACCGAAGGCCTCCGGTCCGACTTTGGCGTAATACTCGTTGGGATATATCGGGAGGGGGCCGGCAAGATATTCAAGGGCGGCCGGGAACGGCGTTTTGGTGATCAGGCGGACTTTGTATTTATCCAGTTTTTCGGCGCGCTCGATCCAGTTGACGTTGCGCTGGGTCTTGACCTTGTTGGCCGGATCGGAAACGAAGTTGAAGGTATAAACCACATCGTCGGCATCGAATTCTTCGCCGTTGTGTTACGTGACGCCGCGGCGAAGCTCAAACTCGATTGTTTGATCATCGACATACTTGTATGAGGTCGCCAGCAATGGTTTATATTTGAAAGTTTCCGGGTCGCGGTAGAGCAGCGAATCATAGAGCAGGCGCCCCATGACAATGGTAACACGGTCTGTCGTGAAGTAATTGTCCATGGACTTCAACTCTTCTTTGAAGGCGAAGTTAAGGGTGTCGTCTGCCTTGCCGGCGTAAACTGTCGGACTAAAAGTGGTAATCAACAGGGCCGTTGCCAATAACACATGGAAAACTCTGTTAGACATTGTTGCACCTCCCAGTTTTGATTAGACATGAATCAAATGCGATATACCTCCCAACCGACCGAATCGAAGAGATAATCCGGTCCGAGCTGCAAATTAAACCCGGCTATGGATGTCTTATGCCATCATATCCATTTTGTGTCAAATTTTATCATGGCACGTCATGGCAAAAATGCATCAACCTGCTGTAAACAATTTTACTCAACCGAGCAGTTTCCGAAAAATTGACAGAAAGATGGGAACGGCCGCAACATACTGTTTTCTTTCAACACATTCGTCTGGCTTGTGGGCCAGTTTTTCATTGCCGGGCCCAAAAACCACGGTTGGAATCGCTCCCATATGGAATATGTGCGATGCATCGGTGCAGCCCGCCTTGCCGAGTATATCCGGTTTGACGCCCACAATCTCTTCAACCGCGGCGCGGGTCGCCTGAACCACGGGCTCATTTTCTGATATCAGGTAGGGGTCCCAAAATTGGGGTCTCACATTCATCTCAATCCGGAGCTTTTTTTCATCCTTGAGCAGAGAATCGACGATCTGCTTGAGTTCGGCCATAACGGAGTCGCCGGTCTCCCCGGGCATCATCCGCCGGTCGATTGCCAGATCGCACCGTTCCGGGATAATATTGACCTTGGCGCCGCCGTTGATCGTCGTCACCGATATGCTGGGCGAGGGGACTTCAAAAAAATCGTGGCGGGCTTCAAACTGCATGGCGTCGATCGCCCGGATCAGTTTTGCCGCATGCTCAATGGCATTGGTTCCGAGGTGCGGTCGGCCGGCATGGGAAGCCTCGCCTTTCACCGTAACGTCAATCCAGCGCAAACCCCGGTTGCCGGTGGCGATATTCAGACTGGTGGGCTCGGAAACGATTGCAAAATCAGCATCCCGGCCGATATTGTTTTCGAGTAAATGGACGGTTCCCCATTGACTGCCGGTTTCTTCGTCGGCGACCCCTTGAAATAAAATTTCACCATTAAATGAAGCGCCGGAACGTTTCAGGCCGATCATCGCCGCCATCATTGCGGCGACGCCCGATTTCATGTCACAGGTCCCGCGTCCATAGATCTTGCCGTCGCGGATTTCACCGCCGAAAGGATCCACGGTCCAGTCCGCTCCCGGGACAACAACGTCGATATGCCCGTTTAACAGCAGCGTTTTGCCATTGTTCTGGCCGCGTAATCTGGCCACGACATTGGTTTGGCGGTCATTTCCTTTTATGAGTTCGGCCTCTATTTTCTCACCCTTAAATTTATCTAAAATAAACGCCGCGCATTCTTGGGTGTCGGCCGGTGGATTGACACTCGGGATTCGCACAAGATCGACCAGCAATTCAACGGTTTCATCTTCGGTGATAAAGGTGTCCATCGTTAGATCCTTAATTTGGGGTTAAGAAAAGGGAAATTTGCGAGTTGGGGTTGATATCGAGGCTTTATATTTCAATGGTTGCCGTTAGTCAATATTCGGAAATTAAACATTTGGCGTTTGCGGCCGCTCCTTGGCTTTGTGCCAATCCACCCGAAATATCCGCTTAAGTCTCGCATCTCTCTGGCCGATATAGGGTTTATCTGCATCAAGGTTTCGGGCATTAATTTGTTCATACGATGTAAGTCGATTTACCAATTGGGTTAGTATCCCTGGATTTGTACCGCTGATGCCGGTTCCCGAAAAAATGTGAATTGCCATAAACCACCAGCTTAAAGGTCCCTTAAAAAATGGCGGACGATCGAAATTCGCAAGCAAGTGAGAAAAAAGTTTTAGGCCGACTGGTCGACTTTATCACTTCACATTTCCTGCGCCTGACCATTGCCCATAAATTAATGCTCGGGTTCAGTTCTCTGCTGGCTTTGCTGGTAATTATTTCCTTTTATGCCCTCATGAATTTGAACCGCTTAAATGCGATCAACAGCAGCATCCTGCAGAGCGATCTGCCGGTAATCCTTGTTTCCGAAAAACTGATCGATTTGATATTCGCCGAAGAACTTTATACCCGGCGCTATATGGTTTTTCGCACTGCCGATATGCAAAAAATAATCTTGAATAAAGCCCGGGTGTTTGAACAGCTGCTCAAAAAAATACAATCGGTGCCGGAAAAAAATAGCTTTCCAACGGCTCAAATAGCCTTGCTGCATGACCAATATATCAAACTGCTCCTCGATGGCGCCAAATCTGCCAGGGCGCCATCCTCTATGATGTCAAAAGAGTTTGAAGGTAAAATCAAAGCCCATCAGGAAAAATTTCTTGCGGCTGTTAAAGCGATGACTGCGGTTGCGCAGCAGGATCAAAATGAAAAGACCGCGATGACCGCCGACATCGGCATATTTGCTTTCAAGACCGCCAAGGTGCTCTGTGCGTTCGGTTTGATCCTTTCTTTCACGGCCGCCATGATCATCACGCGCAATATTTCCGGCGCCATCAAAAAATTGAAATATGCCACCGAGATGATTGCAAATGGAGAATTCAATCATAAACCGGACATCCGCAATACGGATGAGTTGGGCGATCTTGCCAAGGCATTTGTTGCCATGGCCCGGCAGCTGAAAAATCTGGAAGAGATGAACCTCGACACCAGCCCGCTGACGAAGCTGCCGGGCGGCACAACCATTGAAAACGTCATGAACAAACGCATCAGCGCCAAGGCGCAAATTGCATTCTGTTTATTGGATATTGATAATTTCAAGGCTTACAATGATCATTATGGCTACGCCAGGGGCAATGAAATTATTCAGGCCACCGCCGATATAATCAGCAAAGCCGTGGCCGACCATGGAAGAGAAGATGACTTTGTCGGGCATATCGGGGGCGATGATTATGTCGTCATTACCGCGCTCGATAGCTACCGCAATATCTGCCAGGCAATCATTGAAGATTTTGATAAAACGATCCCCCGCTTTTATGTTCCCAAAGACCGCAAACGCGGATATATTGCCGGGGAAGACCGCCAGGGCAATAAAGCGACATTTCCGCTGGCCACAGTATCCATCGCCGTGGTAACCAACGAAAAACGCAAGTCCCTCAATCATATTCAGTTCGGCGAAGCAGCTGCCGAAATGAAAGAACAAGCCAAATCCGAGGCCGGCAGCGTCATTGTGGTGGACCAGCGGGGGGATCGAGAAGGCTCCAAAAAAAATCGCAAAGTGATCAACCTTAAAAAAAGCAAATCCGGCACTCAAACAAAGGCATCAACGGGCGGAAAAAAGGCATCAAACGGCAGGAAAAAGGCAACAACGGGCAAAAAAAAGGCATCCGGGGCCAGAAAAAAGGCATCAGAGGGCAAATGAATGGATAGAATAACGATTGCAAAGAAATTAGGGCTGGTTTGGGCAATTATTTTTTTTCTGGGCGGTTGCGCCCAGACTCAAGAGTTGATGCATCCAAAAATAGCGTCTCAAAACAAAAAGATCGCAGCGCAAGACCAACGGATTGATCAACTGAGCGCGAAACTCATTAAAGCCAAGCAAGCCAATCTAGCCCTGAAAAAAGAGAACCAAAAATTGAAGGCCGACAATTTAGAGCTGATGAAAACCAACAGCCGGCTTAAAAAGCGTAATCAGCAATTGGCCCTGAAAATCGATATGCTGAAAATCCTTGATCACCGGGTTGAAGAAAAACGAAATAGCTTCAGCAGCGACTAGGCCCTTATCGGGTTTTTTCTGACAACATGTTGTAAGTAGCTGATGGTTTCAGGTGTCAGGTTTCAGGTGTCAGTAAAAAGCGATTCTTGAGTGCCGGTTGGGGTGAAACAGAAGAGCCAACGTTCGCTAAAGCAAGGCTTTTTCGTGAGTGACTCAGACGCAATGGGTTTACATCGGTTGCTGACACCTGAAACCTGACACCTGAAACCTAACTTCGCTGATATATGTAATCATTCAGATCCCCTCTCTCCGAGCTGTAGGCTCTACCCTCCGGCCTGTAAGCCCTACGGGCTGGAAGCGGAGCCGGAAGCTGGGGTGAACCAAAGCCGGGCCCTCTGGGCTCGGATACTTACTTTTTACTTGCAACTGATCCTCCTAACAGGCCGGCGGACAGGAAGGGCAGCAAATGAAATCCGCCTGGCGGACGCGTGCAAAAACCGGCTGTATAACAGGCGGCTAAATTAGCAACTGTTCGAGCGTTCGGTTTAACAGCCGCAAATCCGACAAGGCACCCATGGGCAGAAAATAATCCACATAGGGCAGGGCCGTGCGCATGCCCTGGCAGATCGGCTGGTAACCCCCGGTTCCCAGAAGCGGGTTTAACCAGATTATTTTATGGGATTTTCGCTTAAGGGCCGCCATCTGCGAGTCGAGTTCATCGATCTCTCCGCGATCCCAACCGTCACTGAAAATGACAACGATATCCTTGCCGCCAAGCACCCGTTGGCCGTAGCTTTTGTTAAAGACGCCCAGGCAGCGGCCGATGCGGGTGCCGCCGCCCCAATCCGGGATCGACTCGGCCATGCGGGCCGCCGCTGAGGCAAATTCGTTGAGTTCAAACACAGCGGTACCCCGGAAAAGATCGGTTGCAAAGAAGAAGATTTCGGTGCGCCGATCGATTCGCTGCAGGGCATGGATGAATTGTAGAATCAGCAGCGTGTAAACATCCATGGATCCGCTGACGTCACACAAGAAAACGACCCGTCTATTTTTGACTTTTTTTTTCTTAAAGTCGAAAAAGATAAGTTCGCCGCCGAACTGCATATTTTTGCGCAGTATATTGCGCATGGCGATCTGTTTGCCGCGCACCGCGTAGTGATACCGGCGCGAAAGTCGATTGCTCAGAGGCTGCAGAATTTTACAGATGATTTCATATACGGCCCGGGATTCAGCAAACCGAATATCTTCAGTCGCGCGCAGGTGCCGGGGCGAATCCGGACTGTAACGAACAGACCATTGCTCCCCGGCGGCCGGTTCTTCAGCGCCGGCCGGTTGAAACTGTGTCATATTGCCGGTCCGATCGGATGGCGAATTTTCAGCGCCCTGGGGTGTTGCTTGGTTTGCGGCGGCGCAATTCCGGGCGGCACGATTTTTCGCATACCAGAACTCATGAAACAAGCGATTGAAAACGGCCAGATCGTCCTTGCGGCAAATCAGGTTCACCTGCAGCAGGCACTTGAATTCAGCCGGATTTAAGATGTCGATTAGGGCCAATCCCTTGAGGGCGTCTAAAACGGCCGGCAGCGAGACCGCCACGCCGTTGTGCCTGAGCAGGTCGGCAAATCGGGTGATGTTTGCGATGAACCCCCGGTCGACGGGACCGGGGGTGGCGATATGCTTAGTTGACATCAGGGGCAGAATAAGAAGTCAGCAACCGGACCCGTTTATCCCGGTCGGCCCAGATGCTCGATTTAAACTTTTGGATGTCTTCGCGGTATTTGAAGATGCAGCCCAGGGTTTTTTCAACCGTATCCGCATCCAGGGTATGGCGCTGGAGCCTGATCAGGGCCTCCGCCCAATCCAGGGTTTCGGAGATGCCCGGTTTTTTCATGAGATCTTCCCGGCGGATATTTTGCATGAAAATCGCCACCTGATGGGCCAGGGAATCCTCCATGCCCGGCAGGCGGGTCTGGATAATCTTTAACTCCTTGTCCAGATCGGGGTAATCGATCCAATGATACAGGCAGCGTCTTTTCAAGGCGTCGTGGATGTCCCGGGTGCGGTTGGAGGTGATCACCACCACCGGTTTATGGGCAGCCTTCAAGGTGCCGATTTCAGGAATCGATACCTGAAAGTCCGACAGTATTTCCAGTAAAAATGCCTCGAATTCTTCATCGGCCCGGTCCAGTTCATCGATTAAAAGAACCGGCGTGTTCTCCCGGGAGCCTAAGATGGCCTCCAATAACGGGCGTTTAATCAGATAGGGTTCGCTGTAGATGGCATGCCCCATTTGCTCCGGCGACTGGCTGCACTGCTCATCCATTTTGATGCGCAGCAGCTGTTTGGGGTAGTTCCATTCATACAGGGCCGAATTGGCGTCCAGGCCTTCATAGCATTGGAGCCGGATGAGTTTGGTGGAGAGAATTTCCGCCAGGACCAGGGCGATCTCGGTTTTCCCGACGCCGGGTTCGCCTTCCAGGAAAATCGGCTTGGCAAGATGGTAGGAAAGATAAATGACGGTTGCCAGCGACTGATCCGTTATGTAGCGGTGATGGGTCAGTTGTTCGCGGATCTGATCGATGGAGGCAAAGCTTGGATGGTCACCCATTGGGAATCTCCTTCATGCAGCGAAATCCAAGCCAGTGGGCGCCGTTGATGGTGTCTTCGGGGGTCCAGCGGCAAGTCACTCTGACAAAGGTCGCCGAACCCAGAAAACAACCGCCCCGCATCGGCAAGGTGCCCTCAAGCCACTCGCCTTCGCACATTTCCCAAACATTGCCGCACATGTCATAGCACCCGTAGGGGCTGGTGCCCGCGTCAAACCGACCGATCTCCGATGTTTGTTTCAGATCGGATTCTCTGGAATTGCAGCGGTCCGGCAAAAAATCCTGGCCCCATGCCCACCAGCGGCTATCGGTTCCGCGACCGGCCTTTTCCCAGTATGCTTCAGTCGGAAGCGTTTTGCCGGCCCAGTTTGCGTAAGCCCTGGCATCATCCCAGCCAACAAATACCACCGGCTGCATCGGCCGGCCCCAATCCGGGTGATTTAAAAGCATGGGTTCACGGTGTCCGGTACTTTCTATAAATTTACGATACTGATAGTTGGTAACCGGATAACGGTCTATGTAATAAGACGCCAGATGGATCTTGCGGGCCGGTGCTTCAGTGGCATACACCGGGTTTTCGCGACCATCCAGCATAAAAATCTGGTAGAGATCTTCCGGGTCCGTGCCCATGGTGAATTCACCGCCGGGTACCAGGACCATTTCGGCACCATCGGTGGGCGCAACTATGGCGTCCGGCAACTGGTTTGAGTTTTCCATATATTTTACCCGTGAAATTAAATTACAGAATAATTCATTTTAATGCAATGATGAATGATTGTAAATTTCACCGCAAAGTTAATCCGGTGAAAGTCAAGAGAAAAATTTAGGTTCAGTAGCAACTATCTAACGCATTGTTTAATTACGAATTGGTGCACTTAGCGGGTTTGCCGCAAAATCAGGCTTGCATGGCCTTGCGGCAGCGGGCCAGGATGCTTAACACCTCAAAAGGCTGCTCAATCAGCGGAAAGGTCGGCACCCCCCGGGGTTCCAGATATGCTTTGGCGGCATCCATGTGTTGCTTTTGTCCGGAGAAGGTGACGTAAAGGGGTTTTTGCGGATAGCGTCCGGCCAACTCGACGATGAACTCCAACGACGGCACGCCGGTTTCTTCGGTGATCATCAGAATCATCACGGCCGCATCGATGTTGTCGTCTTTGAGCACGGCCGCGGTTCCTTCGCGATAAGCGTACTCGACCCCCGTGGCTGTGGCAGCCGGCCAGATATCCACCGGATTTCGCATTCGGATATAGGGCGGGCTGATATCCTGGAGGTAGCGGCGGGTTTTTTCTTCAAACTGCGGCACCTGCAAATCCCAGCGCCGGCGGCAAAGATCGGTCATGCATACCAGCATGGCGCCTGAAGGCGCTGAAAAACTGACCCGGTTTCCCCGGGGCAGGGGCATGGCCGAAATGGCCTTGGCCGCCAGGATCAGGTGCGAATAGTCATAGACCCTGACCACACCGGCTTGCCGCAGCGCCCCGTCGGTAATGCGATCGTCGGCCGCCAGGGCGGCCGTGTGGGCCACCGCCGCCCGGGATCCTTCGGCGGTGCTCCCGCCTTTGAGCAGAATCACCGGCTTGGAGCGCGTCACGCGGCGGGCCACTTCCAAAAAGCGCCGGGGCCTTTTAAAGCTTTCCAGGTAGATAAAAATGGCCCTGGTTTCCGGGTCCCGGCCGTAATACTCCAGCACCTCGCTTTCCTCCACATCCAGTTTGTTGCCCATGCCCAGCACGCGTGCCACCCCGAAGTGCTCGCCGGATATAATGTAGCGCATGGTGTGGGTGGCGAAATTGCCGGTCTGGGCGATGTAGGACACATGGCCGCGCGGGATTTTGCCGAGCGGAAAAAAGCTCGAGGTGAAATTATGGGGGGTCGAGGTGTGACCCGAGGTGTTCGGTCCAATGGCCCTGACCCCGGTCTCCCGGATGGCTTGAATCGTTTCCAGCTGGAGTTTTTCACCCTGTTCGTCGACTTCGGCGAACCCGCTGGCGGCCATGACGACGGCCTTGGCGCCTTTGGCGGCGCAGTCCCGGATGGCCTGGGGCGTTGCCGTGGCCGGCAGGATGATGATCGCCAGATCGATGGCATCCGGCAAATCCTGGATGGACGGGTAAACCCGGTGGCCCAGGATCTCGCCGCCCTTGGGATTGACCAGATACAGTTTGCCGCTGAATTCATTGGCCAGTATATTTTTGATGACATCGTTGCCGGGCTTGTGGGGTGTTTGGGACGCTCCGATGACCGCCACGCGTCGCGGCTCAAACAGGGCCGTCAGGTTGCCGGAAATCGGCGCCTCGGCCGGTGCCTGCGGCTGGGGCTTTTGCAGCACAATCAAGGCGTCGACGGCCACCGGCAACCCCTTGCGAACAATCAGGGGGTTGATGTCAATTTCGCGGATAGCCGGATGCTCCAGGCCGATCCGGCCCAGCTGCTGCAGGCAGCGGCTGAGTTGATCGATCCGGACCGGCTCCATGCCGCGGATGCCGGCCAATATTTTGGACCCCCGGATTTCGGCCGGCATCGTCCGGGCATCCTGCTCGCTCAGCGGGGCCACTCGAAATGAGACATCGCCTAAAGCTTCGGTAAATATGCCGCCCAGGCCGAACATGACGCAGGGGCCGAACTGGGGATCCTGGATCAGTCCCGCTGCCAGCTCGCGCGAACCGTTGACCATTTCCTGGACCAGAAACGCGCCGCCGAGATCACGGGCCCGGGGGGCCAGTCGATCATAGGCACCTTTTAATTCGGCCGCATCCTTGATTCCCAGTTCAATCAGGTCCATTTCGGTCTTGTGCCGGGCGGCGGCGGCACAGACTTTCAATGCCACCGGGTAGCCGATGCCGGCGGCAGCCTGTTCGATGTCTGCCAAATTTTCCGCTAAGGATTCCTGGGCGGTTGGAATTCCATAGGCCGCCAGAATCCGTTTGCTGTCATATTCGGACAACGTCTGGTGGCCGGCCCCAAGGGCCTGGTCGATAATGGTCTCAACAGATTTCATGGTCACTCCTTAGTGCGGGATGCGGGATACTCGATGCCGGTTGCTGGATACTGGGCTGGTTGCTGGATGCTCGATGCTGGTTGCTGGATGCTCGATGCTGAATACTGGATACCGGATAATCGTTGCTCATTTTTCAATCTTCGATTTGGGGTGCGGTGAGCGTTTTGGCCTCTAGTTCAGGACAGCGAGCGGTTCGATAATTTTAACCTTACACGTGACGGAAATTAGCTAAATTTGACATTGCATCTCTTACCCTCGCAATATAGTATGACTTGAGCCAACGCGCGGTAATTAATTGGCGGCGCCAGCCGTGCGTCGCCCGGACCCCATCCAGAGGTCTTCTGCAGACCCCGGCACCGCGGGTGGCCGCTGATTGGGGCTAGCATAGCAGGTATTGAATTGTCAAACAATAAAATTAAGGAGAATGCAACATGGCCAAGCCTTTTAAGCAGATCGCGATCGTCGGCACCGGCACCCTGGGGGTACAAATCGGCCTGATGGCCGCCAACGCGGGCTACCGCGTCAATGTTTGGGGCAAGCCACACCGCCGGAAACAATTCTGGCCTCCAACAGTTCATCGATTCCGATATCTCAACTGGAACAGAGCAGCGGCCGCCCCGAGCGCTGTCTGAACCTGCATTTCTACATGCCGCTGTGGGGCATGAATTTAACTGATGTCATGGGGGGCACCTGCACCCTGCCCGAGATCATGGCGAAGGGCATCGCCTGGGTTCGATCCCTGGGTTGCATCCCCTTGACGGTGAAAAAGGAACTGCTTGGATTTTGCTTCAACCGTGTGTGGCGGGCCGTCAAACGCGAGGTATTGTACATGTGGGCCAATGATTTTGTGGATTTCAGGGACGTGGATCGGGCCTGGATGAAATTCACCGGGCGCGATGATCGGCCCGGACCTTTCGGGCTGATGGACAGCGTGGGGCTCGACGTGATTTATGACATCGAGATGGTCTACTACAACAATTCAAAGGATCCCAGAGATCATCCACCCGAAGCCCTCAAACAAAAAGTTGATAAATGTGAATTGGGGGTCAAAACCGGCTGTGGATTTTATTCATATCCTGATCCGGAGTATCTGCAGGATGATTTTTTGAAGACCGGGGAATGATTGGCATAGATAGCAGATGACAGATGGTTGAATTCGGAAGTGGGAATGCGGAAGTCGGAATAAGGATCGATGACGGAGGGCAGAGGACGGGTGTCAGATGACAGAGGACGGGGGGCTGAAGACAGAGGACGGATGACAGAGGACTGATGTCAGAAGACAGAGGACCCGTCTTCGCTCTCCGAGCTACGCCGCGGCACTCAGAAAACAGAGAGCAGATTTCAGATAGCCAGGCTTTAAATCGTCCTATCCAATACGCCATGCCCTATGCGCTCGGCCCTATGCCCACCCCCGCATCCAGCATAGAGCATCCATTATCCAATACCCCATACCGAATACCCCATACCAATGACCCAAAAACAATGCCCTCAGCCCCTCGATACTTCGGACAGGCTGAAGGCATTCTCTTATCTAATGGGTATACCGCGCAGCCGGTCTTAGGCAGCGTTCATCATGGCGGCGACATCTTCCTTAACGTCTCCGGTCGGTTTGATATCAAACTTTTCGACCAATACCTTGGCCACATTCGGCGACAGAAAAGCCGGCAGCGTCGGGCCCAGGCGGATGCCCTTGACACCCAGGGACAGCAGCGCCAGCAACACTGCCACGGCTTTTTGCTCGTACCAGCCGATGTCAAAAGAAATCGGCAGGTCATTGATGTCGTCCAGCTCAAATACCTCTTTCAATTTCAGCGCGATGACCGCCAGTGAATATGAATCATTGCACTGGCCGGCATCCAGAATTCGCGGGATACCGCCGATATCGCCGAGATCCAGTTTGTTGTAGCGGTATTTGGCGCAGCCGGCGGTTAAGATAACCGCATCCTTGGGCAGTTCTTCGGCCACCTCGGTAAAATAGCCCCTGGATTTTTGGCGGCCGTCGCATCCGGCCATGACCACAAATCGTTTGACGGCACCGGATTTTACGGCTTCGATCACCTTATCGGCCAGGGCCAGCACCTGATTGTGGGCAAAGCCGCCGACGATTTTGCCGGTTTCAATTTCTTCAGGCGGGCGGCACTGTTTGGCCTGTTCGATGACTTCCGAAAAATCCTTGGAACCGTTCAGCGGACGGTCGACAATGTACTTAGCGCCCGGGTAGCCGGCCATGCCGGTGGTATAAAATCGGTCAAGATAGGTATTGTCCTTTTTCAGGGGCACAATGCAGTTGGTGGTCATTAATATCGGTCCGTTGAATGATTCGAACTCTTTATTCTGATGCCACCAGGATCCGCCGTAGTTGCCCACAAAATGGTCATACTTTTTAAAGGCCGGATAATAGTTGGCCGGCAGCATTTCGCCGTGGGTATAAACGTCCACACCGCTGCCTTCGGTCTGTTTGAGAAGCTCCTCCATGTCCTTCAGGTCATGGCCGCTGATCAATATGCCGGGGCGGCTGCCCACACCGATGTTGACTTCCGTGATCTCCGGGTTGCCATAGGCGGTGGTATTGGCCTCATCCAGCGTGGCCATGGTGGTTACCGCGACTTCCCCGGCTTTTAATACCAGGCCGATCATTTCATCCACCACAAGGTCTTTGGTGGTCGATGCCAGCGCTTCCATCAGAAACCGGTAAATTTCGTCTTTTTCAAAGCCCAGGACAGCCGCATGATCGGCATAGGCGGCAACGCCCTTGGCTCCGAGAATCAGCAGCTCCCGCAGGGAGCGGACATCTTCATTTTCGGTTGCCAGCACCCCGACGGTTTTGGCTTTTTCCTGAAAGTCGGCCGCATCATCGGAATACCAGGTGGCCGAATCCGGCAGCGGTTCGGCAAAATCCCGGCCGTTTTTTTCTTTGTAGGCCGTCAGGAAGGTATCTTTGAGTGATTCTTTTCTTTTTAAGGCCTCCCGGATCAGGGCCGTTAACCGGTCATTGTCAAAATTGGCATTGGTGATGGTGGAAAATAGGGCTTTGGTCAGAAACAACCCATTGTCCCCGGTTGATACTCCGAGCTGAGCGGCTTTTTCACCAAATACGGCGAGTCCTTTCAAGGCAAAAATCAACAGGTCCTGAAGATTGGCGGTGTCTTCAGATTTACCGCAGACACCCTTAATCGTGCAGCCGGTATTCTTGGCTGTTTCCTGACATTGATAACAAAACATATACGTCCTCCTTTGTTGGTTAGGGATTATTTACTTAGTTAAGGCTTTATTGACTGTGTGATATTTTATTTGATTTTAGAGTTAAGAATAATGACTTCCGGCACAAAGTCAATTTGGAAATGCCTTTTGCCCTGAATCGGACCGGAAATCCTTGATCTAAGTCAAATAGATCAGGATTTTTCTTGCAGATGGCATTTTTATTCCGAGAAAAATAGCTGTATCTGAAGGGAGGCGGCTGGAGATACGGTCCTGTGCTTTTCCAGGACAGCAATTGAAAGAAGTGGCCCTTGAGAGGCAGCAATGGCGGAATTGATTGATGTTAGGTTTCAGGTTTCAGGTGTCAGGTGTCAGGAAACTGAGGTGCTAAATCCTCATCTGAAACTTCATCCACAAGTGTGCCTCAGACCTACAAAATCGCGGTTGAAAACCGCTCCCACAATCGATAAGCGCATTATTTTTGAAGTGTGATTTTTGATTAAACTGGACGCTTGCGACCAACGGCGAAGCTGATCCGCCTTCGGTGGAACACCTGAAACCTACGAACTATAAACGTTTACAGTAACATCGACCATAAGTGGTCGATAGGATGCCGTTGAGAATCGCCGGCGTTATTCCAAAATCACCAGGGCATCCACGGCCACGGGCTTGCCTCCGGCAATAATGACGGGATTGATATCAATTTCTTTTATCTTCTCATTTTCGATTCCTATTTGTCCGACCTTGATCAGCATGTCGGCCAGCAGTTGTCGATCGACAGCCTCCAGACCTCTGACGGCATCCAGAATTTTATGGGATTTGATTTCCTGCATCATGTCCAGGGCATCGTGTTTTTCCAGCGGCGCAACGCGGAAAGCGCTGTCTTTTAGAATTTCAGTAAATATGCCCCCCAACCCGAACATAACACAGGGTCCGAACTGGGGATCACGGGTCAACCCGATTACCAGCTCGCGTTGTCCTTTGATCATCTGTTGCACCAGCACCGTTTTTTCGGCCCCATCCATGGCCGCCACGATCTCTTCGAAAGCGGCTACAGCCTCCTCATCGTTGCGGATATCCACCCGAATCAGCCCTTTTTCGGTTTTGTGGGCAATATCCGCTGCACAAGCCTTGATCACCAGCGGGTATCCGATATTGGCTGCGGCCTGGATCAGTTCCTCAGGGGTTTGGGCCAATTTCTCCTCGGTGACCGGCAGGCCATAAGATGCCAGAACCAGTTTGGACTCATATTCAGACAGCTGGGATCGGCCTTCATTAAGCGCATCGTCTATTAATTTCAATTGTTCCTCCGCCTATTTAGTTTTAGTAGTAAATTTTTTCATTTTACCAAGAAATAATTTCATCACGAAAACACGAAATTTTGAAAACACGAAATTTAGCTCGTATTTTTTCGTGTTTTCTTCCTTT
>Ga0209536_100009191_pt1 | contig 14697 bp, 15 predicted proteins | sample DeeMarSeWOR28_12_FD_187461 | JGI IMG/M metagenome (GOLD analysis project Ga0209536, IMG submission 187461) | Marine sediment microbial communities from White Oak River estuary, North Carolina - WOR-2-8_12 (SPAdes) (version 2) | ecosystem: Environmental > Aquatic > Marine > Intertidal zone >...
TGCCCACATCAGGGGTGGCGCTGCCCAGGATGACCACTGCACCTGTCAACTCGGCCAGCTTTACCGCCGCACTTCGGGCGTGGTAGCGTGGCGGGTTTTCCTGCTTGTAGGTCCATTCGTGTTCCTCATCGAGCACTATCAGGCCGAGGTCGGGCTGGGGGGCAAAGAGTGCGCTCCTGGGGCCGATGACGACGTCAAAATCACCGTCTCTTATCCTGCGCCACTCGTCATACTGCTCACCCGGTGAGAGCCTGCTGTGCAGGACGGCGACCCGTTGCGGGAAGCGCGAGACAAAACGCTCTATGGTCTGCGGAGTGAGCGCAATTTCCGGAACCAGCACGATGCCCCGCCGGCCCGCTTTCACCGTTTCCGCGAGTGCTTGCAGATATATCTCGGTCTTGCCGCTGCCGGTAACACCGTGAAGGAGAAAAATGTCTGGTCGTGTCCGCTTAGCATTTATCGCTTTGCTGATGCGAGAGAAGGCGTTTTCCTGGGCGCGGGTAAGTCGTGGCGGTGGCGACGGGGCGATGTACTGTCGTGAAATCGGCTCTCTTCTGACTTCAATCTCTTTGAAAGTAATATATTTTCGGCGAGCCAGGGCATCGGCGATTGCTCTGCTCACACCCAACTTCTGTTTCGCTTCTGACCAGGGTACCAGCTCGGCCCGCTCACGTAAAAAGTCAATAAGACCTGCCTGCTTGAGTGCCCGTTTCTTTTTAAGTTCGGCCGATATCTTTGGCGCGTCGATGGTAGGTATGTTGAGACGGAGGACCGGCATCGTCTTGGGCCGTATCCTTATCGGCTCAAGTTCATATTTTCTCACCGCCAGTCCCTGCCTTACCAGTTGCGAGACGGTTGTTTGAGCCTTCTTTTCCCCGAGTTTCTTCTCCAGTTCTTTGAGGTTTATCTGGCTCTGTTTTTTCAGCAGTTCAAAAAGCTGGCGTTGTAGTGTAGGGAGGGAAGAAATTTTTTGCCCGTCAGGAGTTGGCACTGCCGAGATAAAAGTCAGCGTCTTTCTCTCGAATCCCGGCGGCAGCATGAGGGCCACGGCATCGAAAAGGGGGGACAGATAATACTCGCTTATCCATCTGGCCAAATCCACCTGGGCTGGGGAGAGAAGCGGGTGGGGCTCAGTAACATCAATGATGTCTCTAGTCTCTGTCACGGCAGGGTAGGGGGTCAGCGCCATGACAATTCCCTGGAGGGTGCGCTCGCCGAAGGGGGCCCATACCGCCTGTCCCACCTTGATATCCAGGTGCGGGGGGATGGCATAGCTGAAAGTACGGCGCTGGGCAATCGGGGAATTAACACTGACCTCAGCATATTTCATACTGTGCTCCACCGATTGCCTCGCAGCCTTCGTTGCCCTGTGATGGGATGGAATTGGTGACGTTGAGCGGCGCTGGAAAGACTACCCTTGGGTTTTCTCTTCCGATTTTTCTTCCGCCGCGGCTGTTTCTGGCTCTTCGGAAGCGAGTTCGCTCTGAGGTTCGGTCACCTCTGGCTCTGCCTCTTCAGCGTCATCAGGAGCTTTTTCCTCGCCAGACGGCTCTTCTGCCAATTCGCCTTCTGGTTCTGTCTCCACCGTTTCTTCGGCAGGTGCATCTTCCGATTCAGGAGGAGCCTTCTCTGCTTCTGGCTCTTCAATCAGCTCGCCTTCCGGTGGGGTCTCCGTTACCTCTTCTGTCAGCACCTCTTCCTGCTCGGCGACCAGTTCCTCTTCTGCTATTTCAGCTGTCTCGGCTGCTGTCTCTTCTTCGGCTTCAGCGGCCAGCTGCTCCATTCGGGCCAGCTCTTTCTCCCGGTCCACTCGCCTCTCTTTGATGCGGGCTGCCTTGCCGCTGCGTCCGCGCAGGTAGTACAGTTTGGCCCGACGCACTTTTCCGTGGCGGATTATTTCCACTCTCTCTACTCTGGGGGAGAACAGCGGGAACGTGCGCTCCACACCAACACCGTATGCAATGCGTCTGACGGTAAAAGTAGCGCCAGCACCGCCACCGTGCATCTTGATGACTACTCCCTGGAAGGGCTGGAGCCGTTCCTTGCCACCTTCAACAACTTTGATGTAAACGCGTACCGTATCCCCGGGGGCGAGTTCGGGAATTTTGGGATTGCGTTTGACATTGACCAGCGAATCAACATTCATTTCTCAGGCTCCTTGTTCAAACTGGATTTGGCTTTATATAAAGAGTTGAATTGTTCTACCAGTAGTTTTTCTTCCTGACCGAGTTTGCTCATGTCGATGAGGTCCGGGCGACGCTCCAGAGTGCGCCTGATGACCTGCTGCCGGCGCCAGCGGGCAATCTGGGCGTGATTTCCGGAAAGCAGGGCTTCTGGAACCGGCCAGTCTCGGAAAACGGGGGGACGGGTGTACTGGGGATATTCCAGCAGACCGTTCACATGTGAATCTTCCTGTGCCGAGTCTTCGGAGCCAAGTACTCCAGGGAGCAGGCGCATGACAGCGTCAATGACCACCAGAGCCGGTAGTTCTCCTCCGGTCAGTACATAATCGCCGATGCTGATTTCATCGGTGACGAGATGTTCCACCACACGCTCGTCAATGCCTTCATAATGGCCGCAGAGCATGATGAGATGGCGGTAACCTGACAGTTCCATTGCGATTTGCTGGTTGAAAAGGCGCCCCTGCGGCGTGAGCAAGATGACCGATGGTTCCGTGGCCTCGGGTTCTGCCGCGACTTTGGCCTTTACCGCTGCCACTGCTTCGAAGATGGGCTCGGGTTTGAACACCATGCCCGGGCCACCGCCATACGGGTAATCATCGACGGTATGATGTTTATCATTCGTGTAATCGCGGATGTTATGCACGTTGATATTGACCAGGTTCTGGTCAATAGCCCGCTTGAAGATGCCGAAGCTGAACGGCACATCAAACATCTGCGGAAATATGGTCAGCACATCAATACGCATCGAAATCCCTGCCACCTTCTAGGAATGCTCGGTGACCACCCCTTTAATAATATCGACGGCGTGCGGTATGGCCGGCAGCACTACCTCAAGGCATTCCCTGACTGCTTTGGGGCTGCCGGGGAGGTTTATTATCAGGCATCTGCCTCTTACTCCTGCCGTTGCCCGGCTTAACATCGCCATTGGTGTTTTGCTCAGCGAGGCGGCCCTCATGGCTTCCGCGAGGCCGGGGACGATTCGGTCCACAACGGCGATGGTAGCTTCCGGCGTTACATCACGCTCGCCAAGCCCGGTACCGCCGGTGGTGATGATGACATCTGTCTCTTTGTTATCGGCCCATTCCGCCAGCTTCTGGCGGATGATATCCATTTCGTCGGGGACAATCTCATAGCCAACAATATCGCTGCCCAAATCGGAAAAGATATCCCTGATGGTCTGGCCGCTTTCATCATAGCGCTGGCCGCGCGCTCCTTTATCACTGATGGTGAGTATGCCGATAGTAAGCATGGTTGTGCTCCAGAACAAATTTCATTTTACCACATATAGAGCGGATAGCAAAATGGGGAAAATATTATGGAAAATTAATCAAATTAAGCCCAAAGGTCTTGACAAACGCGTCAAGCTCGTGTTATAAAGAGTGTTATATAATGGTAAAAAGTGGGGAATAGTGGTAAAAAATGGGTCAATTCGCTGGCTGAGGATTTTGTATGTTTTACGGTGAGTACAACTACAAGATAGATGAAAAAGGCCGGGTAGCTATACCACCCCGATTCCGCAGGGAGCTGAAGGACGGCGTGGTTCTGTCTCCGGCGGCGGAAAAGTGCATCAACGTGTATTCGCTGCCGGAGTGGCGCAAGCTGGCTACTTCCCTTACCAGTGGGCCGCTTACCCCCAGTAAAATGAGGAGGCTGAATCGGGCCATCTTTGCCACTGCTTTCAATGTTGACATTGACGGGCAGGGTAGGGTGGCTTTGCCAGTACCACTGCGCGAGCACGCAGAAATTCAGGAAGACGTCGTCGTTACCGGAGCCAACACCTACCTGGAGATATGGGATCAGGCTCTCTGGGAAGAAGAGAAATCAATCAGCCAGGAACAAGCCTGGCAGATTATAGAAAGCCTGGAGCGACGAGATGAGTCCAAGTAAGCAGAATTCAAATCACGTGCCGGTTCTGCTCGAAGAGACCATGGAAGCGCTGGCGGTTCAGCCCGGTGGCCGCTACGTTGATTGTACAGTGGGCAGCGGCGGGCATGCCCGGGCGATTCTGGAACGCAGCTCCCCCGGTGGACAGTTGCTTGGCATTGATGCCGACCCCACCGCGATAAAGGCAGCCCAGAAAAACCTTGAGGCATATAAGAACTCTGTTCTCCTTGTCAATGACAACTTCGTCAACCTGCAGGCAACCTGCATTAAATACGATTTTTTCCCGGTACATGGCATATTGCTTGACCTCGGCCTTTCCTCAATGCAGCTAAACGGTAGCAGGCGTGGCTTCAGTTTTCAGCATGACGCTCACCTCGATATGCGTTTCAATCCTGAACAAGAGGTGACCGCCGCCGATATTGTTAATACCTCGTCTGAGGCAGAGCTGGTGCGCATCATCCGAACCTATGGCGAGGAAGGACATGGTCGTCAGATAGCCCGGCTTATCGTGAAAGAACGCCCCATCACCTCAACTCTTCATCTGGCCCGCATTGTGGAGAAAGCGGTGGGCCGGAGAACGGGCAAAATTCACCCGGCTACGAAGACTTTTCAGGCCATTCGGATTGCGGTAAATCTGGAGCTGGAAAACTTGGAGAGAGCCCTGAAACAGGCAATTGAGCTCCTCGGCTTCGAAGGCAGATTGGTGGTGATAAGCTACCATTCCCTGGAGGACCGCATAGTTAAACGCTTCATGCAACAGGAAGCTAGGGGATGTATTTGTCCTGCTGGCACTCCGGTATGTGTCTGCGGGCATAAACCTCGCTTGAAGCTCATTCGACGGCATGTGGTTAGGCCCTCAGAGGATGAGATACGGTTCAACCCGCGCTGTCGTAGCGCCAAGCTGCGTGCTGCCACGCGTATGGTGACGCGGGATGATTGCCTGGCCGCAGATGAGATGGAAATTCTCTGGGCAGAGACAGAGGCCAGGGCTTGGAGGAGGCCAGCGCTGTTACGCAAACTGCAGATGGTATTTGCCATGGCCTGAGCGGGCCAGAGTTGCAATAACACCGGAAGGTGTAGCGTCTAGGAGAGGAAATTAATGATGGAACAGGTGCAACTGAATAAAAAAGGTGTGGGAGGAGCGAGAGCAGGCACCACTCTTGCTGACCTGAAGCTGAAAATAGCTGGGCACTTAATCGACCAGGCTGATGTGTACGACCCCAACGGAGTGTACAGCATCATGGCGGAAACTAAAGTAGGGGCAAGGAAAAGAACCGAACTCATGGACAAGGTGAGGTTGGTCTTTTCCATATCCTGACACACTTGACTGAAAAGGACAGCGGCCAAGGAGGCTCTGGCAATGTAAAGCGTAAAAGAACTTAATACTGCAAACCTATTGAAAAGGAGGTCTAGATGAAAAATCGAACCGTAGCGGCAATTGATGTTGGTACCACCAAGGTGTGTACGGTTGTTGCTGACATGAATGAAAGCGGCACGCCGCGCATTGTTGGTGTTGGCATTGCTCCATCGGTTGGCCTGCATAAAGGCTTGGTGGTCAACATTAATGAAGCCAGGGAGTCAATCAGAGAGTCGGTAAGGAAAGCGGAGCAGTCAAGCAACTACAAAGTGGAGTCAGCCTACGTTGGCGTGACCGGCCGCCATGTTACCTCACTGAATAACCGCGGCGTGGTGGCGATAACGCGGAATGACCGCGTGGTGCGCACGGATGACTTGCGGCGCGTTCTTTCTTCAGCACAGAGCGTCAAAGTTCCCGGCGACCGGAAACTCCTCCATGTTATTCCACGGTCATATGCCGTTGATGGTCAGGGTGGGGTCAAGAACCCGGTTGGTATGCATGGCTTCAGGCTTGATGTGGAGACCCATGTTATCACCGCGGCTGTGACTTCAATACAGAACCTGATTAAGTGCATCCGCAGCATTGGCATTGATATTGAGGACCTTGTTCTTGAGCCTCTCGCCAGCAGTGAAGCAATACTGACTCCGGATGAGAAGGAAGTGGGGGTAATTCTGGCTGATATCGGCGGTGGCACCACTGATATTGCGGTGTTCAAAGAGGGGAGCATATGGCATACCTCAATAATACCGGTCGCTGGCTATCAGCTCACTAGGGACGTGTCCATTGGTCTGGGACTACCATTTGACGTTGCTGAGGAGATGAAGAAAAGATACGGTAGCGTGATGCCAGTCTATGAAAGCAGGAGCGAGGATACCGCCGCTATATCTCAGGATGGGCACGGCGTTTCATATCAGGACCTGTGCGATATCATCCGCGCCCGCGTTGAAGAAATCCTGAAGCTCATCCTGCTTGAGCTGCCCAACTCAGAATATGAGACCCTTGTTCCGGCGGGGCTGGTTCTCACCGGCGGTAGCTCCAATCTGGCAGGTATCTCCACCCTGGGGCGTGATATCCTGCAGCTTCCAGTCAGAGTTGGCGCTCCCTCTAATATGGAAGGCATATCCGATGCCCTCTGCGACCCGGCATACGCAACAAGCGTTGGTCTGCTGGCCTGGGGAGTCAATCATGAGCGCAGCTCAAATTGGTCGCGCTGGACCTTTGGCTTGGCGCTCAGGCGTATGGCTTCCCGACTGAAGAGCCTCTTCAGTTAACGATTCAATTAAGAACGTTATCATATTAATGTAACAAGGAGGGGGACATGGCAAAATCAAGTTTTGTGGCTAATCCAGCCAAAATCAAAGTTATTGGCTTAGGTGGTGGTGGCAGCAACGCGATTACCCGCATGGTCAGGGAAGAAATTCAGGGTGTGGAATTCATTGCCATGAATACTGATGCCCAGGCCTTGGCGGTTACTGAAGCTCCCATAAGAATCCAGCTCGGTGAGAAACTGACGAGGGGGCTGGGTGTTGGCGGCGACCATAACCTGGGCCAGAAAGCAGCCGAAGAGAGTCGTGAGGAGTTGCAGGAGCTGGTAAGCGGTGCTGACATGGTCTTTGTAACCAGCGGTATGGGCGGCGGCACTGGCACTGGCTCTGCATCTGTTGTGGCCGAAATAGCCAAACAGAGTGGTGCCCTGACCATCGCCGTGGTGACCAAGCCGTTTGGTTTTGAGGGTGCTCACCGCACGCAGGTAGCCAACGAGGGCATCACCAGGCTGATGGGTAAAGTTGACACCCTGATAATTATTCCCAACGACAAGCTGCTTACGCTCTGTGACCATAAAACCGGAGTGGACAGCGCCTTCAAGCTGGCTGACGATGTTCTCAGGCATGGCGTTCAGGCTATCGCCGAGGTAATCACTACTCCCGGGTTGATAAACTTGGACTTCGCCGATGTTAAGTCAATCATGAAAGATGCCGGACCGGCTTGGATGTCGATTGGTCGGGGCTCAGGTCAGAATCGCGCCGTGGATGCGGCCAAAGAAGCTCTGGCCAGCCCGCTGCTGGATGTTTCCATCAATGGGTCAAAGGCGGTTCTCTTCAATGTGGTCGGTGGTACCAGCCTCACCCTGTTTGAGGTGAACGAGGCGGCTGATGTTATCCGTCAGGCGGTGGACCCGGAAGCCAATATCATTTTCGGTGTTGCCCATGATCCGGAAATGGATAATGATGTCCGGATTACCCTTATCGCCACCGGATTTGTGGCCAAACTCGGGCTAACCGGAGCCGCTCAGGAAGATGAACTGACCCAGCTTCTCAAAGGAATTAAGAGCGAAGATGAACTGGACGTTCCTTCTTTCCTGCGTCGTCCCATGGTCAGTCACCGGCGCCAGGCGATAACACCGTCGATGAAACCGGTGCAACCGCCGCTGATGACTCCATCATCCGAACCAGAGAAGCGCCGGTAGTGAGCAGCGTCCCTATATAGGTCAGGAGGTGGATACTCCCAGCAGAGAAAAGGAACGGCGCTAAAAGGGCCAGCCGTTTCTAAAATTGGGTAATGGGGTGGTGATACATTATACGCAGGAGCAAATTGGCGTGGCTTCAAGCGGAGTCGTTGATGGCTACAATGGAAGAGGCAAAAACCGCAATGGCCTCAAGTTTGCTTATTGCCCATACTGCAATAAGAAGGGGCTGTACAAAGTGGCCCGCAAATATGAGCGTTGTCGCTGTTGTGGATTGCACCGCACGCTATTGCCAGGGCAGGACTTCTAATCACCAAAACTTCTGGGAATAGAACGATTGCCGGCCCATAGCCGGATGTCCGCGTTTGCGTTTTGTTGACAATTAAATCCACAATATTTATCCTAATTAGGTGACGTCGATAACACAACAAGTCTTGAATTTATCATTGTTCCGTATTTGGGATGCGAGTAATTGCCGGTAAAGCGAAAGGGCATCAGCTGAGGGCGCCCAGAGGAACCGTCACTCGTCCCGCGACAGATTTGGTTAAGGGAGCGATTTTTTCCATTCTGGAGAATATAACTGACGATTGGTCACAGGTGCTTGACCTGTTTTCCGGCAGTGGTCAACTCGGTATAGAGGCATTAAGCCGTGGTGCTGGATGGGTTGACTTTGTTGAAAATAAACCGCACTGTTGTGATATAATAAAACAGAATCTGGAAAAGACGGGTTTATTAAATCAGGCGCATGTTTATTGTTGCAGTGTCACCAAGGCACTTGCCTTTCTGGACAGGGAGTACAATATCATTCTGATGGACCCTCCTTATTCTAATTCATCAATCGGGAATCTGATAGCACAATTAGCCGAATCCGGGCTGGTCGGTGATAGCTCAATAGTCGTGGTGACGCACTCATCTCTCCTTCCTTTTAATTCCGCTTATGGTGCTCTGGGGCTTATTAAGGAGCATCGTCATGGAGATAGCTGCATCGCTGTGTTCCGCAAGGGGGGCACATTATGAGCATAGCCGTTTACCCGGGAACCTTTGACCCCATTACTAACGGCCACCTGGATATTGTGAAACGGGCTGCCCGGTTGTTTGATGGCATAGTAATGGGAGTGTATGAAAAATCAAACAAGCATCTTATCTTTACCACTGAGGAACGAGTGGAACTGGCCAGACGGGCGGTCGTCAACATACCAAACGTAGAGGTAAAATCATTCAGCGGATTGACGGTTGATTTTGCCAGGGGTGAAGGAGCCCGGGTAATGATACGTGGCCTGAGGATGAATGCCGATTTTGAAAAAGAATTTGAGATGGCATTGATGAACCGCAAACTGGCACCGGATCTGGACCTGCTCTGCTTGATGGCAAGCCAGGAATATCAGTTTCTCAGTTCCAGCCTCTTAAAAGAAGTAGCTCGCCTGAATGGCAATATCAGCGACCTCGTGCCAAAGCATGTTGCTGAAGCTCTGAGAAAGAAGGTTCACGATACTATGTAATTGATGAATTGGCTATCCAGCGCTTTCAACCCGAATACTACATTATTTATTATCTTGGTAGAAAAGGAGGTAGATTTATGGCGTTCCACATTACGGAGGAGTGCATCAGCTGCGGGGCATGCGAACCGGAGTGCCCGAACCAGGCAATCAGTGAAGGGGAAACCGTGTACGTGATTGACCCCGGCAAGTGCACTGAATGTGTCGGCTCCTATGATTCCTCGCGATGTGCTGAGGTCTGCCCTGTTGATGCCTGTGTGGCTGACCCAGCCCATAAGGAAAGCCGCGAACAGCTTCTGGAAAAGTGGCAGAAGCTGCATCCGGGAGAAACGCCGTCAGGCGCCTAGTGGTAGCTTGGCGTAAATTCTCTTGAGTCAATTTCAGACAATAGACAGGGGCTACGCTACCGTAAATACCATATCGCGTAGCCCCCTGTTGAAGTGTCTGTTTTCTGCGGCAGGCAGCTTTATCTTACTGGAAAAAAGAACGCACGGAGCCAAATTCTTCAGGCAACAGCGCCAGCACCATAGGGAAACGGTCTAGAAGAAAGGTAGCCAGCGCCGATTCCGCAATTGGGTCAGATATGCCCAGGAATTTGGTCCATATGGCCAGCAGTGCGCCGCAGAATACGGAGCCCATTATCAGGCCAAGAAGTGCACCACCAAGTCGATTCACCCAGCCCAGCAGTATGATCGAGGCCAGCCATTTCAGAACGCCGGCGATTACGCTGGCGATAAGCACCACCAAAGCGAGAATTATGGCGAAGGCAACCACTCGAGCCAGTGTCTCCTGAGGAATGAAGGTGAGCTGTTCAGCCAGAGCAACATAGAAGCGCCCGGCCAAAAGGACACCAATAACTACCCCAGCGAGTGTTAACACGGCCTTGATGATGCCAATTTTAAGGCCAATCAGCGTGGCAATGCCGATTACCGCGATAACTGCGATGTCAAGCCAGCTCATGATTTTATTAAACCTTTATACTCGACGCTCTATCTGTTTGCCTGATTATACATTATTATCATTGATAATGCAGGGCGTCAATAGGATTGAGTCGTGCGGCTCTCAGTGCCGGGTACAGGCCGGACGCAATACCGATAAATAGCGAGACAGTGAAGGCCAGTATTATGATATCGATGGAGACTGCTGCCGCCAGCTTAAAGCCGCCGATATCTACCTGCGATATCGCCCAGGCCAGGAGCCAGCCACCGGTGATACCGATGCCGCCGCCGGCAAAGCCCATCGTTGCCGCCTCGATTAGGAACTGCATCAGGATATCGCGCCTTTTGGCTCCCACTGCTTTGCGTATGCCGATTTCCCGCGTCCGCTCCGTGACCGAAACGAGCATGATGTTCATTATACCAATGCTGCCCACAAGGAGTGAGATGCTGGCAATAGCGCCCAAGACGATGGAGAATACCCCCGTTACCTGGCCGACGACTTCCATTACCTGTTCCTGGCTGACCACGGCGAAATCGTCTTTATCATCACTCTTTAGATTGTGCCTCCGGCGCAGGATGGATTCGACTTCCTCAATGACTGCCTCCCGGTTTTCCTCGTCGATTAGCTGGAAGCTTATGGAGGCAACGGCATCCTGGCCGGTGGCGGTCTGCTGCGGAAATAAACGCGCCTGATAGGTGGTGATGGGTACAATCACAACGTCGTCAAAGCTGACGCCAAACATGGCGCCGCCTTTGGCTTCAAGCACTCCGACAACAGTGAAGCGCTGCTTCTTCATTTTGACCTGTTGACCGACAGCATCATCATCGCCGAACAGGTCTTCAGCCACCAGACTGCCCAGCACAACCACGTTGGCCCGTTGTGCCACGTGATGGTCGGTAAAAAACTGTCCGGACGCTACCGTATATTTCATAACATCCGCATATACAGGAGTTGCCCCGTGAAGTAACCCTCCTTTGCTTTCACCGTCAGCCGTTACGGTGATGAAATTCTCATTTATCGGGGCAATATTGTCAATGCCGCGGACGTTCTCTAGGGCGCGGGCGTCATCCATGGTTAGTGAGGGTGCGGCATATGCCGGGGACATGGAGAAACCTCCTTCCACCTCTGGATTCACGGGCATTATCGAAAGTATATCGGCACCAAATTCCTCATACGCGGAAGCAATGGTAGCCTCGGCGCCCCTGGCCACTGACATGAGCGTGATAACCGAACCAACACCGATGATGATGCCAAGCATGGTCAGCGAAGACCGCAGCTTGTTGATGAGCAGCGACCTGATGGCGATGACAATAGAATCTATTAACTTCACTTATAGTTCCTGCTTTTCAATTGATATTAGTTACCGACGTCACCAATATCTTTTCGCTTGCGTATCGTTTTATCATTGTGGGTAACTTTTTCATCGCTGACAATCTTGCCGTCTAGCAGACGTATTATGCGCTGGGTTTGCGTGGCCACGTCCATTTCATGCGTGACCAGGATTACGGTAATCCCTTCTTGGTGAAGCTGGCAGAAAATGCGAATGATTTCCGTGGTGGCGGCGCTGTCCAGGTTTCCAGTGGGCTCATCCGCCAGAATGAGAGACGGATTGTTCACCAGTGCCCGGGCGATGGCCACGCGCTGTTGCTCGCCGCCGGACAGTTCGGTGGGCTTATGGTTGGCCCGTGCCTCGAGCCCAACCCGTTCCAGCGCTTCCAGGCTTCTCTTGTGCCGTTGCCCGCCGTTGCCGTAGAGGAGGGGAAGCTCCACATTGGAAAGGGCTGAGGCGCGCGGTAAAAGGTTGAAAGTCTGGAAAACGAAGCCGATTTTCTTATTTCTTAGCTCGGCAAGCTTGTTGTCATTGAGTCGGCTGACGTCCGCACCTTCCAGCGTATATTTACCTGTGGTGGGCTTGTCCAGAAAGCCGATGATATTCATCAGCGTTGATTTGCCGGAGCCGGATGCACCGATGATGGCCACCATTTCTCCCTGTTTGATAGTCAGGTCTATTCCCCGCAGTGCCGGGACTTCGACTTTACCCATGCGGTAGATTTTGGCGATATTATCAAGCTCAATCATCTGGTGCTCCTGTCTTATCAGTTTTTAAGCACTGTGCCCGGTATAAATTCGTCCGTCTGGCCATCAGCGTTTTCTGGAGGCAAGGATTGTCTCTCCAACCTCCAGGCCGCTGATGATTTCAGTATTAAAATCGTCGCTGATGCCTATTTCAACCGGTCTTGCTACCAGTTTATCGTCAACGATCACGTAGACCACCGGGTTACCATTTTCATCACTATTGATGGCGCGGTCCGGCACCAGCAGGGCGTCAGTGCGACTGGCCAGAACGATGTCGGCCTCAGCGCTCATGCCGACCCTTACGCCGGATTCCTCCGAGACGTCGAGCTCAATTTTAACGTTGTAGACGATAACACCGCCAACCTCGAGTGGTAACGGGTAAATAGTGGTGACCACGCCCTCTAACTCCGTGTCGGCCAGCGCGTCAAAGGTTATAATTACCTTCTGCCCCACTTCCACCTGAGGGATATCGATTTCATCCACCTCTACGACTAATTCCATGCCGGTGGGGTCAATCAGGTTTATAATCTGTGTAGGAGCCATCGTTGGTATTGGTATCATATCGCCTTCTTTTGCAGTAACGCTGGCCACTATGCCATCGAAGGGGGCAGTGATGGCTGCCTCTCGCAGGTCTTTCTCCGCCTGTTCCAGGGACTGCCGGGCCAGTGATACTGACTGCCTGGCCTGCTCAACGGCGGCTTTCGCTGCTTCCACACTCAGTTCCGTGAGGGCAATGTCCTCGTTCAGTTTATCCAGGTTTTTCTGAGCTTGAGCCTCGGCCAGTTCCGTGGCTTCCAACTGCATTCTGGCGATGGTCACCTCCTCGGTGTCGTGTGCGTTTCTCTTGGCGTCCAGTACGGCCTCAGCCGCGTCCAGCCTTGCCTGTGCGTAGATTATGGTGTCATCTGGCAAGTTCCGCTGCAGCGCGTACTGTAGAAATGCCTCGGCGTTATCCACGTCTTTCTGCGCCGTTTCAATATCTGGCCAGGTATATATGTCCTGAGTCTCGTTGAGGTTATGCCTGGCCGACCGCACATTTATCTGAGCGTTGAGTAAGGCCAACTCAAGCGCATCTTTCTGATCCAGAACGCTATCGAGTTCAGATTCAGCGGTTTTCTGGCTCAACTCTGCCTGTTTGAGCACTACCTCGGCCTGAGTAAGCGCGTATTTTGCCTGGTCCCTGGCTAGTTCCAGGCTGTCCGCGTCAAGCTCTGCAAGAATGTCACCCTTGGTGACCCGGTCACCTTCCTCAACGTATATCGTGGCGATGCGACCCCCGCTGCTGAAGCTCAAGTCTGCATCCTCTGATGTCTCTATATTACCACTACCGCTGACGGTGACCATCAGGTCTCCCCGTACCACCTCAGCATATTGCTCCCCCGCCTCTTCGGTCTCTCCCAGGGGATTGCAGGCAGTAAGTGCGATTACAATTATCAGGAGTAAAAAGGCGGTGATGATGCGTAGTTTTTTCATTTCATGCCTCCCGAAAAGATACGTAATAAATGGCTATCGGCTTTGCTTTGCCGTCTGCAAGTTCTTCTGATGTTCTTTCTCCCATCTTTCCAGCAGGGCAGGGAACTCCTGCTCCAAAAAGGTATATACATCAAGCATCTCCTTCAACCATTTGCTGTTGGCGGTGGTTTTCTCCCCGAGCAGGTCGAGCCCGCGTTCGGCGAGCTGCCGGAACATTCTGATTTCGCCGGTGAGTCCGCGGCCTATCATATGTTGCCAGGTGTCAGAGCGCAGGCGGAAGTAGTCATGCCTGACACCGGGCAGGCTAATGCGTTCAATCAGGCCGTGATGAATGAGGAGGCGAGTTGTGGTGCTTATGGAGCCTTTGCTGGCGGTTAGAGCGCTGGTAAGCTGTTCCATTGATTGGTGGGGTGGGTCAGCGACAAGAAGCCAGCCCAGAATACGCCCCGCCATGCGGGGCAATCCCGTCTGCTCGAAAGCAATGCCGACTTCTTCAGCGAACTGCTTCGCCTTACTAACCGATATTGTTTTCATTGGGCGATACCACTTTGTTCAATTATTTTTGAATATTATAAACAATATAATTAGTTTTGTCAATACTGAACAAAGTAAATTTTAGAAAATATTTGTGGAAATTTCGCGGAAATGATTCGGCAGCATAGGTGCTGGTGCAAATTATTTACCGAGTTCTTGAGACCGGCGGTAGGCAGCGGCGACTGCTTTAGCGACCAGCTCTTTAAAATTTCCGTTTTCAAACTGCTCTAGGGCGGTGGCAGTTGTACCACCGGGAGAGGTTACCATGCGGCGCAGTTCGGCAGGGGGTTT
>Ga0209536_100009192_pt1 | contig 14696 bp, 9 predicted proteins | sample DeeMarSeWOR28_12_FD_187461 | JGI IMG/M metagenome (GOLD analysis project Ga0209536, IMG submission 187461) | Marine sediment microbial communities from White Oak River estuary, North Carolina - WOR-2-8_12 (SPAdes) (version 2) | ecosystem: Environmental > Aquatic > Marine > Intertidal zone >...
GGATGGGGGATATTACCTGGTAGGCATGCGCTCATTAATCCGGGAAGTCTTCACCGACGTTCCCTGGTCATCGGACAAGACCCTGCAGAGGAGTCTGCAGCAGGCAAAGCATTATGGATATAGTGTCGGATTACTCCGGACCCTCTATGATATCGATACACTGGAAGATGTCAAAAAAGCTGGCCTGCTGCCCTGATTATATGTTCCGCACTTTTACCTATAATATCACATTAAACAAACGGGCCATTTTTTCTACAATCTTGTGATAAGTGGGGAACTGTTCGCATGCGTATTCCATCCCTGACAAGACTTGGGCAGTAATTCCCCCCATTTTCGAAGAGGGAATTCATTTAGTAACTTTTCATAATATTCCACGAACTATCAAAATACATTACAGGAGTTAACTGTAATGTAATAAAGCCCAGTTAAAAAGGTCATTCCGTACTTGTAGTTTGTGTTATATCTGTCATTGAGAGAATTGACGTGACAAAGCATGGAACCTATGAATTGGAGTGGATAACATGTTAGAATTCGTTTACCAAGAATACTTATATATAATTCAAGATTCTTAGGACCTCTGATGGCTTTGATTATCTTTCATTAAGAAACACTTCAAGAAAATTCCAATAATTATGAATAAAGAAGAATACAAGAAATTGATTATAATTTTTCTTATAGCGTCAAGTCTGCGAATGCTGTTTTTTGTTGTTACCGAACCTTGGGAGAATAATGATAAATTAATTGATCAGTGGGACTCAAAAAGCTATCACGAAATAGCATTAAATTTACTGGAAAATAAAGTATTTTCCAGTTCAGAGCATACTCCCTATCACCCTAATATTTTCAGAACTCCTCTTTATCCATTCTTTCTTATGGCCGTATATATTGCCTTTGGTATCAAACCATATATTGTGATTTTATTTCATATTGTTGCAGGATCTTTAACCTGCATTCTTACATATAAAATTGGCAAAATCATGTTCAACGAAAAAGCTGCGTTATTGGCTGGTTTGCTAGTGGCGTGTGAATATTCCGGCATCTATTACGGTAATCTACTATTGACAGAAACAATATTTACCAGTCTTTTTGTAGTACATATGTATTTTATTGCGCAGTATTTAATGACGAATGATGATAGAGCATTATTGTATTCTGCTATAATGCTCGGCCTTGCCACCCTGTGCAGACCTATAAGCATATATTTTTCAGTATTTCTCATAGGTTTTTTTCTGCTGCATTTCGGAAAAAATTACAGACAAGGGATAGTTGCGTATTCCCTTTTTATATTATTGTTCCTGGTCACAATATCACCCTGGATGGTTCGCAACTATTCTCTTACAGGTAATTTTTCCATCTCTTCTCTGCAAAAATTAGCTTTGTCATGGCATTTTCCTGATCTTATTAAAGACCCTAAAATTATTAAAGAAATCAATGCCCAAGATTTAGATAAAGATCATTATTCGAAAATCAATAAAAGGGAGAATGTAAACAAGAAGAAGACATTAAATCAAAATCTTAGAAATTATTCAATTCACAACGCTAAGAAGCATATAGCGGGAGTAATGGATTTTTTCTCAGCAATAGGAGGTCGAAAGTTCCCTACCCTAAAAGGCCAGGACAACATGCTAAAGAAAGAAGAATGGGGTAAGGAACTGCCAGCTAAATATAAAATTGAAATCAAAGGAAAAAGCATTTTAGGTACTCTTGTCATATATTCCCTGAGAAGCTACCTGATTCTACTATATGCTGCGATGATTCTCGGATTGGTTTATGCAATAAAGGAAAATAAATGTATGCCGATTGTTTTACTCCTTTCTGCTATTGTCTATTTTGCAATAGCTACATCTCCTGTTTTATATATCTCTGCGAGATACAGGACTCCAATAATGCCATATATAATTTTACTTTCAAGTTATGGAATAACACAGCTTTATAAAACATTTAAGGAATATAAGGCAAAAAAAACTTCATTTTAATAAGGAATATTAAAGTCTTTTTCATAGAAAAGTCCTGCATCTTAAAATAAATGTAATAAGCGAATATATATTGCTATAATATTAGTGTATAGCAATCTTTCAGATCTCAACAGCAGAAAAGATCTTATTATTTTAAAGTCAGCTTTACTGTATTTTATTAATAATATGTAAAGTACAACTTATTCGCTATGTCAGAGCACAATGAAAATAAAGTAGTCATAATTGGTGGGGGGCCCGCAGGTCTTACCGCAGCATATGAACTGTGTAAAAAAGGAATTAAATCTACAATACTTGAAAAGGATACTATAGTCGGAGGAATCTCAAGGACTGTCGATTATAAAGGCTATCATTTTGACATTGGAGGACACCGCTTTTTTACCAAAGTCAAGGCTGTAAACGATATGTGGCATGAGGTGCTGAGAGATGATATGCTTAAATGCAGACGACTTTCACGTATCTATTATGCCAAAAAGTTTTTTTATTATCCTCTAAGGCCCTTCAATCTTCTGGCAGGTCTGGGAATATGGAATTCCTTCCTGATTTGTATAAGTTATGCACATGCGCATTTTTTCCCGAATAAACCTGAAAAGACCTTTGAACAGTGGATATCAAACCGCTTTGGAAAACGCCTGTATAACATTTTTTTTAAAAGCTACACCGAAAAGGTATGGGGTATGCCTTGCAGTCAAATATCTTCTGACTGGGCTATACAGCGTATTAAGGGGCTGTCATTTATAGCTGCTGTCAGAGACGCATTTACCATAAAACGTGCTGACAAAAACAGTACAGAAATAAAAACACTGATTGATGCCTTTGAATATCCAAAAAAAGGGCCTGGAATGATGTGGGGTAAAGTTGCAGATATTATACAACAGGAAGGAAGCAACGTTTGCCTCGGGGCAGAGACAGAGAAGATATTCTGGACTGAAAAAGGAATACAATCCGTAGGATTTAATATCAATGGCCAGCAGAAAGAGATGTCAGGGATACATTTTATCAGCAGCATGCCCATACGCGAATTAATAGAATGTTTTGAACCGGCCGTGCCTGATGATGTATTTCATGCAGCACGTAGCCTGAAGTACAGAGATTTCCTTACCGTAGCACTCATTATTAAAAGACGCAATCTCTTCCAAGATAACTGGATCTATATACATGATCCTCATGCAAGAGTGGGGAGAATTCAGAATTTCAAAAACTGGAGTCCCCACATGGTGCCTGACATGAACAAAACATGTCTTGGGCTTGAGTATTTCTGTTTCGAAGGCGATGAGTTATGGTCAATGCCTGACCATGAATTAATTGCACTTGGGAAAAGAGAACTGGAAGTACTCGGTTTAGTCAGAGCATCTGAAATTGAAGACGGGCGAGTCGTGCGCATGCCAAAAGCCTATCCAGTTTATGACAGTAAATATCTTGAATCATTACAAAAGATAAAGCGCTTCATAAGTCAATTCGACAACCTTCAGGTCGTTGGTCGTAATGGTATGCATAAATACAACAACCAGGATCACTCAATGTTGACGGCAATATTGGCTGTAAAAAATATATTAGGAAAAAATTACGACCTTTGGACAGTAAATACTGATCAGGAGTATCTTGAGGATTTAGAGGACTTTTAAGATTTAGAGGACTTTCAAAAAAAGCTTCTATTTCCGGACCTAGTAAATTTAATTGCTCGCGAAAGTGGCTACTATTATTAGCAATCATCTGTCGATTCAATAATCTCCAATCATACTATAATATGATTGAAAGCTCTCTACTAATAACTCATGATAAGAACTGGGTATTGTTAATTTAGAAATAACTGATGCATGCTTTATAGAAGCAATAGAGAATATAAATTATGGCATCAATAAGTATAAAAGTTTTTCAGGGTAAAGAAGGGTTTCATAAGATCAAAAACGACTGGAATCGTATTGTTGATACTTTAAAAGACAAGCATTTAATTCATTTATATGAATGGTACAAAAGTTATATTGATACCGTAGATGACAATGATTTCAATGCCATTTTTTTGGTGATGTACAGGAATAGTGAACCATTTGCAATATTCCCCATAGAAGAGCATGTAAAAAATATCGTTGGATTTAAGTTTAGGATTTTACAGGTCCCTCACTGTAACGATATTGATATGGTTGATTTTATATTTGAAAAAAAAAATGATACTGAAAAGCTCATGGAACTATTAATTGACAATTTGGAAAAGTATCTTAATCATAAATGGGACTGCATATATTTCCCCAATGTCTTAGAAAATTCATCTATATATTTCTCGTTACAAAAGTCACCTATTAATCGAGTTACAGTTGATAAGGTAGGAGAATGCCACTATTTGCAGTGTGGATCTTATGAGACATTAAGTAATACCTTTTCAGGAAACTTCAGAAATCAACTTAAGAAAAAAAGGAATAGACTATCACGGTTAGGGAATTTCGAATATATATCAATAAGAAAGAAAGATACTATAAAAAAGGCGTTTGATGATTTTTTAGAGATAGAAGCATCAGGTTGGAAAGGTGCAATAGGGACAGCAATTAAACCAAGAAGTAAAATTAAGAGATTTTATGAAAATTTGATCGATAATTTTTCTGATAACGATAAATGTGAAATAAATTTCTTAAAAATTAATAATGAAATTGTTGCAGGATCATTTCACCTTTTAACCGATAATACTTTTTATTTATTAAAAACGGGATATGATAATAAATATTCAAAAGTATCTCCAGGCGTTTTATTACAGGATAGTGTGATAAAAAAATACTCAAATGATCCTGCTTTTAAAACTATAAATATGATATCTGATTATAAATGGGGTATAAGTTGGAATCCACTTTCCATGGATGTATTTAATATTATAGTGTTTAATAAGTCCGTATCCGGATTGATCTATTATTATTTAATTGATTTTTTAGCAATAAAATATAGACGATATATAAAGCCCATGTTATCGAAGTATGAGAAGCACGTTAAGCGAATAAAGAAAAACGAAAGAACAATGCTGAATGTTGATTAATTATTTATTCATAATGATTGAGAGATGCCTAAGGTCTTATTCAATGAATCTCAAAAGCAAAATATTATAATGGAAGATAAAATATTGGCATTACCATCTGTCAGTGTTATCATCCCAACATATAACCGTGCCAGTTTTCTCCCTGGTGCGATTCAAAGCATATTAAACCAATCATTTAAAAACATAGAGATTATCATTGTTGATGACGGGTCCACTGATGATACTAAAACTGCGATAGAACCTTTTAATGAAAGAATTCTCTATATACCTATAGAGCATGGAGGTCAGGCCCATGCCCGCAATGTGGGTATGAAGGCTGCTCAAGGTAAATACATTGCATTTCTTGATTCTGATGATACCTATCTGCCCTATAAACTTGAGACGCAGGTTTCTTTCATGGAAGAACACCCTGAGGTTGGCATGGTGTACTCAGATATTTCAGTATCTTATGAAAATGGCAGTTTCGATGAATTCAATCTTCATAATTATGTATATAGAGAGAAGGGATGGCATTATCAAGATCTTTTTTCTGTTCAGGGTGAATTCTTCAGCAATACTGCGGGAAATAATGTTCAATATTATACCGGCAACATTTTTCTCCATACCTTAATGGGCCTGATTATTCCATCACCCACTATTCTGTTTCCAAAAAAGATTCTTGAAGTAGTTGGGCTTCAAAATGAAACATATAGATTGGCCGAAGAGTATGACTTCGTTGTGCGTATCTGTAAGCATTTTCAGGTTGCCTTCATAAACATACCGACTTATGTATACCGTCACCATCCCGGTCAAACCAGTTACTTTTTTGTGAAAGGCCGGCTTCAGGATAGAAAAGAAATTCTCCAGTGGATTGAAACATTCTCAGTCATGGTCAACGCTGTACTGGACTGGGGATACAAAGACAAACAATTTTATAAGAATAATAATACGTTAATTGATTCACGTCTTGCGGAAATCTATCGAACAATAGGCTTAAAATGGCTCCAATTTGGAGATGGTAAAAAAGCAAGAGAATCTTTCAAACGTGCTCTTTATTTTGATCACCTCAAGATAAAATATATCGTGTATTGTTTCCTTTGCTATTTACCAGGCTTTATCTTTAGAGTTGCCAAGAAATTAAAAGACCGGCTGTCCCTCCTGAAGGAAGCTTTTCATAACAGGACAGAAATGAGTGTGATGAACCAGACCGTAGAATGAGCTCCTCATTTTGAAACCAGTGAAATAAACGGTGTCACCTAAAGAGCGTTCACAATTAATTGCGGCGGAAAAACATATCAAACTATGGAATATACCGTATCAGTTGCAAGAACTGTTGAAGAAATAGAAGGAATACGTGGAATATGGGATAATTTCCACCCATCCCCCTTTGCCGATATTGACTACTTTCTCAGCGTTATCAATTTAAGGAAAGAGGTCCTGCGGCCACACGTGATACTTCTCAGGCAAAAAGGTATCCCGGAAACTATGCTTATTGGAAGAATAGAAGATGTGCAGCTGAAATTTAAAGTGAGTTATAAAGTTATATTCAGACCTCCTGTTCACTCTTTAACTATTATTCATGGTGGATTGGTGGGAGATACGTCGTATGCAAACTGTGCCGCTCTTATCTCAGAAATCAATAAATCCTTGGAAGAGCGAGAAGCTGACATCGTATCTTTCACTGAGATACCAACTGATTCTTCCATATACAAACTCGCCAGGACAGTCCCTGGTTTTTTGTTTCGTGACCATTTCCCAACTATAGACATCTGGTACAAGATGACCTTGCCGGAATCCATTGATGATTTCTACAAAGGAAGAAGTTCAGCTAAAAGGACAAAGCTACGCAGTTTATTCAAGCGCCTAGAAAAAGACTATTCGGGACATATTGTGATTAAAACGTTTCACGAAATGGACCAGGTAAAAAAGTTTTGCAGGGATGCAGAGGAGATATCAAGGAAAACATATCAGTTTGCCTATGGTGGAGGTTTTGAATGCAATATTGAAATGCTTCATTTATTAAATTTATTTTCAGAGCGCAATTGTTTGAGAGCATACATATTATATGTTAAAGATAACCCATGTGCATACTGGATTGGGATTCTTCATCAAAATATCTCCCATGGTATTCAGGGTGGTACCGGATATAATCCTAAGTATAAAAAGTATGAAGTTGGGACAGTTCTCTTGTTGAAGATGATTGAAGATTTCTGCAATGACAGGCTCGTTCGATATATAGATTTCGGACAGGGGGATTCATTTTATAAGCGTCGCTTCTGCGATCTGCATTGGGAAGCAGCAGATTTCTATATCTTTCAACCAACGTTGAAAGGAGTGAAATTGAATATGATGCGGTCATTGACTGGTGCTTTTCACCAGCTTGGTAATTTTATTTTAAAGCGAATGAAACTTAGAGAGAAATGGATAAAATTTAATCGTTATCGATTTACTCCAAACCAGAACAAAACATAGCGAATTATTATAGAGTGACTGTTAACCGAATATTTAGAAATTGTAATGAAAAAACAATCCCAGTCCCATAAAGATACAATAAAAATTCTAAGCCATTCAATTATATATTTATTTTCCCGATACTTTCGCATATTTTTTGATCTCATACAGGGAGTAGTGATGGCAAAATTTCTTGGTCCAGCCTTATTTGGACTGAGAAATGTCTTTTTATTAGGATTGAAATACGAAGCTACTTCTGATCTTGGAACGTATAACGCAATGGTAAGAGACGTTCCCTATTATATCGGTTCTGAAGATGAAGAGAAGGCAGAAAGGATAATGACAAGTGTCTTTGGAGTAAATATTTTATATGCATTATTTAGCGGATCAATTTGTATCCTTATTTCTCTTTATTTGAGGGCAATTCATTTTAATGCGCTATATATCGATATGGTATTCTTCTTTGGTCTTTTCATTATATCCAATAAAATAAAAGTGTTTTATTCTTGCAAGTTTATCATAGAAAAAAAAATCACTGTACTGAGCAGATTGGATGTATTTAGCGGCTTTACCAATATTATAATCTGTATCCCCCTTGCATATTATTTTAGCTTTCGGGGACTGCTTACAGGTCTCCTTATTGTTGATCTTATCTATATTGGATGCATAGTTATATTGGTAAGACAAAGACCGTCAGTAAGAGTTTCTTTACCCTTAGTAAGAGAATTATTGAAGATAGGATTTCCAATGACTATTACACTGCTCTCTTTTACTTTATTGACCAGTGCAGATAGAGTCATTATTATCACAATGTTATCAAAAGAATCACTTGGTTATTATGGAATTGCAACAATAGTGTTTTATATTATTTATTCAATACCCGAAGCTATACACTCTATAATTTCTCCTCGTTTTATGGAATTACTTGGAAGACATAAAGATGTTCACCAAATCAAACATTATTTTATTGAACCAACAGTACTGATAGCTTACTTTATGCCTTATTTACTGGCTATTTCTTACTTTTCCATTCATATACCAATTGAATATTTTCTTGTGAATTATTCAACCTCAATCAATGTGGTACGAATATTAACTCCTGGATTTTTTTTTGGTGCCATTAGTATTTTACCTCTATTTATATGCTACGCCCTGGATAAACAGGTAAGGACTATTTTTATAGCTCTCCCCATGATTGTGTTAAATGTGACTCTCAACTATCTGTTTGTTCGATTGGGATTGGGGATAAACGGAGTTGCAATAGGGACAGACATAAGCAATTTTGTATTTTGTACTTTAATGCTCTGGTATACACTTAGGCAATTTAACGTCACAAGCGATGAATATGTCAGATTCATTTCTTTAGCATATGCACCACTTTTGTATGCATTTATTTTAATGTATGTCATAGACAATTTATTGAAATTTAGTACGCATGGTTTTTGGAATGATATAGCTTTAACTACAATGAAGATAGCAGCTTTTTCTTTTATCTACAGCCTGATCTTTGTTTTTGTGAAAAGAAACAGGGCATTTATTAAGTTAGCTGAAAATTTTCCTTTGAAAAATATCATTTGCAAAAAACCGAATCATTTTATTTTTTAGTGAGATATATTCACTGTTAACGTACTTTTTCCATTAGTTTATTTTAATACTCAACTCATAATGAACAAAGATTCACGCAAGTTCTGTATGATAACAACATTCTACCCCCCTTATAACTTTGGGGGTGATGGAATATATGTGTATCGCCTATCTAATGAACTTGCCAGAAGGGGACATTATATTGATGTTATCCACTGTGTGGACGCTTATCAGTTGTTACAAAAAAAGAAGATACAAGGTGATTATCCAAATCATCCGAATATTAAACTTTATCCACTCAAAAGCTCTTCGGCATTTCTTTCTTCACTCTGCACTCAACAAACGGGTATTCCTTTTTTTAGAAGAACGATTAAAAGGATCCTGGAGCAAAACAGCTACAATGTAATTCATTATCATAATATGTCATTAATCGGTATCTCAGCTCTTGGATACGGCAACGCAGTAAAGCTCTATACAATGCATGAGCACTGGTTGGTTTGTCCCATGCATGTTCTGTGGAAATATAATCGGGAAGTCTGTAAGAAGAGGAGCTGCCTGACCTGTACGATCAGGGCGAAGAGACCACCCCAGTTATGGCGATATACCGGTCTCCTTCAGAAAATGCTGAAGCATGTGGATGGCTTTATTTCACCAAGCCGTTTTACAAAAGACAAGCATCTTGAACTAGGCCTGAATATTCCGGTCAGGCATATACCAAATTTTCTTCCACAGAATAAAGAACCGCTTAATACGATTCAGCGTGGTAAAGTAGACCAGGATAATCGTCCATATTTTCTTTTTGTAGGTCGTCTGGAGAAGATCAAAGGTCTTCAGAATTTAATTCCTGTCTTTAGAAAACGAAAAGAGTATGTTCTGCTTGTGGCAGGAGAGGGAGAGTATGAGGGGGCCCTGCAAAAACTATCGGAGAATGATCACAACATAATATTTCTCGGCAGATTGAATAATGAAAGACTGCGAGAGCTTTACCATGGCGCTGTTGCTGCCATTGTTCCATCCATCTGTTACGAGGTGTTTGGAGTGATTATCATTGAGTCCTTCGCTATGAAGACACCCGTTATCGCAAATAATCTTGGTGCTCTGCCTGAAGTCATTGAGGGCAGCCGAGCAGGCTTTTTATACAGTAACGATGATGAGCTAATACATACAATGGATAAATTGGCGTCTGATCCTGGCCTTAGGAAACGGCTTGGTATGAGAGGCTATCAGGCTTATCTGAAATACTGGTCAGAGGATAGTCACATCAGAGAATACTTTAATTTAATAGAAGAACTTCAAAAAAAGCGTCATTCAAAAAAAGTAAGTTGAATATTTGTTGCCGGCAGATACAATGGATAGTCTAAATGAGTCTTATATCCTTAGACTTATGAATTAGAGCATATGGCTACTAAAGAGGGCACCAAAAACAGAGCTCCAATCTTGACCTATCATTCTATTGATAATAGCGGCTCTATCATTTCAACTTCTTATGAGAAATTCATACGTCAAATGAACTATTTGACTGATTCATCCTTTAGGGTAATTTCACTTGAAGAGATCACAACGTGTATTCTTGAGAATAGACCTTTTCCCTCTAAGTCAGTAGCTATCACTTTTGATGACGGCTACAAAAACGTTTACGATATTGCCTACCCCGTTTTGAAGGAAAAGGGTTTTGGTGCGACGGTCTTTGTGATACCAGAATATTGCTGCGGATATGACCAGTGGAATAGACAGGGAAAAAGAATTCCTCAACTAGAATTGTTGAATAGCAATGAAATTTCTGAAATGGCCAGGAACGGAATAGATTTCGGGGCGCACACAATGAGTCATCCGGACCTGTCAAAACTACCTCTTGATAAGGCTGCTGCAGAAATATTGACTTCCAAGGCTGCAATTAAGAACTATTCAGGGAAAGAAGTCCAGTTTTTTGCCTATCCCTTTGGCAGACAAACAAAGGAGATAAGTAAAATTGTCAAAAAAGAGTTTTACGGTGCCTGTTCTACTGAACTGGGCTTTGCAACTTTAAGAAGTGATATATATTCATTACCGAGAATTGACATGTATTACTTTTCCAGAAATAATTTTTTCACATGGATCGAGACTTCACTTTTTTCACATTACATAAGGTTGCGGAATATGCTTCGCATTCTAAAAGGCACTTAGTATGCGTATAAAGAGATTAATGCTCATCATTGGCATATTCTTTATTTTGACAGGTTTCGCTGTTCCGTCAAACAAACTTATTGAATTCCTCTTATCAACTCATGCGGACCTCCTTAAACAGAACAACCCGCTCTTTACAGAGAAATTGTTGCTCGGCGCCGCATTTTTCAGGTCTGGTCTTGTGATAATCGGCGTTTTAGTCATGGCATCGTGGAAGATTTTTATGGGAAAGCCGGGAAACCAGAGTATTATTCCTGATTCCACCAAGGACAATAAATCTTCATTCATAATCATTACAATTTTACTTTTGATTGCATCAGCCTTACGTCTATACAGCCTTGATACCCAGTTATGGTACGACGAAATGTTAACCTACGACAAGTTCATGCATATGCCTCTTGGAGAGATCATCTCTGTCTATGTATCGGATAATAATCACATTCTTTACACGCTTCTGGCGCGCGCCTCTTTTTGGATATTTGGAGAGAGTACGTGGTCTTTACGCTTGCCAGCAGTTTTTTTCGGTATTGGGAGCATCTGGGCCCTTTACCATCTTGGACGCACTGTGAGTACAGCGCGGGTAGGATTTTTTTCTGCTGCCCTTCTTGCATTTTCCTACCATCATATCTGGTTCAGTCAGAATGCCCGTGGATATACAGCACTATTGTTCTGGACAATACTGACCAGCTGGCTGCTTTTGAGAGGCCTTCGTGAAAGAAAGAGATACGTTTGGCTTCTTTATGCTATAGCCTCTGCTTTGGGTGCATACACTCACGTGACAATGCTCTTTGTAGTACTTGGACACTTTGTAATATATTTGTTTTTGATGATATCCCTACGCAATGACATATGGCAAATAAAATGGTATGGCTTTTTTCTTGGTTTCGTTCTCGCCGGTTTCTTAACCCTTCAACTCCATGCACTCATGTTACCTCAGATGATTAAGGTTTTCACATTTTCAAAACAAAATATTCAGACGATGGTTACAAAAAGTATATCCGATGTATCACAGAAATCCGGCCTTACGGCATGGAAAAACCCTATCTGGACTCTCAATGAGTTTGTTAAAGGCATGGAGATGAGCTTCCTTGGCAACTTACACTTCATTGCGGCCTTTATTCTATTCGGTCTCGGTTTGTTACACTTCAAGCATAAAGATCCAATTATGATTATGCTGCTTATTTTACCGATGCTCATTGCTTCTCTTGTGGTAATAGTAGGTGGATACCCGCTGTTCCCGCGCTTTTATTTCTTTACTCTCGGATTCCTTGTATTGATCCTTGTTCAGGGCACCATGAAGCTGGGTGATATGATATGTCAAAAAACAAATATTAAATATTTAAAATCATTTCCCATCGGAACTGCACTGTGCGTTCTTTTAATTTTTTCTTCTGCAATCTCTGTCCCGGCAGTATACGCACCCAAGCAAGATTACCTAGGAGCACGCGCTTATGTTAAAGAAATGAGTCAGAGCGGTGATGCTATTGTAACCGTCGGCCTTACTCGTTTTCCCTACAGACAGTTCTACAACGAAAAGTGGAGAGCAGTGGAAAATATAGAAGAGCTCAATTCCATTCGCTCTCAGGTTAAGAGAACCTGGCTGCTCTATACACTTCCACTACCGCTCAAAGCTGAATCCCCGCAAATTATGAATAGTATAACTCGTGAATTCAATGTCCTAAAGGTATTTCCCGGGACATTGAATGGAGGAACAATTTTTGTCTGTCTGTCAGACACTCCTCCCTCGCCAACTAAGACCTTTAGCACAAAAGCATATAGCTCTCAATTAGTCCCGCGTTACAGTGTCTTTGAGTTGTCATTAAAACATAGCGGCATATACCAGAATAATTTTATTGATGTTTCCATAGATGCTGATTTCACATCACCAAGTGGTATCCAACACGATGTAAAAGGATTTTATTACAAAGATGATGTTTGGAAAGTTCGTTTCAGTCCCAATGAAATCGGTCAATGGACTTATAGATATGTAATGTCTGCCAGGGGTGGGTTCCGAAAAGAAGGAAAAGGTTTTTTTAAATGCAAAGAAAGCGATTATAACGGTCCGGTGCACACTAATCCAAAGAACCCCTACCGGTGGGTCTTTCCTGACGGCAGGCCGTATTTCCCTGTAGGACTTCAGGATTGCATCTACACGGATGGTGCTAAATTACAAGGCATTGCTATTGACGGAATAAAAATAATCGATAAAGTAAAACGCGTATCTATGATTGATAAAGCGAAACTCCTATCTGTGGATGAATTTTTCTTTCTTTTTGGACAGGCCGGCTTCAATCTTTTCCGCTTTTCACAAAGGAACTGTTCCTACTCGCTTTATGACGATCTTGACCATTTCCGGGAAGATGAGAGCATCGCTACCGACAAGCTCCTTGCACTGGCCCGAAAACACGGCTTTCGTGTAATGTTCGGATTCTTTGGCTATCATGGCCAATGGCCGGATGGCAAAACTGCTGAAGCAATTATGGCACCAAATGACTACGAGACTGTTGCCAAAGAGAAGCGTTTCATGGATTATTCCATAGCACGCTGGGGAGTGTATGTGGATTTCTGGGAGTTGCTTAATGAAAGAGAAGCAACAGATAAATGGACATCCATGATGGTTGATTATGTAAGATCAGTCGATCCCAACACTAAATCAATCAGCACCAACTATATAAAACCTTTACTGACTGAAATAGATATTAACTCACCACACTGGTACGATTTCGAAAGTATATTCCAATCTGATCTTCGTGTAAAGAACTTGGCTGGATTATGGAAACAGGCTGGCAAGCCTGTAATTGTAGGGGAGCATGGAAACCTGGGCTCTAACTGGGGGCCTCTTTCAGGCGATCGTATGAGGATTAGAACATGGACAGCATTATTTCAGGAGATCAGTTTTATTTTCTGGCATACAGGTATCTGGTATAAGGCTGACACTGCTGCCAACATATATCTTGGACCTGAAGAGAGACAATATATCCGAGTGCTTCAAGACTTTTCCTCTAAACTTGATGCAGAAGTACGCATGTTCCCTGTTGAGGTATCTTCCAAAAATGTTCGTGCCTATGGTTTGATTTCAGATACTGTGGCTGCTGCCTACCTTCATCACTTTGAAAATCACAATTCTCTTATTAATCATTTGAAGATAACAATTAATATTCCCGATTCTGATCTCTTAAATGATGAGTATACTGGTGAATGGATCGATCCATCGACAGGCGATGTGCTTACAAGTATAAAAATAGCACCTGGATATAAGACCCTTGACGTGCCAGCTTTCTATATTGACACAGCGTTAATAGTAACCTATCAAGGCAACTGACCGCCGTTTTCTAAAATAGACTCATTTACTTCTCCAAGATTATTTTCAACTCGCATTAAAAGTCGCTTGCCTACTTCACGGCCAACTTCGGCCCGTACCAGTTCCGGCTGCTCGATAGCCGCTGTGCCCAGGATAACCCGCTCTATACCGGCTCTGAGTAATTGTTCCATTGTGTACCAACTGCTGAAACGTTTATGTACGAATG
>Ga0209536_100009193_pt1 | contig 14696 bp, 8 predicted proteins | sample DeeMarSeWOR28_12_FD_187461 | JGI IMG/M metagenome (GOLD analysis project Ga0209536, IMG submission 187461) | Marine sediment microbial communities from White Oak River estuary, North Carolina - WOR-2-8_12 (SPAdes) (version 2) | ecosystem: Environmental > Aquatic > Marine > Intertidal zone >...
TACCATGATATCGCTACTGCCCTGAAATTCAGGCATCTCCTCCACAACAAAAAATACGGGCGGGGTTCCCTTTCCGTTTTTTTCTGTCCCATTCAGATTGAACGATATCGGTATTGTGAAGTTCACTTCTACGGCCTGCCCTTCATTTCTCCCGGGCTTCCAGTCCGGACTGGACTCTATGACCCGGAGCGCTTCTGCATCCAGCTCTGGATGAACACTCCTGACGATTTCGACGTCGGATACCTTGCCCATTTTATCGATGACAAAACGAACATAGACTGTACCCGAAATTTCTTCTTTCTTGGCTTCTTCAGGATACTTCAGGTTCTCCTTGATGTATATCTTAAAATCATGCGATTCATTACCCTCAAAAACGGGCATTTCCTCCACGACTATTTTACGTGTCGTATCCTGTTGATTCCCTGTTTTATGTATTTTGACAGTAGAACTGCCATGTACTGAAATGAGATTGAGTGGGTCCAGATATTTTCCATCTTTCTGGATCTCAAAATGCAGGTGTGGACCGGTCGATTTTCCCGTGTTGCCTACAGTTCCAATCATGGTACCCTGATCCACCAGTTGCCCTTCACGTACTAATAATTCATCCAGGTGGGCATACCGGGTCACATATCCATCCTCATGCACGATCGTGATCGTATTGCCATAACCGTCATCAAATGCAGATTTTTTGATTTTTCCGGCCTGAACGGCATATACTGTAGTGCCTGCGGGTGCACTGATATCAATGCCGCTATGGTGCCGGACTTTCTTTGTGAAGGGATCGAGCATGTTTCCGAATGGTGCGGCAATGATGTATTCCGTTTTAGCCGGCAGGGGAAGTATAAATGGACTATCGGGAACCGATGCCGGTGCATGGAACTGGATAAATTGGCCGTTCCCCTCCGGGGATAGGGTGACTTTGGTGAATGAAAATACCACAACCAATAATCCGGCTATGGGTAACATCATCATGGATTTCAATAAGGTCCTCTTTTTTGTTTCTTTTTTTGTTAACATGGTGATTCGTTTTTTAATGAGTGAATGGTCAATTAAATGATGGACCATCTGAAAGAACTGATTGCCGAATACCTGTTGTAATATGAGTTGCTGATAGCTGACTTTATTTTCACCGGTAATGATCACCCCCCTGTCGGCCTCATATTCATGCACCTCGCGGACCGCATGTTTGTAAAGCCAAACAAAGGGATTGAACCATTGGAAAACACAAAGGATTTCCAGGATGATGATATCGAGAGTATGCAGACGCCTTATATGTTCGCGTTCGTGCTGAAGAATATTTGCCAATTCCGGATGTGGTGCATGTCCTATGTTCATGAATATCAGGTGCATGAAGGAAAAGGGAGATACCTCCCGGGCAACCGGCACGATTTTTTGACCCTGGTATTCGATCACCCCATACCTTTTTATCATTCGCACCACCTGCAGGAGTTGATTGACAAACCGGGCTGAGAATATGAAAACACCCAGAAAATAGATGGCCCAAATTACGGACAGGATGGTGATATTAAACTGTAATCCCGAAACGTGGGCTTCGGGTTTGATCACAAGATCATCAATAATATACCGGTCGAGAATATAAATGACCGTACCGGGGCTTTGATTGGCCGGGAAGGTAATTTTCAGGAACGGCAGGACCAGTGCCAGGATTAATGAACCTACGAGGATGATCCGGTTCAGTGTAAAATGGGTTTCTTTCCGCAGCAGGAACCAATAGAAAAGGTACAGTACAGCCATACTGATCCCAGATTCATAAAGGAACACGCCGAGATTAATCATGTTTCTGCTTTTTTAATTCACTTTCAATAATTCTCAGAATTTCTTCCATTTCTTTAACGCTCATGCTTTTCTCCCGGGCAAAAAAAGACACCATTTGTTCATAGGAATTATGAAAATAATGCTTTACGAAGCTGTTCATATGGGCTTTGGTATATTCCTCTTTTCCGATCATGGGGAAATACTGGTGTGATTTACCAAATGCCTGGTGTGAGACAAATCCTTTTTTTTCCAGAATACGTACGATGGTGGACACCGTGTTATAGGCTGGTTTTGGATCGGGGAATTCCTCTACAATTTCTTTTACAAAGGCTTTTTCCAGCCTCCATAAGATGTGCATGATCTGTTCTTCGGCGTGGGTCAGTTCTTTCATGATGATCCCGTTACTGCACAAACATATAACTAAATATTTAGTTATACAACTAATTTCTTAGTTTTTTTTTGATATGTCCTTTATTTTACCGCAAAAATCGTGCAGAAATGGAAAGGTGGGGCATGGTTTATTGATACAATGATATCAACATGGCGTGATTAAATATTGATATACGGATGTGGATGGCTCGTATCCAGGATCATCGTAATTCGGGGTCCACCAAGAGGTGCAAAAAACCGGTTGACATAATGGACCATGCTCAACTTGTCTGCAGGCATTTCTCAATCAATATGCGACGATTTTTTGGCTCTACCGGTTCAGTTGTTTGATTAGGTTGAGGGCAGATCCAGCTTTAAACCATTCGATCTGGTTCTCATTATAGGAATGGGCGGCTTTAATTTCTTCAGATGTACCATCGGCATGATGGAGGATCAACGTCAATGGCTTACCTTCCTTAAATGATTCAAGATCAATGATATCGACAATATCTTCTTCGCGCACCTTTTCATAATCCAGAGGATTCTCAAAAGTTAGTGCCAGCATGCCCTGCTTCTTCAGATTGGTTTCGTGGATCCTGGCAAATGATCTTACCAGCACGACTCTAACGCCCATAAAACGGGGTTCCATGGCGGCATGTTCCCGTGAACTGCCCTCTCCATAGTTCTCGTCACCTATCACAATGGTTCCGATACCGGCCGCTTTGTAAGCTGCTGCCGTATCCGGGACGGATCCATAGGCACCACTCAGCAGGTTTTTGACCTGGTTGGTTTTGTCATTAAAAAAGTTGACCGCACCAATCAGCAGGTTCTGAGAAATATTTTCAAGATGCCCACGGTAACGCAACCATGGTCCAGCCATGGATATATGATCTGTTGTGCATTTACCTTTGGCCTTAATAAGTACGCGCAATCCTTTAACATTGGTGCCATCCCAGGGTTTGAATGGTTCGAGCAACTGCAGGCGATTCGATCCGGGATCAACCTCTATTTCAATTCCGCTCCCATCTTGTGCTGGTGGCTGGTAGCCTCTGTCTTTGACATCAAAACCGCGTTCAGGGAGTTCAATACCTGTGGGTTCTTTCAGCCGCACTGCCTGGCCCTTTTCATTAATGAGTGTATCCGAAATGGGATTGAACGTAAGATCTCCGGCAATGGCAAAAGCCGTGACCACTTCCGGTGAGGCCACAAAAGCATGTGTGTTCGGATTTCCATCATTCCGTTTGGCAAAGTTCCTGTTGAAAGAGGTAATGATGGAGTTCTTTTTTTGCTGATCAGCGCCGTGTCTTGCCCATTGCCCGATACAGGGACCACAGGCATTGGCCAGCACCACACCACCAATTTTTTCAAATACCTCCAACAATCCGTCCCTTTCAATCGTATACCGTACCTGCTCGGAACCGGGGGTAATTGTAAATTCTGATCGTACCTTCAGGTTTTGATCCAGAGCCTGCTGTGCTACAGAAGCTGCCCTGGTGATATCTTCATATGATGAATTGGTGCAGGATCCGATTAACCCGACTTCCAGTTCTTGTGGGTATCCATGCTCTTTCACCGCAGATGCAAATTTTGATAATGGCCATGCCAGATCGGGTGAGAATGGCCCGTTAATATGCGGTTCCAGTTCAGACAGGTTGATTTCGATGACCTGGTCAAAATATGTTTCAGGATCCTGATAAACCTCCGGATCACCTGTCAGGTGGTGGGCAATTTTTCCGGCTTCTTCAGCCACATCACTCCGGCCAGTGGCTTGAAGGTATATTTCCATTTTTTCATCGTATCCAAATAGGGATGTGGTGGCTCCTATTTCAGCACCCATGTTGCAAATGGTGCCCTTGCCAGTACAAGAAATAGTCTGTGCTCCCTCGCCAAAGTATTCAAGAATGGCCCCGGTGCCTCCTTTTACCGTAAGAATTCCCGCTACTTTCAAGATCACATCCTTGGCCGATGTCCACCCGCTCATTTTTCCGGTGAGTTTGACACCAATCAGTTTTGGGAATTTCAATTCCCAGGGCATGCCGGCCATAACATCCACAGCATCGGCACCACCGACCCCAATAGCGACCATTCCCAGTCCCCCGGCATTGACAGTATGCGAATCGGTTCCGATCATCATACCACCGGGGAATGCATAATTCTCTAAAATGACCTGGTGAATGATCCCGGCTCCGGGTTTCCAGAATCCTATACCATATTTATTGGATACCGATGCGAGGAAATCAAATACTTCCTGATTGGTGACCTGGGCTTCTTTCAGATCTTCAACAGCACCTAATTTAGCCTGGATAAGATGATCGCAATGCACCGTTGAAGGAACCGCAGTCTTTGATTTTCCGGCTTGCATGAATTGGAGCAAGGCCATTTGAGCGGTGGCATCCTGCATCGCAACCCGATCGGGTTTGAAATCTACATAATCACCGCCCCGGGTATAGGGCTTCTTTGGCATGGAGCCCTGGAGATGGCTGTATAAAATTTTTTCAGTAAGGGTTAAAGGTCTGTTTAAAATTTTTTGTGCCTGAGTCAGTTGATCATTCATTTCAGAGTAGACCTTTGTGATCATATCAAAGTCGAAAGCCATAGAAGTAGGTGTTAATAATTGTAGTGCAAAATTAAAATTAAATGCCAGCTGATGCAATAAAACGTACTAAAGATTGAGACTTCAATCCGATATATACCTGAATTTTATTATTTTTAAAGATTGGTTTAATGGCTGATAGTAAACACAAATGAGTAGAAGAATTCGTGGAGTCGCCCTATTCAGGGATAATTTGAAGATTTCGATGAACTCAATCCGGGCCAGTCGGATCCGGGCTGTTCTCACTATTTTTATTATCGCCCTGGGCATTACCGCATTGGTGGGCATACTTACAGCCATTGAATCCATCAAGAAATCGATTACCGATCAATTCACCCTGATGGGAGCCAATACCTTTACCATTGAGAGCCGGAGTATGAACGTTCAGGTGGGCAACAAAAAATACCGCCAGAAAAACCATGCCCGCATATCCTACAGGGAAGCCCAGCAGTTTAAAGAAGAATTTAATTTACCGGCCCATGTATCGGTGACAACGTCGGCAACCGGCATTGGCACTGTAAAATATAAATCTGAAAAATCAAATCCCAATATCTATGTATTGGGAGCCGATGAAAACTATCTCTATACCAGTGGTAGTGAGATTGATCGGGGTCGCAACTTTTCAGAGCAGGATATTCAGATGAACCGTCATGTGACCATCCTGGGTCCTGAACTGGTAAATACACTTTTCGGGTCCAATGAAAATCCGGTTGGAAAGGTGGTGTCTGTTGGTGGTGGTAAATTCAGGGTAATAGGCGTTTTGAAGCGAAAGGGTTCCAGCTTTGCCGGACTCGACAACATGTGCATTTTACCCATTACAAATGTGAGGTATTACTATTCGAGGCCCAATATGAGGCATGATATCAATGTCATGCCCCTTGATCCAAAACTGCTAGATGTTGCTGTCAGCGAGGCAGAAGGCATTTTCCGGATAGTCCGGGGACTGGATGCCAGGGATGAATCTGATTTTAATATTACGAAGAGTGATAATCTGGTTAATATTCTCCTGGAAAATATCAAATATGTCACCATTGCTGCGATCGGTATCGGACTGATCACCTTGCTTGGTGCGGTGGTTGGACTGATGAATATCATGTTGGTTTCTGTTACTGAAAGAACCAGGGAAATTGGTGTGAGAAAAGCCATTGGAGCCAAGGCCAAAACCATCAAGCAACAGTTTTTATTTGAAGCCATTTTGATTGGTCAGATTGGTGGTGCTTTCGGTATTGTTTTTGGTATTATAATGGGGAATCTGGTTTCTCTGCTCACGAAAACATCGTTCGTTATTCCGTGGGATTGGATCATTGGTGGGGTCGTGGCCTGTTTCATCGTTGGACTTGTTTCGGGAATTCTACCCGCAATAAAAGCAGCCAGATTGGATCCAATCCTGGCATTGCATTATGAATAATAATCTGAATCGTATGAAATCACTGATTATTAATGGTACTCCGACCACTCCTGAAGTTCAATTTAATGGTACGTCCGGTATCCTGAAGATTGAGGGACGATCCATTCCTGAAAATCCTGAAGATTTCTTTAATCCTATTCTGAGCTGGCTCCAGGCTTATTTTAGTCATCCAAAATCACAAACTGAATTTCACCTGATCCTGGAATATGTCAATAGTGGCTCTGCCAAATTCCTGCTTGAAATGCTCAGAATGGTGAAAGAGCAACTCAATTCTGGCGGGTCTGTTGGGATTAAATGGTTCTTTGAAGAAGAAGATGAATCCATTGAAGAATTGGGTCAGCATTATACTGATTTGTTAAAAATTCCCATTGAAATAATACCCATAAAAAGTGAATAAAAAAGCCCGGCATCACCGGGCTTTTCTTTTGTGTTATTACGTCATCAGAACAGTTTTTCAGCAAGGTCCACAACGCGGGCAGAATATCCCCATTCATTGTCATACCATGACAGTACTTTAACCGTTTTTCCATTCACCATTGTGCTTAAGGCATCAAAAACAGATGAATGCGGGTTGTGGATGATATCCACTGAGACAATGGGGTCTTCAGTATATTCAAGAATACCCTTCATCGGGCCCTCAGCAGCCTCTTTCATGGCCGCATTAATTTCCTCCTTGGTGGTTTCCACCTTCAGGTTGGCAACCAGATCGACCAGGGAACCGGTGGGTGTGGGTACCCGGACGGCCATTCCATCCATTTTACCAGCCAATTCTGGAATGACTTTTCCCACGGCTTTTGCGGCCCCGGTTGTGGTGGGAATTTGAGATACGGCTGCCGAACGCGCCCTTCTCAGGTCGGAGTGGGGCAGATCAAGGATCCTTTGATCATTGGTGTATGCATGGATGGTGGTCATCAATCCATTAACAATCCCAAACTTATCATTTAATACTTTAACGACGGGTGCCAGGCAGTTTGTTGTACAGGAGGCGTTGGAAACACATTCATCTTCAGGTCGCAGATCATCATCATTCACCCCCAGGACAATCATGTTGTCTATCGTATCTTTTGAAGGCACGGTGAGGATAACTTTTTTAGCTCCGTTCTTCAGGTGGTCGCCATAGCCGCCCTTTTCACTTTCTTTGACCCTGAAAATCCCTGTGGACTCCACAACGACATCAGGAGGCGTACCCCAGGGGATTTCTTTGGGGCTTTTAACGGCATGCACAGGATATTTCTTTCCGTTTACGATCAGACTTTGATCATCATAGGTCACGTGTCCTTCAAATTTTCCTTGGGTTGAATCATATTTTAATAAATGTGCAAGGGTTTTTGTATCTGTCAGATCATTGATGCCGACAACTTCTAAGGTGGGTCTTTCCAGAGCCAGCTTAAACACATTTCTTCCAATTCTTCCAAATCCATTTATAGCAATTGTAATCTTTGCCATGCTTCTAATATTTTAGTTAATAAATCAGGGCAAAATTAGAGAATAAATATTACACCCTCAAATTAAAAAGCCGGTTTGACTTTTTAATATGTTAATTATTTAACAGTAGATTGGATTTGGCTGCAACAGGATACCGCCGCGTGTTGTTATAATGAGTCAGACACCTGGAATGATGGTTAAATTTAGGATGGACATCAATCCATGAACTCGTGTAATGCGGATGGGAGTGAGGTTACTGATTGTCTTGGTATTCCAACGCGGCTTCCGATCGTGGATCAATGATCTTACCAAATCGAAAACTCGCATATATGGCCGGGTAGAACTGTTTGTTGTCTTCAGAGGCCATGATGGGGATTTTCTTAAGATACGCATCCAGGCTGGCACCAATTTCAATGGCGCTGACCAGTGGTTCCCTTTTGCCAAATTCAAAATTGACCCCAATACGGCCGTACAAACCTGGAGCCAGCTTGATCTCATCAAATCCTTTAAAGAATGATGCCCGACTATAGATGTCTGCAGGTTCATGCAGGGAGGGGTTGAATTTCTCAGTGGTCAGCTGGTATTCGTACAGGGATACAGGAGTCAGAACCTCGTAATATACAGGTTTGTAAAATCCCATTGATAATCCACCGGTGTAAAGAAACCTCACGGCAATGCCACCTTTATCGATTTTTTTGAATTTGATCCTCTGGAAACCAATACCCAGCCTGATATTAAAAAAAGTGTTTTCCTTTCCAAACACAAACCGCTTACTATTCTGAAAATAGGGGTTTGACGTTTTTACTTCTTTGGGGTGGCGGACAATGTTTAATTCGACTTCATACAGCCTCATATTGAAAAAGTTGATCCTTTTTCCATACCGGTATCCTCCACCATATCCGGTTGAACTCAAGGTTCCACCAAAAGTGCTTTCATTTCTGAAAAATAATTTTTGTTGCTCGTCGATCTCGCCCTGAGCATAACCACTCAAATAAATCAAAAAGAAGATAGTGGCTATGGTACCTAACCTCTTCATCCGGTATTTAATTTTTAATTTATTTCAAGCTCCTCTTAATGGGTGAAGTCGACCAGGGAAAGTGGTAAAGGGGTAAAATGGTTAAGCAATCTCTGACGATTGCTCCGTCTCGGCCTGCGTATAGGCTGGACAAACTTCTCTGTTACAGGAACTTAACACACTGCCCAATAAAAGACAGACCGCTGCAATAATGACTATTTTTTTCATTTTTATTGTTTATATTCTCAAAACAAAACAACACGCCCTTGAAACAAATATAGATGATTTATCCAAATATTCAAATCGGCGCGCAGTCAAAGTAATTAAGAATGGTTTTAAATAACGACGCTAATCTGATTTTATTGTTCTACGCAAAAAATAATCTTTTGTTCTAACAGCGTGGAAAATATCATACAATAATGATACCAAACTATGGTGGGTTATTTCCAAAACCATTATTTTTAGTATGGTTACGCTATATGATACATATCAGCTTCCATCAGTTCATTTTTATGCCGTTGGATGGATGCAATAAAATATCCCGTCGACATCTGGGATTGACGAAAAACGAAGATCACCGTGATCTCAGAACCGGACATCCAATTTATCACCGGAATATGTCATGCATAAGCAATCAGTTGCATGATTGGGATCTGCCCCCATCTTCAAGATCAGACTCATGTTCCGGGATTCATTTCTGTTGAGATTCGGATGAGTGGCCATAACGGATCCTAAAAAATACACCAGACATGTTGGCCTGTCTGGTGTACTGTTATATAAGGAACCTCGCACCCGGATGGAATGCATCCGTCCTTATTCTATTTCAGGATCCAGCGGTAACCGGCCCTGAGTCCATGGAATACCGCGTTCTGTCAGGGTGCGCCTCAGGTTGGGCATATCCACATCCATGATGTTCTGAAGCTGCTCATAAACAGGTTTGAACTGGTCTTTTGCAATCTGATATTGTTCCCGTTGCGCTCCGGTTATACCGTGGAAACTCGAAGCTGTGGCCCGACGTGCAAATCCGAGTCGTCCCATGATGCTCGGAGATGCGGGTTCCACCCTGGCTGTTCGAACCGGGCGTCCGCTGATCTTTGTGATGATACCAAATAGCTGGTCGTCGATTTCCTTCACCATCTTTAATAGATCCTCTACTTCGGTGGGTGCGGAAATCAACACCTCTTTTAAGGTTCCCAATTCGGTCCTGTATTCCTGGGCGATGGATGCAGATGCGCTCACCGATGCGTTAAAAACATCCACTTCTTTCAGAAAATCAAACTTGGCCTCCTGATCTGCACCAGCCAGGGCACTGTTGTCATAAGCAAGAATATTAAATGGAACGGGTTCCGTGAGGTGGGTGATTTCACCATTCACACTTTTCGACATTTTCACCTTGTAGGTTCCGGCAGGCACCATAGTACCGCCACCGCCATAAAAGGACCGTCTCCCTGTAGAAGCCATCATGGAAGGATAATTCATATTCCAGGACACCCTGTTTATACCCTTCCCTGCACGGGTCTTGATCCGGGTAATGACATTATCACTGGCATCATAAATGGTGAAAAACAGGAAGGGATCTTCTTCGGTGTCCTCTGCATGTAATTCCTCAAGAGTGGGATAGGTGATGGTTTTTCCCTCTTTCAGGTCACGATTATGTTGGGCTTTTCGTTTTTGTTCTTGGGTTTGGATTGATGTCCCATAATAATATATAAATGAGGCCTCAACCGGTGGATTCATAGCCCGGAAATAAACCTCACCCATGCTCCCTTCATTCGATGCCGGGAAATATTGGAGTGCATCTTTTATAGTGAAAATATGGGCCTCTTTATTCAGGTTATCGGCGTTCAATTCGCGCAGGTATGCATAGTTTTCCAGGATATAAAATCCACGGCCGAAAGTTGCGACTACCAGGTCATTCTCCCGTTCCTGGATATCCAGATCTTTCACCTGGATGGTAGGTATCCCGGATTTAATCTGAACCCACTTTTTTCCTCCATCGATGGTGACATGAACGCCCCATTCGGTTCCAATAAATAGAATATCAGGATTCACATGGTCTTCCTGGATGACATAAACGGTGCCTTCCGGCAGATTCGAAGCAATGGACGTCCATGAGTTTCCTTTATCCGAACTTTTGATGAGATATGGTGTAAAATCGCTGTTGTTCTTTCGCCCGTCAAAGCATGCGTATACCACATTTTCATTATGTTGCGAAGGAAGGATGTAATTTACGAATGTCATTTCAGGTACGCCTGGAAACGAAGCATGTCTGGTCCATGAGCCGCCGTCATTTTCCGATACCTGAATCAGACCGTCATCCGTCCCAGCATAGAGCAGGCCTTGTTTCAATGGTGATTCAGCCAGGGCGAAAATATTGCCAAAAAGAGATGTTGATAAGCTCTTGGCGACAGCTTCAGGAGGCCAGATCTTACCCATCATGGGCAGTGTATTTACATCTATCTGACGGCTCAGGTCGGGACTGATCTCAGTCCATGAATCACCCCTGTCCGTACTTTTAAATACTTTATTTGCAGCAGCATAAATGGTGGTATTGTTATGTGGACTGATGAAATGCGGTGTGTTCCAATTGAAACGATATTCCTCATCGCCTTTGGGTTGGGGTTTGATGGTTACTCTGTTACCCGTGCGAAAATCGAATCGTACCAGACCACCGTATTGAGATGATGCATACGAAACATCTGGATTCCCGGGTTCGGGAATGGACAGATATCCATCACCGCCATTGGTGTATGTCCAATCTTCATTGATCATATAGCGTTTCTTGGTCCTGGATGGTCCGATCCAGCTGCCATTATCTTGTGCACCCCCGTATACCCAATAAAACGGAGACCGATCATCCGTGCGCACATGATAGAATTGTGTGACAGGAAAATTGCTTTTAAAGATCCAGTTCTGACCCGCGTCAAAGCTTTCATAAATACCACCGTCACAACCCATCAGGTAGTGATTTGAGTCGCGTGGATCCTGCCAGAATGCATGATTATCCACATGTTTGTTTTTTTCACCAAGGGGTGCAAAAGTTTGACCTCCATCGTTGGTAACCATATTCCGGACATCCATTGAAATAACCCGATCGACATCAAACAGATCTGCATATATTTCCTGGTAATATTGCGGGCTACCAGCCACTTCATTACTTCTTTTTTCCCAGCTTTCACCCATATCCATACTACGATAAAATCCACCCGTACTACCGGGTTGTTCAATAATGGCATAAATAACATCCGGATTTGCAGGTGATAAAGCCAGGCCAATCCGGCCCACATCGCCCCCGGGGAGTCCACGGGTTAACTTTCTCCATGATTTTCCGGCATCTGTTGATTTGTAGATGGCCGATTCCGGTCCACCATTGATTTTGGAATATACACGCCGTTCACGTTGGTGAGCAGCAGCATACAGAATATCGGGATTCCTGGGGTCCATTTCCATATCGCTGACGCCTGTATATTCACTGATTGTCAATATGGCATCCCAGGTTTCACCACCATCAGTGGTTTTGTAAAGTCCCCGGTCACCCCCTGGTCCCCATGCCGGTCCCTGAGCACACACATATACCACATTTGAATTTCGTGGATCGATCATGATCTTACCAATGTGCCCGGATTTTTTTAATCCCATGTTCTTGAACGACTTCCCGGCATCCATGGTTTTGTATATACCATCTCCGTACGCCAGGTTTCGTTGAGAATTATTTTCACCTGTACCCACCCAGACTATATTCGGATTCCAGGTATCAATAGCCAGACAGCCAATAGCAAAGACACTTTGATTATCGAAAATGGGCTTGAATGTGGTTCCATTATTTTCGGTTTTCCATAATCCTCCTGAGGCAACCCCCACATAATATTCAGAGGGATTTTCAGGGTTTACGGCAAAATCAGAGATCCTGCCCGAGGCGATGGCAGGACCAATACTTCGGAACTTCAAAGCACCGAGATGAGAATTGTTCAATGCGAATCCATCTCCCTCCGATGTTTCTTTTTTTCTTTGCCCCAGCAGTATCCCGGGAATCAATAAACCCACCAGGATAAAGATGAGTGCATTGTGTTTAAAGAATTGAGATCCTTTCATGTTACGGTTGTTTAAGGGTTTGTATTGGAATTAAGAGGAACTAAGTTAACAATTCTCACCAAAAATTGTGCACCTTATTTTGTGCAACATATTTAATTTTACACAATTGAAATGAACTGCTACCGGGATATCTGACATCTAAAATGTTTGATTCAACAGACCAGGTTTCATATATGACCGGTCATTCATGCCATTGCCAGGCAACTCATCATGAGCAACCTGCATTCTGGTTCCGACCTCGTATCTAATATCCTCAAGCACGGTTCGAGTCCATCGGATCCATTCATAGTGGGAGGATTTCTAGTGGCCGGTTTCATGACCTGAAATGGGATTTTTCATGGAATCCGCAAAAAAACTCCCCAATCAGGGGCAACTATCCTGGCTGGCGAACATGAGGATTGTCCTTGTTTTTCTATTTACCCATTGATTAATATTGCAGAAACATTTATTATAATGATACAGACCATTTTTAATCACCGTTCCATTCGCAGGTATAAAAGCGATCCCATCGAAAAAAGCATTTTGAACTGCATTCTGGATGCCGGGACACGCGCTTCAACAACTGGCAATATGCAGGTTTATTCCATGGTTGTCACCACCGATGCCGCAATAAAGGAACAACTGTGGGCGTCACATTTTAAGCAGGATATGGTCTTGCAGGCGCCGGTGGTCATCACTTTTTGTGCCGACTTCAATCGGTTTAATGCCTGGTGCAGCCAGCGTAAGGCAGTTCCAGGATATGATAACTATCTTTCCTTCTTCACAGCTGCCATCGATGCGTTACTGGTGGCTCAAAATGTCGCTTTGGCAGCAGAAGATGCTGGACTTGGGATCTGTTACCTGGGAACCACAACATATATGGCAGACCGTATCATTGATATTCTTAATCTACCAAAAGGTGTGGTCCCAGTCACCACACTGGTTATAGGACATCCTGATGAATCTCCCCGACTGACGGATCGACTTCCTCTGGAAGCTGTGGTCCATCATGATGTATACAGAGATTATACAGCCGAGGATATAGACCGCATGTATGCTGAGAAGGAAGCCCTTCGTGAAACACAGGATTTGCTCGAAGAAAATCAAAAAGAAACCCTGGCGCAGGTGTTCACGGATAATCGGTATACGAAAAAAGACAATGTGACATTTTCACATAAATATTTACAGGTTATTGCTCAACAGGGATTCTGGAATCATGAGGAATGATGAGAGAATAATGATGATCACCATTCCGGTCGACATATTTAATATAGACCAACCGCAGGACCGGTTTTGGAACCTGCTTGCGTAATTTGAATCATTTCGTGATTCCCCGGTTTTGGTCATAATTGCGGCAGGTAATTGCGGGCAAAGCGGGTTATTCTTATTGAATTCATGGTACTTAATTCCGTTCCTCGAATGGCACCCCCAATTGGGCGGCCACGTCTACCAGGTCTTTTTGAATGCCTGGTAAGATCCTGATCCCGTTTTTTGTGATTCGTATTTCAGCTTCCCGTTCAATATCTCCGGGAATCATTACCGTTTTTCCCTGAACAGAATATGAATTACGCATGGAATGGATCCATTGATCCATTCGCGATTTAAATTCATTTGCAGGCATAAATGCATCCACTCGCAGGGCACCAAAAAAATGCCCCATACCTTTTCCAACCTGCATGTCAGGCATGGGAAGGTAAGGCAGGAAAGGTGGTACAAATGGTCCGAAATTGGCCCCGGTTAACACACCTGAAAGCAGATCGACCATAGCTGCCAGGGCGAACCCCTTATGACTTCCATGGTCCAGGTCGCTTCCAAGAGGGACCATGGCTCCTCCTTTTTTCATGATATCGGGATCGTCTGATGGATGCCCATCTTTATCCTGTACATAACCATACGGAATTTTCTGACCTTTTTCCGACGCCACAGCTAATTTCCCTCGTGCAATGGCAGAAGTGGAAAAATCAGCTACAAACGGAGGTTCACGGTGTGCCGGGACGGCCATGGTGATGGGATTGGTTCCAATGACCCGTTCAATGCCA
>Ga0209536_100009194_pt1 | contig 14695 bp, 14 predicted proteins | sample DeeMarSeWOR28_12_FD_187461 | JGI IMG/M metagenome (GOLD analysis project Ga0209536, IMG submission 187461) | Marine sediment microbial communities from White Oak River estuary, North Carolina - WOR-2-8_12 (SPAdes) (version 2) | ecosystem: Environmental > Aquatic > Marine > Intertidal zone >...
TCCACCCGTTTCCTTCATGCATAGCTATTTCTACCGCTTTTTGACCCACTTTATAGGCTTCATCAAGATCGACCGTACTGGCATAGATCATGGTGTCTCTCTGGTCTGTACCCATTACCTGTCCCCGGGCTTTTCCGGTCACATTAAATCCTTTAGCGTTCAGGTGGTTCACAACGGTCTGATACACTGAGATCTGGCTGGCGCCAAATACCGTATGTCCAAATGAATCTTTAACCTCTCCAATACTTCCCACATCAAATCCTTCGCTTATTACGATGATACACCGGCCGTCTTTCTTTAACTGGTCGTTCACATTATCGGCCAGACGGTCAAGATTAACATTGGATTCTGTCATATAGATCTGTAACGGCATTTCCCGTTTCGGATCGGCAAGTCTGGAAGCGGCGGGGATATAGCCGATCTTTCTACCCATAGCCTGGATGACCAGCACCGGGTCGGCGGGGGAGGAGCCCATATTTTCTTCATTGGCATTCTGGATAATATGCGACCAGTACCTTGCCACACTTCCATAACCTGGTGTATGGTCAATCAGTTGGAATTCGCTGTCTCCCACATCATTATCGATGGTCTTGGGAACGCCGGTACCTATGATTTCCAGACCATGTTCTTTGGCCAGTTCGCTCACCTTAAAAGCGGTATGCTGCGAGTCATTTCCACCGATATAGAAGAAATAGCCAACATCGTGCGCTTTGAATATTTCCATGATCCGCTCGAAATCCTTATCCTGCTGATCTTTTAGCTTATACCGGCAGGTGCCGATACTCCCTGCAGCCGGGGTAGTCCTCAAAAGTGCGATCTCTGCTTCATCCTGAGCGGTAAGATCCAGGAGCTCTTCCTTAAGAACGCCTTCTATCCCGTGCCAGCCACCATAGATCTTCCCGAATTTCTCCGGGAACCTTTTGCAGGTCTCTATAATTCCCCGCAAGGAATTATTTATGACGGGTGATGGTCCGCCAGATTGCGCTACAATTACATTTTTTCCCATTAGGTTAATTTATTTTAATCAAAAAATCGAATCAAACTTCTGAATACATGTTTTAAAATTCCCGGACACACGTTTCAAACTCCCGAATACGCATTAAAACCCCCATCTACAGGTATGGTAATACCTGTGACGAACCTTGACAGGCCCGAAAGCAGGTACAAAGCTGTCCCCTGCAGGTCTTCTGGCTCTCCAAAAGTCCCCATCGGGGTATTGTTTAATATCCTATTGCCCCGTTCCGTCATTTTTCCTGTTTTTTCATCGATCAGGAGGAACCTGTTCTGATGGGTAAGAAAAAAACCCGGTGCTATTCCATTTACCCTGACATTCACTTTTGCGAAATGAACCGCCAGCCACTCTGTAAAATTATTGATTGAGGCTTTTGCAGCAGAATATGCCGGGATCCTGGTCAATGGTCTGAAAGAGTTCATGGATGAGATGTTCAGGATAGCACCTTTTTTTGCAACCACCATGTCACGGGCAAATATCATGGTCGGCAATAGCGTGCCTATGAAATTCAGGTCAAAAACCTTCCGGAATCCTTCCAGCTCAAGCCCGAAAAAAGTGTCATCCAGGTTGTTTAGTTCCTCCGGACCGATAAATTCCTTTTTTGTAGTTGCGGAGGGATGGTTTCCACCTGCTGCGTTGATCAGGAAGTCAATTTTACCTAAGCTGGCATTGATCTCTTCCCTGGCTTTAACCAGAGACATCCTGTCGAGCACATTGGCAGCAATACTGATGCATTTTATATTATGTTTTGAGGATATATCTTTTGTTACCCTGTCCGCAGCGTCTTTTAGAAGATCAATGATTACGACATTGCATTTTACGGAAGCCAGTGCTAAGGCAATGTCATGTCCTATTACCCCGCCGCCGCCAGTTATCACACAGGTTTTTGCTTTGAGGTCATCGAATTGAAAGGGCATAAAAAGAGATTAAAAAGGTTATAAAACGTATTGTAAGCAAATATAATTATTATTTATGCACACGTGAACATTAAGTATAAAATATTTTCAGAATAATCCTTTGGTTACTACCTGGGATCGGAGTGTAGTAGTTCAACTACTACGCCTAAAGCATCCTGTGTGTCATGATAAATGTAGGTTCCGTCATCAGAATCATAGCGGCCCTGGTGAAATACCGGATACCCGGCTTTTTCAAGTTCCTGTGAAGTTTTAACATGATCCACGACATTAAATCCAATATGCTGCACGCCTTCCCCCTTCGTATCGAGGAATTCCTTCCAGCTGGTATCTTCACTAACCGGCTCAAGAAGTTCTAAAACCACCTGTCCCAGATCGAAAAAAGTGAGTTTTACCTGACCTTCTGAGGGTTTCCCGCGATAGATTTCCTTCACCTCATGCCCTGGCCTGGTCGTTCGGATCTCAGGTACCGGCATTCCCAGCAATTCCGCCCATTTCCTACTGCTGGCTTCAATATCTCTTACCACAATAGCTATCTGCACCACTTTCTTCATCCCTGGATCAAGGTATTTATCCTGTGCCAAAGGATCTTCTGCTAATTGCTTACTATTTTGAGTATCCCTTTCCGGAGGAGTATAGCCAGTTATCAACAAGACCATAGCCAGAATAAAAAATGTAATTAAATAACTCTTTTTCATAGGTTTAAAATTTAAAAATTCTATAATGTCATTAATATAATGGATTTTCCTTTCTTGTCGTAACAGATTTTAGTGACTTTTACCAAATGGTCGTTTAATTATATCAAATAGCATAAAAAAGAAAGGCTGTCAATTTCATATAACAACCTTTACACTTAAATATTATTTTGTTATTATATATTATAGGCGGTTTCGCTGTGCTTGTAGAAATCGAGCCCGTTTTCGTCTTCTTTTGCTGAAACGCGAAGGACCATTTACTGCTCCAGGATCTTCCTGAATTCAATGAGGGCAAACGAGTTACCGATCACCGTAACGACATTTCCTATTAACAAATGGGTATTTCCACGAGGGATGAAAATCTTTTCCTTTCTTCGTCGTATAACAAATGAACCTGTTAATGGCAAGAGTGTCTCTGGTCAGTTCCCCTGAAGTATATCTGTCATCGCCTGATCAAGTTGTTTACCCCTGTAAGAAGTATAGGTGCAATCGCTTCGATCACTGTCCAGGATACCAAAACTCCCGCCCAGGTTCCAGAGGGTATATCCGATCTGGTATGTGTTGAACAGTGTAACTACGTCGGATAGATAGGCCAGTGTCACATCATGCGGTGTCTGGTTGAAAACGCCAAATTCCTGGACCATCACCGGAACCTGCTCCGATTGGGCCTGATCCAGTGTCTCCTGGAGGCTGCCTAATGCCAAAACCGGACTTCCGTCAGCTTCAGTGATCTCTCCTTCTCCCGTTATTTTATAGGTTTTCTGCATAGATCCCCAGCTGGTATTGCCCGGGATAATGATGATCTCTTTATCTCCGTTAACTATGGTGATCCTGTTCATTGTCATCCAGTCTCCATCGATATTGGATATGGTCAGTTTCTGCCCGTCAGACGGTAAGGTGACGCCATAATCTTTACCAGAAATGTTCTGGTACCCCCATTCGGTCTGATTAATTACGGTCCAGTCTTCTCCAAGGTCCGGCCCGCAAACGAATGCTTTATTCAGGATCTCCGCATCATCTAGCTTGACCTGAAGCGTGGATTGAACGGAGACCTGGTGTACATTGATGGTGATCTCTCCATCCTGCAAAAAATCACCTTCAAATATCAGGGAGGATTGATATTCGTTCTTCCAGGGTCCATACAGATAGTTGGAAATGCTGGTAATGGGCCATATGGGAACTGGCCAGGTATCTGACCCATTGACCCAGCTGGCTTTGTAATGTGTCAGTGTAAACGGGTCATAGACATGGATGGCCTGGATGATATTTTTGGCATTCTTCAGTGACATTATCAGGTCACGGCTATAATTCAGTCCGTCAACAAAAATGATGCGGTTAGGATTGATATCATGGATCTTGTCGATAGCTTTCTGCATAACATTAACATAAGCCGCTTCATTCATATCGCCGGGTTCATTGACAAGGTTAAAGCTCACATCTTCATAAGAATAATCTTTATAGCGGTCGGCAAAAAAGGCCCAGTGATTTACAAATGCTTCTTGTGCAACAGGGTCTATCCACAGGTCCAGGTCCTGGTTGGCTGGCAATGTGGCTTTATTAACACAATATCCCGGCGCCCTGTGCAGGTTGATGCATACATGCACACCATATTGTTTCCCCCATTCAACCGCCTGGTCGATCTTTGCGACCTCATTTTCCAGAAAAGTATTCCAGTCACCCGCTTTGGTGTAAGTCCGGTAATCCAGCGGTAGGCGGACAAAATTAAATCCCAGGTTCTGTATTATGATGAATTCCTCCTCGGGAAAGCCATTATTTGACCAGCTTACATCAAATTTTCCCAACAGGTTAAATCCTTTATGGTCCTGGCTGAATTGATCCAGGTCGATAGGTATTTCTTCGATCGGCTTATTATTATCAGGGGGTGGTTCATCCTTTGAACAACTATAAAGAACAATAGCGATGATTAAAAAAATAGCGATTATCTTACCTTTCATTTTATTAGGAGTCTATAATATAAACGATGGTTCGTTCTTCCTATTTTACTCATAAAAACTTACAATAAAGCACTGAATTACAGAATCTGATAATAATGAACTTATAATAACAGGGAAACTAAATGTTCTTTATGCCTGGGTAGAGGCGAATTTGTCTATTTCATTTTCCCTTGATCTACATCTTTAATAAATTGAATTAGACCGTTGAAATAGGTTTCCTGGTCATCATACATATCGAGATGGCTCCCATTGGGACAATGCAGGTATCGTCCATTATGAACTGCTGAGGCCATCCACTCCATATGTTTGGGATCCATAGTATCGTACGCCCCACCGATAGTAAGTGTTGGAGCCGTAATTTTGGATAGGTCCTTGCTTCTGTCCCAATTCTTTAAGGTGGCATCACCAATAATTCCGAATTCACTGGGTCCTTGCATTGCCACGTATACATTGGCATTCATTTTGGCAAATGATCTGTTTACCGGGTCAGGCCACTCATCCAAAGGCATTCGAAGTATATGGGCAGTGTAGTAATGAGTGAATAGGAGTTCACTATAGCGTGGATTTTGAAATTCGCCTCTGGCTTCCAGTTCCTTTATTTCCTGTAGCACATCAGGTGGAAGTTGGGGTCCTAACACCTCATCCGCATATCTATTATAATCTGGAACTGATGACATCATATTGGAAATAATTAATCCTTTCAGGTTATCCTGATATTCTAAGGCATACTCAATGGCCAGGATCCCTCCCCAGGAATGACCTAACAAAAAAAAGTTATTACTGTTCAGGCCAAGCGCCTGCCGGACCTGTTCTACCTCATCCACGAATCTGTCTACACTCCAGAGGCTGCTGTCCCCAGGCTGATCGCTGTAGGCCGATTCCAGCTGATCGTAATAATAATATTCGATTTCAGCCTGTGGAAAGTAAGAATCAAAAGATTCAAAATATTCGTGTGTACCCCCTGGTCCCCCATGAAGTAACAGGACTTTCATCCTTGGATTATTTCCCACTCTTTTAGTCCAGACTTTAAATTCTCCGACAGGTGTTTTTATGGGTATCATCCTGACCCCTCCACTTAGTATGTCATCATGATCAGAATAATCCAAATAACTGCTAACAGGTGTCTGGTTATTAGTGGTTTCCTGATTTTTAGTGCAACCCAACAAAATCAGGATCACGGTAATAATTAATGTTAAATTCTTCATTATTTTAGGTTTTAAATTAGCTCCTGTAAAATTCTGTACTTTTTTTATGATTAAAAACTTTTGAAAGAAATACGCAATGCTAATCTAAATCCTCGCAATTTACATAGCTAAGATCTTTACATAAATTAAAGACGGTAATAAAACAAATTTTTTTATCTAGAAAAAGGGCGAAAAAGAGTGTAAGCCGAAACCACTCCGGCTATGATCATCATCCAGCAAACACGTGTATTTTGGTCCAGGTAATTTTCGGGAATATCGGGATAGATCAGATTTGACACCCCAAACAGAAGAAGAACAAAAGCCAGCAAAGCTTCAAAGATCATTGTGATTTCCTTTAAGGAGATATTTAGATTGTTGTTTGAAAGATGCATCATTTAACTATCGGATTAATAAATTGATTTTAATTAAATAAAAATTTGCGGCACCTATCCTTATATTCCACAAACAAATTCGAACTGGTTTAAGTTCCTTTACAGATTATTTGTATAATTAACATTGTATATTATAAGCTTAAAAATATAAGGAGAAGGATTTGTTATACGATATTTATCAAATTGAGGTTTATTAATATTGAAATGTTACAAAAGAAGTTGTCTGGAATGTGGTTATTATATGTTTTTTAAGCCTAAAAAGATTGGGATAGATTAATTTATTAAACTCATATTTGAATAAAGAAAATCCTGTTTTATATACTTCCATTCAATCTATCTTATAAATAATTACTGAAAATAATTCCAAGAAATTTTCTACGATAATTTTATAAAATTCCTTTTCGACTATATTAATAAATTTCATTATGGTTTTGTAAAACAATCAAAATAGTTTAAATTAATGCAAATCTCCAAAATCATTATTAAACATATCTTTTCGCAAACCATTTGAAAGATTATTTGCATAAATGCTTACCGTTTATGTTCATTTCATTAAGCATTTAATAGTATTAGTTTTCAATAAATTGAATTAATATGATCCAATTAGTCGTTGCATCTAAATCAGATAAACAACTTGAAGAAATTGCCGAGTATCTTCTCAAAAACCACCTTATTATTTCCATTGATTTTCATCAGAATATTAAGCGAATTGAGTTTGAAAACGGCGAGATAAATACCTGTAATATTCATTTTATAACTGGGTTAACAAAATCTCTCCTTTTCATGGAAATTGATTCAAGATTGAGAGATAAGTTTAATGACAATATTCCTGAAATATTTTCCCATCCAATCATCAATATGGATTGGGAACTGGCAAATAAACTTAAATCTGAAATTGAAAAGATTTAAAACCTGCAAGAAGACTAAGTGTTAAAGTAGATTTCCAAGGAAAATGTGGATCACTATTCCGACTAGACCCTGTTCAGGCATGGGCAAAAAGTTTGAATATAGCATGAATCCTCTGGGCATGTTCAGGGTGGATGCTCGGGCAGCTGTTAAAATTCCGGATACTGAACGAGGTAGGGTATTGGTGTTTGTGAACTGTAAGGTGTGCGGGCATTATATGTTTATTAATCTTTTATTTGGGGGATTTATTGACTTTCATTAAAATTTCTTGTATTAAGATAGGTTTTCGTGCGGCTGATTTTTATTTGACCTCAAACATCACCTTCACTAAAGTTACGGTGATTGAAACATGGCACAACGTAAGTTAGCGGCAATCATGTTTACCGATATTGTCGGGTACACTGCCCTTATGGGTAGTAACTAGGATAAGGCATTTCAAATTCTTCGCCAAAACCGGGACATACAGCAATCCCTGATCGAAAAATACCACGGAGAATGGTTAAAAGAAATGGGAGATGGCATCCTGGCGCAGTTCGGTAGTGCTACAGATTCTGTTCAATGCGCTATTGATATTCAGAGAAAAGCAAGGAAGGAATTAGACGCTCAGATACGCATTGGTATGAATTTAGGTGACGTCACTTTTGAAAATCAGGATATTTTTGGTGATGGTGTGAATATTGCCTCACGACTGCAATCTATCGCCGATCCTGGTGGAATATATATTTCAGAATCGATTCACAATGCCATAAGAAGCCAAAAAAATATTGTTAGTCAATACCTGGGAGAAATCACATTAAAAAATGTCAATTATCCATTTAAGACGTATTATATCAAAGAAAAGGGATTGCCGGTTCCTTCAAAGAACAGGATTAATGAACTTATAGGAACAAAAAAAACCGAATCCGTAGTTGTACTTCCATTTGACAATTATACGGGTAGTAATGAACTGGAATATTTTGTAGCTGGAATGCATTCTTCATTGATTGGGGAAATAGGGAAGATCAGTTCCATGCGTGTGATTTCCAAAACGACATCCAGTGCCTATAAAAATTCTGAGAAATCCATACCGGAAATAGCCTCTGAATTGGGAGTGAATTTTGTAATTGAGGTTTCGGTTTTAAGTTTAGAAGAAAAGATCAGTCTACAAGTAAAACTAATTGATACCTATCCGGAAGAAAAGCAAGTGTGGATGCAGAATTATTATGAAGAAAAAAGTATTGTCCTGAATTTGTATAATACTGTAACAAAAAATATTGCTGATAGAATTGATGTTGTTTTAACTCCTGAGGTTGGAGCGAAATTTTTTTAATTGACTTTGTGCCATACTATGTCACTAGTAGGTTATCTGATATTAAGGACATTGAGTTAGCAATGGTCGCATTTGAGGATAATAGAAAAATAGAATCACCTCCAGCAAATTAGAATCTGTTAAAAATCCTCACAAAGCCCTGAATCTACCTCCTGAAGTATTCAATCCGCCTCCAGAAACACCAATCCCACTTTCTTTAGACCTAAAACTACCATTAGAAATTGTTCCGAAGGTTGTAAAACTGTTCTGAAAGTGGAAAAAACTGTTCGGAGAATAGAAAAAAAAGTTCAGAAAGCGGAAAAAGTCTTTCCGGATACCATAGAGTGTCTCGTTCTAATATACCTTCTCTCAAAAACAATTCTTAGATTATTCTATAATACTATATTATATATTCATTAATTTTCCCGTTTCAAATAACCCGGTAAATGCATCACCGGAAAAACACCTAAAGATGGGCGTACTTAAACAGGTTCAGGAAAAGCTTGGTAAACCTTATTATGACCTGCAATTTCTGCTGGAATGTCTTCGCGATGCTTTAATCGAAAATGGAGAGGCCGACATAGCGAAGTATATTCCCTGGATCAATGAAAATAGTAACATGGACCTGTCCAGATTCAATGACCGACATATCCAACTGTATTCTCTGGTATTTCAACTTCTTAACATTGTGGAAGTTAACGGTGCTGTTCAAAACAGGAGAAAACTGGAAGATACGGAGACGATGGCGAGCATCAATGGCCTTTGGGCAAAGAACCTGCAGACCTTGATAAAGACTGGTTATACAGACCGTGAAATTGCCGGCGCCCTCCCTGATATAAAAGTGGAGCCAGTACTGACTGCACATCCAACGGAAGCTAAAAGGTCTACCGTCCTGGAGCACCATAGAAACCTGTACCTGATGATGGTTAAACGGGAGAACCAGATGTACACCGCTAAAGAACAAAATGAAATACGCCGGGAGATTAAACTTGAAATCTTCAGACTGTGGAAAACAGGTGAGATCTTCATGGAAAAACCTGATGTGCCTTCGGAACTCAGGAACGTGCTCCACTATCTGACCAACGTCTTCCCGGAAGTCCTCGGAGTACTCGACAGGCGGCTTTACCTGGCTTGGGAGGAAATGGGACTGGATGTAAAATATTTGAAGAGCTTCAGAAATTACCCAAAATTGTCATTCGGAAGTTGGGTGGGTGGTGACAGGGATGGCCATCCGTTCGTAACGCAAAAAATTACGGCAGAAACATTACGCACGCTGCGACTTTATGCCTTCATTATTATACGAAGGGAACTTACCCGGCTTGTGAAGAACCTGAGTTTTTCCCTTGACTATGAAAACGCTGACAAACGGATGCAGGAAAGGGTCTCCCAGCTAATGATAGAACTGGGTGTTGAAGGTGAAAAAGCCTTCAATAGAAACAAAGGTGAAGTTTTCCGTCAGATGATCAACCTGATGATCGCCAAGTTGCCGCTTGATATAAGACGTGAGCATGCTACAGCCCTGTATGAACATCATGGAGCATATGTTTTTGTACGGGAACTAGTGGATGACCTTTTAGTTCTGCAGAAATCGCTGGAAAAGTTCGGTGCTGTCACGATTGCTCAATCTGATGTGAACCAGATGATCCGCCTGGTGGAAACTTTTGGATTTCATCTCGCTCACCTGGATATCCGGCAAAACAGTCATTTTCATGAGCAGGCAGTTGCCCAGCTGATGAAGGCAGCCTCGCTGGATGGTGACTGGTTCCTGAATGCCTCTGAAAAAGACCGGCTGGCTTTCATCAATATGGAATTAGAGACCAACAGGCCATTCTCCCATCCTTCCATGAAACTTGATGATAATGCAGAGTCGGTTAAAGCATGTTACAAAGTACTGGCCGGTCATATTGAACAATATGGCCCGGAGGGTATAGGTTCGCTGATCGTCAGTATGACCCGATCCTTGTCCGACCTGCTATCCGTTTACCTGCTGGCACGCGAAGCAGGTCTGACTAGAAAAACAGATGAAGGATTGGTATGTATTCTTCCAGTTGTCCCTTTACTGGAAACCATCGACGACCTTAAGAACGGGCCGGAAATTGTACGATCTTTCCTGCAACATCCTTTCACACGCAGGAGTTTGAATTATCTTAGGCAACAAGGTAATCAGAAAGACCTTGTACAGCAGGTCATGGTGGGCTACAGTGACAGCAACAAGGATGGTGGTATACTCGCCAGTCAGTGGGAATTGTACCAGGTGCAGTCAAAACTTGCGACTGTGGGTGAAAAGGAAGGGGTGAGGATCCGGATCTTTCATGGGAAAGGAGGGTCTATCTCCAGAGGGGCTGGTCCTACGCATTGGTTTATTAAAGCCTTACCGTATCATTCTATTAAAGGAGATATCCGGCTGACGGAACAGGGCGAGACCATCGAACAGAAATACGCGAATAAGATCAATGCCAGTTATAATCTAGAACTTCTTCAGGCCGGTACTGCAACAGCAACACTTATGTACAATCGTACCCAAGAAAAAAATTATGCATTCAGTGAGCTGATGACCAGGCTGGCCAGGGAAAGCAAGGCTTATTACAGGCAATTAATCGAACATCAAGATTTCCTGACCTTCTTCAGCAAGGCTACACCTATTGACGCCATTGAATCCAGTAAAATAGGGTCCAGGCCCTCTCGAAGAACAGGAAAAAGAAGCCTTGAGGACCTGCGGGCCATTCCGTGGGTATTCAGCTGGAGCCAGTGCCGTTTTAACATAACAAGCTGGTATGGCATCGGTCAGACTTTCTTCAAGCTAATGGAATCAGATGAAACTGAGTTTAAAAGGTTCAAGAAAGGAGTGGTATACGATTCTTTTATACGTTATGTACTTACCAATGTAGACACGAGCCTTGCGGCCACTGATGAAGTTATTATGAACGCCTATGCCACACTTGTACAGGATGAAAAGGTCAGGAATACCATCATGGGAATGATACTTGAGGAATTGAAAAAGACCAGAGAGATATTTGAGATCATCCTTGAAAAGCCCATCAGTGAAAGGCGAAAACAACACTGGTATTCAAATGTAATCCGGGCTACAGCAATGGATAACCTCCATAGAAAACAGATTATGTTGTTAAGGACATGGAGATCTCAAAAAGAGGAAGACGACCTTGAAGGGGCAGAAAAAACGTTGATGAGTCTGCTTTTGACCATAAATGCCATCGCCGGCGCTTTAAGAACGACGGGCTGAGATAACTAATAGCATTCCGGCTGCCTTTATTCGGTGATCCCTCTGAAAAGTCTGACAGCCTGGTCCCACGGTATTCTGGATAGTATCAGGATCAGGGCCATCGTGAAGTATATTGCTGCATTCCGGTGTTTATTAAGAGCTGAATGCGCTTTCTTTATCCGTATTCTGCCAAATTGGGCTATAAAAATAGATAAAATCATAATGAAACTGTGTTCAACCGCCCAGTAACGTAGCTGACTGTCTTTCATCGCTACTCCAAAATCCTGGAAGGCCGATTTAATAAGCGGGCTGAAAAATATATACAATAGCAACCCGATGATCAATTGGGTATGAAACAATGCTATCAGGGAAATAGACATTGTATCGTCTGAGGCCGAATATTTCTTATTGCCTATCCAGCCAATATATGCTTTGATAATGACTATTAATCCCAGGATCAATAATACCCAGCGCAGCCAGGAATGAATGAAGATAAGTGTTGAATACATGGTTAAGATACATTTTCCGGAGTAAAATAATCACTTATGATAAAACAAACAATAATTTCCCAAATTAGGTTTGATTGGATTCATTCTGACACTGTCAAAAATGCAGTTCCGTACGATCCGGACAACTGAAATATCGTTTATATAAGTAGAAAGGGCATTTATTAAAAACTGGTATGCAAATTGCAATACTAAGTTTAGAAAGGGAATAATCATGAGATTCAATGATTTTCACATATCGAAGGAAATACTGAGAAAAGTCGACGTGATGAATACACTGAATGGTGGAATCAGCAAACCGACGGTACTCATGCTGCGACAGGATAATAGGTATCTGGTAAAAGTAAAGATGCCCGGAGTAGATCCTGAAAAAATGCGTGTAGAAGTTCAAAATGACAGGTTGTTCCTTTTTCATGATATTTCGTTACAAAATGTCAATTTATTGGCGGAAAAAAATCCGATACCGTTTAACATCGGATATGTCCTAATCCCGTTTGATGTCGATATACAGAAGATTAATGCATTGTATGAAGATCATGAACTGCATATAACCCTGCCATTCAATGAACTGGCCGGGGGCTATCGTAAAAACATAGACATCGATCTATAAAACAGTAACGACAAATATGTTTATTCATTGACGTGGAGTCACTTATCTCAATTAATGAAATTCGATGCCTCGTGGAGGGAATCAATCCTATCTAGACGGTATCGTCCGCAACATTCGTGTCCTTAAGGGGTGTCGACTTACTTTCTCCCTGGTTAAAATAAAATCTCTGGGTAGGATATGCGAAATCAATATCGCTATGTTCGGCAAAGGCACGTAAGATATCTTCCCATATAGTATGCTCTGTTGCCCTGCGTTTCCGTGGTTCGCAGATGTACCTGATCGTCAGCATAATGCCACTGTCTTTTACGGATGTATATATATTGGGAGATAACGTGTGGTAGAATATCATGAACTTCTTGGAAGCTTCCATCAATTTCTCCTTCGCGGAAGTCGTATATTGAACAGTATGCTTATTAATGATATCTAGAAGGATGTCTTTGGCTTTTTGCCAGTTGCTTTCAAAAGTGACCAGGACACCGATCTCATTCCACAGGTGACTGAATCCCTGGGTATAATTAGCCTGACTTTCAGTAAAAACTTTTCCATTGGGTATATGAATGATCCGTCCGGTACTCTGGTCTGCATTCACCCAGTTACCTATTTCATTCAAAGTAAACTGAAATACACGGATGTCAATGACATCACCGGCATGGTTACCGATCTGGATCCTGTCACCCACAGTGAAGGGTTGTCGGACCAGGATAAATACCCAGGCAAAAAGATTGACGATCGGGTCTTTCAAGGCCACTGCAAGACCAGCACTCAATAAGCCCAGAAAAGTAGCCAAACCACCCAATTCCTGAAGCCATATTCCGACAATCACAATAAATGCCAGGATAAATAGCGAGTATTTGATGGCATTACCCCAGTAGTATCTGTTTTTTACATCCTGTACCCGAAGGTGGAGGATCTTCAGAATAACGGATTGGAGGATACCGGTGATAATAATAATAATAATCGAAAAAAAGATCTTCCATTGTACATCCGGCGAGATGCCCCAGTGTTCCTGTATCCATTTGACCAGTTCCATAGTCTATTTATCGTCTGAGTAGATATCCAGGTGAAATTTAAAAGATTAAATTCAAAATCTATAATGTCCCTGGAAAAATCTATATACAACTTGATCCTTTAGCGTATCAACCTCGTTGGTGTCACTTCGAATACCCATGCTGGAGAAACGTTCACTGATATCTGTTAACACAGGCCGGTGAGTCCTTATTTCAAGGAGTAGATTATTTATCCGCTAAAGGCGGGATCAGAATAAAGAGAATTTTTCCTCCAGGGGATGGGATCAGAGTCTGGTAGATTATAATGCCTGAGATTCTAAGTGTAAAGAAACGTCGCCCATTTAAAGGGCGATGTTGTTCCTAATGGATGTCTACAAGCTCTATTTCAAAGGTAAGATCTTCACCGGCAAGGGGATGGTTCGCATCGATCACTACAGATTCATCTTTAATTTCTGCAACTTTTACGATTTGTTCCTGCCCGTCCTGGCTTCTGGAAACCAGCTCCATACCGATTTCAGGGGTAAGGTTATCCGGAAGCTGTTGTTTTTTAACTTCAATCAATAATTCAGGTTTTTTTTCACCATAAGCCTCTGCATAAGGGATCTTAATTGTTTTTGATTCCTGCAACTTCATCCCTACAACTCCGTTCTCAAAGCCAGGTATCAATTTCCCTTCACCTATCTTGAACTCCAGGGGTTCCCGGTCCTTAGAAGTATCGAATACCTGGCCATTATCCAGTTTCCCGGTATAATGTACTTTTACTACATTGTCTTTTTTTGCTTCACTCATGTTTTAATGATTTAAATTTTCAAAGAATAATCGCGATTTATAATGATCGATCCGAAACATAACGGGAATTGGATTATAAGAGGGGATCCCGGAAGGCAGTCAGATAAATCAAAGACGGCTAACAAAGATATCTGTAAAGTAACAAATGATTTCTCCCAATACCAAACAAATGCTGTGAATTGGAAGCTCTCTTTTCTGATCCCGCCACAGGCGGGAG
>Ga0209536_100009195_pt1 | contig 14695 bp, 6 predicted proteins | sample DeeMarSeWOR28_12_FD_187461 | JGI IMG/M metagenome (GOLD analysis project Ga0209536, IMG submission 187461) | Marine sediment microbial communities from White Oak River estuary, North Carolina - WOR-2-8_12 (SPAdes) (version 2) | ecosystem: Environmental > Aquatic > Marine > Intertidal zone >...
ATGCGGGCTTCCGGGGTTTCGGCGAACAAGCGCCGGATCTGATCCCAGAAACCTATGTACGTGGCCGGGCAGGAGCGGGGTGTTTTGCCTATGGGTGTTTGATCCACTTCCAATAGCCGCCCTATGGTTTCTGTACCACTAATATTGTCACAACCTTGCAATGGTTTAGTTTTGCCCGATTTGCGTTTAGGGGTAGTCAATAGGGGTTTTAAGTTTTCGTGCAAAACTTGCCGTATCAACGTGCTTTTGCCGCTGCCGCTGACACCGGTGACGCACACCAATCGTTGCAAGGGAATTTTGGCGTCGATGTTTTTTAAGTTGTTTAACCGGGCTTTTTGGATTTCTAAGCAAAGGGATTTAACTTTGCCAGTGATTTGAGTATAACGTCGTTGCAACAAAGGGTGGTGTAGTGGCTTTGCTAAAAATTGACCGGTTAAAGACTGCTTAGACCGCATGACAGTTTTAATAGAACCTTGCGCCACCAAGCGGCCGCCATTCACACCGGCGCCAGGACCTAAGTCTATAATATGTTCGGCGCGGCGGATGGTGTCTTCATCGTGTTCCACCACCACGATCGTATTGCCCTTGCCTTCCAGCTTGGCCAAGGTGTTTAACAACATGGTATTGTCGCGCGGGTGCAAGCCAATGGTGGGTTCATCCAGGATATAGCACACACCCCGCAAATTGGAACCCAGTTGCGCGGCTAAGCGGATCCGTTGAGCCTCGCCGCCGCTTAAAGTGGGCGCGGAGCGGTCCAACGACAAATAGGACAGGCCCACCTCTTGTAAGAACCGTAAGCGGCTGAGGATTTCCTGGATGACGCTGTGGGCGATGTCGGTTTCGCGTTGATTCAGTTTCACGGCAGAAAAAGTCTTTAACGCCTTGGCGACCGGAAGAGCGTTAAACTTAGCGATGGATTGGTTTTTAAAGCGTACCGCCAAGGCTTCGGGGCGTAACCTTTGCCCTTGGCAAGAGGGGCAGGTTTTGTCGCTTTGTTCGCTCTCCTGCCACCACCATTCTTCGCCGGTTTGAGTCTCGTCAAAATCCTGCAATTCCACTCCGGTGCCTAAACAGCTTTCGCACCAGCCGTGTTTAGAGTTATAGGAAAACAAGCGCGGGTCCAGTTCCTCGAAACTGCGGCCACAGCCGGGGCAAGCCCGTTTGCTGGAATAGATTTCCTGTTTGGCGGAGGCCGTCTCCAGCTTGCTGGTTAAAACAACATGAATGACGCCTTTGCCGAAATCCAAGGCGCGTAAAATAGCGGCGTATAGATCAGCCTCGCGTTTAGGCGATACCGTTAAGCTGGACACAGGCAAATCAATATTATGTTCTTTAAACCGGTCCAGTCGCGGCCATTGTCCGGTCTCTAATAGTTGGCCGTCCACGCGCAGTTGAACGAAACCTTTTTTCGCCGCCCATTTGGCCAAGTCTGTGTAGTACCCCTTGCGGGACACCACCAACGGCGCCAATAAGGTGATGTTTTTATTGCGGTAGGTGCGCATAATTTTCGCCACGATGGCTTGCGCAGACTGTGGTTCTATGGCGATATCGCAATCCGGGCAATACTGAGTGCCCAGTTTGACGAACAACAAGCGCAGGAAATGATAGATTTCCGTCATCGTGGCCACGGTGCTTTTGCGGCCGCCGCGGCTGGTGCGTTGTTCTATGGCCACAGTGGGCGGAATGCCGAATACGGCGTCCACATCCGGTCGGGAAGAGGGTTGCACGAATTGCCGCGCATACGCATTGAGCGATTCCAAATAACGCCGCTGGCCCTCGGCAAACAAGATATCAAACGCCACCGTACTTTTGCCGCTGCCGCTGACGCCGGTGATCACCGTGAATTTTTCCCGTGGAATGTTGATATCCACGTTTTGCAAATTGTGTTCGCGGGCTTTGTGAATTTCCACCGCCGGTTTCACTAAGGCTTTCTTGGGAGCGCGGCTTGCCGGTTTTTTCTGTACGCTGCGGGCGAACCGCGCCAACGTTTTTTTATAATCTCGGATGGCGGCGGCGGTATGGCTGGTCTTATGAGACTGGATTTGCTTTGGCGTGCCTTGGCAAACGATTTGGCCACCTTGTTCGCCGCCTTCGGGGCCTAAGTCGATAATCCAATCGCTGGCACAGATCACATCCAGGTTGTGTTCGATAATCACCAGGGAATGGCCCTGCTCGATCAATTGGCGAAAGGCGCGTAACAGTTTGCTGATGTCCTCAAAATGAAGGCCGGTGGTCGGTTCATCGAATAAGAACAGATTCCCGCTGTGTTGTTCGTTCGTGCCGCTTTTTACTAAATGACCGGCCAGCTTCAAGCGCTGGGCCTCGCCGCCGCTGAGCGTAGGTACAGGCTGCCCGAGTTTTAGGTAACTTAGCCCCACATCTTGCAGTGGTTGCAATGCCGCCAATATCGCGGGGTTATCATGAAAAAACTCAATGGCTTCGGTGACCGTCAAATCCAAAAGATCCGCCATGGATTTCGCGCTGCCCTGATAGTGCGCCGGCAGCAACTTTACTTCCAACACTTCGCTACGATAGCGTTTACCGTTGCAATCGGGACAGCGTATATAGACGTCGCTTAGAAATTGCATTTCCACAAGTTCGAAACCGTTGCCGCTGCAGGTAGGGCAGCGGCCATGGCCGGAGTTGAAACTGAAAGTGCCGGCTGTGTAGTTTCTTTCCACGGCTAAAGGCTCGGCGGCAAACGCCTTGCGTATGCCGTCCAACGCACCGACGTAACTGGCGGGATTGGAGCGGGTGGTTTTGCCAATAGGTGACTGGTCGACCAGAACAACGTCGCAGAGAAATTCATGGCCGGAAATACTGTGGTGTTTGCCGGGCATCTCCACCGGCTTGCCTTTGAGCTTGCGTAAGGCGTGATAACAGATGTCTTGGATCAAGGTGGATTTTCCCGAGCCGCTGACACCGGTGACGCAAACCATTTGGCGCAAAGGAATGTTGACATCGATGTTTTTTAAGTTGTGTTCGGCGGCGCCGGTTATGCGCAGAAATGCGCGCCCGGTGTCGCCGCTTTCGGCCGCCGATGTTTTGGTCAACTCTTTTGCTACGGTTTTTTTCCCCGACAAATATTTTGCGGTGACAGAGCGTCTACTGGCTAACAATTGCCTTGGGCTGCCAAAAAACACCGCTTGACCGCCGTGTTCTCCGGGGCCGGGTCCCATGTCCAAAATGCGGTCGGCAGTGAACATGATTTGCGGATCGTGTTCCACCACAATGAGGGAGTTGCCCGAATCGCGCAGTTTGTGCATCACCTTGATGATGTTCTTGATGTCGCGCGGGTGCAGGCCGATGCTGGGTTCATCCAATACAAATAAAGTGTTGACCAGTGAGGTACCCAAGGCGGTGGTTAAATTAATCCGCTGCACTTCGCCACCGCTTAAGGTTCGGGATTGGCGGTCTAAGGTTAAATACCCTAAACCCACTTCGTTGAGGTAACTCAAGCGCGAACGGATTTCGCTTAATAACAAGTCGGTGGCTTCATCCAGTGGCTGTGGCAAGTGCAATCCGTTAAAGAACCGCTGGCACCTCTCAATAGGCAGCAACATGACATCGTGGATGTTCAATCCGGGCAGCGAATGGTATATCTCGGTGCTTAATGGATTGCCGGGGTGTTGAAAGCGTTGTTCAGGCGCCACGACTTCGGCCGCTTCTTCCGCACTACCCAACTGCCATAACAAAGCATCCGGTTTTAAACGGGCGCCGTCGCAATCGGGGCAGGGTGTATAGGAACGGTATTTGGATAACAACACCCGGATGTGCATTTTGTAACTTTTGGTTTCCAGCCAGGCGAAAAACCGTTTAACGCCATACCATAAACCATCTTCCCAGCTGCCTTCGCCTTGCAGTACCCATTGTTGTTGGGATTTATTTAGCTGCTGCCATGGCACGTCGGTAGGAATGCCGCGCAGTTTGGCGAATTTCATTAAGTCTCCCTGGCATTCGATATAGCTTTCGGTTTGCCAGGGTTTGACGGCGCCTTCGGCCAGAGTCTTGTGCCCATCGGGCACCACTAACGCATCATCCACACCGATCACCCGGCCGAAACCGCGGCAACTCTCGCAGGCGCCCAAAGGTGAGTTAAAAGAAAACGTGTTTGGTGTGGTCTCTTGATAATGGATGTCACATTGCGCGCAATGTAAGTGGGAAGAATATTTCCAGGTTTGGGCGGGTTCATTTTGTTCGTTCAACACATGAATGCTGATGTGACCATGGCCTTGTTTTAATCCTGCCTCCAAGGCTTCAATAATGCGATCGCGGTTCTTAGGCACAATACGCAAACGGTCTTGCACGATTTCCAACTGGGACTTGGATTTTTGATGTATGTGTACATAGCCTTGTTGGGCGAGAAACTGCTCGATTTCTTTGGCGGAAAAATTATGGGGAATATCCACGGTAAAGGTAATCAAAGCGCGTTCGCCGTTTGTGCTTTTACGCAACAGGTCATTCAGTATGGATTGAGCCGAGTCGCGGCGGACTTCAGCACCACAACCGCGGCAAAACAATCGGGTGGTGCGTGCAAACAACAGTTTCAAATGGTCGTTCAACTCGGTCATGGTGCCCACGGTAGAACGAGAGGTACGCACTGGATTGGTTTGGTCTATGGCAATGGAGGGTGGAATGCCGTCGATGCGTTCGGCGTTGGGCTTGTCCATGCGGTCCAAAAACTGCCGGGCATAGGGACTGAAGGTTTCCACATAGCGGCGTTGGCCTTCGGCGTAGATAGTGTCGAAGGCCAAAGAAGATTTTCCCGAACCGCTGACTCCGGTGACCACCACTAACTGGTTCAAGGGAATGCTTAGATCAAGATTCTTTAGATTATTTTGGCAAGCGCCGGTGATAGTAATGCAGTCTTTTTTAATTCTGTGGTTGCTCATGACTATGCCTAATATACCGCATGAATTACGGATGAAACCAAAGGGAAACGGGTGGGTCTTATTCTCCGGTTTTGTCGTTTTTTATTGGAAATTTTTCCAGTTGTGGGCATTAAAACATGTCTGTTTTTAGAAATACAGTCATGCGGTGCTCAGAGAAATTTTGCTATATATTTTAAAAATTTATTTGTATGATACAGCCTCCTTACCACCTTCATTTGCAATTAGCGTATGAGTAATAGCTTTTTTTCCCGCAATGTTTTTCTCTCCATCTTTGTGACCACAGCTGCTATTACTGGCTTAAACGCGTGTTCCCAGGATACCGCCAAAGAAAGTCGAAAACCCGATAAGGCTCATTTGGTGGAATCGGCCCGCGTGGAACTAGTCAATAGCGGCGTGACCCGGGTGAGAACGGGGACTTTGCGCGCCCGGCGGGAAATTAATATTTACGCTCAGGAAGAAGGGCGCGTTACCGCACTGCCCAATTACGAAGGCGATAAAGTGAGTAAGGGCCAGATAGTAGCCCGGCTGGACGATGAGTTGTTGCGTTCGCAGTTGGCACGGGCCGAAGCCACCCGGCTCAAAGCTGACCAGGATCTAAGACGTATCCGGGATTTGCACAAAAAGAAATTAACCACCGAAGAAGAGTTATCGCGTGCGGAAACGGATTTAGAAGTGGCCCGGGCGGATGTTGAACTGTTGAATACCCGTTTAAGCTATACCGTTATCAAAGCACCCATTAGCGGTGTCATCAGCAACCGGTTGACCGAGCCCGGCAACGTCGTGGATAAACACGATCATTTACTTACCCTCTCCGATCCTTCTTCTTTAGTGACCGAAGTCAGCGTGTCGGAGTTGTTAATGCCCTATATGGCCATTGATGATCCGGTGAAAGTCACTATCGATGCGTTAGGCCCGAGTGTTTACGATGGCCACATCGTGCGCATTCATCCCACCTTGGATCCCGTCACCCGGCGCGGCACGGTCGAAATGGAGTTAAAACCTGTACCCCCAGGGGCGCGTCCCGGGCAATTGTGCCGAGTGGAATTTACCACCCGTGTCGCGCCGCGACTGGGTGTTCCGTTTCGCGCCATTCGCCGCGATGACCAAGGTGAATATGTTTTTGTGTTGCAGGAAGCCGCTTCACCTGTAAATGCAGCCGATACCAGTGATGAGAAGCACGAAAATAAAGGTGGCAAGGGCGATGCCAACGTTGTTGTCGTTCGCGCCGGGGTGCGCAGCGGTTTGCGTTTGGGCGAACAAGTGGAAATACTGGAAGGACTGCAGGAAAACCAGCAAGTAGTGGTGCGGGGATTTTTAGGATTAAGTGAAGGCAAGAAGGTAAAAATAGTAAAACCGCAATCTCGGAGTGATTCTTCTGCTCCCGCTGAAGAGCCAAAAGTCGTATCGCCGGACAATCCAACACCCAAGGTCTAAATAGCAGGATGTCCCAACTTGCCTCAAATCTGAATTTAAGAAAACCAGCAGCGCGCACCGGTGGTTTGGCGGCGTGGTCTATTCGCCATCCAGTTGGCGTAGCCATGATTGCGCTGGCCGTGATTGTGTTGGGCGTATTTACCCTGGGGCGATTAGCCATAGATTTGCTGCCGCATATCATCTATCCGGATATCCGCGTGCGCATCTTAGATCCTGGAGTGCCGGCCACAGTTATGGAAGACAGGGTCACCCGGCAGTTGGAGGAGCAACTGGCTATCACCGAAGATGCCATTGCCGTGCAGTCCACCACCAACCAAGGCCTGACAACCGTGGATTTGTCGTTTGCCTACGGTAAGGATATTGATATTGCCTTGCGCGATGCTTCCACCCGCCTGGACCGGGCCAAACGGTTTTTACCGGACTCTATTGATCCCCCAGTGATTTACAAACGTGATCCTTCGCAAATACCCGTGCAGGAGTTTGTGGTCAGTTCCAATGTGCGCGACTCAGTGGAATTGCGCACCTGGGTGGACGACGTGTTTCGCAAGTGGTTTCTCAACCTGCCGGGCGTGGCCGCCGCCGAGGTGGGCGGTGGACTAATACGGGAAATACAGATTCGCCCGGATCAACAGCGCCTGGCGGGCGTGGGGCTGACGATGCAGGATTTGATCGACGCGCTGCAAAAAGGCAACCGCGAGGACCCCGCAGGTCGTCTGCAAATGACCCGCCAGGAGTTAGCGGGAAAAATCAGTGGCCGGTTTACCAGTGTGGAGCAAATCCGCCACCTGCCGCTGCGTTTGCCCAATGGCAACGTGATTTACCTGGATGAAGTTGCCGAGACCATAGACACCCATAACGACGAGCGTCTGCGGGTACGGGCCAACAACATTCCCGGTGTTAAACTTTCCATACAAAAGCAGCCGGCGGCAAACACGGTTTCGGTGGTGGATGTGGTCAATGAACGTATTGACTGGTTGCGTCAGCAAGGGTTGTTGCCTGAAGACATAGAAGTGACCACGGTATCAGACCAATCCATCTATATTCGCCATTCATTACGAAACTCCACTACGGCCGCGCTCAGTGGCGCCTTGCTCGCCATGGCGGTGGTGTACATTTTTCTGGGCAATTTGCGCCGTACGCTCATCATTGGCAGTGCTATCCCCATTGCCATCATGGTGACGTTTGTGTTCATGGGTATTGGTGGTTTGACTCTCAATGTGATGACCTTGGGCGGACTGGCGCTAGGCGTGGGCATGCTGGTGGATAATACCATTGTGATGCTGGAAAATATCTATCGCCATCAACGAGAAGGAGAGAATCCCGAAGAGGCTGGCGTGAATGCGGCGGCAGAAGTCAACAGTGCCATCGTCGCATCCACCAGTACGAACCTGGCGGCGGTACTGCCATTTTTGTTTATCGGCGGCTTAACAGGATTGTTGTTCCGGGAGTTGATCTTCACCATTTCGGCGGCGATTTTGGCATCCATGGTGATTGCGTTGACTTTGGTGCCTTCGTTGGCGGCGAAAGTGCGCACCGTTAAGCAATCGGCCACCCGCAAAGCGGTAGATAGCGGCATGGCGTGGCTACAGGAAAAATACAGTGCCATGGTAGGGCACATATTAAAGGTATCCTGGCTGGTACCGCTGGTTTTCATTGTGGCACTGGGTTTTTCCTTGCCAACGTTTTTTACCGGTAAACAAATCTTTCTTCCCAAGATGGACGACGGTTTGGTGACGATTCAGTTGCTGACCGATCCTGGGACCACTTTGGACGAAATGGACCGTACCACGCAAATGATAGAAAACATGTTATACGGGCAACCGGAAGTGGAAACCGTGTTTACGTTGGCCGGCGGTTCCATATTCGGCCGTACCGAGCGAGAAATCCCCAATCGCACCACGATTACGGTGCAATTAGTACCATTGGCTCAACGCACTATCAGCAGCGGTGAATGGATCAAAAAAATGCAAAAAGACGTGGCCGCCAAACAGTTGGCGGGCTTAAAGGTTCGAATTTACCAAAGAGGTATACGGGGAATCCGCACCAGCCGGGGTGATGATGATATTAGTCTACGGATTCAGGGACCCAATTTGAAAAAACTCGAAGAGTTGGCCGACGATGCCGTTCAGCGTTTGCAGTCTGTAAAAGGGCTCAATAATGTGGCGCATTCGTCAGAAGAAGAAAATTTTGAGATTTCCATCGAAATCGACCGCGACCGGGCGAAAAACCTGGGGCTGGATGTGAGAGACATCAGTCAAGCCATGCGCATCGCTCTGGACGGTATAGTGGTGACCGATTTTATTCAAGGTGACCGGGCTTATGATGTGCGCCTGCGTTTGCCCCGGACCGAAGCTTCCAACCCTCAGGAATTAGAGTCCATAGTATTGTTTCCGGCCGTCGGTGATAGACCGCCGGTGCATTTAGGCAGTGTCGCCCGGGTGCAGCTAGTGCAATCGCCGGCGACGATTATGCGTGATGCGCAAATGCGCATAATCGAAGTGACCGCCAGTGTGGCTGAAGATGCCACCTTAGGCGGTGTATTAAAGCAAATAGAAACCGCGCTGGCCGGATTGCCTTTACCGCAAGGCTATAATATGTACGACGGTGGCGCCAAAGAGGCGCTGCAAGAAGGGCGGCAAATGACCTATGTATTGTTGGCGCTCGCGCTATTTTTGGTGTTTGTGGTGATGGCCGTTCAATACGAATCGTTACGCAATCCTATAGTTATTATTTTCAGCGTACCTTTCGCGGCCATAGGCGTAGCTATTGGCATTTACACCGTGGACTTGCCCATCTCCATGCCGGTGTGGCTGGGTATGATTATGCTGGCGGGTATTGTAGTAAACAACGCGATTGTGCTGGTGGAATACATCGAGATTCTCCGTGAGCAAGGAATGGCGAAAGCCGACGCGATTGTAGAGGCGGCACGCTTGCGGTTACGGCCTATATTAATGACCACTTTGACCACGGTAGTGGGCATGTTGCCCCTAGCCTTAGGCTGGGGGGAAGGTGCGGAAATGCTGCAACCTTTAGCAGTGACCATTGTGGCCGGCCTGTCTTTTTCGGTGTTGGTGAGTCTGTTGTTTGTGCCGGTGGTGTACAGCTTGTTTCATGTGGGGGAGAGAGAAGCTGTAGCGGTGAAATCTTAAGACGGGCTGGTTTGCTAAAAGAGCATAGTTTGCATCCGTGCAAACCCCTTGTTAAGTCATTTACTTTTAAGACTAATAAAGGAGGTTTGCTCCAAAATCAGGGTTCTCTCCATTAGTTATTTTTTCCTCCCATATCATTAACGTCTCCATCTGCATATCCCAGAATGTTTCGCACAATTCTAGATACTTAAGCACTGTTTCTTTTTCTCCTTTCTCCAAAAGTTCTTTTGCTAGAACCATGTTTGGACCGAACGAATCTAGCTGAGGCGAACCTGGTGTTTTTCCAGCAAGCAATAATTGATTTTTTGCTTCTTCAATATCATTTTTTCGTAGTGCAACCCGGCCTAGCGTCAAATGCCCTTTATGGATAGCATTGCCATAGTTCCAATCATTTTTATATTTCTCAGCAAGATTTAGGGTCTCATTCGCAAATTGCTCTGCTTTATCGAGAGATCCATTGTCAACATTCCATAGGCCTACGTCACCAAGGGCTACCCATCTCTGATATGCAGTTTTAGCTGCAGCAAGCTCCGCTGTTGATTCATATAACCGCTCATCAAAGTCAGGAAGCCATTCAGTTTGATACTCTTGGGCCATGTTTGAGTAATATTGCATTGCAACATATCCACCACCAACTAATAGTATAATTGCTGTAACAAACCCTCCGATAAATATAAAGAAAGATTTCATAGTTTCATGCCATATCTTTTTCTAACTTTGAAAGAAGGGGTTACATTAAAGCACAGCGTACCGGAGGTTCCGATTGCTTGCTTTGTTACGTTTTAAATTTTTGTCCAACCTATGACTTCATTACTGTCAAAACTAGGTTTATTTCGCTTTTTGTACGGAACATAAAACTTGTTCCATTCAGACTGAGGCACAGTAGCGCCCACTTTAATTCGTGATGAGTCTGGATTACATTCGAAATGGTTTCCGACATATTTTACGAATTCTGAATGCCAATACCTTTCAACGGCTTCTTGTTCTTTGGAAAGTTTTATTACCACGAACCTTCTATACCAACCTTCTTCTTTTTCACTTTTAGATTCCTCAAGGAAGTCACCTAAACAAAACCCTCCATTGACTTCTACTATACCTTGTAAGGGCCCATCAAAAAATTTATTTATCCACAACCACTTTACTTCAGAGCTTGGTAGCTCCTGAACATTTTTATAATCCAAATATTTTTTAAATTCGCCGTAAGTAATACTAACTCTCCTATACGTAACAGTTGGATAACCGAGACCCGCTCGGATATCGCAATCATTTTTTTATGTCCTAACCTCAGAAGCGCAAAGCAGATTTACCAACCCATTTTAATTCACTAACTGGCAAATCAAAGATTACGACCACATTTTGTTCATCATTGATAGTTAGTATCTTATCCCTCCATGACAGAGGCAAATTGCTATTTCCAATATCATCAACCCTAGCTAAATAACCGATGCGATGAGAGTTTCGTATTTTTGCTGTAATCTCGTATGCTTCCACACGACTATCGACACATGATATGACCTCGATAACAAAATTTGCCACCATTTTATCAGTATCTAGAGAGGTAGCCTTACCTAGAAATCTACACTGCCCTGGTTCAAATATCGTATCTTGTGCTGAAGGTTTAAATGGAGAAACGGACGCCAACATAAACTTGTTTCCCCATGATTCTGTAATAAGAGGATTAGTTAGTTCGTTTAGTATGGGTAGAGTTATAGGCTTTGCAATTACGTATGCGTTTGTTGGATTTTTGTACTTTACGCCTTCAATCTTCGCTAAGTTTAACTTTTTTTCAACTACGGAATCGCCTGGTATTTCCATCCGTGATTTATCGAAGAACGCAAGCACGCCGACGAAAGGAAAAAAATAGTAGACGGTTCCTAACACGATACCGAAAATAGCAAGCCAATATCCAGCTACACTGGCTTTACTAGGTGTGGTCCATTTTTTCCATTGTTTTTTATTTGGAATCAAACTTGCCATCCTATTCGGATACAACGTAAAGCATCAGCGGACGGGAACTGTGGAATATACTTTTACTTTAGCAAAAAACTCGACGCTTTTGACAATCCGCTGAAAGCGCCCGTGTACGCCTGACATGGGCGTTGACTAATGAGGTGAAAGTCCTTATATCGAAAACCGATAAAACTTTTAAAAAACAAAGCCATAAGTATGCCACCGACAACACAAATCAACCATTAATGGATTAGAAAAAGCATTAATTGGTCAGAGTGCAAAATTGTTCTACATATCGCTAACTCCGAAAAAGGCAGACGTTTATATCAAGATATATTTCATTGGTTCCCAAATTACTGCTTTAACTCGTTTTTTCTATTGATATAATGTCGCTTCCGACTATATTTGGCAGCAGTATTCCATATAGCTATCGGTAGCGACACGATATAACAATTCGAGTTCTGAGGGATAATAATGAACAAGAAAAACTACTTATTCTTATGTTTTTTAATCGTGCTTTTCACAACTACTGGTTGCGGGACAGGCTCATCAGATAGTGCAAATCCTTACATTGACGATCTGAATGAAAAGGACCGACCTAGCTCACCTGGGGACCGCTTAGTCACTACTACACAAGAATCTGCCGGTAATAACTGTCTTCAAGGTGGCTTTCTGGTCGAAACAGGCGTTGATCGTAACGCCAATTCTAAATTGGATACGGATGAGGTCACCAGCCAAAGCTATGTGTGTAATGGCAAACGTGAAAATAGTAATGGGCCTCAAATCAGTTTGGTTTCCACATCACCAGAACCATCGGGAGATAACTGCGCTCAAGGTGGCGTTCTATTTGAAACTGGTATTGATCTGAACTCAAATAGTGTTTTAGATAAAAATGAAGTTGCGAGCACGAGCTACTTATGCAACGGCTTAAACGGAACTGACGGTAAAGATGGAACCTCCCAACTTAGTCTGATATCAATTGTCGCTGAACCCGCAGGAGACAACTGTCCCGAGGGAGGCGTGTTACTTGGAACCGGCATGGATCTCAATGGTAATTCAATCCTGGATGCGGAAGAAATTGCAAGCAGTGGTTACATATGCAATGTAACAACAAGTGTACCATCGGACAACAACTCTCCGAATCCAATAGCCGAAGTCACTTACGCAAAATTACTGACAAACTTTTTTTCAGAAACTGTCAGCGTTGACGGTACAGTGAATATCAATATCGCTCTTGAGATCAACTCAACGGGTTACAACTCAGACAATCCATTGGTAGTTAAGATATCTGATGATCAAGGGTATTTCCCAACAAAACTATATAATATCTCAGACTTTTCAAGCGATAGCGTACTTGAGCTCGTCTCCAGACCTTTTACAGAAGCGACCACGGTTACTGCACAGATAAAGGTTGAGTTTTGTGATAACACCACTTGCGATGAAAAGGTTTACGGGACAAAAACAGTTACCGCCAATATCACTATAAATCCACGATTTACCTCTGCCACAGTGCTGACAGAATCTATTAGAAGCACGGTACTGGTCGGCCAATCAAATACGTTAAATCTGGAACTGAATTTTGATGCTGACGGTTTCAATTATTTTAATCCACTTTACGTGATGGTTTCGGACGGTTTTCAGTCTATTCAAACTGAAACGTTCACGTTGTATGACACATCTCAACAAGTAACGCTGGCAATAGATACACTATATTTATATGAGATCGGTGAGTTAAACAGCAACTTATCTATTTCTGTCTGTAAAGATTATTATTGTTACGAAGCGCTGCAAGATACTATTTCGATCCCGATAAATCTGACGGTACGCAACCCGATTGTTTTCAGCGTGCCAGTCGAGCCTACACTATCCTTTTCTCAAACTATTCTAGAGTCAGGCACTCTCGAATATGAAATTAACCTAGCCAGCGAAGACACGACCTCTATGCCATTTTGGGTAAAAATATACGATCCCAGTGGCGAATATTTCCAAGAAAAAGTCGTCGGCTCCAAATATGTTTCTAACATACCCATTAAAGTTGCATTAGAGATAAATCCCATTGATGCCACTGCCTCCGAGGCACGTACTTTTCATATTGAGTCCAAAGTGTGCATGGATTCAAGCTGCACCACAGTGGTAAGCCCCGAGCCCGGAAACACTGACGTCACGCTTAACGTGTTATACCCTAGCGCAGAAATAACCATAAACGAGTCTGCAATTAACGTTATAGGAAAAGATAATACGCCCGCCGTGACGGAGCTCAGCGGGAGCTGGCAGTCAAACAACATGGGATCGCTATCCGCATACCTTGTGGCAATGGACAGCGACGGTGGCAGCATAGTAGATAACGCGGCGCTGTTACCCCAACAGGACAGCTTTACCCTGCCGCTGGAACTGCTACCACAAACACAAATGAACAGCTTCTCGACGGATGTCAGCTTTAAGGTTTGTCTTGAGATTAGCTGTGAGCACGTGATAGGCAGTTCAGCTAATATCGTCGCCGTCACATATGATGTAAACCAACTGGCAGGATGGACCACCCATCAACGCAATGCCCAGCACAATGGATATGTTCCCATTACACTGAACAGCGACAATTTTGCCGAAAGCTGGACATGGAGCCGTCCCTCAAGTACCGAACCCATAGGAGGCATCAACCCTGTCGTCGCACAGGACGGGAAAGTGGTTCTCAGCTACGACGTTTATTTTGGTGACGCCTTGGTTGTTATGTTGGATGAAGCAACAGGGGATAAAGTGTGGGAGGCGAATTTAGGTAATATGCCAGCCCTTAATCCACCTGCAATCACCGAGGGCAAAGTATGGGCTGCTACAACGGGTCACGAAGATACGAAACTCCGAGCTTTTGATTTTAATACAGGCAGTCAACTTCATAGTTCAAATTTTGGTGGCCAGTGGCCCCACTTCTTTGCGCCCACTCCTATAAATGTTCGACTCATGAAGATTTTCGACGTTTATCTCGAGGAATTGTATGCCTACCCGCTGAATCTTCTTGTCCTGCACAACATCGTCTACGATCCGAAAGAGGTCCTTGGTAATCCACGCTCTTCCCGTGGCGGTATCCACGAGAAACATGGTTTTCTGAGTCTCGTCTGAGTCCGACGAGGAGTATCCCGGCGCGAGTTGGTAACGCCCTACCTCTGCGCCCATAACCGGTGATGCGACCAGTACCAGCACCATGCTGAGTAACATCATCCTACCCATCATTTCACCTCCCCTGTTGTGAGAAAACGAGAAACGCCTATCCCCTTTGCT